>Ga0207644_10000921_pt1 | contig 18671 bp, 20 predicted proteins | sample KBSS73metaG_FD_184326 | JGI IMG/M metagenome (GOLD analysis project Ga0207644, IMG submission 184326) | Switchgrass rhizosphere microbial communities from Kellogg Biological Station, Michigan, USA - KBS S7-3 metaG (SPAdes) (version 2) | ecosystem: Host-associated > Plants > Roots > Rhizosphere... | reverse complement strand
TCTCCGCGGTGCGGCCGAAATGGTCGATGGTGCGGTCCCCGCTACCGGGAGCAGCGTGCTGTTCGGTGGGGTCCTGCTGGGTGAACTGGTCCTGTGTCATCGTCGTCCCTCCCCGCTGTGCGGCTGTTGGGGAGGATGTACCCGCCCAGCGGCCCGATTCACCGCGCACGGCGCGTTCAGGTGCCGGGTCGGTCGCGAAGCAGCCCGGCCTCGCCCAGTCCGGTGAGGCCGCTGTGGACGGTCAGCGGGGACCAGGGGTGCCGGGCCCGGGGGAGTGTGGCCAATGCCTGGTCGTACCGGGCGTTGATGGCGATGTCGTGGGGGAACCGGCGGCGGTCGAGGGCGAGGAGCCGCGGTGTGGCCCCGTGCTTGCGGACGACGGCCTCCCACTCGGCGGGTCCGGCGATGCCGAGGGAGTCGGCGCCGTGCTGGAAGAGCAGGACGTCGACGTCTCGGTAGGGCTCGGAGCGGGCCAGATGGTCGTCGAGGGCGTCCAGGGCGGGCTGGACGGAGAAGAAGGTCCAGTACGGCACCGAGGCGGTGGACAACGTGCGCCACGGGTCGCCGAGGACGAAGGAGGGCACGAGGAGCCGGTCCGCGGGTTCGCCGCGGGCGCGGTACCAGTCCCGCATGATCGCGGCGACGGCGTGGGCGGGAGCCTGCGGGCCGCGGTAGGTGAGCCGAACCAGGGGATGCCCGTGGGTGGCGCACCAGCGCTGCAGGGACTGTCCGAGCCCGGGGTCGGCGCCCCACTCGGCCTCGGGGGCGTCGTCGTCGGGCGTGGGGGTGTGGGGCCTGCGCAGGTAGTCCTCGGGCTCGACGCCGCCCTGGGCGCCGGGTTGGAACACGTGCCGCTCGTCGACCCGGACGACCGGCCAGCTGGAGGTGTCCTCGACGAGGACGACGGGGGCGCCGGTGGCGAGGTTGTCGCGCAGGAAGTCCGCATAGGACTGCGGCAGGGCCGACCACTTGGTGCGGAAGTAGGTCATCCGCGCGACCATGAGCTCGTCCTGGATCTGGTCGTGCATGTGGTGCAGGGAGACGTCGCGGTTGGCGGCCAGGAACGCGGGGGCGTGCCGGCGGCCGAACTCGAGGGCGTCGACGGGTCGGGCGGGGTCGGCGACCCTGGCCACCGGGACCAGGACGGTGCCCGGCAGCCAGGGGATCTGCATGGCCGCGGCCAGGTGGGCCAGTGCGCCGTTGCTGGAGCCGACGAACGCGGCCGGGTAGCGGCGGGTCGGGTAGGAGTCCGTGAGCCAGTGCGCCACGGCGCCCATGTCCACGTCGGCCAGCCGGTCGGGGTCGATGCCCTCGGCGGCGCCGATGCGGGTGTAGAGGCCGCGCAGGATCGACCAGGGCAGCTTGCCTCCGACGCGCGTGGCGGCGGCGGCGAGTCGGCTGTTGCCCAGGTGCGGGAACGGCCGCCCGTCGAGGGCGGAGACGAGTCCACCGTGGAGCACTGTGGCGGAGTCGAAGGCGGCGACGACCGCTTCGGGGGGAAGGGTCTCGGAGTCCCTCACGGTCGCTCCAGGGTGGATCGGACGAGGTCGACGAAGCGGTCCTCGTCGCCGTGCGGCCAGGAATGGGTGGCACCGGGGATGACGACGAGGCGGCCGTCGTTGTGGGCGGCGGCGAGGCGGGCGGCGTAGGCGTGGGACGTGATGAGGTCGCGTTCGGCGTGGACGACGTCGACGGGGACGTCGATGCTCGGCAGCACCCGCTCGATGTCCACCGTGACGGCGGACCGGACGACCCGGGCGATCCTGCCGGGCCCGGCACGCCACCAGTCGGGCAGCTGGCGGGGGAGCAGGGACGGGGACTCCACCCGGCCTCCCGCGAGCCAGCGCCCGACGAGCCGCGGCACCGTACGCGCCGCCGGATCGACCGTGGGGCTGACGAGCATCACGCGGCGGATGCGGGGTGGACCCGGCCGCCCCGGCGTGGCGGCCGCCACGGCTGCGGCCTGCGCTCCGACCGACAACCCCACGAGGAGGTCGACGGTGCTGCCCCGGTCGACGAGGCGGGCGGCGAGCTCCCGGCCGTATTCGGCCAGGTCGGAGGGGGCGCCCGGTTCGCCGGGGGCGGGCAGCAGGGTCGCCTCGACACCCCGGTGGCGAAGCCGTTCGACCGCGGACCGGACATAGCCGCGGACGGCGGCGCCCGGGATCATCGCGACCGTCGGCGGGGCTGTCGTGTGACTCAGCGTCTCCCCTCCGGCTCGTCGTCCTGCTCGGGGAGGTGGCCCTGTGCGGCGGGCACGTCGACCTGTGGCCCTCCCGGGACCTCGGCCATCGGATCGACTCCTTCGGCCTGGTCGTCGGGAATCGACTCGCGAGGTGCCGCGGGTCGCTCGTCGTCCTCGTGGGCTGCTGTCATGGTTCGGACCTACCCGCAGCCGGGCCGACCGAAAACCCCGTCTCCGGGTCGTCGAGAGGGGAGGGTCGACCTCGATCGGGCGCGCCGGCGCTCGCCTCGGACGGCCGTCCGGGCTCGGTGTGGCTATCGTCTGGGCGTCCGTGTCGATCAGACGAGGTTCAGCAGCCGTGCCTCTCGCCCTCATGGAGGCGCAATGCCCGCTGACACCGCTGAACCGAACGACCCGGTGGCCTCAGGGCCCGAGCCGTCCGCCGCCGAACCGTCACGGGTGGTGCGTTCCCTGCGGTGCCCGCGGGTCGGTCTGGTGTACCCGACGCAGGACTGCGGCGAGGACGACTACCCCGCGCTCGCCGCCGGGCTGGACCCGGTGCCCGCGATCGAGACGGTCTACCTGACCTGGCCCGACACCGTGGGCGACCTGGCCGATCTCGACGGCGCGGGCCGTCGGCGGGCGGTCACCGAGCTCGGCGCGCTCGAGACCCTGAGATCCGCTGCGGACGGGTTCGAGCAGGCCCCGGACGTCGTCACGGTGGCCTGTTCGTCGTGCACCTTCCTCGGCGGTCTCGCGCACGCCCAGGAGCAGGTGCGGATGCTGACCGGGCACCTCGGCGTCCCGGCGGGCAGCACCTCGCTGGCCTTCGTGACCGCGGTCCGCAGGCTCGGGATCGACGCGGTCGGCCTGGCCTCGGTCTACTCCCCGGACGTCACCGACGCCTTCGCGGACTTCCTCGCCGAGGCGGGTGTGCGCACCGTGCACCGGGTGTCGGCCGACGCACCATCGGACCGTGCCCTGGCCCGATGGGGATCCGAGGAGATCAGCGGACTGCTCCGCGCCGCGGACAGCCCCGACGCCGAGGCGGTCCTGCTGCCCGAGACCGCCCTGCACACCGCAGGCATGGTGGGCCGGCTGGCGGCGCTGGTCGGCAAGCCGGTGCTGACCGCCACGCAGGTCACGCTCTGGCAGGCGCTGGACCTGCTGGGACACGCCGACCGACAGACCGTGTTCCGTCCGCTCTCGCGCAGCCTCGGACAGCCCGCACGCCAGGGCTGAGGGAACAGCACCGCGACCGGGCGCGTCGTCAGGCGACGTCGGCCGAGTGTCGACGTGCCGGTAGTCGTTCACCCTCGCACCGACGCGTCCGGAACTGCGCCGACTGGTAGACGAAACGGTTGTGCGGGAACGGTCGCCCAGCGCCGTCGAGCGCTTTGAGATTCCCGCACGACGCGCATCGGCCGTACCCGCCGAGACGCGGGGGTGTGTCGGCGTCGTCGTCGTTCACGGCGACCAGTGCGGTCTGGTCCATCTTCTCCGTCCTCTCGGTGGGCACGGGCAGGGTTCGGGGCGCCTCGGCCCCTCGGGTCTCAGCCGGACATCGCGGGTGCGGCAGCGTCGCGGCCGGTGGCGTGGACGGCGTCGGCCGCCGGTTCCGGCTGGTCCATGGTGTCGAAGCGAGAGAAGAGGAAGCGCAGCTCCGGGTGTCGCCACGAGCCGTCGGGCGCGGAGGCGACGTGGGCGTGCACGACCCCTGAGGCGTCGAGGTCCTCGAGGCGGGCGAGCAGCCGGGCGAGCGCGACCTGGGCTCCGTGGGGCTCGCCGTCGCACTGGGCGAGGGTGCGGTGCAGGGGCCCGGACCGCCAGCCCCCGCGGTCACCGGCTCCCGTGGCGACGGGCACGACGACGTCGACCAGCCACCGCTCCGCCCCGGACATCCGTGGCGCGGGGTGGACCGTGATCTCGCTGACCTGGTCGGCGCGGACCAGGTCTCCATCGCGCAGCTGCAGCCAGACCTTGGCGAGTGTCATATCGGGCTCCTTCGTCTCCCGGCCGAATATCTACAGTGTGCGATACAGTATTGCCACCTGGCAAGTACAGATTCGCGCTCTCCGGCAGGCTGGGCGACGAGGACTTCCCGCTCGTCAGCGGTCTGGATGTCGCAGACCGACGTAGATCCACCACGCCCAGACCCATCCGGCCGACATGACGACGACAGCGGCGACGGCCAGTCCCCCCGACGGCAACCCGAAGCCGACCAGCACGCCCGCGGCGCCGAGCACGACGAGGAGGACCGGCACGAACAACCGGTGGTGGAGCGTCCGCCGTAGGCGGGAGTCCCTCGAGCCCCCGAGATCGACTGGCCGCGCGGACCGACCCGTCGCGAGTCGCCGACCATCGAGGCGGTGTGCGTCGCCGATCATCTCGTGTCTCCCTGTGGCCGAGGCGGGGCGCCAGTATCTGGCCGCAGTCGTCGTCTCGCATGTGCAAGGCGGTCGCGGTCGATGCGGTGGTCGAGCTGCAGCCGGTTCTTCCGTGGGTCGTGCTCGCCGATCCGGAGGGGAACGAGTTCTGCGTCCAGCCGCCGCGCCGAACCGACCCCTGCCCGGTCCCTACTCGGTGCCGTCGTCCACGGCGTGTCGGACGTCGACGTCGAGCGCGGCGCGGGTCAGAGCGGCGGCCAGACGCGGCAGGTCCGGCTTCCGGACGAGGCGGGCGAGCTCGTCGGGCTCGGTGGGCAGCCCCAGCTTCTCGGCGCCCTGGCGGGCCTTGCCGTCGAGCGCGGGCTGCAGCTCGGTCCAGATGCCCTGGACCTCGCGGCAGAAGATGTCCGCGCCGGTCGGACCGAGCCGGGGGACCTCCTGCAGCAGCTCGCGGATCGCCCGTGGGTCCCGGCCCGCCTCGTCGCGCAGCCTGCGCAGGTCGCCCTGCCAGCGGTCGAGGAGGAGCTCGGCGCCCTCGCCGAGCGCGGTCGCGGTGGACTCGTCGTACCGCTTGTAGTGGGCGCGGCCGAGGGCGTCGACCCGTTGTCGCCAGGTGGCGTCGCGCATCTTCTCGGGGGTCCCCATGCCGGCTGCGACGAGCTCGTGGGCTGCGTCGACGGCGATGTCGGCCTTGATCCGGGTGGACAGCAGGACCGCGAGCACGAGGAGCCGGTAGAGCGGGGCCGGGGTGTCCCTCAGCGAGATCCCGGCCTGGTCGGCGTAGGTCTGGCCCGCTTCCTCGAGCAGCGTGTCGACGGTGGTCACGAATCCTCCTTGAGCGCGGTGAGCGCGTGCTGCGCGTTCCCGGGGTGGTCGGCGAGCTACCGGGCGCCCGTGGGCTCACCGGCCCGCGTGGCCCGGTGGTCGCTCGGCTCGTCCACCATCTCGACGGCGATACCCCGCCGAGGGCATGGCCATGCTCGTCCCGCGGGGGCGCCTCGGCGCCCGCCGATGCCGCGGCCACGGCTGCCCTGCAGACCGAACTCGAAGAACAGCGCACGGACGGAGTACGTCACTTCTGTTCGGCGGCGGGCACCCGGTAGATGCGGCCGGTGGTGACGAGGTCCTCCGCGCTCCACTCACCACCGACCCCGTCGACGAGCCACTCGAGCACGGCCCACAGGTCACGGTCGGCGACGTCCTCGTCGAGCGGTTCCAGACCGGGGAGCAGAGCGTGGATCTCGACGCCCGAGGGGAACGGGGTTCCCGAGCGGCCGAGGAAGACGAGCTCGTAGAAGCGGCCGTCGACGCTGAGCAGGCCCGGCCCGCCGATCCGGTCGGTGTCGAGGCCGAAGGTGCGCGCGAGGAACGCGCGGAACTCCGGGTAGTGGCCCACCGAGGGTTCGGTCAGCAGCGGTACGCCGCGGTGGCTGGTGGGGCGGTTCGCGGCGGGTTCGACGATCGGCAGGGCGCTCATCGGGCGGCTCCGGGGTCGTGGGCGGCGCGGGTGGCGCGGGTGGCGAAGTCGGCCAGCAGGTGACCGATCTCGGTGCCGGAGTCCTCCTGCAGGAAGTGCTTGCCGGTGACCAGGTGGGTGCCCTCGGCGTGGGGCCAGATCTCGTGCCAGCGGGCGGCGAAGACGTCGGACGGGAACACCTCGTCCTTCCGGTTCCAGAGGACGGTGGCGGGCAGGCGGAGCGCGCGGACGCCCTCCTCCAGCCACCGGAAGCGGGCACCGGTGGTGTCGCTCGGCAGACCGATCGGGATCGAGCGCGGCCAGGTCCAGGTGAGTGTCCGTTCGTCGGCGTCGCCGAGCACCGTGGTGTACGCCTCCTGCGACTCCTCGGCGAAGCGGCTGCGATCGACCACGGAGAGGTACATGCCACGCCCGGGCATCGCGGCCCGTGTGCCCAGCAGGTACGGCCCGACCAGGGGAGCGTGCATCATCCGCCAGGGGAGCACCGAGCGGTGGAAGGCCGAGCTCGGCGTCGTCCAGGCCCACGTCGACATCACCGCGACCGCCGTGGCGCGGTGCGGGCGGCTGAGCAGGGCCCCCAGGCCGGTCGGCCCACCCCAGTCGTGGCACACGACGGTGACGCCGCGCAGATCGAGGCGGTCGATCAACGCGATGAGGTTGGCGGTGTGGTTGTCGAGGGTGTGTACGGCGTGGGTGTGGGGCTTCTCCGAGAGCCCGAAGCCGATCTGGTCGGGGACGACGACGCGCAGACCGGCGGCCAGCAGGGGCGGCACGGCATCGCGCCAGAGGTAGCCCCAGGCGGGGTTGCCGTGCAGCAGGAGCACCGGTGGCGCGTCGGGAGGCCCCTCGTCGACGTAGTGCATCCGTCGGCCGTTCACCTGGACGAACCTGGACCGGTACGGGTACCGCGACCGGACGGCCGGTGGGAGGTCATCGATCGTCCGGGTCATCGTCGGCCTCTCTCCGGGATCAGTGATCCATGACTAGTCCCGCCGCAGCCGCATCGTCAACACGTGTGTCGCCGCGGCCGGTCGCTGGTGAGGGCGTGGGGCGGGTCACCGGCTCCGTCTGCTCAGCGCGTGGGCCCGGTCGAGGAGGAGCCGTCCGAGGGCGGGGATGCGGTCGTCGGTGAACCGGGACCGCACGCCGGTGAGGCTCAGCGCCGAGCGGGGGCGTCCGGTCCGGTCGAAGACGGCGGCGGCCATGCCCCAGCTGCCCTCGACCACCAGGCCCGGGTTCACGGCGTAGCCGCCGTCGCGGGTCGCGACGAGGCGGGAGCGCACCGCCCGGCGCGAGTGTGCGGGGCCCCAGCGGATCGTGAGGTCGGTGGTGGCGAGGTAGTCCTCGGCCTCGGCGGCGGGCAGGTGCGCGAGGATCGCGAGGCCGGCGGAGGCGACGCCGAGCGGGAACCTGATGCCTTCGTGGAGCACGTGCGAGCGGAGTGGGAAGCTGCCCTCGCACTCGGCGAGGCAGACGGTCTCCCGGCCGCGCAGCGCGGAGAGGTAGGCGCTCTCGCCGGTCTGTTCGGCGAGGTCGGCGAGGATGTCGCGAGCCTGGTCGGTGACGTCGTACCGGGCCGCGGCCAGGGCGCCGAGCAGGAACAGCTCGGGGCCGAGCTGCCAGCGAGCCGTGTCCCGGTCGCGGTCGACGAAACCCTGTTCGGCGAGGTCGGTGAGCAGGCGGTGCGCGGTCGGGCGGGGCAGCCCGGTGAGCCGGGCGATCGCCGAGGTCGTCAGGCCCTCGGCGTCCGCGCTCCCGACCGTGCGCAGCACCAGACCGATCTTCGTGACCACCGACAGGCCGCCGGGGGCGTCCGTGCTGACAGGCGACTCCATCCGCCGAGGGTACGTCCACTCAGTGGACGTTCCGGCTCCCAGACGTCTGTTCAGTGGTCAATCGGTGGAGCCGGTCCGTGCACCGCGGGTGTCCTGGCACCCGAGCCGACGACGTTCTCGCACGGACCAGGGAGTCACCGATGGACAAGGTGGTCAGCGCCGACCGGGCGCTCGCCGACATCACCGACGGAGCGACACTCGCGGTCGGCGGGTTCGGGCTCTGCGGCATCCCGTCGACCCTGATCGCCACCCTGCACGCGGCGGGGGCGGCGGATCTGGAGGTCGTGTCGAACAACTGCGGGGTCGACGACTGGGGCCTCGGCATCCTGCTCTCCGACAAGCGGATCCGGCGCGTGACCGGCTCCTACGTCGGCGAGAACAAGGAGTTCGCCCGCCAGTACCTCTCCGGCGAGCTCGAGGTCGAGCTCTGCCCGCAGGGCACCCTCGCCGAACGCCTGCGCGCCGGAGGGTGCGGCATCCCGGCGTTCTTCACCCCCGCGGGCGTCGGTTCGCAGATCGCCGACGGCGGCCTGCCCTGGCGCTACGCCGCCGACGGCTCCGTGGCCGTGGCCTCCCCGGCCAAGGAGGTCCGTGACTTCCACGGAGTGCCGCACGTGCTCGAGGAGGCCATCCGCACCGACTTCGCGCTGGTCGCCGCGGCCCGGGGGGACCGCCACGGCAACCTCGTGTTCGACAAGACCGCGCAGAACTTCAACCCGCTCTGTGCCATGGCGGGCCGGGTCACCATCGCGGAGGTGGCCGAGCTGGTCGAACCCGGCGAGCTCGACCCCGCCGGGATCCACCTGCCCGGGGTGTTCGTGCAGCACGTCGTGTACGCCCCCGACGTCGAGAAGCGGATCGAGAAGACCACCGTCACGGAGGCTGTGCGATGAGCCTGACCCGCCACCAGATGGCCGCCCGCGCCGCCGCCGAGCTGCGCGACGGCGAGTACGTCAACCTCGGGATCGGGCTGCCCACGTTGATCCCGGGCTTCCTGCCCGACGACGTGCACGTGGTGCTGCACAGCGAGAACGGCATCCTCGGCACCGGCCCGTACCCCACCCCCGACGCCGTGGACCCCGACCTGATCAACGCGGGCAAGGAGACCGTGACGATCCGGCCGGGGGCGTCGTTCTTCGACTCGGCGCTCTCGTTCGGGATCATCCGCGGCGGCCACCTCGACGTCGCCGTGCTCGGCGCGATGCAGGTCTCCGCACGCGGCGACCTGTCGAACTGGGCCGTGCCCGGGAAGATGGTCAAGGGCATGGGCGGCGCCATGGACCTCGTCCACGGCGCCCGCCGGGTCATCGTCCTGATGGAGCACACCGCCAAGGACGGGTCGCCGAAGATCCTGCGCGAGAACACGCTGCCCTTCACCGGCATGGGGGTCGTGAACCGGATCATCACCGACCTCGCGGTCCTCGACGTCACCGACGAGGGTCTGGTCCTGGTCGAGACCGCCCCCGGGGTCACCGAGGACGAGGTCCGGGCCGCGACCGACGCCCCGTTCACCACGGCCGTGGCCGCCTGACGGCCGGCCCCGGCGGCGACGCCCGACGACCGTCCGCCCTGTTCTGTCGGGAGCCGGCTCAGCGTCGGCGGGTGCCGCGCCGGGCCGCCTTCTTCCTCGTCGGTCTGCTCTCCCCGGGGTTCCCCCGTGGCGTAGGGGTGCGGGAGCTGCGGGGTGTGCGGCCGCGGATGATCCCGATGAACTCCTCCATCAGGTCGGTGTTCTCCGCATCCGGCCAGGTCAGGACGACGTCGGAGCCCGGGGCGTCGGTCAGCGGCCGGTAGGTGAGGTCCCGGCGGTGGTGGAGGCGGGCGAGCGACTGGGGGAGGACCAGCAGCCCGACGCCCGCGGCCACGAGCTCGACGGCCTCTGCGGTCGTCGCGGGTTCGTAGGCCGCGGCCCGGCCGGGTCGGTCCCCGGGCCAGACGAGGGTGTCGTCTCGTGGGCGGAGGACGATCTCGTCGGCGAGGTCCGCGACCGCGGCCTCCTCGGCCGCGGTGAGCAGGTGCTCCTTCGGCACGAGGGCCACGCTGGTCTCGGTGTAGAGCGGGATCGCGTGCAGCCCGGTCCGGTCGATCGGCAGCCGGACGACGGCGGCGTCCAGCGCGGCGGCCCGAACCCGCTGCACCGCCTCGTCCGTGGTCCCTGAGACCAGCTCCAGCGGGACGTGGGGACGGCGCTCGGCCCACATCCGCGTCCACTTGCCCGGTGTGACGCCGGGGACGTAGCCGAGCCGGAAGGTCACGGGGTCGCTCGGCGTGCTCACCGGCCCAGGCTATCGGCCGCCGCGGTCCCGATATCCTGGGCCGATGACGCGGCAGAGGTCGACCCAGACGATGAAGCCCGCGACGGCGGCGAAGAAGCTCGGTGTGTACCTCGAGGCGACGCCGGAGGAGTTCCGGACCGGGGTGGTCTCGCGGGACGAGCTCGACGCGCTGCAGGCCGACCCGCCCGAGTGGCTGCGTGAGCTGCGGCGCGACGGTCCGCACCCCCGTCCCGTCGTCGCGGACCGGCTGGGGGTGTCGATCTCCGGGCTGGCCCGCGCCGAGATCACCGAGCCGCTGACCACGGCCCAGATCGCGGCGTTGAAGGAGGAGCAGCCGGAGTGGCTGCTCCGCGAGCGCAGCATCCGCGCGGACGCCCAGCGGGCGGAGGCCCGGATCCAGGCCGAGAAGAAGTCCGCGAAGTAGCCCGAACCGGGGCGCGGTGGGTCAGCAGCAGTGGTGGCCCCGCCACGCCTCGCGTCCCTCTCGGACGGCCACGGCGGCGATGACGAGAGCGGCGGTCGGGTCCGCCCACGACCAGCCGAACAGGCTGTTGAGCAGCAGCCCCACGAGCAGGACGGCCGACAGGTAGGTGCACAGCAGCGTCTGCCGGGAGTCCGCGACCGCGCTGGCCGAGCCGAGTTCGCGACCGGCCTGGCGCTGTGCTGCGGACAGGAACGGCATGACCACCAGGGAGAGCGCGGCGAGCACGATCCCCACCGTGGAGTGCTCGGGTTCCGCGGCACCGAAGAGGGTGCGGACCGACTCGACGGTGACGTAGGCGGCGAGCGCGAAGAACGACAGCGCGATCACGCGCAGGGCGGCGCGCTCGCGTCGCTCGGGGTCGGACCCGGAGAACTGCCAGGCGACCGCGGTGGCGGAGGCGACCTCGATGACGGAGTCCAGGCCGAACCCGATCAACGCGCTCGACGACGCGAGGTGCCCGGCGCCGATCGCGACGACGGCCTCGACGACGTTGTACGTGATCGTCGCGGCGACCAGGAGCCGGACGCGTCGGGTCAGGGCGGCACGGCGGTCGACGGTCGGCGCGGTCTCGGAGACGCCCCCGCAGCAGCCGTCGGTGCAGGGCGGTGCGGCGTCGGGGGAGGGGCGGGTCGAGTCGCTCACGGCTGGGCCGTCTCGGTGGTCGGCGCGCAGTCGTCGGCGCACTCGGGCCCGGTGTCGACGGCCAGGACGACCGCGAGCAGCTCGCGCAACGCTCGGGCGAGGTGCGGGTCGGCGATGGCGTAGCGCACCTGTCGGCCCTCGTAGGAGGCGGTGACCAGGCCGCAGCCCCGCAGGCAGGCCAGGTGGTTGGAGACGTTCGGGCGGGTGAGCCGGAGCCGGTCGGCGAGCTGTCCGGGGAAGCTCGTGCCGTCGAGAAGGGCGAGCAGGATCCGGCAGCGGGTCGGGTCGGCCAGCGCCTTCCCGACCCGGGCCAACGCCGCCTCCCGCGTCTCACTGGTCAGCATGCGCTGAACTATAAAGCGCTCGCTGAGTCGACGGGAGTGTCGCGGGCGAGCCGGCCGAAGCCGGTGAGCAGCGCCCGGTCGTCGGGCCACTCGGCAGGGTGGGGGCTATCCCCACCGCCGTCCCCAGCGTTCTCCGCGTAGTCGCCTCGAGGAACCGGTCGAGTTGGGCGAGGAACCCCGCGCGCCCGGGCGCATGGTCGACGTGGAGGACGACGGTCATGGTGCGACGTCCGGCGGGCCCGGGCTCAGTCCCGCTGCGGCGGCCGCCACCCTCGGGTACCCGGGAACGCGGCCGATGGACCTGCGGGGGACCGCCGGAAGATCCGACGGCCCCCGTCGGACCGGTGCTCAGCCGCCCTTGGGGTTGTCGGCGTCGGCGAGCTCGAGCTCGGCGGTCTGCTGGACGAGCTCGAGCAGGGCCGGGTCGAGACCGGGCGCGAACTCCTCCGGACGTTCCACCGCGATGTCCATCGGGAAGCCCTCGGGCATCTGGTCGGTGGTCAGGGTCCCGCCGCCGACGGCCGCGGGCGCCTCGCCGCGGAAGATCTTCCCGGCCTCGGACATGTCGTCGAGGCTGAACGTGTACTGCTTGAGGTGCAGGCCCTGGTCCAGCAGGGTCTTGACCTCCGGGAAGCGCTCGGCGTCGGTCTTCGGGATCGGCAGGGTCCTACCCCAGTCGATGCCCAGGCTCTCCAGGGCCCGTGCGTAGGCGTTCTCGTGGGCCTGGTCGCGCACGATCAGGTAGGCGATCGTCGAGCGTGCGGTCTTGTTCGCGGTCATCTCGTAGATCCGGCACTTCTGCAGGCGGCCGGTCGACTCGAGCATGAGGTTGTAGAGCAGGTCGAGCACGAGGTTGCCGCTGTTGTACACGTACGACCCCGACCAGGGGTTGCCTGCGGCGTCGACGGGCAGCGCACCCTGCGCGCCGACCAGGTAGTGGTGGATGTTGCCGGCGCTCAGCGCGTCGGCCAGCGGGGTCGCGCCGCCCTTTCCGGGCTCGTCCACCGGCTTGGTGGCGGATCCCTTGTACCGCGGGGAGCCGTCGGTCAGCCGGGCGATCGTGGTTCCGATCAGCTCGACGTGGCTGATCTCCTCGGTCCCGATCCCCGGCAGGAGGTCGCGGTACGGCTTCCCGGTCGGTCCGCGGAAGTTCATCGCTTGGAACAGGTACTGCATCATCGTGCGCATCTCGCCGAACTGGCCGCCGAGGCCCTCCTGGAGGGCGTTGGCGGCGGCCGGGTCCGGCTCGTCGGGGACGATCTCGTTGATCAAGCGCTGTACGTGCAGGAACATGGTGGCCCTTCCGGTCACACGACACCGTGGATGCAGGGGCTGCCGGCCGAACCCGCCACGCGTGCGGCTACCCACGGACCGCCGTCTCACTCCCGATCGGCCGCTCCGAGTCGGTCGGCGGGGTCGGAGGGTCGGCGGTCCGCCCAGGGGAGCGCGCGCTCGAGGTCGCCTGCCAGGCCCAGCAGGGTCGCCTCGTCGGCGTACGGCGCGACGAACTGCACCCCGACCGGCCACCCCTCGTCGGTGTGGCCCAGCGGCAGGCTGACGGCGGGGTTGCCCGTCACGTTGGACAGGGCGGTGAAGCCCGCGGTGCCGAAGATGTGGTCGTACCAGCCGCGGGCGTCGAGGGAGGCGTCGTCGGCGTTCAGGTACCCCGCCGCCGTGTTGGGGACGTTCATGGTCGGGGTCAGGACCAGGTCGTAGGTCTGGTGGAACCGCCCGACCGCCCGTCGGACGGTGTTGAACACGCGCTCGGCCGCATAGAGGTCGGCGGCGCGCAGCGTCCGGCCGTGGTCGGCGCAGGCGCGGGTGGTCGCCTCGAGGGTCTCCGGGCCGGGGACGACGCCGAGGGCGGCCGCGACGGTGTCGACGCCGTCGGCGAGGAAGGAGGTCCAGGCCACGAAGTTGGCGTCGTCGAACGCCGCCGCGTCCAGCTCGGGGGCGGCCCGCTCCACGTGGTGCCCGAGGCCCTCCAGGGTCCGGGCGACGGACTCCACCGCCGCGACGCAGCGCGGGTCGACGGAGCCCCCGCCCGAGAACGGCTCGGTGTGCAGCGCGATCCGCAGCGTCCGGCTGCCGGCGCGGGCCTCCTCGGCGTAGCTGCGCGCCGGGTCGGGCAGGCGGTAGCGGTCGCCGGGCTCGTAGCCGTGCACGGCGTCGAGCAGGCCGGGGCAGTCCCGCACGGTCCGCGTGAGCACGAACTCGACGCCGAGCCCGAGCAGGGGATCGGCGTAGTCGGGACCGGGGGAGGTCCGACCCTGGCTGGGCTTGAGGCCGACGAGCCCGCAGGCGGCCGCGGGGATCCGGATCGAGCCGCCGCCGTCGTTGCCGTGCGCGACGGGCAGGGCCCGCGCGGCGACGAGTGCGGCCGAGCCCCCGCTGGAGCCTCCCGGGCTGCGGGTGAGGTCCCACGGGTTGCGGACCGACCCGGTCGCGACGGCCTCGGTGTTGGCGTTGAAGCCGAACTCCGGCGTCGCGGTGAGGCCGAGGGTGGCCAGGCCCGCGCGGCGGAAGCGCTGCATCAGGGCGGTGTCGGTCGGCATCGGGACGCCCGAGCCGAGCAGCCTGGTCCCGGAGCGGGTGGGGACGCCTGCGGCGTGGGTGATCAGGTCCTTGATCGCGAAGGGGACGCCGGCGAACGGACCGTCGGGGGAGTGGTCGAGCGGTGCGTCGAAGGGGCCGCTGACGAGGCCGTGGGTGGTCTGCTGGGCGACGTCGAGGGCGACGACCGCGGCCTCGGTCACCTCCGCGGCGCTCACCTCCCGGTCCCGGATCAGCGCGGCGAGCGCGGTCGCGTCGAGGTCGGTGTACTCGCTGGGCTTCATGGATGTGTCCCGTCGTCTGGGTTCGTCGAGGAGACGGAACCTAGGGCGGCCCCGGCCCGCCGCCATCGGTCGATTGACGGATGCCGCGCGCCGGGTACCGTTCTCGGCCATGACCGCTCTGGCCGCGGCGCGGGAGCTGAGATCGTTCCTGCGGCGGCACGGGAGCCGCACCCCGGGCTCCGCGCTGGCCGCCGCCGAGAGCCTGCGGTCGATCGTCCCGTCGGACTGCCTGGCGTTGTCGGTGTGGGACGGCGGTCTGGGCCGCCATCGCACGCTGGCCTCGTCCTACCCGGCGACCCTCACCGGCTACCTCGACGACGGCATGCACACGGACCCGCTGTTCGAGGCGGTCCGGGCGGGTGGCGGACCGGTCCGCGTCCGCGACCTGCCGGTGCGGCAGCGGGTCGGCCGGATCTTCGAGCTGGTCATCGTGCCGTCCGGCTTCCGGGACGGCGTCACGCAGTGCCTGTTCGCCGCGGACGGCCGCTACGTGGGGATGCTCAACGCGAGCTCCCTGGACACCCGCCATCCGGACGACGACACGGTCACCCTGCTGGCTCTGCTGGCCGCGGACCTCGGCGCCGCCCTCGATCCGGTGCCACCCCCGCCACCGCCCGCCGCGCGGCTCGGCGACGGGGTCACCGAGGGTCTGCTCGTCGAGCCCGACGGACGTGTCCGGCCGCTGTCGCCGCGCACGCGGCCCACGCTGGTGGCCCGGGGATCCCCGCTGGCGGCCGAGCTCGACCGGGTGCGCGGGCCGGTCCGCAGGCTCGTCGTGGACGGCGACGTCGCCTTCGAGGTCGATCTCTACCGCTCCGGGTCCGGCGTCGTCGTCCTGCACCGCGAGGTGCAGGCGCCCGCCGGGCTGACCCCCCGCGAGCTGCAGGTGCTCGCCGGTGTGGCCGCGGGCCTGAGCAACGGCGAGATCGGCGCGGACCTGGGGATCGGCGCCCGGACCGTCGCCACCCACGTCGAGCACGTGCTGGCGAAGACCGGATGCCGCAACCGCGCCGCCGCGGCCGCCACGGCGGCGGGGTGGGGCCTGACGGGACCGGCGGCTGGATCCGCTCGGCGAGCGACGCGCAGGGTGGGTCGGTAGACGGGGGCTGGACCGCCGGGTGGTCGACGGCCACGACCGCCGGACGGGTGTCCCCCGTCGGGTCGGGCGGGACGGTGTGATGAGGTCGGGCCCCCACCTGCGGCGTGTCTCGGTTAACTTTGCCAAGCGCACTGCATCGAGCGCCCACCAGGCATGATGCATTCCACCACCCGGTCGACCCCGGGAGCTCCCGAACGAGCGACAACGTTGCCTGCCAGTGAGGAGAACTGCGTGACAGACGTCGAGGGTCCGCCCGGGATGCGGATCGGTGTGGTGGCGGAGACGGCCAAGTCCGAGACCCGCGTGGCCGCGACGCCGGAGACGGTGCGGAAGCTGATCGGCCTGGGCTACACGGTGGCCGTGCAGACGGGCGCGGGAGTGCGGGCCGGGTTCGAGGACTCCGCCTACGCCGAGGCCGGTGCCGAGATCGCGAAGGGCCCGGTGTGGGACTCCGCGATCGTCCTGGCGATCAACGCCCCCGAGCCGGACGAGATCGAGCAGCTGCAGGCCGGGACGACGCTGGTGGCCATGCTGGCGCCGCGGTTCGAGCCGGAGCGGGTCGCCGCGCTCACCGCGCGTGGGGTCACGGCGCTGTCGATGGACGCGGTGCCGCGGATCTCGCGGGCCCAGTCGTTGGACGTGCTGTCGTCGATGGCGAACATCGCCGGGTACCGGGCGGTGATCGAGGCGGCGCACGCCTTCGGGCGGTTCCTGACCGGGCAGATCACCGCGGCGGGCAAGGTGCCGCCTGCGAAGGTGCTGGTGGCGGGCGCGGGCGTGGCGGGGTTGGCGGCGATCGGCGCGGCGAACAGCCTGGGCGCGATCGTGCGCGCGACGGACCCCCGGGCCGAGGTGGCGGACCAGGTGAAGTCGCTGGGCGGGGTCTACCTGCCCGTCGAGGTGGAGCAGGAGGCGTCGACCGACGGGTACGCGAAGGCGACGTCGGAGGAGTACGACCGGCGGGCCGCGGAGATCTACTCCGAGCAGGCCGCGGAGGTCGACATCATCATCACGACCGCGCTGATCCCGGGCCGTCCGGCGCCGAAGCTGATCACCGCCGCGGACGTGGCGTCGATGAAGCCGGGCAGCGTGATCGTGGACATGGCCGCCGCGCAGGGCGGCAACGTGGCCGGGACCGTCGCAGGCGAGGTCGTGACGACGGACAACGGGGTCACGCTGATCGGGTACACCGACCTGCCGGGCCGGCTGCCCGCGCAGGCCTCGCAGCTGTACGGCACGAACGTGGTCAACCTGCTCAAGCTGCTCACGCCGGAGAAGGACGGTCAGCTCACGCTGGACCTGTCCGACGTCGTGCAGCGGGGCCTGACGGTCGCGCACGCGGGGGAGACGCTCTGGCCGCCGCCCGAGGTGTCGGTGAGCGCGCCCGTCCAGCCCGCGGCCGCCGCGCCCGCCGCCGAGCCGCAGGAGCCGAAGAAGCCCTCCCGCGTCCGGCACGTCGTCGGTCTCGCCGCGGGCGTCGCGTTGTTCGCGGTCACGGCCGCGGCGCCGCCCGCGCTGGCCGCGCACCTGACGGTGTTCCTGCTGGCCATCGTGATCGGCTTCTACGTGATCGGGAACGTGCACCATGCGCTGCACACGCCGCTGATGTCGGTGACCAACGCGATCTCCGGGATCATCGTCGTCGGCGCGGTCCTGCAGATCGCGGTGGCGGACGCCGCGGTCATGGCGTTGGCCACGGTGGCGGTCCTGCTGGCGTCCATCAACATCGTCGGTGGCTTCGCGGTGACCCGCCGCATGCTGTCGATGTTCTCCCGCTCGCCCGGAAAGAGCTGAGGCCCGAGATGACTGCTGGTTCGTTGACGCTGGCGGCGTACCTGATCGCAGCCCTGTTGTTCGTGGTGTCCCTCGCGGGGCTGTCCCGGCACGAGACGGCCCGGGCCGGGGTCGGGTTCGGCATCGCCGGGATGGTGATCGCCCTGGTCACCGTGGTGGTCACCGCGGTCGCGGGGGCGAGCGTGCTCGGTGTCGTGCTGCTCGTCGCCGCCGTGGTGGTGGGCGGTGCGATCGGGCTGTGGCGGGCCCGGGTCGTCGAGATGACCGGGATGCCGGAGCTGATCGCGTTGATGCACAGCTTCGTCGGCCTGGCCGCGGTCCTGGTCGGCTGGAACGGCTACCTCGAGCCGGGTGCGCTGGACCCGTCGTTGGAGGGCATCCACCACGGTGAGGTCGTGGTCGGGGTGTTCATCGGCGCGGTGACGTTCACCGGCTCGATCATCGCGTACCTGAAGCTGTCGGCGAAGATCAAGTCGGCGCCGTTGACGCTGCCGGGCAAGAACGTGCTGAACCTGGGTGCGTTGGTGGCGTTCGTGGTGCTCACGGTGTTCTTCGTGATCTCCCCGTCGGTCTGGCTGCTGGCCGTGGTCACGCTGCTGGCGCTGCTGCTGGGGCTGCACCTGGTGGCCTCGATCGGCGGCGGGGACATGCCGGTGGTGGTGTCGATGCTCAACAGCTACTCCGGCTGGGCCGCGGCGGCGTCGGGGTTCCTGCTGTCCAACGACCTGCTGATCATCACCGGCGCGCTCGTCGGGTCGTCCGGTGCTTACCTGTCCTACGTGATGTGCAAAGCGATGAACCGCTCGTTCATCTCCGTCATCGCGGGCGGGTTCGGGGCGCCGAGCGCCTCGGGTGGGGCGGAGGTGACCGGCGAGCACACCGAGATCGACGCGGCGGCGGTCGCCGAGGCCCTCGCCGGCGCGAGCTCGGTCGTCATCACCCCCGGCTACGGCATGGCGGTCGCGCAGGCGCAGTACCCGGTCGCCGAGCTGACGCGGCGGTTGCGGGACTCGGGTGTGGAGGTGCGCTTCGGGGTGCACCCGGTCGCCGGGCGGCTGCCCGGGCACATGAACGTGCTGCTGGCCGAGGCCCAGGTCCCCTACGACATCGTGCTGGAGATGGACGAGATCAACGACGACCTCGCCTCGACCGACGTCGTGCTGGTCATCGGGGCGAACGACACGGTGAACCCGGCGGCGTCGGAGGACCCGACCAGCCCGATCGCGGGCATGCCCGTGCTGAGGGTGTGGGAGGCCGGGCAGGTGATCGTGTTCAAGCGGTCCATGGCCGCCGGGTACGCGGGCGTGCAGA
>Ga0207644_10000920_pt1 | contig 18674 bp, 16 predicted proteins | sample KBSS73metaG_FD_184326 | JGI IMG/M metagenome (GOLD analysis project Ga0207644, IMG submission 184326) | Switchgrass rhizosphere microbial communities from Kellogg Biological Station, Michigan, USA - KBS S7-3 metaG (SPAdes) (version 2) | ecosystem: Host-associated > Plants > Roots > Rhizosphere... | reverse complement strand
TTTGATACTGGCATCGTTTAGTGACATGGGTCCTCCTTAGCCAAAAGCCTTTTCATATCTTCTCTGGAAACTTGAAGCCGATATACGTTCCTGAACTGATGCCCATCAGGCCCAACAGCGTGGTGCTAAATTCGGGCATGGTCAGGTTGTTGTAAACCGAGGAAATGAAAATGATTCCCAGCACAATTGTCCAGGCGAAGATTTGGAAGCGATGGAAGCTGTAACCGCTGGAGTCCGAAAGAATGTCGCGGATGAAGCCCTTGCTGACGCCCGAATCTGCCGCGGGCGTCAGCGATTGAATTTCCTGATTCACTTCTGCCAGGCGCGCGCGCCTCATTTGAAGTTGGTTATTCAGACTATCCCGATTAGCAGTATCCTCGGGCAGTAGCGTTGCTTTCGCATTGACCGCGGCGGCCTGCGACTGCAGTTCGGGAATGTTCTGTTCCAGGGATTGCTTTTCAGCGGAAAGACTCTGCAACTGATCCGTTTTGGTGTTCTGCTTTCCTGAATCGATCATTGCCTCGCTCAAAGCCGTTCCGGCACTAATGCCCATCAGTGCCAGCAGCGAACCCGTGACAGTGTCGAGCGCGGACGTGATCAACCAAATCGTCATGTACGACGCGTAGATCAGAAAAAACCAGAAGGCCATCTGCGTTCGGCCCAGGTTGTACGGCCGCAGCTCTCCCGGAACTCGGCTGCCACCGTCGCGTATGAGGTTTGTCTTGCGCGCCAACCAAATCAAAATGATCAGTGTGACCAACACCACGACTATCGAAACGAGACCGTAAGGCGGTGAAATGATGGTCAGGATAAGCGGATTATTCTCGTCAAAGACTGAGTCGAACGGTGAATGAGGAGATTCAAGTCCGACGCTGAACGATACCGGCTTTCGCCTTCCTTCGGGAGCGCCAAGCAGATCGACCCAGGTCGACTTGTTTTCGGGCAGGATCTCCAGATGAAAATACACCTCGTTTAACCTGGCGTTAATCTCTTCCGGATAGTTGTGCTGGATTGCGCGCCCGTTGAGATACGGCACTAGTTTCGTCGTATCGTTTTGTGGATTCATCGCCCATTCGTTCAGGTGATCGAGCTTGACGCGAATGATGTCGTCCAATTCGAGGTTGCCTTCAACCGCGATTACCTTCGGCTCACTCGGCGTCGAAGAGATCGCGGGTGATGGTGTCGGGGCGGGCGATGGCGAAACACTTGGTGACGGCGTCTGCGCCCTTGTCGTGGCCTGCGCAAAGACGAAGAGCAGTAATGCTGCGAATGCTAATCTGCTCAGGGAATTTAGGGTGAGTTTCATAAGTCGGAATCCTGAGACTGAGAATTGGACGGTTGAAGCTGCGCAGCCTATCCAAATTGGGCATGGGTGTCAATGATTTCGCCGTGCTTGCTAACAGAATAGCTAGATACATCTTCGACGCTCGCTTGCACCAGTGGCGACTTTGAAAGAATCGAGTTATCGTATCCGGCACCCTGTTTTCGATCGGAGTGACCTATGAAACGGAAAGTCGTGCTCGGCCTGTTTCTCCTGGGAGTCTTCACGGTTGGCTCACTGCTCGATTGTCGCCGTGTCCAGGCGAAGGTGCGCGGCTCGATGATCGTTTCAACCGATTGGCTGGCGCACCATCTTAACGACAAATCAGTAGTGCTGCTTCACGTCGGCGACAAGAAGGAGTACGACGCGGCGCATATTCCCGGCGCGCAATTCATCCAAACGTCCGACATTTCTACTCCGCGCGGCAGTGGATTGATTCTTGAGCTGCCTCCAGTCGAGCAATTGAAGACGACCTTTCAGAAGCTTGGGATCACCGATAACTCACGCATCATCGTTTACTTCGGGAAGGATTGGGTGACGCCAACTTCACGCGTTTATTTCACGCTGGATTATCTCGGGCTCGGTGATCGCACTTCGATTTTGGACGGCGGCATGCCCGCTTGGATTGCTGAGAAGCGTCCGGTAATAACCGAAGTCATTTCCGCAAAACCCGGCGGCTTCACGCCGCACCCGCGCGCGGATCTGGTGGTTGACGCCGCTTGGGTCAGCCGCAATATCAACAGGCCGGGCGTGGCGATTCTCGATGCGCGCGACACAAAGTTCTATACAGGCGAATCCGCCGGCAACATGCCTCGCGCAGGTCATATTCCCAGCGCCAAGAGCATTCCCTTCGGCAGCCTGGTGGAAGATTCAAACAATAAATTCAAGAGTGAAGCATCGCTCCGGCAAGTTTTTGATAAGGCGGGAGTGAAACCAAACGATAGCGTCGCAACTTATTGCCACATCGGGCAGCAAGCGAGTTTGCTGTATTTTGTGGCGCGGTATCTTGGATACGACGCGCATCTGTACGATGGATCGTTCGACGACTGGAGCAAACGCGCGGACCTGCCGGTCGAGAAATCTGATGGCGCCGCAGCGGATATGAAACCCAAACAATGACGGCCGCAACCCGAAAACTATGGAACGACGAATAACAAGTTGGTTTAGTCCGAATTTGCAAATGGAAATGCCGCTGGTGGCCTACGGTCAAAGTGGCCAGACGCTGCTGATGCTGCCCACCGCGGCGGCAGATTACCTCGAGTACGAACGGTTTTATCTGGTCGACTCAATTAAGCCCTTCATCGAAGCGGGCAACATTCGCGCTTACTCGATCAACAGCGTGAACAAGTGGAGTCTGCTCAACAAAGAGATGCCACCGAAACTCAAGGCCGAGCTTCTGACGCGCTATGACCGTTACATCACGGAAGAAGTGCTGCCGCTGATTCGCAACGAAAACGAAGAGAAGTGGGCCAAGCCGATTACGACAGGCGCAAGTCTCGGCGCGTATCTCGCCGCCAACGAATACTTCAAGCATCCGGATCTGTTTCGCGGGACGATCCCCATGAGCGGCAGCTACGACATTCGCTCGTTCCTCGACGGCTACTTCGACGATAACGTCTACTTCAACAATCCCGTCGATTACCTCTCGAACCTCAACGACGATCACTACCTGCCGACGCTGCGCGAGGCGGATTCGATTTACATCATATCTGGGCAAGGCGACTATGAAGATCCCGATCGCAGCAAGCAGCTTGCAGGGATTCTGAAGTCAAAAGGAATTCCGCACACGCTCGATTTGTGGGGACCGGATGTGAATCACGACTGGCCGTGGTGGCGAAAGATGCTCCCCCACGTGCTCGGCAAAATGCTGGCGTAGACTATCCGCAGATTACGCAGATTCCGCAGATTAAGAGCCGAAAAGTAAGGCGGCGCAAGCAATAATGTTCCGCCGCCGTTGGGTTATCTAATCGTGCAATCTGCGTAATCTGCGGAACCCGTCGTTCTTAGTTTCCAGGCGGGCCGTCATCACCCTTCTTACCTTTTTTCTTTGCCGGTTCAGCTTCGCGCGGGCGAGTGTCCTGATGCGCAGGAGTCGCTGCCGGCGCGGCTGGTTTCGGAGGACCTTCCGTGCCTGGTTCGCGTGGTTGATCGACTCGCGGCGCGGGCGGCAGCGTGGTGTCTTCCAACTTTGGAGTCGTGATCGCGCTCGGCGGCGTGTTCTCGTCGCCCGGTGAAGGCGAGGCCTCAGGCTGCATTTGTGCGCGTTCAAGCGCGAGTTCGCGCTGACGTTGTTTGAACATCTCGCGCATGTCTTCGGGCATCGAGGGCGCTTTCGGAAAGTCTTCCTTCGGTTTGTCCTTCAGAAAGTCTTTCATGTAGTCGATAAAGAACGGCAGCGCGCCGTGTGCGCCAGTCATCTCGTTGCCGAGATTTTTCTTGCGGCCGGGATAACCCATCCAAACGCCGGTCACGTACGTCGGTGTGTAGCCGATGAACCAGACGTCCGTGTGATCGTTGACCGTGCCAGTTTTGCCGGCGAGCGGCACACCCAGAACCCCTGCAGCCGAAGCCGTGCCGCCCTGGACTACGCCGCGCATCATCGTCACCATAGTCAACGCGACGTACTCATTCACGACTTTGTAAGTCGTCTTTTCCCACTCTTCCAAAACCGCGCCGTCGCGATCCAAAACTCTGCGGACCATGTGCGGATCGACGCGCACACCTTTGTTTGGAAATGCCGAGTATGCCGAGACCATCTGGTCGAGCGGAACCTCAGTGGCACCTAATGCCGATGGCAGATAGGGCGCCATCGGTACTTTGATTCCGAAACGTCTGACCATCTGCGCACCGGTTTGAATACCGACCGTTTGCAGCAAGTGCACTGCCGGAATGTTCATCGATTGCGCGAGCGCCGTCTTCAGGGGCATATCGCCGCAACTGGTCGAGCCGTCGTAGTTATGCGGCGTCCAGCCGCCAATGTTGATGGGCGCGCCGCTCACGATTGAATCCGGCGTCATGCCCCACTCAATCGCGGCTGTGTAGATGAAAGGCTTGAACGCGGAACCAGTCTGACGATAAGCCTGCACGGCGTTATTGAATTTGTTCGCAAGGAAATCATAGCCCCCCTGCATCGCCATGATCTCGCCCGTCTTCGCGTTGATCGTCATCAATGCGCCCTCGACGGCGGGAATAGGCTGCATCTCGACGCGCAGACGATGATTCTTCTTATCGACATCGCGAATAATGAATTCAGAGAGATAGCCAGGCTTGAATTCGGCGCGCGGAGAACGCTTGCCCCCCATGTCGCTCGCCGTCACAGTCGCAGTGTAGTTTCCGAAACGGATAGTCGCCTCGTCGCGACCCGAATCGACCTTCATCACGAGACCTTTCAAATATCTGCCTGGCACGTAATCATTGCGATACCAATCCGGATATTTGTAAGCCGCCAATTCCTGCGGAGTCGGCGTTCCGGTGTTCGACGAGGTAGCGATGGCTTCGTAGGAATTACGATAACCACCGTGACCTGCGGCATATCGCCGCAGACCCGCACGCACCACGTCGTAAGCCTTGCGCTGCGCCGCGATATTGATCGTCGAATAGACCGCAAGTCCGGTTTGCGCGACGCGCGTCGTGAACCGGTCTTCCAGGTCCTGACGAATATATTCAACCGGATAATCAAACGCCGGCTCAGTCGCTTGCGGTGGTTGATAGTAGGCCGAGTCAGCAAGCTGAATCGGTCTAGCTTTCGCGGCCTCAACTTCGCTTTCGGAAGCAAAACCATTTTTTGCCATCAGATCCAAAACAAGGTCACGCCTCTCTTTGGCCTTGGCCGGATTTGACGTCGGCGAATATTCACCAGGCGCTTTCGGAATCGCGGCCAGCAGCGCCGCCTCTTCAAGCGTCAGGTCTTTCGCTTGTTTCCCGAAATATGTTTCGGCGCCCGCTTCCACACCGTAAGCATTTGCGCCCACGAAAATGTGATTCGCGTACAACTCCATGATCTGGTTCTTGGTGTAGTAGCGCTCGATCTGGAGCGCCAGCAGCCACTCGTTCATTTTCCGCTTGTAAGTTTGCTCGCGCGTGAGGAAAAGATTCTTGGCAAGCTGCTGCGTCAACGTCGATCCACCTTCAACTCGATCGCTGGTCAGGTTCTTCCAGGCAGCGCCGAGAATGCGAATCGGATCGATGCCCATGTGATCGTAAAAACGTGCGTCTTCAACGGCCAGGATTGCGTTCTTAACGTTCGGTGGAATCTCTTCGTACTTCAGCGGAATCCGTTTCTCGAGAGCAAACTCGCCAATTACAGTCTTGCCGTCGTCAGCGTAAATCCGCGTGACGACGCTTGGCCGATAAGTCGCCAAGGCCGCGACTTCATTTGCCGCTTGCGAGTAGTTGAGTTGATAAGCCGCGATGATGCCAGTCAGGCCGCCCGCTGCGAGCGCCAGAAGCAATACCGCCGGAAACCAGAAGCGACGCAGAATGTGCTTCCGCTCGCCCGGAGGTGCGTTAACGATGGCGGTGGGTCGGTACGCTCTAAGTCGATCAAAAGGTGGTTTCGCGGCCATATTAATTATCTTTCTGATTGCGGCTTTTAGGCGGAATCACTGGAAAACAATGCTTTATACGGGCGATTTTGGACAACGTGGATTCCCACAGTTGGCAAATGCTGACGCATAAAATCAAGCGAGATTATAGCCGTTTCATTCCGTCGGCTGAAAGCGGGCGGGGACAGGCGAAAACAATTTAGACACCACGAATGCCAAGAAAAGGGCGAATACAAAAGCCGGCAGGCCGGTGATTATCGGAAAAGCGGCAAGAGCCAAGGCAAAACGCCAGAGTGGAAGACTCGAGGAAAACCTCGCGGCATGCACCATGGCTCCGGAGGCGATTACAAATCCTCCAATTGCCACACCAATCGCGACGTGTACGGCAGTTCTGAGCGGCGACGTTTTTGCCCAAAACATTTGGTATGCGATGTGCGAAATGTAGACAACCCCACAAACCGCCCACGCCGCCAAACGCCACCCGCGGGCGTCGGCTGATGGATTGGGAAACGCAAGTCCAATGAGGCCGTACAACGCGCCAGCCAGAATCACTGCCCAACGCAACTTGGCGCTCACATTAATCGCGTCGGTGTTACTTGTCATCCTTCGTTACATCGACGTAAAAGTTTCGATCGACTTCAAACGTTTTGATTTCGTCAGCAGATGTAAAAGTCTGCGCCGTTTCTGTCGGCGTAATCGTGGTCTCTTTGCCGTTAATATTGACTCGAAGTGGCATGGCGAAATCCTTAACTACTCTTTCGTACCTGTATGACACCGTCTTTCCATCCACCTTGTATTTCAGCAAAGGGATCTGTGTCGCTCGCAGGTACTGGTCGAAAACTTTACTGAAGTCAATGCCGGCCTTCTGACTTATGTACGACTCAACTTGTTGGGTCGTGACCGTCTGATGCCAAAAGTCAGCGTTGAGTCCGCGGAGGATCGAAAGCCACTTCGCATCGTCATTAATAATTTGGCGAATCGTGTGCAGCATGTTCCCGCCTTTGGGATACATGTCGCCCGATCCCTCGCGATTCGCGCCATAGGCGCCAATAATCGGCCGATCGTTTCGAATTCCGCGACGATTACCGACCATGTAATCGTCCGCATCGTTCTTGCCGAAGTAATACTCAACAAAAAGACTCTCCGCATAATTTGCAAAGCTCTCATGAATCCACATGTCCGCCGCATCCCTCATCGAGATGTTATTGCCGAACCATTCGTGTGCAGATTCATGCACGATGATGAAGTCGAATTTGAAACCGATGCCGGTGCCGCTGTAGTCCCGATAAAGGTAGCCATTGCGAAACCAGTTACCGTAAGTGACCGAGCTCTGATGTTCCATTCCCGGATATGAAACGGTGACGAGTTTGTAGCTGTCTTCGTAAAATGGGTATTTGCCGAACCAGTGTTCGAACGCTTTCAGCATGCGGGGAACTTCTGCGAACTGCTTCATCGCCGCGTCCTTTTGATGGGCTAGCACCCAATAGTCAACATCCAGCACGCCGCCTTCGCCGTTGTACTTCTCGGAAAAATGCACGTAGTTCCCGATGTTAGCGTTGACGCCATAATTATTGATCGGGTTGCGGACTTGCCAGTGGAACGTCCTGGTCTTAGCGGCGGCATCGTGATCAGTTTTTATCAACCGACCGTTTGAAACCGCCACGAGATTCTCCGGCACAGTCAGATCGATGTTCATGCCGTGGTCAGGTTCGTCGTAACCAATGTCCTTGTTTGGCCACCAAATGCTCGCGCCGATTCCTTCGCACGTCGTGTTGATAAAGTACTCGCCGAGATCGTCTCGGCCCCAGGTTATTCCGCCGGTCCACGGAGGATTTTTCGCGACCACCGGCACGCCTTCATAAGACAGTTGCACTTTGTCTTCGACGCCCCTGGGAATTTCTTTCTCAAAGGTTATCCAATAGACATTCCCTTCGCGTTCGAATTTGAGATCGGATCCGGCATGAGTAACTTTTGTGATTTGCAGCGGCTGCTGCAAATCAATTTGCATTCTGCTTCCCGCTTTGACGGTTTTGAAAGTAATCGCATTCGATCCTTTCAACCTTTTGGTCTGAGGCAGAAACTCAACCTTGAGATCATAGTGCAGTACGTCCCACCATTCGCGTTCAGGTGTGATTGAACCGCGCAGCATTTCCTGACGAGTTACTGCTTGTGTCTGCGCAAGCAAAGAACCGGAACCCGTTTGTAACAGGACAAGCAGTCCGAGCGTGACTATTAGTTTATGCATGATTCTGCACGGCCTCATGAGTAGGGATGAACGCTGTGGTGCGATTAGCCGGGCTCAGTATATACCGGCGCGGAGGTTTGTTTTATAGAAGAAAAGAGCCGAGCAGATTAACCAATCCGCTCGGCCCAAATGTGTTCAGGTTAGTTTGTTTTCTAAATCGGACTGGGATCTTACACAGCGCCGCGTTTGACTGTGATCGAACCGTTGACATTGTTCAATCGCACGCGAGCCCCGCCGGATCCGATCTGGCCGCTCATGTTATGGCCAACGTATTGACCATCTTCCACCGTCCATCCGAAATCGTTGGTGATGGGGCCGTGGACCGTGTTGGCCTTGACGTCGGCACTCGCGTTCCCCGGAATGGTCAACACAATCGAGCCATTTACGGAATTGAGGCTGACGCTCTTGGAACTTTCCAAACCGACTAAATTAGCTTCGACGCGGCCGTTTACAGTCGAGAGCTTTACGTCGCCGCTGAGGCCTGCTGCCGTCACCGTTCCGTTTACCAGAGATGCTTGCACATCACCCTGAAGACCTTCGATGTCCACCGAGCCGTTGACCAGTTCCGCTCCGTCCAAGTTCGCGCGGCGCGGAATGGTGAGAGTGTACTCAACGCTCCCGGCGCTATCTTCGCGATTGCGACCATCGTAATTCTGCCGCTCCGGATATTTGGTCTTGATTCGCACGGTGTCGGCCGTATTCGTCACATCGATCGTCATTTCGCTGAGACGCGGTTGACTGTAAGCGCGCTTCACGGCATCGACCTTCACAGAATTCTGATCCCAGACGTTGATATGAACGTCGCCGTTGATATTGGCAATGCTGACGCGGCCCATGGGCGACAGTTGGTAAGTCTGATGAAACTCTTCAGTAAGTTCATCACCTTTCGGTTTCTGATCAATAAGCGATGTTTGGGTAGCGAGGGCAGCATAGCTATGGACCGATTTCAGTCCGCTGGTGGCCAATCCGATTGCGGCGAGTGCGAGAATAGCGATTAATGAGATTTTCTTCATGATCTTCCTTTCGACAGTGCCTTTGTCACGCCTTCAATTGACATAACACCAGAGCCGATGAGTTTGTGGCAGCTATTCTCTCAATCGGAAGGCGAGGCGAAAAGAAATCTCTTCCACCATCGCTGATTCCTGTCTTTGCGCGGTTTATTCTTCCGACACTCGTGTGTTCGCGACCTCATTCAAAAGATCGACTTTGCTTTGATAAGCGGTGAGCATGAATTGAGCGGCCTGCGGATCCTTGGGGTTCTTGCGCGCGGCGTCGCGACTCGTCGCGATTCTGTCGTTGATAACCGCCATGTTGTACTCGTATTCAACGCGCAACGAAGGGCGCATTGGCGGCTGGATCTTAATTGCCTCGTTCAGTTTCGCAATCGCGAATTGATACTGATTTTCCTGCCACGCTAACGACATCGCGTCCGGTTCAACTTTTCGGATCCTCGGCTTCGATCTATGCGGCGTCCCGCTGTCCCGGGAAACGGAATGAGTGGGCGGCGTTTGATTTTCGGGTAAGTGTTCCGTGGTATTCACAAGAGGCACAAAACTAGAAGCAGTCCGATCGGCCACTGGAACCGGATGATTCTGTTTCTTTAAGTAAATAAGACCAAACAATCCGGCCAACAAAACGATAATCGCCATGGCGGCGAACGCAAGCGGACGAAACGCAAAGGATTCGAGCGCAAAACGCCAACGCGATTGATTGGTGGTCGCTGCGCGTGGATGAATCTCCGCGAGCGCACGGTCGATGCGTTGTCGCAAATGGACTGTCGGAATCGCAACCGCAAACTCAGCCGCCAAACCTTCCGCTAAAACCAGGTTCTCGGCTTTGACCGTCCGCGCCGCGTCAGCACATACAACGCAAACGTTCAAATGGGCGGCAACATTTGCGGCTTCGTCCGCCGTCAACTCGCCATCGGACCACGCCTGGAGCTTTCCTTCATCAAAACAATTTCTCATCGGTTCACTCCGATCTTGCCGTAGGTTCGAGTAAATTCTTTACGCGCTCGAGCAATCAAGCTGCCTACATAATTCTCTTTTAGCGAAAGGGTCGTGGCGATCTCGCGATATGACAGACCCTGATGCCGCAAGAGTAGACAACTTCGCATTGGTTCTTTGATTTTTTCCAAGGCGCGTCTGGCCGCCTCGATCTGCTGTGAAGCTTCGGCATCCATTTGCGCACGATCCTGACTGCTGATTCTTTGATAATTCGCATCGCGCGCCAAGGCGCGGTTGCGACTGCGAATCGTATTGCGAGCCTCGTTCAAGGTGACGCGCAATAACCACGGTCTTAGTAGATCGCCGCGTGGCGCAGAATTCAGGTGGCGATGCAGCTTAAGAAAAACTTCCTGGGTGATTTCCTCTGCCAAAGCTGAATCACGCACAACCGCCCGCGCCGTCGAAAATACTGCGCGATGATGAAGCGTAAAAGCCTCGTCGAAGCCTACGACGGTATCTTGCGGTTCAGACTGGGCTGGAATTGAATCGATCGAGGCTTGGACTCCCGCGCGCATTTTGCTCCACGGTATGAACACCGCCACGCCATCATTTGTGTCAAATTCCTGCATTCTTAAATTAAGACATCCAGCCCGGCAATTTTGCGCCCTGCTTCATCCAGTTCCCCAACTGCTTTTCGTCAAGTTTACCGCCTTCATAGATGTCGAGGTATCGCATGTTCTTGTCCTTGCTGGTGCCGGGCGGCACCGGACGTAGCGACGCGCCGCGGAAGAAGCCAACTTTGATGTACTTCGCGAAGCAATGAAAGCTGAGAAACCAGCCCTGGCCTTCGATGCCGTAAAACGGTGAGTTCCACTTCACCGCCTTTCGCACATTGGGCACGTTGCGCACGATCAGCGCATCGAGGCGCTCACCGACTTGACGTTTCCAGCCGGGCATCGCGGCGATGTATTCCTGTACGGGACCGTCGCCGTCGCCTTTCGCAATTTGTGGATTGCCGCCGGAGAGGAGAACTACCTGCTTGCTTTTTGGCAGCCTGGTTGATTTCTTTGAGCTTCCACCTAAGTTGGACTTAGCATCCCGCTTGGTTGATGACTTGATTTTTTTCTCAACTTCGGATTTCGCCGATTTCATGGTCTCTCGTCGTTGTGCGACGGTAAACTATTTCGTCACCCGTGTGAACATTACGCCACTGAAATTCAACGAAGCAAAGTTTCCATCGGCATCCTTGGTAAAGCCGATGACTTCACCGTTGCCGCCGGGCAGCATCACCACGCGAATAGTGTCCTTCTGAGTAAAAGGCGTGGCGATTGTGCTGACGTTGCCCATCCGGACAGCGAGAGCTTTTTCTTTGGCGACGATTTCAATCGTCCCCGCCAGATCGTTCGTATATTTACCAGCGTAGTCAGCAAAAGGTTTTGTCAGCTGCCACTCCCTCTTTGAGCGCTGCGCAGCCTCGGCCGCGATCCCCTGCCTCATGTTCTCGAAGGTCTTAACAGTCTCATCCAGTTGCTTCGCGTAATCGGTTTCCAGATTCTCCGTGCGCAGCCACCAATCGTAAGCGTATGCCGCGAGCATGTCTGCCAGGCGCCCGCCGAGCGCGTCGTTATTCACCAGCACGCCGACCGCGACTTTCTTCTCTGGCATGAATGAGACGTGACTGCGATAACCGGGATAGCCGCCATGGTGATAGATCACCTTTTGGTTGCGGTACGTGCCGATCTGCCAACCCAGTCCATATTCGCCATTGGCCGAAAATGGCGGCTCATTACGCGTGCTCTTGGTGTATCCAGTTTGCGCCTTGCTAATAAGCTCGGACGGCACCACCTGTTTCCCGTCGAGCTTACCGCCATTCATGTTCAGGTTCAGCCACCGGCCGAGGTCGGAAACGCTCATAAAGATTCCACCGGCGGACTGCATGTTGTTGTCGGTCTTTTCGAGCCGGCTGCGGACCATCTTGCCTGCATCAGCCGCATCGGTGTCTATCACATACGGCGCCGCAATCTTGAACCTCTTGGCGCGCGCCTGTGAAACATAGGCTGTCGTGTGTTTTAACCCAGCCGGAGTGAAGATGCGGTCCTGCAGTAAGTCCTGCCATTTCTTGTGGAGAGAATAATGCAGCGCGAGTCCGTAAATGTTATAGCCAAGGTTTGTGTATGCGTACTTGCCGAAATTGGTTTCGTTAAAGCTTGTACCTTCCGCAAAGACGTGATCGATGTCTTTTTGATCGATTTCGCCCGTAAACGCGAGGCGGTTAATGAGGTGGCCGTTTCGCAGTCCGCTCGTATGCGTCAATAGATCTCGAATCGTGATCTTGTCCGGGATGTCGTTCTTGAAATGAATGCCGGGAGTGTATTTCGTCACTGGGTCCGAGAGCTTGATCTTGCCTTCTTGATCGAGCATCGCAGCGGCAAGCGCCGTAAATGACTTAGTCGAGGAAGCAATGTAATAGAGGGTATCCGTATCGGCCTTTGTGCCGGCTTCCTTGTCTGCCATGCCGAAGGCACGCACAAAGATCGGCTTATCGTCCTTGATCACGACGACTGCGACACCCGGAAGATCAGGAAAGGTCGCGAGTGCTTTCCGGACTTGGGCATCGAAAGCCGCCGTGAAGTCCTTTGCTGCGCGCCCATCGGTCTGAGCGACCACCGGAATCCCGGTTGAGTTCAGTAACAGAACTAGGAGTGAGATAACGATCGCTTTCTTCATAGGCTCTCCTGAGAAATGTGTTTTTTTGAGGTCGTTAGGACTACGACTCGCGAAACCGGGAAGTTCCGCTGAACTGAGGAATAGCCTGAGGTACCCAACTATGAAGGATGGCTGAAGAATGTGCTGGAGATCTCTTTAACTCTCATTACTCGTCTCTGGGTTACAGCGCACTGACCATGACGTAGTATCCGTCGGGATCTCGGAGCGCGAATTCCATTGTTTCTGTGGCGGGATTAATGTTGGGCTCTTCTTCCAGTCGAGGAACAAGCGCGCGTGCCCGTTTCAGCGCCATATCAAAATCATCGACTCGGAAGAATAACAGCAGCCCATTGCCAGGTGTCGCGCCATCGGGGCTCGTCAGGGTCGGATGGTCGTGTGCGCCCCACGAGTGTAGGCAGAGCAGGACCGTGCCATCCTCATCCACGATCTGACCAAAGTAGTCATGCGCCGGTGCGGTCTCAGCTTGGCCAAAGAGCGACTGATACCATTTGAAGCTACGCGGCACATCGCGCACGCCGATGATCGTCCATGTTCGTTTCATCTTATTTTTAAGCTGAGACCGTCCGCGGCTGGCGGGCACGAACCACCAACCAAATCTTGCGCGCGATAAACAGCACGCCTTGACTCAGGATTGCCGCGCCAACGCCAGACAGTCGATATGCAGCGAGCCAGACAGCCACGCCGATCACAGCGAAGATCACTCCGGCATACATCCAATATCCCACCAGCATCATCACGGGAACGAAAACAAACCGAGTGATGACCGCGTAGTTCGGAATTTCCTCAAACGGACTGTAAATGTAACCGAGTATTGGAATCGCGAGGACAATATGGATCCAACGCAGAATCGAACGTTTGGTGACGGCCTTAATCATTCAGTCCCTTTCCATTGAGAATTCGCGGCATGTATTTTTCAATCCGCGCCTCTCGCGTTTTGGATTGTTTCGGCGAAGAAAAGTGCAATAGGTACCCTCTCTGCCGGCCCGGCGTTAATGCGTAAAAAGCCTTCCTCAAAACCGGATTCTTATCCAGCTTATTTTGAAATTCTTCCGGCATTTTGAATTCCGAGGTCTTCTTGAGTTTCACGTTCAAGCCGGCCTTTTCTACTTCAATCGCTTCGCGAATGTAAGTCTTGACGATTGATTTCATCTTGCCTATTTCGCGAACATTGGTGAACCGGAGCTGTCGTGCGGCCTGCACATTCTCTGTCTGCTGGACGAGAATGCCCTTGGGATCCTTCAGCAAAGCGCCTTTGAAAAACAGCAGCGCGCAATACTCTTTGAACACGTGGATCAAAACAATGTTGCGTTTTTCGAACGTGTAGCAAGGACAGCCCCACTTAAATTCTTCGGTCAGTCCAGAGTCGAGCACGATGGCTCGCAACTTCTCCAATTCTTCCTGCCACCGGCCTTTGCGAAAGTAGAAATCAACCTTGGGATTCATGCTATTCATTTCTCGAAACCCTCGAGCCTATTCGATTACAAGTCTGCGGCGCGATTCTAAAGGATCAAGTTGCACGGTGCTGCGACTTCAGTTCATATTCCCGTCCTTATTCTGTCGTCGTCCTTCCAGGCGGTCATGGTTTCGTTCTTGATTTCTGATGGAAGCAGTTCCAGAAACCACTCGTTAGCTCTGCAGTCGACGATCAAATGGACACGATCTTGACCGCTGCCGTTGGTGATACGGTGCGGAAGACTGAAATTGATGCACCACGCTTGGCCTTCGAACATCTCGAGCTTCTGGCCGTTCACGTAAAACTCCACCGCGCTGTCAGTCGTTATAGGAATATGCACGCGCAACAACCCGTACTCGCCGCCCAGGAAATCGTCCGTGTGTTCCAGGATTTTGGATCCTGGGCCAAGGCTGAGAAGCCGGGCCGTGTGAATTGGACAATCGAATGTAGCCAGGACTTGCCTGAAGTAGGCGCAGCGAGCTAATACCGGCGTTTCAACAGCCTCCACGTTTTCATGCGGCGGCGTGTACATCTGGTTGGCGCGCCCTGTCGTCGAACGCAGCGCCAGCCCTTTCCAAGCGCCCTGGTAGTAGCCGTGGTTAAAGTGTGCCACCCAATCGCTCACGAGTACTCTTTCAAGGTCAGCCTTCAGGGAGGCTGCATCAAATTCAAGTGGAAGCTTATAACTATTGAACATTCATTTACTGGTCGTGCGGCTCGCCTTAAATCCGTAGCGACAAACTGATCGCAGCGTCCTCGGTATTATCGAATAGGAATTACTCGTCTGCGCCGCGTATTATACCTACCTTCTTCTAATCCGGATGAAATCAATCATTGTCGGCACGGCAGGTCACATCGATCACGGCAAAACGGCCTTGGTGCGCGCCCTGACTGGCATCGATGCTGACCGTTTGCCGGAAGAAAAGCGGCGCGGCATCACCATTGATATCGGTTTCGCTGATTTGGACATGGATGATGTGCGCATCGGTTTTGTCGATGTTCCGGGGCACGAAAAGTTCGTGAAGAACATGCTCGCCGGCGCACACGGTGTCGATGTGGTGGCGCTGGTGATCGCTGCCGACGAGAGTGTGATGCCGCAGACGCGGGAACACTTTGAGATTTGTCGCTTGCTCGGAATCAATCGTGGCCTCATCGTGATCACAAAAAAGGATTTGGTCGATGAAGAAATGCTTGCGCTCGTCCGGGAAGAAGCAAAAGAACTCGCCACCGAATCTTTCCTGGAAACCGCGCCAATTCTTGCTGTGAGCTCCCGCACAGGTGAAGGCTTGTCAGAGTTGAAGACGGCCCTGCATTCGCTTGCTTTGCAACTGCCTGAACGTTCTGAAGAATTCATTACGCGGCTGCCCATCGATCGGGCGTTCACCATGAGCGGTTTTGGCGCCGTAGTCACGGGCACACTCATCGCCGGCGCAATCGACGAAGGCGCCGAGTTGGAATTGTTGCCGGAGGGACGGCAACTGCGAGTGCGAGGTTTGCAAGTGCACGGCGCGAAAGTCGAGCGGGCAACGGCGGGCCAACGAACGGCGGTGAACCTGACCGGAGTTGAGACTGCGGAATTGGAACGCGGAATGGTTCTGGCGCCGCCGCGTCGTTTGCGGCCAACTCAAATCATCGATGCGCGCGTGACGGTGCTCGCCGATGCTGCGCGCGGCTTGCGATCTCGCCAGCGTGTCCGCATGCACATTGGCGCAGCTGAAGTGCTCGCTCGCGTCAGAGTGCTCGACGAATCCAAGGCCCTCGACCCCGGTGCGACGGGGCTGGTTCAACTCCGTCTGGAAACCTCCATCGTCTGTGTTCTGACTGATCGCTTTATCATTAGGTCATATTCGCCGCAACGAACTATCGCAGGCGGCATCGTCGCCGACCCGTTCGCGCCGAAACACCGCGGGCGTGAACTCGCAACTGTGCGCGAACGACTTACCAGCTTGCTCGATGGCCAGCGCGCAGAAAAGGTCGCGGCATTTGCAGCCAGCGCGGCCCATGGATTGACGCCGGCTGACATCGTCGCGCGCACGGGTTGGCGCGATGCGACCGTTGCCGCAGCAGTCGATTCGGCGCGCGCGGCCGAGTTAATCGCGGACGCAGGCGGACACTTTTTCCCAACAGATGCGCTGGCGACGTTGAGAGAAAACATTGTGAAGGACATCCGCGCACATCATGCGGCCGAACCCTTGTCGCGGGGGCTTGGACTCGAGATTTTGCGCGGGCGTTTCTTTGCGCACGCACCGGCAGATCTCTTTCGCTCCGTGATTAGCGATCTGGAGAAGGCCGGCACGCTGGTCGTTGAGAAAGACGTTGCGCGCCTGCCGGAACACTCGCGGGCAGTCTCGGGCGAGGATGCAGCACTACGCGATCGGCTCGAAAAGATCTATCGCGAAGCAGGACTGTCGGCGCCCAATCTGAGCGAAGCACTAGCGCGCGCAGGTGTAGCGGCGGTGCAACAGCAACACGGCCGAAAGATTCTGCAAGTGCTGATCGATGCCGGCGACCTGGTGCGCGTTGACGGTGAAATGTTTTTCCACGCGTCGGCGCTCGGCGACTTGAAAGCGAAACTCCGCGCACGTGCAGCAACCGACCCAATCATTGACGTGGCCGCGTTCAAGGAGATTGCCGGAGTCTCTCGAAAGTACGCGATTCCGTTGTTAGAGTTTTTGGATCGAGAAAGAGTAACGAGGCGAGAGGGCGACAAGAGACGCGTGATGGGTGATGAGTGAGACGCCAGAGGTCAGAAGATCAGAAGTCGGTAATCCGAATGGCTCTCCGAGTTCTGACGTCTGATCTTCTGACCTCTGACGTCTGACCTCTGACTTCTACTGCGCCGTTCCCTCCAGCGGATATCCCGCCTTCTTCCAGGCGTCCAGTCCGCCAAGCAGGGCCGCGGCTTCCGTGATTCCATTTTGATTGAGTGTGAGCACCGCACCGGCGCTCGTGTGTTCGGCCGGTCAAGTACAGTACGTCGCGATGAATTTGTCTTTCGGAAATTCGTTGATGCGACTGGCAACTTCATTTGAGGGGATGAGGATTGCACCCTTAATGTGGCTTTGCTTGAAGGCAGCATCGTTACGAGTGTCGACAATCAACACGCTATTTTTCTGATACAGTTTGTAAAGCTCCTCAGCGGTGATGCGTCGCGCACTATCGGCAGGATTGTGTACCTGCTGCGGCTCCGGCGTCGGCGATTTTGACTGCGACAGAGGGGGCAACTTCTTGACTGCCCCTTCCTGCGAATTGCACGCGAGCAACATCGCGCCGGCGACGATGCCCCCCGCCAATAAGATAAGAAGATTGCGCATGAAAAAGCTCTCCTGAGAATTTGGCTGAACTCGCGACTAATCTACAACTTTAGAGCCGCGATGAAAAGCGAACGTCGCACAGGGTGGTGCCTTGATTTCACCTTTGCGGAACTCTGCGACTTGGCGTCTTAGCGTGAAAACCGCACTGAAATTCTGTTCGCGCAAAGTCGCAAAGACGCAAAGTTCCGCAAAGTAAGACACTACCTGGCGCAGCGCACTGGCACAGGCTGCCGGCTGTTCACTTCGACGCCGACCGACTAACAGCCTGTCATACATCTACGTTTGCGGAACGGGCTGATTGCGCGCGAATGATGGAAGTGGCGTGACCACCCGACCTGACGGCACGCATAAGACTGGGCAAGGCGCATTGCGTAACACACGTTCGATCTCAGAGCCAAGGGCTGGCGCACCACCGAACAGAGACGCGTGCACGCTGGTACCAATGACAATCAAGTCGGCATCGATTTCCGTAGCGAGCTTCACAATTTCCGCGTAAGGCCGGCCCTCGGCCACGTGGACTTTCACGCGCGCGCCGCGTTCTCGCGCAAAGGCTTCCATACGATCCTGAACTTCGCTGCGCATGCGGGACAGAGCCGAGCTGCCTTCATCGGGAAACAGCAGAGAGATTTGTTCGAAAAAATCACCGATGACATACACAGCATGCAGTTCGGCCCCAACATTTTCCGAAAGCTCCCGCGCTTTCTGCATCGCTGTGAACGATGTGGGACGAAAATTGGTCGCGAGTAAGATGCGATTCAAGTGAATTTGAGATTGTCCGTCGCGGTGCTCAACAAACCCGTGCTGCGGCGGACGAATTGTCAGGACCGGACAAGGCGCGGCCGCGATGATCTCTTCGGCCGTTGAACCAAACAGTGCGCGGGCCAGCCCGCGCCGCCGACGCGTTACGACCGTCACAAGATCGATGTCGTAGTCCAACGCCGCGCGCGCGATCTCAGGGACCGGCTCGCCCTCGACGATCACTGGCTCAACTTCCAGCCCGTCGAATAATGGGTCCGTAAGCACGGCGTGCACTTGCTGGCGCAATTGCAGCAGCCAACTATTGTCCTGATCTTCCAGCACGCGTTCAGGCAACGTCATCAAATTCGGCGGCACGTGTGCCGGCT
>Ga0207644_10000916_pt1 | contig 18706 bp, 18 predicted proteins | sample KBSS73metaG_FD_184326 | JGI IMG/M metagenome (GOLD analysis project Ga0207644, IMG submission 184326) | Switchgrass rhizosphere microbial communities from Kellogg Biological Station, Michigan, USA - KBS S7-3 metaG (SPAdes) (version 2) | ecosystem: Host-associated > Plants > Roots > Rhizosphere... | reverse complement strand
TCGTCCACCGCGCGCAGGGCGTCAGCACGGTGTCAGCAGGGTGTCTCAGTGTGCTCCATCCGGCCCACCCGGACGCCGTCCTGTGCTCTGCTGCCACCCATGCTGAGGGCGGCGGAATGCCTCATCGAGGCCGAGCGCGTGTGGGTCCAGGTGCTGGACGGCGTCCGTGCCGACTCCTGGCGGGTACGGGTACCGGCGGTGCCGGAGGGCACCCCGACGGCGGGGTCGCTCGAGGCGCTGGTGCGCGTCGTCGTCGCCAGGGACCTGGCCCTGCCCGCCGAGCTGACCGGGCACGAGCCCGTGGAGCAGGCGCCGTTCGACCACCACCGGGCGCTGTCGGACCTGGCCCGCGCCGCGGCCCGCGGGATCACCGAGGCCGCGGCGGGCGCCACCGACGAGGAGGCGCTCTGGCGGCGGGCGGTCGCGGTCGCGATCACCGCGCACGAGGTCTCCGTGCACGCGGGCTCGGTCAACCCCCTGACCGAGGACCTCGCCCGGACGCTCTACGAGCACACCGCCAAGGACCACGACCGCTGGCGCGAGCTGGGGTACTTCGGCGAGCCCCGCACCCCCGTCCCCGCCGACGTGTCCTGGCGGGATCGCTTCATCATGTCCGCGGGCCGGGACCCCCACCCCCTCTGGGACCGCTGACCACGGGTCCCACCGAGAGTGCCTGCGCTCTACTGCCGCTTCTCCCGCCAGGCCCGCTCGAACGGCAGCCGCCAGGCGTTCGGGGCGATGAGCTGGTGGATCGCGTTCGGCCCCCACGACCCCGGCGCGTAGCTCTTGACCGGCGGCGGGTCCTCCAGCAGCGGCGCCGAGCGCTCCCAGAGCGACTCGATGCCGTCGGCGGTGGTGAAGAGGGTGTGGTCACCACGCATGGCGTCGAGGATCAGGCGCTCGTAGGCCTCCAGGACGTCCGCGGCGGAGTCCGTCTCCTGGGTGGAGAACTGCATCGACAGCTTCTCCAGTCGGAATCCCGGGCCGGGGCGCTTGCCGTAGAAGGACAGCGAGACCTTGGAGGAGTCCGCGAGGTCGAAGGTCAGGTGGTCCGGGCCCTGGGTCCCGACGCCGGAGCCGGACGGGAACATCGTCCGCGGCGCCTCCTTGAAGGCGATCGAGATGATCCGCTGGCCCTCGGCCATCTTCTTGCCGGTGCGCAGGTAGAACGGGGTGCCCGCCCAGCGCCAGTTGTCCAGGCCGACCTTGAGCGCGATGAAGGTCTCGGTGTCCGAGTCCCGCGCGACGCCCTCCTCCTCGCGGTAGCCGGTGTACTGCCCGCGCACGACGTCCCACGGGTGGACCGGCAGCATCGACCGGAACACCTTGTTCTTCTCCTCGGAGATCGCCCGCGGCTCGAGGGCCGTGGGCGGCTCCATGGCGACGAACGCCATGACCTGCATGAGGTGCGTGACGACCATGTCCTTGTACGCGCCGGTGGACTCGTAGAAGTTCGCCCGCGCGTCGAGACCGAGGGTCTCCGGGATGTCGATCTGGATGTGGTCGATGAAGTTGCGGTTCCAGATCGGCTCGAACAGCCCGTTGGCGAAGCGGAACGCCAGGATGTTCTGCGCCGCCTCCTTGCCCAGGAAATGGTCGATCCGGAAGATCTTCGTCTCGTCGAAGACCGTGTGGACGTAGTCGTTGAGCTCGATGGCGCTCGGGAAGTCGTGGCCGAACGGCTTCTCCATGATCACGCGCGACCTGTCGACGAGATCGGCGTCCCGCAGCATCGAGATGACCGCCTTGGCGGCCTTCGGCGGCACCGACAGGTAGTGCAGCCGCCGGGTCTCCTCGCCGAGCAGCGTCTCGGCCTCCTTGACGGCGGCGGTGAGCGCCTCCGGCCCGGCGCCCTGCGGCACGTAGGTCAGCTTCGCGGAGAAGTCCGCCCAGTCCTCCTCGGCGAGGCGGTGGGTGCCGAAGTTCTGCACCGCGTTCTTCGCGATCTGCCGGAAGTCGTCCGTGGACATGTCCTCCATGGCCGTGCCGACGATCCGGATCGACGGCGTCAGCTCGGACTCGGACAGATAGGCCAGACCCGGCAGCAGCTTGCGCTTCGCCAGGTCGCCGGTGGCGCCGAAGAGCACGATGACGTGCGGCTTCAGGCTCTCGGGATCACGCCGGAAGGGGCGCGAACCCGGGCCCGGGTAGGCGATGGTCTGGGGGCGGTGATCGGGCACGCGGGGTTCTCCTCGGACGGAGGCAGGGCAGCCGACGTGGAACGGGGGAACCCTAGCCCCTCACGCCCCACGCAGGCGCGCCGACGTGATCGATCCGCGCTGGTCCGACCGGGTGGTGACGGCGCAGGCTCCCCGCCCGCCGCCGGGACGACGAGCCGGTCGCCCCGATCCGGCCGCGGCCCGGTCCGGTTCACGGCGTGAGCCGCCGGGACGCCGCCACCCCGAAGCCGACGGCCGTGAGCAGCCAGGCCGCGACGTCCAGCGCCGGGACCGGCAGCACCACCGCGAACACCAGGTGCAGGGGCTGGGACACCGCCAGGGCGAGCGCCGCCCACCACGGGACCGCCCGCCACAGGGCGATGCCCAGCAGCACGGTGCCGAGGATGTGCCCGGCCACGAACAACGCCAGGGCGACGGCCTGCGTCGGGTGGGCGGCGACGGCGTCGGTCACGGCGAGGGTCTGGGCGGAGGTGAGCCCCGCCGCGGGACCGGCGAGCGGGATCTGGTCGGTCGCCACCATGAAGAACAGGCTGAGGTAGCCGAGCCACGCGATCGTGCCGCCGACCAGCCCGAGCACCCGGCGGGCGGCGACGGCCACCCGGGTCACGATCAACAGACCGAGCGGCAGGGTCAGCAGGGCGAGGTAGCTCAGCCACAGCACGGCCGACTGGGCGCCGGGGGCGGCCGCGATCCTCGCCACGACGGTCGCCGGATCGTCGGCTGTGGAGTACGGCAGCACCCCGCGCAGGGCGGCGATCGCGACGGGGCCCGCCACCGCGAGCGCGACGAGGGGGCCGCGGTGGGTGCGGACGGGGGACAGGACATCGGTGGTGGTCGTCATGCCGCAGAGCCTGTGGTCCGCGGCCTCCCGCCCGGCAGGGTCGCCGCACCCGGGTGACCCGGGAGATCTCCCGGGGCGAACCGGGAACGGACCCGGGACAGGACGCACCCGCGTCGGCCACACTTCGGCCCATGTCCCGCGTCGCGTTCGCGCTGCTCGGCCTGGTCGTCGCCGAGGTGGTCGCCGCCGTCGCGCTCGCCGCCGCGGCCGGGCTCACCGTCACCGACCTGGTCGACGCGTTCGTGGTCACCAACCTGACCATCGGCCTGTCCTGCGGCCTCGCCGGCGTGCTCATCGCCTGGCAGCGGCCGCGCAACCCGGTCGGCTGGCTGCTGCTGGCCGCCGCGGTCAGCCAGACGACGTCCGGGGTGGGGGTCCCGCTGGGCGTGCTCGGCACGCAGGCCGGGTGGCCGGAGGGCGTGCTGCGCACGGTGTCGACGGCGGTGGCGTTCGCCTGGCCGCTGTCCATCGCGACCTTCCTCCCGCTGGCCCTGATCGTCTTCCCGGCGGGCCTGCGGGCAGGCCGGGGGCGCACCGCCGCGATCGTCCTGACCTCGGTGAACGGGGTGCTCTTCACGGTCTCGGCGGGCACCGAGCCGGGATCGCTGCCCGTCGACCCCTGGTTCGTCCTGCCCGGACGCTCGGCGCTCGCTCCCCTGTGGACGGTCGCGGAGGTGCTCAACCTCGTCGTGTTCGTCACGGCGGTCGCGGCGCTGGTCGTGCGCTACCGGCGCGGCGACGAGCGCACCCGACGGCAGCTGCTGTGGCTGGTGCTCGCGCTGCTCGGCGTCATCGCGATGCTGGTGCCGTGGGGGTTGTTCGGGCTGGGCCCGATCCTGCAGCTGCTGGCCATCGCGCTCATCCCGGCGGCGATCGCCGTCGCGGTGCTGCGCCACCGACTGCTGGACATCCGGCTCGTCCTGTCCCGCGCCCTGGTCTACGTCCTGCTCACCGCGGCGGTGCTCGGCGTGTACGCAGGTCTGGTCGCGGCGGCGGGCGGCGTCGTCGGGGGTGTCGGGCTGGGTGGATCGGTGCTGGTCACGCTGGTGATCGCGATCGCCTTCGATCCCGTGCGGGTGCGGCTGCAGCGGCTGGCGGACCGGCTGCTCTACGGCGAGCGCGCAGATCCCGCCCGCGCCCTGGCCCGGATCGGTGACCGGCTCGGCGGGACGGACCCGACCGCCCTGCTGGCTGCGGTGTGTGAGGCGCTGCGGCTGCCCTCCGCGGCGCTGGTCCGCGGGGAGACCGAGATCGCCCGCCACGGAGCCGCGCCGACCACCGAAGCGGTGCCGCTGGTGCACGGCGGGGAGCGGATCGGCGAGCTCGTCGTCGGTGTCCGGCGGGGTCAGGGAACGCTCGGCAGGCGGGACCGCGCTGCGTTGGAGGTGCTGGCCGCCCCGCTCGCGGTCGCCGTGCACGCCACCGCGCTCACCGAGGAGCTCCAGCGCTCCCGGGCCCAGATCGTGGCGGCGCGCGAGGAGGAGCGCAGGCGGCTGCGCCACGACCTGCACGACGGCCTCGGCCCCGCCCTCACCGGCATCTCCTTCCAGGCGGACGCCGCGGGCAACCTCGTCGCGCGCGACCCGGACGGCGCGGCCCGGGTGCTCACCGCGCTGCGGGCCGCGGCCACCGAGGCGATCGCGGACATCCGGCGGATCGTCTACGGCCTGCGCCCACCCGCGCTCGACGAGCTGGGCCTGGTCGAGGCGCTGCGCAGGCAGGTCGAGCCGCTGCCCGGGGTCATCCTGACCGCCGTCCCGCTCCCGCCCCTGCCCGCCGCCGTCGAGGCGGCGGCCTACCGGATCGCGGTCGAGGCGGTCACCAACGCCGTGCGGCACGCGGGCGGCCCCGTCGCCCTCGGGCTCCGCGCGGACGACGGCCTGGTCGTCACCGTGACCGACGGCGGCCCGCGGACCGGCTCCTGGGTCCCGGGCGTGGGGCTGACCTCGCTCCGCGAACGGGCCGCGGAGCTGGGAGGGACGGTCGAGGCCGGGCCGACGGCCACGGGCGGTCGGGTCGAGGCCCGGCTGCCCGTGGAGGTGGCGCGGGCGGCCGGGGCGAGTCTCCCCGGCGGGGTGTCGGAGGTGTCCGCGTGAGCGTGCGGGTGGTGATCGCCGACGACCATCCCGTCGTCCGCGACGGGCTGTCGGCGCTGCTCGGCTCCCGCGCGGGCATCGAGGTCGTCGGGACCGCGGCGGGTGGGCGGGAGGCCGTGCGGGCCGCCGTCGTCGACAAACCGGACGTCCTGGTCCTCGACCTCCAGATGCCCGACCTCGACGGCGTCGCCGCGGCGCGCGAGATCACCCGCGCGGCCCCGGAGGTCGCCATGCTCGTCCTCACCATGTTCGACGACGACGACTCGGTCTTCGCCGCCATGCGCGCCGGCGCCCGTGGCTACCTGCTCAAGGGAGCCGGTCAGGACGAGATCGTGCGGGCGATCGAGGCGGTCGCGGCAGGCGAGGCGATCTTCGGGCCGGGGATCGCGCGGCGGGTCCTCGGCCTCGCCGCCGCCCCCGCAGTGCCCACCGTGCCCTTCCCCGAGCTCACCCCACGGGAGCGGCAGGTCCTGGAGTGCCTCACCGAGGGCCTGACCACCGCCGCGATCGGTGGCAGGCTGGGCCTCGCCCCGAAGACCGTCACCAACCACGTCTCGGCGGTGTTCGGGAAGCTGCAGGTCCAGAGCCGCGCCGAGGCCGTCGAGCGGGCGCGGCGCGCGGGGATCTAGCCCCAGACCTCCGCCAGCAGCTCGTGGCTGCGGACCCGGTCGGCGTGCTCGGTGGTGATCGTGGTGACCAACAGCTCGTCGGCCCCGACGACCTCGACCAGCGTCTGCAGCCCGCCCCGCACCGTCTCGGGGGACCCGACGAACTGGGTGTCCACCCGGTCCGCGACACCGGCCCGCTCCTCGGCCGTCCACGTCCGGGCCAGCGCCTCCTGCGGGGTCGGATAGGGGCGGGCGCCGCGGCCGGAGCGGATGTCGAGCACCCATTGTCCGTAGGGAGCGGCCAGGTGGCGGGCGCGGTCGTCCGACTCGGCGACGACGACGTCCGCGGACACGATCACGTGCGGTTCGGCGACCCGGCCGGGTCGGAAGGCGGCCCGGTAGGCCTCGACGGCGTCGAGCACGAGGTGCGGGACGAGGTGGTAGCTCACCGCGAACGGCAGCCCGCGCTGCCCCGCGACCCGCGCGCTGTCCCCCGGTGAGGAGCCGAGCACGACCACCTCCACGTCCGCCCCCAGCGCGGGCGTGACCTGCAGGGGCTCCCCGTGCGGGCCCGGCGCGGTGCCCGCGAAGTAGGACAGCACCTCGTCGACCTCGGCGGCGTAGTCCGGTGGGGTCTCGTCGGCGTCGAAGCCCAGCAGCGCGGCGAGGCAGCCGTAGATCGCCAGATCGGACTCGACGCGGCCGGGCGCGGGCAGCAGCAGCCCGTCGACGACCCGGGTCTCCGGTACGCGGCCGCCCCGGGACCCGGTGGGCCCGTTCCTGATCAGTTTCAGGATGCGGTGCAGGTCGAACCGGCCCAGCCCGACGTCGACGCGGCCGGGATGCACCGCCGCGACCGTCCCGAACTGCTCGGCCACCTGCAGGGGCCGGGTGTTCGGCAGCTGCACGGCCCCGGACCCGACGCGGATCCGCGAGGTCGCCGACGCGATCAGCGCGACGAGGACCGGCGTCGACGAGGACGCCACCCCCTCGTGGAGATGGTGCTCGGCGACCCAGTAGCGGTGGTAGCCCGCCCGTTCGGCGGCCTGGGCGAGGTCGATGGAGTTGCGCAGGGCGTCCCCCGCGGTGCCGTCCCTCGGCACCGGGGACAGGTCGAGGATCGACAGCGGGATCACGAGAGCACCTCCGTCAGGGCGGTGGCCCGGGCCTGCGGGGCCGGCGAGAAGTGCCCGACGCCGTCCAGCGGGCGGAGGTCGGCGGCGCCGAACCACTCCCCCAGGAGCACGGGCGGGCCGGAGCCCGCACGGTCGTAGGCGAGTGTCGTGCCGGCCACAGTCTCGGACCTTACGACGTCGATCCGGACCCCGCGCGCGGTTAGTCTCGATGACGTGCTCCCGGGGGTGCTGACGCAGCGGCGGTGGATCGACTGCTGCCGTGTCACGACCTCCGGTTGTCGCGCCGGCCGACCCTGACCGTCCCGAGCAGAGAGCCGCCGCCATGACACTCCACCTCGCCGTCGCGCTCGAGGGAACCGGGTGGCACCCCGCCTCCTGGCGCGAGCCCGAGGCCCGCCCCACCGAGCTGTTCACCGCCGGCTACTGGGCCGGGCAGGTCCAGGAGGCCGAGCGCGGGCTGCTGGACCTGGTCACCCTCGAGGACACCTTCGCGATCCAGTCCTCGCGCCCGTTCGAGCCGGACGACCGCACCGACCAGGTCCGCGGCCGGCTCGACGCCACCCTCGTCGCCGCCCGGATCGCGCCGCTGACCAGCCACATCGGGCTGGTCCCGACGGCGGTCGCCACGCACACCGAGCCCTTCCACTTCTCGAAGGCCATCGCCACGCTGGACTTCGCGAGCCGGGGCCGGGCCGGGGTGCGGGTGCGGGTCTCCTCCCGGCCGGACGAGTTCGCGCTCGTCGGACGCCGCACTGCGCCGACGGTCGGCTCCGCAGGCTCCGTCTCCGCCGGAACCCGGGAGGAGCTGTTCGCCGAGGGTGTGGACTGGATCGAGGTGATCCGGCGGCTCTGGGACTCCTGGGAGGACGACGCCGAGATCCGCGACGCCGCGACCGGCCGCTTCGTCGACCGGGACAAGCTGCACTACATCGACTTCGAGGGCCCGCAGTTCTCGGTGCGCGGCCCGTCGATCACCCCGCGGCCGCCGCAGGGCCAGCCGGTCGTCAGCGCGCTGGCACACCGCGAGGTGGCCTACGAGCTCGTCGGGAAGGCCTGCGACCTGGGGTTCGTCACTCCGATGGAGACCGCCGACATCGCCGGGATCAAGGCCGAGATCCCGAACGAGCCGCTGGTGTTCGGGGACGTCGTGGCCTTCCTCGACGAGTCCGCGGAGACCGCGCGGGACCGCAAGGGCCGGCTGGACGACCGCCTGGGCCGCGAGCTGATCAGCGACGCCCGCGTGTTCGTCGGGACGCCTGCCGAGCTCGCCGACCTGGTGCAGGAGTGGCACGGCGCCGGGCTGGACGGCGTCCGGGTCCGTCCCGGGTCCGTGGACCACGACCTCGTCCGGGTCACCCGCGGGCTGGTGCCCGAGCTGCAGCGCCGGGGGGCCTTCCGCACCGAGTACGAGGCCGACACCCTGCGCGGGCTGCTCGGCCTCCCCCGTCCCGCCGACCGCTACGCCGCCTGAGAGGGAGACCATGTCGCGCAAGCAGATCCACCTCGCCGCGCACTTCCCCGGCGTCAACAACACCACGGTGTGGAGCGACCCGGCGTCGGGCAGCCACATCGACTTCTCGTCCTTCGAGCACTTCGCCCGCACCGCCGAGCGCGCGAAGTTCGACTTCCTGTTCCTCGCCGAGGGCCTGCGCCTGCGCGAGCAGAACGGCGTGATCTACGACCTGGACGTGATGGGCCGCCCGGACACGTTCACCGTGCTGGCCGCGCTCGCCGCCGTCACCGACCGGCTGGGGCTGGCGGGCACGATCAACTCGACGTTCAACGAGCCCTACGAGGTGGCCCGGCAGTTCGCCTCGCTGGACCACCTGTCCGCGGGCCGGGCCGCGTGGAACGTCGTGACCAGCTGGGACGCGTTCACCGGCGAGAACTTCCGGCGCGGGGGCTTCCTCCCGAAGGAGAAGCGCTACTCGCGGGCCAAGGAGTTCCTGGCGGCGACATTCGAGCTCTTCGACTCGTGGCGCGGGGACGAGATCGTCGCGGACAAGGAGACCGGGGAGTTCTGGCGGCCCACCGGCGACTTCGCGATCCGGACCGACCAGTTCGACATCTCGGGCCGCTTCCCGGTGCCCCGCAGCCCGCAGGGCCGCCCGGTGATCCTGCAGGCCGGGGACTCGGAGGAGGGCCGCGAGTTCGCCGCCTCCGGCGCGGACGCGATCTTCACCCGGCACGGCACGCTCGAGGCCGGTCAGGCCTTCTACGCCGACGTCAAGGGCAGGTTGGCGAAGTACGGCCGCGACCCCGAGGACCTCAAGATCCTCCCGGCGGCGACCTTCGTGCTCGGCGACACGGACGCCGAGGCCCAGGAGAAGGCCCGGCACGTCCGCTACCAGCAGGTCAGCCCGGCCACCGCGATCAAGTTCTCGAGCAGCTGTGGAACCGGGACCTGTCCGACCACGACCCGGACGGCCCGCTGCCCACGGTGGACCCGGTCGTCGGGGAGAACACGATCTCGCGCGGCCGCGCCAGCGTGCGGATGTACTCCGACCCGATCGCCACGGCGAACGAGTGGCGGGAGCTGGCCGAGGCCAAGCAGCTGTCCACCCGCGAGGTGATCATCGAGGTCACCGGCCGGCAGAACTTCATCGGCACGCCCGCTCGCGTCGCCGAGGCGCTGGACGAGTTCGTCCAGGCGGACGCGAGCGACGGGTTCGTGCTGGTCCCGCACGTCACGCCCGGCGGGCTGGACGAGTTCGCCGACACCGTCGTGCCGCTGCTGCAGGAGCGCGGGGTGTTCCGCACCGAGTACGAGGGCACCACCCTGCGGGAGCACCTCGGGCTCAAGGCGGCTCCCACGACGTCGGGGACGGACTTCTAGGAGGGTGCTGACAAGCTTCGGCCGTCGCGAGCGGTGTCCAGGTGGTGTCCGCGGCTCGGACCCCGCCTGGACGGCGCGCGGGAGGTCGGGGTTCCTCCGTGGCCTCGTAGAGTTCGTCGGATGGCCGTACGTGCGCGTGACGTGATGACCCGCCGGGTGCTCACCGTGGGAGCGGACGACCCGATCGAGGTGGCCGAGCAGCGGATGCTGAAGGCGGGCTTCTCGGCGCTGCCGGTGGTGCGGGACATCGACCGGCTGGTGGGGATCGTCAGCCTGGTCGACGTCCTGCGGGCGCGGGAGGAGCGGACCGACGGGACCGTCGGCGGGATCATGACGGCCGACGTCCTGGTCCTCGGGCCCACCACGAGCGCCGCCGTGGTGGCGCACCGGCTGCGCGCCTACGGCGAACTGCGGGTGATGCCGATCGTCGAGCGCGGCAGGCTGGTCGGGATCGTGACCCGCAGCGACCTGCTGCGCGGGCCGCGCCGCGAGCGCAGCCGGCTGTCCCGGCTGCTGCGGCCGAGCCTGCCCAACCCGGTCCCGCCGCGGCTGCCGAAGCCGCGGATCGAGGGGGCGCGCACGGTCGGTGAGGTGATGACGCGGACGGGCCTGGTCACCGTCGACGTCGCGACGCCCTGCTCCCGGGCCGTGGAGCTGTTGTTGGCCAACCGCTTCAGCGCCCTTCCCGTCACCGAGCCCGACGGGACAGTGGTCGGCATCGTCAGCGAGGCCGACCTGCTCCGCGATCCCCTCGACGGCTCCCGGGGCGCGCCCCCGCGCACGGTCGGCGGCGCGATGACCCGCTCCCCCACGGTGGTCCATCCCGAGACCACGCTCGCCCAGGCCCGCGCGCTGGTCGTCGACCGCGGCTTCCGCGTGCTCCCGGTGGTCGACCACGACCGGCTGGTCGGCGTCCTGAGCCGCAGCGACCTGGTCTGAGGCCCGCCTGCGCACCCGGTGGCGCTCGGCCCGGTGATCCATGCCGCTCCCGACAAGGCCGCCGGGCCTGTCCCGGCGTGTCGCCGACCCCCCTGTCACCGAGCGCGGTCGCCGCGACCGGCGCCGTGGACGTCCTGGCGGCTGATCCGGACGAACAGCCACGGCCCTACCGCGAGGGCCCTCGAAGGGTGCGCCCGACCTCCAGGAGTGGGACACCGGGCATCAGTACGGCCTCAGTACGAGGCGGCGTCCGTGCGGGCCGAGACGTCCACGCCCGAGTCGCGGTCGGCGGCGTCGTCGAGGAGGACGGCGGAGCCGCTGGTGCCGAAGCGGGTGGCGCCGAGGGCGTGGAGCTGCTGGAGGGTGTCCAGGTCCCGGACCCCGCCCGACGCCTTGACCTGCACCGACGGGCCGACGGAGGCCCGCATCAGCGCGATGTGGGCCGCGGTGGCGCCACCCCCGGCGAACCCGGTGGAGGTCTTGACGAAAGCCGCCCCCGCCCGCTCGGCGGCGCCACACCCGGCCACGATCTCGGCGTCGGTGAGGAACACCGTCTCCAGGATGACCTTCACGACCAGCCCCCCGGCCGCCGCGACGACCGCGGCGATGTCCGCCTCCACCTCGTCGAGCAGGCCGCTGCGCAGCCACCCGATGTTGAGCACCATGTCCAGCTCGGTGGCCCCGTCGGCGATGGCCTGCCGGGCCTCCGCGACCTTGGCGGCGGTGGAGGTGGTGCCGTGCGGGAAGCCGAGCACCGTGCACACCGCGACGCCCGTGCCCGCGAGCACCTCGGCCGCGTGCGGCACGTCGGAGGGCCGCACGCACACGCTGAACAGCCCGTACCGCGCCGCCACGGCCAGCTCGGCGTCCACCTGGGCCCTGGTCAGCTCGGGCTTGAGCACCGCGTGGTCGATCATCGCGGCGATCTCGGATGCGGTGAGTGCCATGACCGCGACGCTACCGCCCGGACCATGATCCTTCCGACGGTGACAGGACGGCCCTCGCTACGACGCTCCCGTCCCTCGGGCGGAACATGATCCTTCCGACGGTGACAGGACAGCGGTGGCCACCACGCTCCCGTCACACTCGCGAAGAAGATCCTTCCGACCGTGACAGGACGGCACTCGCCGCAGCACTCCCGTCACACTCGCGGAACATGATCCTTCCCACGGTGACACGACGGCACTCGCTACGACGCTCCCGTCCCTCTCGCGGAACATGGTCCTTCCGACCGTGACAGGACGGCACTCGCGACCACACTCGCCGAACACGATCCTTCCGACAGTGACCCGACGGCACTCGCCACCACTCTCTCGTCGCACTCGCCGCAGCGCTCCCGTCGCACCCGCCGAAGAAGATCCTTCCCACGGTGACAGGACAGCACTCGCCACCACGCTCCCGTCACACTCGTCGAACACGATCCTTCCGACCGTGACAGGACGGCAGTGGCCGCAGCGCTCCCGTCACGCTCGGAACGATCATGGTCCGGGCGGGACCGCACCCGACGCCACGATCCCGCCCGCGGCGTCGGCGATCCGCATCCGGGTGACCTCCTCCCTCGGCCGCGGGACGCCCCACCACTCGGCGCCGCCTGTGGCGTCGTAGGTCACCGAGGCGGCGACCGAGCCGTCGCGACGCAGCAGGTCGCAGGTCAGCGTGCCCGCGGACGGCGCCTCCAGCCAGACCGACAGCAGCTCCGGCCGGTCGCGGTCCACCACGATGTCGCCGACCCGGCGGTCCCCCGCCGTCAACGGCTCGGCGACGGCGGCGGCGACCACGGTCGGCGTGGCCGGGCGTGCGGAGCCCGCCGCCCAGCCCGCGCCGAACACGGCCACGCCGACCAGCCCCGCGGCCACCAGCAGGCGCCCCCGCGGCCCGCGGGCCCGCGGCGGGGCCAGCCGGTCCAGCACCCGCTGCTCGAAGCCCGCGGGCGGTTCCGCGGGCGGCACCAGCTCGAGGAGGGCATCGCTCACCGCGGTGAGCCGCGCGACCTCCGCGCGGCACTCCGCGCAGCCCTGCAGATGGGCGATGGCCTCCGCACGCTCCTGGCCGCCGAGCAGGCCGAGGGCCAGCTCCGGGGCCGCCTCCCGCAGCCGGGCACAGTCGTTCACGGGGTCCTCCCGGAGGGGTCGAGGGCGACCGCCAGCCGCTGCATCGCGCCCCGGATCCGACCTTTCGCGGTGCCGAGCGGGATCCCCTCGGCGGCCGCGATCTCCCGGGCCGTCATGCCCCGGAACGCGGCGAGCACGACCGCCCGGCCCTGCTCCGGCGGCAGCGTCCGGAGCGCCCGGTGCACCTCCGCCGCGGACTCCGAGCGCAGGACGTCGCCCTCCGGGGTGCCGTCCCCGGGTTCGAGCAGCGCCTCCAGGACGCCCGGGTCGACGGGCTCGGCCCGCCGCGCCCGCACGGCGTCCACGGCCAGGTTGTGCGTGATCGTCACCAGCCAGGCACCGACCGAGCCGCGGCGCGGGTCGAACACCGCGGCGTGCCGCCAGGCCCGCTCGAACGCCTGCTGGGCGACGTCCTCCGCCTGCCGGGCGTCGCCGAGCACGGCGAGGGCCACCCCGAAGACCTTGTGCTGGAACCGGCGCACGAACGCCGCGGAGAGGTCCGCGTCGCCCGTGGCCAGCCCGGCCAGCAGCAGGTCGTCGGGGGGCACGGTCACCCGCGGGTGCCGGTGAACGACCAGACGAGCAGCCACGCCGAGCCCACGAGCAGCACCATCGCCAGCGGCACGTGCACCGCCATCACGCCCCCGCTGCCCAGTGCGGCCTGCAGGAACGTCACGACGAACACGGCGGCGGCGAGCACGGCGGGCCACGGGCGGGCGCCGGTCGCGCGCACCACCAGGACCGCGGCGATCATCGCCAGCCCCGTGAACACGTGCACACCGTAGGCGCCGAGCGAGTGCAGCATCTCGGCCGTGCTGCTCCGGGCGAGGATCTCGCCCGCGGTCACCCCCTGGACCACGATGATCAGCACGGCGAGCGCGGCCGTCACCCGGAGCGCGGCGAGCAGCGCGACGGGAGCGGTTCGGGACGCGGCACGGGTCGTCATGGGTCTCCTCTCGCGGGCCGGGCGAGGTCCCGGCCTCCCGATTACGGGCGGGGCGCCCGGAGGGATCACGCCGTTATCGCATCGTGACCTGACCCGGTCGCCGCGACGACGGCCCGGCGCAGCGCGGTCTCGTCCGTGACGACCGCGGCGACGTGGGCGTCCGGGCGGATCAGCCAGGTCTCGTCCGGGCGGGCACCCAGGGCCGCGGTGAGGGTGCCGTCCTCGTCGATCTCCGGCAGGGACAGCACGCGGGCCGGGCCCGGGACCCCGACGGTCGGGGCCCAGTCGCCGCCGGTGAGCAGCAGGAACCCGTCCCTCGCCAGCGCCCGGAGCCTGCCGCCCCGGACCGGCCCGTCCGGCACGATCACCCCCGGTCCCGCGGGCGGGGACTCGCCGCGGGGCGGGCGGCCCGCGAAGGGCCTGCGGGGATCGGCGGTGGTCAGCGGGGAGTCGACGTACCAGAACGGCTCCGAGAGCCTGCCCGAGTCGACCGCCGCGCGGGCGGCGGGCTCGGCGGCCGCGCGCTCCAGCACCGCGGCCCGACGACTGCGCGCGGCCTCGTCCGGCGGCACCAGGAAGTCCATGGTCGCCGTCGTGACCTCGAGGTTCTCGCGCGCCGCGGCATGACGTTCGGCGTGGTAGCTCTCCAGCAGCTCCTCCGGAGCCCACCCCCGGCGCACGTACGCGATCTTCCAGGCGGCGTTCTCGGCGTCGGCCACCCCGGAGTTCAAGCCGCGGGCGCCGAAGGGCGACAGCAGGTGCGCCGCGTCCCCCGCGAGCAGCACCCGCCCGCACCGCATCCGGTCCGCGACGCGGGACTGGAAGCGGTAGACCGAGCACCACACGAGCTCGTAGTCGTGTTCCAGCGCGCCGCCGAGGACCTTCCGGATCCGGGCGTCGAGCGCGCCCGCGGCGATCTCGGCGTCGAGGTCGTGGTCGGGCGGGACCTGCCAGTCGATCCGGAAGACCGAGTCCGGGCACGGGTGGATCAGCACCTGGCGGCCCGGGTTCCACTCCGGGTCGAAGTGGAAGCGGCGCTCGGTGGCCCAGCCGGGGAGGTCGGCGCGGACGTCGCAGATCAGGAAGCGGTCGTCGAAGGAGCGGCCCCGCAGCGACACGCCCAGCTGCGCGCGCAGGTCGTCCGCCCGGCCACCGGCGCACACCACCGCGTGCGAGCCGCTCAGCACGACCCCGTTCCCGCAGGTCACGGTCACGCCGGCGGCGTCCTGCGCGAGGGACTCGACGCGGTGGCCCCACCGGACCTCGACCAGCGGCTCCTCGGCGATGCGCTCGTCGAGGATCGCCTCGGTGGTGGCCTGCGAGACGTTCACGAACGGCGGGAACGCGGGGCGCCCCGGTTCGTCGAGCGTCATCGAGAACAGCTCGGTGCCCCGGTGGAAGGTGCGCGCGGTGGTCCAGGTGACGCCGGCCTCGGCGATCCGACGGCCCGCGCCGACGGCCTCCCACACGTCGAGCACGTCGCGCTGCTGGCAGATGGCACGGGACCCGGCGGCGGTGCGGCCCGCGCGCCCGTCGAGCACGACGGACGGGACACCCCACCGCGCCAGCAGCAGCGCGGTCGTCTGGCCGACGGGACCGGCGCCCACGACCAGAACCGGTGGAACCGGAGGACGGAAGCCCGCCGAGCGGGCGGGGTGGGTCATGACTGCAGCTCGGCCCAGACCTCCCGGTCCCGTTCCGCGGTCCAGATGACCGGCCTCTCGATCCCGGAGAGCTCGTCCCACAGGCGCGACACGTCGAAGGGCAGGCAGTGCTCGAAGATCGGCCAGTGCCCGTAGTCGTCGACGAGCGCGGCGTGGGTGGCCTCGAAGGCCTCCTTCAGCGTCCCCCCGCGCCGCTGCACCGCACCGACCTCCCGCAGCATGATCTGCAGGAACCCGCGGGTCTGCTCGACGGCCGCGTCGACCTCGGCGCGCCCGCGGCTGACCGCGCCGCGCCCGCCGACCAGCTGCTCCGCCCCCACGTCCTTGATCCGGTCCAACGTGGACCCCGCCCAGTCCCGGTGGAAGGCGTCCCCGGTGTAGAGCGCCGCCTGCGCCTCGACCAGGTCCCCGGCGAAGAGGATCCGCTCCTTCGGGAGCCAGGCCGTGATGTCGCCCTCCGTGTGCCCGCGGCCGTGGAACTGCAGCACCAGGTCCCCGCGGTCCCCGCCGAGGTCGATCGTGAGCCGGTCGGCGAAGGTCACCGTCGGCCAGGTCAGGCCGGGGACGGAGTCCGCGGACTCGGCCAGCCGCGGCATCCGCGCGAACTCCGAGGCCCAGTCCTGCAGGCCCCGCTCGGCCACCAGCGCCCGGGTGTTCTCGTGCGCGACGATCGCGTCCGCGTCGAACGCACTGGCCCCCAGCACCCGCACCGCGTGGTAGTGGCTGAGCACCAGGTAGCGGACCGGCTTGTCGGTGTGCTGCCGCAGCCGGTCCAGCCATCTCCGCGCGGCGACCGGGGTGGCCAGGGCCTCGAAGCAGACGAGGAAGTCCTCCCCCTCGATCGCCCCGACGTTCGGGTCCCCCTCGGCGGTCAGGGCGTAGACCCCGTCCGCGAGGATCTCGAGGGTCTGCTCCTTGGCCGCCGTGTCGGCGGACGAGGCGAACGGACGAGCCATCTCGGCGCTCCCTTGCGACGACGAACAGATCAAACCCTTGACCGTCTGCCGAGGCTAGGGCCTCCACCGGCCCGGGTCCAGGTCCCGCCGGCGACCGCTGCCTGATGTGATGGTCACCGGCCGGAAACCTGACGTTGACCTCCGCTCCGCATGCTCCTCGCATGGTCGGCGCCGGGGACGAGCCGCTGATCGAGTTCCGGCTGCTCGGTCAGGTCGAGGCCTGGCGTGCCGGGAACCGGATCGAGCTCGGCGGGCCCAAGCAGCGCGCCGTGCTGGCGTCCCTCGCCCTGCGGGCAGGCCGCGTGGTGTCCCAGGACCAGCTGATCGACGACCTCTGGCCGGAGGACCCGCCCGCCCGCGCCGCCGCGACCGTGCAGGTGTTCGTGTCCAACCTGCGGCGCGCCCTGGAACCGGACCGCCCGCGCGGCGAGGCCGCCCGGATCCTCGCCACCGCCTCCCCCGGCTACCGGCTCGCGGTCGCGCCCGAGTCCGTCGACGCCCACGAGTTCGCGCGGCTCGCCGCGCAGGGCCGCGAGGCCCTGACCGGGGACGATCCCGACCGCGCCGCCGACCTGCTGGCGCGCGCGGGCGGGCTCTGGCGCGGCCCCGCCCTCGCCGACCTCCCCGACGCCCCCTTCGCCCGCACCGAGGCGGCCCGGTTGGAGGAGCTGCGGCTCGCCGCCGCCGAGGACCGCGCGGACGCCGAGCTCGCACTGGGCAGGCACGACACCCTCGCCGCCGAGCTGGCCCGGCGCGTCCGCACCCATCCGCTGCGGGAACGCTCCCGGGCCCAGCTCATGCTCGCGCTCTACCGCTGCGGCCGTCAGGCGGACGCCCTGGCGGCCTACCGCGAGGGCCGCAGGATCCTGACCGACGAGCTCGGCCTCGAGCCCGGTGCCCGGCTGCGCGAGCTGGAGCAGGCGGTCCTGCGGCAGGACCCGGGGCTGAGCTGGGCCGCGCCCGCTCCCGTCGTCCTGCCCGCGCCCATCCCGGCGCTCACGGCCGACGAACCCGGCCGCGTCCTCGTCGTCGACGACAGCGGGGTCAACCGCCGCGTGCTGACCGCCGCCCTGACCGAGCTCGGCCACGAGGTGGACACCGCGGAGAACGGCAAGCTCGCGTTGGAGCGCCTCGCCGCAGGCGACATCGACGTGGTGCTGCTGGACCTGCTCATGCCCGTTCTCGACGGCTACTCCACGCTCGCCGAGATCAAGGCCGACCCGGCCCTCGCGCACCTGCCGGTGATCATGGTGTCCACGGTGCACGAGATGGACAGCGTGCTCCGCTGCATCGAGCTCGGCGCCACCGACTACCTGCCCAAGCCCTTCGGCGCGGAGATGCTGCGGGCGCGGTTGCGGTCCTCCCTGGCGGCCAAGCGGCTCCGTGACGCCGAGCTGCGGCGGCTCGCGGACGAGCGGGAGGAGGCCGTCGACCTGCTGGCGCGCCGGCTGCGGGACATGACCCGCGAGGTCGAGGAGCGCGAACGGGCACTGCAGAGCGAGATCGCGGCCCTCCGCAGCCAGGTGGCCGAGCGATGAAGGCAGCGGCATGAAGGCAGCGGTACGGACCCGGCGCACGCTCAAGCGGCTGCTCCCCCTCGCGCTCGGCTTCGGCGGCGTGCTGCTGTCGGTGGTCCTGCTGGTCAGCCTGCTCGCCGAGCAGAGCATGCAGGCGGCGACGGAGGCGGAGGCGCGGCGCTCGGAGTCGCTGCGTCTGGCCTACGAGCTGCGCCAGACCTCCGACGACCTGACCCGGATGGCCCGCTCGTACGTCGCGACCGGCGAGCCCCGCTACCTCGACTGGTTCCGCGAGATCCTGGCGATCCGGGCGGGCACCGCGCCCCGCCCGGTGGACTACGACGGCATCTACTGGGACGTCGTCAGCGACCCGCTGAGCGGCACGGCGGAGCGGCCCACCCCGTTCGACCCGCCCGTCGCGTTCGCCGCGCTCGCCGACACCGCGGGGTTCACCGACGCCGAGCAGGACCTGCTCGCCACGGCCCAGGCCCGCTCGGACGCCCTCGCAGGCATCGAGGAGCAGGCGTTCGCCCTGCTGCCGGACCGGGAGTCCGCCACCGCGCTGCTCTACGACGCCCGCTACCTGCACGCCAAGGCCGAGATCATGGACCCGATCGGCCAGGTCATCCGGCTGGTCGACACCCGGACCGCGCACGAGACGGCGGAGGCGACCTCGCGCGCCCGCGGCTGGTCGGCCGCCGCGATCACCGTCGCGCTGCTGCTGCTCGCGGGGATGGCGGTCCTGGTCCTGTGGACCCGGCGGGCCGTGCTGCGCCCCGTCGGCGAGCTCGACGCCGCCACCGCCCGGATCGCGGCGGGGGAACCGGAGGTCCGGGCACCCGTCGAGGGGGTCGGCGAGATCAGCGCGCTGGCCAC
>Ga0207644_10000913_pt1 | contig 18736 bp, 19 predicted proteins | sample KBSS73metaG_FD_184326 | JGI IMG/M metagenome (GOLD analysis project Ga0207644, IMG submission 184326) | Switchgrass rhizosphere microbial communities from Kellogg Biological Station, Michigan, USA - KBS S7-3 metaG (SPAdes) (version 2) | ecosystem: Host-associated > Plants > Roots > Rhizosphere... | reverse complement strand
AGGCGCGGATCGACGCCGGCGTCGCCAGCGGCCAGCTCAGCCGCCGCGAGGCCCGTCGACTCGAGCGCGAGCAGGCGCAGATCCGCGCCGCCGAACGGCAGGCCAAGTCCGACGGCGTCGTCACGCCGCGCGAGCGCCACCAGCTCGAGCGGATGCAGGAACAGGCGAGCGCGAACATCCGCGCCGCGCTGCACGACGACGAGGTCGCGCATCGCCGTTGAGCCGCATGCGTCAGGGCGCCGCGCCGTTCTGCGACGGCGCGGCGCCCTTCAACGACAGCGCCCGCGCATAGAGCAGGTTGCGCGGCGCGCCCGAGATCTCGGCGGCGAGCGCGACCGCCTGCTTCAGCGGCAGCGCGGCCAGCAAGGGAACGAGCACGGTGTCATGCGCGCTTGCGCTCTCGGTCATGTCGGGCGCGGCCAACGCATGAAGGACGACGACGAACTCGCCGCGACCTCGATTCGGATCCGCGCCGAGCCACTCAGGGAGCGCGCTAGCGGGCATCGTCGCGATGGTCTCGAACTGCTTGGTCAGCTCCCGGCACAGCGTCGTCGTCCGATCGGGACACGCGGCGGCGAGCGCCTCGGCCAGCGATTCGATCCGGTGCGGCGCCTCGAACAGCACCTGCGTCGATGCGGATCGGGCGACGTCGGCAAGCGCCCTCGTGCGCTCGCTGCCACGCGCGGGAACGAAGCCGACCACGGTGAAGCCGCTCGACCCGGTGTCCCCCGCCGCCGACACCGCGGCGAGCGCGCTGCTCGCTCCGGGGATCGGCACGATGCGGTAGCCGGCGGCGTGCGCCGCGGCGACGAGCCCGGCGCCCGGATCGCTGACCGCCGGCGTCCCGGCATCGCTCACGTACGCGACGCGCTCGCCGCGACCGAGCCGGACCAGCACGGCACCGGCGGCGTCGCGCTCGTTGTGCTCGTGCAGCGCGATCAGCGGCTTGGCGATCGCGAAATGGCGCAGCAGCGCGGCTCTGTGGCGGGTGTCCTCGCAGGCGATCGCATCGCAGGTGGCGAGCACGTGGAGCGCGCGCAGCGTCAGGTCGGCGAGATTGCCGATCGGCGTCGCGACCACGTAGAGCGAGGCCGCGGGATACTGCTGGCCCGCGGCGGCCGTCGCCGCGGCGTCGACGAGCTTCGATCCCTCCAGCAACTGATGCGACCTCCGGCGCCAGGCCCCCAGTGACGACCCTGCCGACGACGAAAGCGCTCGGCGATGAGGCCGAAGCGCGCGCGCTCGCTCACCTGAGCGCGGCCGGGCTGGTGCTGGTGCGACGCAATTATCGGGTTGCGCGCGGACCGAGCTCGCGCGGCGGCGAGGTCGATCTCGTGATGCGCGACCGCGACGGCACGATCGTCTTCGTCGAGGTGCGGTCGCGCGCCGACAGCCGCTTCGGCGGCGCCGCGGCGAGCATCGGTGCCGCCAAGCGGCGCCGGCTGATCTTCGCGGCGAGCCACTACCTGCGCCGCATCACGATGACGCCGGCGTGCCGGTTCGACGTCGTCGCCGTCGACGGCGAGCGGATCGAATGGCTGCGCGCGGCCTTCGACGCCGGCCAGGCGAACTGATAGAGCGCGGCCGGAGCGCCGTTCCGCCCCACGCCGGGCCGCGCCCTTCGGGCCCAGCGGCCGCTGGGAGCGCGGGGGCGCCATGAAATATCATCCCCGACCATGCTCGAGCAACGCATCCAGCAGCAGTTCTTCGACAGCGCCGACCTCAAGTACGCCGCGGCCGAGGTGCTCTCCAAGCCGATCGCCGACGCCGTCAGCGCGCTGGTCGGCTGCATCACCGGCGGCGGCAAGGTGCTCGCCTGCGGCAACGGCGGCTCGGCCGCCGACGCCCAGCACTTCGCCGCCGAGTTCGTCGGCCGCTTCGAGCGCGAGCGCCCCGGCCTCGCCGCGATCGCCCTGACCGTCGACACCTCGATCCTCACCGCCGTCGGCAACGACTACGGCTACGAGGTGATCTTCGCCAAGCAGGTCGAGGCGCTCGGCGCGCCCGGCGACATTCTGCTGGCGATGTCGACGAGCGGCAATTCCGCCAACGTCCTCGCCGCCGTCGCGGCGGCGCGCGCCAAGGACATGACGGTGATCGCACTGACGGGCAACACCGGCGGGCGCATCCGCGAGAAGCTCACCGAGACCGACGTCCACATCTGCGTCCCGCACGAGCGCACGGCCCGCATCCAGGAAGTGCACCTTCTCGTGTTGCACTGCCTGTGCGACGCGGTCGACCTGCAGCTGCTCGGCGAAGAGGAAAACACATGAGCCGTTTGCCGAAGCGCACGAGCGCTTCTCCGATCATCGTCGCCGCCGTCACCATCGCGGCTGCTTCGCTCCTCGTGGGCTGCGCCCCGATCGTCGTCGGCGCGGCCGTCGTCGGCGGCGCGATGGTCGTGACCGATCGCCGCAGCTCGGGCGCGCAGGTCGACGACGAGGTGATCGAGGTGAAGGCCAACGGCCGGATCGGCGAAGCCCTCCCGGGCGACAACGTCCGCGTCAACACCACCAGCTACAACCGCATGGTGTTGCTCACCGGCGAGGTGCCGAAAGAGGGCGACAAGACGACGGTGGAGCAGGTCGTCGCGCGAATCGACAACGTCGTCTCGGTCGTCAACGAGCTGACGGTCGGACCGCCCAACTCGTTCAGCGAGAAGACCAAGGCGGCCTTCATCACCACCAAGGTCAAGGCCAGCCTCGTCGACGCCAAGGACGTGTTCTCGAACCAGATCAAGGTCGTGACGCATCGCGGTGTCGTCTACCTGATGGGTCGGCTCACCGAACGCGAGGCGACGCGCGCGGCAGAGATCGCGCGCGGCGTGAGCGGCGTCGTCAAGGTGGTGAAGGTGTTCGAGATCCTGACCGAGGCCGAGCTTGCCAGCACCTCGCCGCACACGGCCGCCAAGTCGGCCAGCGCGCCCTGAGGCGGTTCAGCGCAGTCGCTTGATCAGGCTCGACGTGTCGTCGCGGCGGCCGCCGGCGGCCTGCAGGTCGGCGTAGAACTGGTCGACGAGCGCGGTCACCGGCAGGCGCGCGCCGTTGCGGCGCGCTTCCTCGAGGGCAATGCCGAGGTCCTTTCTCATCCAGTCGACGGCGAAGCCGAAGTCGAACTTGCCCTGGATCATCGTCGGGCCCCGGTTGTCCATCTGCCAGCTCTGCGCCGCGCCTTTGCCGATGACGTCGAGCACCGCCTTCATGTCGAGGCCCGAGCGCTCGCCGAAAGCGATCGCTTCCGAGAGGCCCTGGACGAGGCCGGCGATGGCGATCTGGTTGACCATCTTGGCAAGCTGGCCGGAGCCGCTCGGGCCGAGCAGCGTCATGGCCTTGGCGAACGCCATCGCGATCGGCCTCGCCTGAGCGAACGCCGCCTCGTCGCCGCCGCACATGACGGTGAGCGCGCCGTTGACGGCGCCCAGATTGCCGCCCGACACCGGCGCGTCGACGAACGCCAGGCCGCTGCCGGCGGCGCTGGCGGCGAGCTCGCGCGCGACTGCTGCGGATGCGGTCGTGTGGTCGACGAAGATCGCGCCCGGCTTCATCGTCGCGAACGCGCCGTTCGTGCCGAGCGTCACCGCGCGCAGGTCGTCGTCGTTGCCGACGCAGGCGAAGACCAACTCGGCGCCGCGCGCGGCGTCGGCCGGCGTCGGCGCGCTCTTGCCGCCGTGCTCGGCGACCCATTGCGACGCTTTCGCCGCCGTCCGGTTGTAGACCGTCATCCGGTGCCCCGCGGCCGCCAGGTGGCCCGCCATCGGATAGCCCATGACGCCGAGCCCGATGAAGGCCAGGTCGCGTGGGGGGACGGGTTCGTACGTTCTTGTCGCCATGGTTGAAAAGGAAACGGCCTCGAAGGAGGCCGTTTTACACCACAGCGCGGCGCGCTACTTGACGATCTGCATGTGCTCGGTGCCGGCGTTGAGATCGCTCGACTTCGAACGCTGGCTGTGCAGCTTGATCTGCAGGCGCAGGTCGTTCACAGAGTCGGCGTTGCGCAGGACGTCCTCGTAGGTGACCGTCTGGCTCTCGTAGAGGTCGAACAGGCTCTGGTCGAAGGTCTGCATGCCGAGCTCGCGCGAGCGCTTCATGATCTCCTTGATCTCGGCGACCTCCCCCTTGAAGATCAGATCGGAGATGAGCGGCGTGTTGAGCATGATCTCGACCGCCGCGACCCGGCCCTTGCCTTCCTGGCGCGGCAGGAGGCGCTGCGACACCAGGCTCTTCAGGTTCAGAGAAAGGTCCATCAGCAGCTGGGCGCGCCGCTCTTCCGGGAAGAAGTTGATGATCCGGTCGAGCGCCTGGTTGGCGCTGTTGGCGTGCAGCGTGGCCAGGCAGAGGTGGCCGGTCTCGGCGAAGGCGACCGCGTGCTCCATGGTCTCGCGGTCGCGGATCTCGCCCATCAGGATGACGTCAGGCGCCTGGCGCAGCGTGTTCTTGAGGGCGATGCCCCAGTCGTCTGTGTCGATGCCGACTTCGCGCTGGGTGATGATGCAGTTCTTGTGCGGATGAACGAACTCGACCGGGTCCTCGATCGTGATGATGTGGCCGTACGAGTTCTCGTTGCGGTGGTCGACCATCGCCGCCAGCGACGTGCTCTTGCCCGAGCCGGTCGCGCCGACGAAGATCACCAGGCCGCGCTTGGTCATCGCCACGTCCTTCAGGACGTGCGGCAGGTTCATGCTGTCGATCGTCGGCACGAGCGCCGGGATCGTCCGCATCACCAGGCCGACGTTGCCCTGCTGGACGAAGGCGTTGACCCGGAAGCGCCCGATGCCCTGCGGCGCGACCGCGAAGTTGCACTCCTTGGTCCGCTCGAACTCGGCGGCCTGCTTGTCGTTCATGATCGAGCGCGTCAGCGCCAGCGTGTGCTGGCCCGTGAGCGGCTGCGGCGAGACCTTGGTGACTTTGCCGTCGACCTTGATCGCGGGCGGGAAGTCGGCGGTGAGGAACAGGTCGGAGCCGTTGCGCGACACCATCAGGCGCAGCAGGTCGTTGACGAATTTCGATGCCTGGTCGCGTTCCATGTCACTCCTTTGACTCGCCGCGGTCAGCGCCGGGCCGCCCCAAGCGGACCGAGCTCCCCCTCGGGGGGGCGACGCCGGAGGCGTCTTGGGGGCTCAACATCAGCCCGGGAAATTCTCGGGGAATTTCGCCTTGCCGCGCGCTTCCGCTGGCGACACGATGTTACGGCGCACCAGATCGGCCAGGTTCTGGTCGAGCGTCTGCATGCCGAGGTTGTTGCCAGTCTGGATCGACGAATACATCTGCGCGACCTTGTTCTCGCGGATGAGGTTCCGGATCGCCGCCGTGCCGAGCATGATCTCGTGCGCCGCGACGCGGCCGGAGCCGTCCTTGGTCTTGCAGAGCGTCTGCGAGATCACGCCGATCAGCGATTCCGAGAGCATCGAGCGGACCATTTCCTTCTCGGCCGCCGGGAAGACGTCGACGATCCGGTCGACGGTCTTGGCGGCGCTCGACGTGTGCAGCGTGCCGAAGACCAGGTGGCCGGTCTCCGCCGCCGTCAGCGCGAGGCGGATCGTCTCGAGGTCGCGCATCTCGCCAACCAGGATGCAGTCCGGATCCTCGCGCAGCGCCGAGCGCAGCGCGTTCGCGAACGAGAGCGTGTGCGGGCCGACCTCGCGCTGGTTGATCAGGCATTTCTTCGAGTCGTGAACGAACTCGATCGGGTCCTCGACGGTGAGGATGTGGCCGAACTCGTTCTCGTTGAGGTGGTTGACCATCGCCGCCAGCGTCGTCGACTTGCCCGAGCCGGTCGGCCCGGTGCACAGCACCATGCCGCGCGGCTTGAGCGAGAGCTCGGCGAAGACCGGCGGGCAGTTGAGCTGCTCGAGCGTCAGGATCTTCGACGGAATCGTCCGGAACACGGCGCCGGCGCCGCGGTTCTGGTTGAACGCGTTGACGCGGAAGCGCGCCAGGCCCTGGATCTCGAACGAGAAGTCGCACTCGAGCGTTTCCTCGTAGCTCTTGCGCTGCGAGTCGTTCATGATGTCGTAGACCATGTCGTGCACCTGCTTGTGCTCGAGCGGGTCGACGTTGATCCGGCGCACGTCGCCGTGGACGCGGATCATCGGCGGCAGTCCCGACGAGAGGTGCAGGTCCGAGGCCTTGTTCTTGACCGAGAACGCCAGCAGTTGGGTGATGTCCATGGCTCTTAGGATGTGAGTGCCGGATCGATCCGGCAAGAGGCACTGCCGGCGCGCCTTCGTGGCGCCAGGACCGAATGATCGCAGACAAGCTCGCCCAGGTGCACTCGCGCATTGCAAGCGCTTGTATGGCCGCCGGACGCCCCGTGCAAAGCGTCACGTTGCTCGCCGTGAGCAAGACTTTCGGGGTCGAGGCGATCGCCGAAGCGCACGCCGCGGGGCAGACCCGCTTCGGCGAGAACTACGTGCAGGAAGCGGTCGAGAAGGTCGCCGCGCTCGCCGACCTGGAGCCGCGACCCGAGTGGCACCTGATCGGGCCGCTGCAGAGCAACAAGACCCGCGTCGTCGCGACAACGTTCGACTGGGTCCACTCGGTCGACCGCGTGAAGATCGCCGAGCGGCTCAGCGCGCAGCGGCCGGCCGGGCTCGCGCCGCTTTCGGTGTGCCTGCAGGTCAACGTCGGCGGCGAGGCGAGCAAGAGCGGGCTCGCGCCCGGCGACGTCGGCGCGGTCGCCCGTGCCGTCGCGGCGCTGCCGCGGCTGCGTCTGCGCGGCCTGATGGCGATTCCCGAGGTTGCACCCGGCGACGTCGCCGCGCAGCGGCGCCCGTTCCGCGCCTTGCGCAGCCTCTTCGACGGCCTTCGCGGCGAAGGCCTGGTCCTCGACACGATCTCGGCCGGGATGAGCGACGACCTCGAGGCGGCGATCCTCGAAGGCGCGACGATGGTTCGCGTCGGCAGCGCGATCTTCGGCCGGCGCGGCGCGCCGGACTGATGGCGGTGTGGTACGACGCCCGTGCGTACACTGCCCCCGTGCGCAACATCGTCTTCATCGGCGGCGGCAACATGGCGCAGGCCCTCGTCGGCGGGCTGGTCAAGGCCGGCCGCGCGGCCGCCTCGATCATCGTCATCGACCCGAGCGAAGGGACGCGGCGCCGCTGCGTCGGCCAGTTCGGCGTCACCGCGAGGTCGGCGGCCGGGCCATTCCTCGAGATGGCCGACATCGTCGTCTGGGCCGTCAAGCCGCAGAACTTCGAGGCCGCGGCGGCGCCGTGCACCGCGTACGTCGGCAAGGCGCTGCAGGTGAGCGTGATGGCCGGGGTCCGCAGCGAGACGGTCGTCGCCGCGACCGGCAGCGAGCGCGTCGTCCGCGTCATGCCGAACACGCCGGCGCTGATCGGCCAGGGCATTGCCGGCCTGTTCGCTCGCGCCGCCGTCACCGACGACGACCGCGCCGAGGCGATCGCCCTGCTCGCGCCGACCGGCGAGCTGATCTGGGTCGGCGAAGAGTCCCAGCTCGACGCCGTGACGGCACTTTCGGGCTCCGGCCCCGCGTACGTGTTCCTCCTCCTCGAGGCCCTGCTCGACGCCGCGCGGCAGATCGGCCTGCCCGCGCCGGCCGCGCGGCGCTTCGCCGAGCAGACCGTCGCCGGCGCGGCGGCTCTCGCCGCCGCGTCGCCCGACTCGCCGGCCGAGCTGCGCCGCATCGTCACCTCGCCGGGCGGAACGACCGAGGCGGCGATGACCGTGCTCGAAGCCAAGGGCGTGCGCGACGCCTTCATCGCCGCCGTCGTGGCCGCCCACGCCAAAGCGGAGGCGCTGGGCAAGCCGGCCGCCGCACCCCGAACCACTCTGCGTCCCTCACCATGAGCTATCTCTCCTACCTCTCGCCCACCGGCACCAGCCCGTGGCACACCTATCTTTCGCAAGTCGACCGGGTGCTGCCGTACCTCGGACCGCTGGCGCGCTGGTCGGAGACGCTCAAGCGGCCCAAGCGCGCGCTGATCGTCGACGTGCCGATCGAGATGGACAACGGCAGCGTCGCCCACTTCGAAGGATTTCGCGTCCAGCACAACCTGTCGCGCGGCCCGGGCAAGGGAGGCGTCCGCTATCACCCCGACGTGACGCTCGAGGAGGTGATGGCGCTGTCGGCCTGGATGACGGTCAAGTGCGCGGCCGTGAACCTGCCTTACGGCGGCGCCAAGGGCGGCATCCGCTGCGACCCGAAGCAGCTCTCGCTCAAGGAGCTCGAGCGGATGACGCGCCGCTACACGAGCGAGATCGGCATCATCATCGGGCCGCAGCGCGACATCCCGGCGCCCGACGTGAACACCAACGGCCAGATCATGGCCTGGATGATGGACACGTACTCGATGAACACCGGCACGACCGCGACCGGCGTCGTCACCGGCAAGCCGCTTCACCTCGGCGGGTCGCTCGGCCGCGTCAAGGCGACCGGGCGCGGCGTCTTCGTCACCGGCCGCGAGGCGGCGCGCCGCATCGGCCTCTCGCTCGACGGCGCGCGCGTCGCCGTGCAGGGAATGGGCAACGTCGGCGGCTCGGCGGCCGAGCTGTTCGCGCAGGCCGGCGCCAAGCTCGTCGCCATGCAGGACCACACCGGAACGCTCGTCAACCCCGGCGGCTTCGAGATGGCGTCGACGATGGGCGCGATCAGCCACGAGGCGGGGATCTCGAACGTGCGCGGCGGCGAGCGGATCGACAACGAGTCGTTCTGGGACATCGACTGCGACATCCTCATTCCGGCCGCGCTCGAGGGCCAGATCACGCCCGAGCGCGCGCAGCGGATCAAGGCGAAGCTCGTCCTCGAAGGCGCCAACGGCCCGACCTTGCCCGAGGCCGACGACGTCCTCGGCGAGCGCGGCGTCCTCGTCGTCCCCGACGTCATCTGCAACGCCGGCGGCGTCACCGTCAGCTACTTCGAGTGGGTGCAGGACTTCTCGAGCTTCTTCTGGAGCGAGGACGAAATCAACGTCAGGCTCGACAAGATCATGGTCGACGCGCTGAAGAAGATCTGGGACACCGCCGACCGCCACAAGATCAGCCTGCGCACAGCGACGTTCGCGGTCGCCTGCGAACGGATCTTGATCGCTCGCGAGGAGCGCGGGCTCTACCCGTAGCGCCTGCGGCGCGACGGGTACGTCGACAGGGATGCTTCCTCCCCGCTTCGCTCCCCTCCCTCCGAGAGGGAGGGGACGGCCCCGTCGGGGGGCCGCTTTCAGGGACGAGTGGCGCGGGCGCGGATCGCCCGGTCCATGCGGCGGTCCGGGACGAACCAGATGAGCGCCGCGAGAACGAAAAAGGCCATGCCGGTCCACGCCGGCAGGAACCACGCGCAGACGATGCCGGCGACGTAGATCGCCGGCGAGATCTTGCCCTTGAGGTCGCTCGCGACGGCCTTGGCGAGCGGGCTCTGCCTGCCGTCGTGACGGATGATCGACGTCTGCAGGATCGTGAAGGCGATCGCGCACGCCAGCAGGTTGGCGCCGTACAGCACGGTGGGCCAGCGCTCGAAGTGGTTCTCGCCCATCCAGCCGGTCGTGAACGGCAGCAGGGACAGCCAGAACAGCAGGTGCAGGTTGGTCCACAGCACCGCGCCGTCGAGCGTGTCGGCGAGCTGGAACATGTGATGGTGGTTGTTCCAGTAGATGCCGACGTAGACGAAGCTCAGCATGTAGCTCAGGAACACCGGCAGCACCGGCGCCAGCGCCTGCAGCTCCGGGCCGTGCGGCACCTTCATCTCGAGCACTAGCACGGTGATGATGACGGCGATGACGCCGTCGCTGAACGCTTCGAGCCGGTTCGTATCCATGTCGGGTCCTCGCGAGGTGTCTAGACCGGCAGAGGCGAGGCGAGCTTGATCTCCTCGAGGCAGATCATCGAGCGGACGTCGTCGATTCCCGGCACCTGCATCAGGCGGTCGGTGAGAAAGTTGCTGAGCGACTTGAGGTCGTGGGCGACGACCTTCAGCAGGTAGTCGTCCTCGCCCGAGACGCTGTAGCACTCGAGGATCTGCGGAAAGGCGCGGATCTCGGCCTCGATCTCGCGCACCCTGCCGAAGTCGTCGCCGCCGATGCTGACGCTGACGTAGGCGGTCACCGCGAAGCCGATCGCCTCGGGCGCGACGTCGGCGCGGTAACCGCGAATGACGCCGCGCTCCTCGAGCGAGCGGACGCGCCGAAACGCCTGCGGCGCCGACAGCCGGATTCGCGCGGCGAGATCGACGTTGGAGATCCTGCCCTCGCTCTGGACGATGTCGAGAATCTTGTGGTCGATCGCGTCAATCCGGGCCGGCATGAGCAAAACTTGAGGCGATGGTGCACGATTGTTGCGCGATCCCGGTACTTCGCGCAACGAACCGAAAGCACATTTCGCCGCTTCCCGCGCAAACTCTCGCCTGATCCAGCCGGAGCGACCCATGACTGCGACCACCCTGACGATCCCCGCCGCTGCGACGAGCCGCGACCGCGACGAGTCGCCCGCCGACCTCGAGCGGCGCTATGGCGCCGCCAACTATCACCCGTTGCCGGTGACGCTGGAGCGCGGCGCCGGCGTCTGGCTGTTCGACGACGCCGGCCGCCGCCACCTCGACATGATGTCGGCGTACTCCGCCGTGAGCTTCGGCCACGGCCATCCGGCGCTGGTGCGCGTCCTCACCGAGCAGGCCGAGCGGCTCGCGGTGACGAGCCGCGCCTTCCACACCGACCGTCTCGGTCCGTTCCTGCGCGCCGTCTGTGAAACCACCGGCATGGCCAAGGCGCTGCCGATGAACACCGGCGCCGAGGCCGTCGAGACCGCGGTCAAGGCAGCGCGCAAGTGGGCCTACAAGGTCAAGCGCGTGCCCGAAGGCCGCGCCGAGATCATCGTCGCCGCCGGCAACTTCGCCGGCCGGACGACGACGATCATCGGCTTCTCGAGCGAAGCGCAGTACCGCGACGGCTTCGGCCCGTTCGCGCCGGGCTTCGTCAGCGTGCCGTTCGGCGACGCCGCGGCGCTCGAGGCGGCCATCACGCCGAGCACCGCGGCGTTCCTGGTCGAGCCGATCCAGGGCGAGGCCGGCATCATCGTTCCGCCGGCGGGCTACCTGGCGCGTGCGCGCGAGATCTGCACGCGCCACGGCATCCTGCTCATCTGCGACGAGGTCCAGACCGGCCTCGGCCGAACCGGCGCCGTGCTCGCGTGCGACCACGACGGCATCCGCCCCGACGGTCTCGTCCTCGGCAAGGCGCTCGGCGGCGGGCTGCTGCCGGTGAGCGCGTTCTGCGCGAGCGAAGAGGTGATGGCGCAGTTCACGCCCGGCGACCACGGCAGCACGTTCGGCGGCAATCCGCTCGCCGCCGCGGTCGGCGAAGCGGCGCTCGACCTGCTCGTTCGCGAGCGTCTCCCCGAGCGCGCGCGGGTTCGCGGCGACGAGCTGCTCGCGAAGCTGCGCGCGATCGATCACCGTGCGATCGTCGAGGTGCGCGGCAAGGGCCTCCTCATCGGTGTCGAGATCGACCCGGCGTTCGCGAGCGCGCGCGCCGTCTGCGAAGGGCTGCTCGAGCGCCGTGTCCTGAGCAAGGACACGCACGGCACCGTCGTCCGCTTCGCGCCGCCGCTGGTTGTCGAGAGCGGGCACCTCGACCTCGCCGTCGAGGCGCTCGGCGATACCTTGCGATCGCTCGAACGTCGCGCCCGCTGAGAACCACGAACGCCGCGCCGGCCCGGCCGAGGCGTAGCTTCAGCGCAGCGCGAACTGCGCGACGATTCCCGCGAAGACGGCGAAGCCGAGCCAGTGGTTGAGGCGGAACGCCCGAAAGCACCCTTCGCGCGTGCGGGTGCGGATCAGGGTGAAGTGCCAGGCGGCGATCGCGGCGGCGGCGACCAGGCCGACGAAGTAGGGCCAGCCGAAGCCGAGCCCGGCGCCGAGCACGGCCCAGACGAGCAGGAAGACCGCGTAGAACGCCATCACCGCGACGACGTCGAAGCGGCCGAGCGTGATCGCCGAGGTCTTGATGCCGATGCGCAGGTCGTCGTCGCGATCGACCATGGCGTATTCGGTGTCATAGGCGAGCACCCAGAACAGGTTGCCGAGGAGCAGCCACCACGCCAGCGCCGGCACCGCGCCGGCAAGCGAGTCGATCGACCTCGAATCGCCGCCGCGCACCGCGGCGAACGCCATCGGGATGCCGAAGCTGAAGGCGATGCCGAGGACGGCCTGCGGCATCGCGAAGAAGCGCTTGGTGAACGGATAGACGAGTGTCACCGCGAGGGCGAGGACGCTCCACGTCACGGCCGCGTGGTTGGTCGTGAGGACGAGGGCGAACGCGACGAGCGCGAGCGCCGCGCCCAGCGTCAGTGCCTCGGCGACGCCCACCGCACCGCTCGTCACCGGCCGCTCGGCGGTGCGCTCGACGTGGCCGTCGAAGTCGCGGTCGGCGACGTCGTTGGCGGCGCAGCCGGCGCTGCGCATGAGGAACGTGCCGACGACGAAGACGGCGAGCAGGTGCCAGCCGGGAAAGCCACCCGCGGCGATCCACAGCGCCGACAGCGTCGGCCAGAGCAGCAACAGCGTGCCGGCAGGCCGATCCCAGCGGATCAGGTCGAGATAGAGCGACAGGCGGCCGCGACCGCGAGATGCCGTCACGTCCATTGACGGCGGCCGCGACCGCGAGGTGCTGTCACGTTCACTTACAGCCGGGCGAGCCCCGAATACGGGCGGCGCCGTGTGAAGCTGGGCAAAGTCCGGCTTCTTGGCGCCGCGCTCGTCCGCGCGCCGACGCAGTGAGACGTTAACTTCTGATCCCCGAAAAAGGAGCGATCCATGAAGACCATTCTCGCGCTCGTCTTCGCCGCCGGCGCCTTCGGCACGGCGACGGCGCAGACCACCGTCTCGACCAGCCTCTCGATTGGCATCAACCAGCCGGGCGTGTACGGCCGCATCAACATCGGCGATCTGCCGCACCCGGCGCTCTATCACCCGCAACCGGTGATCGTCACGACATCTCCCGTCGTCGTCGAGCGTCGACCGATCTATCTCTACGTGCCGCCCGCGCATCAGCAGAACTGGCGCCGCTACTGCGGCCAGTACCACGCGTGCGGCCAGCCGGTGTACTTCGTCCGCGACGAATGGGTGCGCGAGCGCTACGAGCACGAGCATCCGGGCTGGAGCAACGGTCACCATCGCGGCTGGGACAAGCACGACCGATACGACGACCGCGACGACCATGGCCACGGCCACGGCCACGACAAGGGCGGCAAGCACTGAGCTGCGCGAACGGGCGGGCGCGAGACGGCCAAGCGCGTCGCCGCGCCGCCGGGCGGTGATGGAGCGGCCCTCGACGCGCCACGACGTCAGCCCTCGAGCTGCTTCTGGAACACCAGCCCCGCGTGCTCACGCAGCGCGTGGAAGCGGATCTTCGGCCAGTTGCTCTCGATCGCGCGCAGCTCGGGCGCGTACTCGACCAGCACCGTCGGTGCGTCGACCGCGTCGTAGGCGACGCGGTGCTGGTTGGCATCGATGAATCGCTGCAGATCCTTGTCGCCGCCGTCGGCCGGGTCGCACGTCACCCAGCGCGCGACCTGGAAGCGGCTCGGCATGATCCGCGCCTTGACGCCGTACTCGTGCTCGAGCCGGTGCGCGACGACCTCGAACTGAAGCTGGCCGACGGCGCCGAGCAATAGCACCGATCCGGCGACGGGCCGGAAGACCTGGATCGCGCCTTCCTCGCCGAGCTGCGTCAGGCCGGCGCGCAGCTGCTTGCTTCGCAGCGGATCGGCGACCTCGACCGAGCGGAACATCTCTGGCGCGAAAAAGGGCAGGCCGGTGAACTGGAGCGCCTCGCCTTCGGTGAGCGTGTCGCCGAGCTGCAGAACGCCGTGGTTCGGGATGCCGATGATGTCGCCGGCATACGCCTCGTCGAGGAGCTCGCGCCGCTGGGACAGGAAGCTCACCACCGTGTTCGGCCTGAGTTCCTTGCCCGAGCGCACGACCTTGATCCGCATGCCGCGCTCGAAGTGACCCGAGGCGACGCGAACGAACGCGATCCGGTCGCGGTGCGCCGGGTCCATGTTGGCCTGGATCTTGAAGACGACGCCGCTGAACTTCGGCTCGTCGGGCGCGACGGTGCGCTGGATCGCGACGCGATCGCCCGGCGGCGGCGCGAGGTCCACGAGCGCGTCGAGCACCTCGCGGACGCCGAAGTTGTTGATCGCCGAGCCGAAGAACATCGGCGTCTGCCGGCCGGCGAGGAACGCCGCCTCGTCGAACTCGGGGGCGGCGTCGCGCAGCAGGTCGATGTCGTTCTTGGCGTGCGCGTACTCGTCGCCGAAGCGTTCGATGTAGGCCGGGTTGTCGATGCCGGCGAGGATCTCGTCGTCTACGCCCTTGCGATCCTCGCCCGGCGCGAACACCCGCATCTGCGCCGCGCGCAGGTCCATCACGCCGTGGAACCGCTTGCCCATGCCGACCGGCCAAGTGAACGGCACGACGCTCATGCCGAGCTCGCGCTCGATCTCGTCCATCAGCGCGAGCGGCTCCTGCACCTCGCGGTCCATCTTGTTGACGAAGGTGAGGATCGGCGTGTTGCGGGCACGGCAGACCTGGAGCAGGCGCCGCGTCTGCGGCTCGACGCCGTTGGCGGCGTCGATCACCATCAGCGCGGCATCGACCGCGGTCAGGACGCGATAGGTGTCCTCCGAGAAGTCCTGGTGGCCCGGCGTGTCGAGCAGGTTGATGACGGCGCCGCGGTACTCCATCTGCATCACCGACGACGCGACCGAGATGCCGCGCTGCTTCTCGATCTCCATCCAGTCGGAGGTCGCGTGACGCGACGCCTTTCTCGCCTTCACCGAGCCGGCGATCTGGATCGCGCCGGAAAAGAGCAGGAGCTTCTCGGTCAGCGTCGTCTTGCCGGCGTCGGGGTGGGAAATGATGGCGAAGGTGCGGCGGCGCTGCACCTCGGGGCTGAGTTCGGTCGTCATGCGCAGCGAGTATCGCCAGAAAGGGGAGCGCCGTTTGCCGGGTGGGCTGGCCGTGAAGACGACCAAGGAAACCCTGAACGAGATCGAGAAGGCGTCCCCGGGGCAGCGCTTCCAGCGCCTCTACCGCAAGCGCCAGCAGGGACGCCACGCGAAAGCGATGAACGTCGCCTTCAACGTCGGCGGGCTGCTCGTCATCGCCGTCGGCATCGCGACCTATCCGATCCCGGTGATCCCGAGCGAGATCGTGATCCTGATCGGCCTCGCGCTCATTTCGCAAGGCTCGCTGCGCGGCGCCAAGATCCTCGACGGCGCCGAAGTGCGCCTGCGCCGCTGGTTCGCACCGGCGATCAAGGTGTGGAAGGGATTGCCGAAGTGGGCGCGCCGCGTCCTCGCCGTGCTTTGGGTGGTAACGGTCTCGGGCCTCAGCTACTGGGCGTATCGCAAGCTCGCCGACTAGCCCCGGGCGTCGGCCGTCCCTTGGGGCGGCACATTTCGTGCAGTACACGCATCGGTATACCAGGGGCGCACCAGACCGTTGCATGGCCGAGACCCATCCGCTCACGATCGACGACTGGATCGCCGCAGCAACATCCGGTGCGTCACCTCGCGAGCCGCTGCTCGCGCTGCAGGAGCGACTCGCGACCGAGAGTCCCGCGGGCGTCTGGATCGCGCTCGTCGACCGCGCCGGCATCGAGGCGCAGGTCGCTTCGCTCGAGGCGCGCGCCTCGCGCTGCGGCGGCGCCGGCGCGGTGCGTCGGGCGATGCCTCTCTTCGGCGTGCCGTTCGCGGTCAAGGACAACATCGACGTCGCCGGCCTCGCGACGACCGCCGCGTGCCCGGCGTTCAGCCACGTCGCCGCCGCGCACGCGCATGCCGTCGACAAGCTCATTTCGGCCGGCGCCGTCTGCGTCGGCAAGACCAACCTCGATCAGTTCGCGACCGGCCTGGTCGGCACGCGCTCGCCCTACGGCAGGCCGAGCAGCACGTTCGCGACGGAGCGAATCAGCGGCGGCTCGAGCTCGGGGTCGGCGGTCGCCGTCTCGCGTGGCGACGTGCCGTTCGCGCTCGGCACCGACACGGCAGGATCGGGCCGGATCCCGGCCGCGTTCAACAACATCGTCGGCCTGAAGCCGACGCCCGGTCGGGTCAGCACGCGCGGCGTCGTTCCCGCGTGCCGCAGCATCGACTGCGTCTCGATCCTCGCCCTCAGCGTCGTCGATGCGGCGCGCGTGCTGGCGATCGTCGAGGGCGACGACGGCGACGCCTACAGCGATTTCGCGCTCGGCCCGGCGCACGCGCGCGATGCCTTGCGCGTCGGCGTTCCGATGCAGCCGATTTTCAGCGGCGACGCCGGCTACCGCCCGGCGTACGAGCACGCGGTCGCGACGCTGCGCAAACTCGGCCACGACGTCGTGCCGATCGACTTCGCGCCGCTCCACGCTCTCGCCGAGCAGCTCTACGCCGGCCCGTGGGTCGCCGAGCGGCACGCCGTCATCGAGGCGCTGCTCGAGCGCGATCCGGAGGCGATCGAGCCGACCGTTCGAACGGTGGTCGCCGCGGCGCAGGCGATGTCCGCGACCGACGCCTTTCGCGGCCTCTACGCGCTCAAGGAGGCGCAACGCGACAGCCGCGTGATCTGGCATCGCGTCGATGTCCTGATGGCGCCGAGCGCGCCCGGCCATCCGCGTCACGCCGAGGTCGACGCCGAGCCGGTCGCCGTCAACGCCGGCCTCGGCGCGTACACCAACTTCGTCAACCTGCTCGGCTGGTGCGCGCTCGCGCTGCCCGCGGGATTCACCGCCGGCGGCCTGCCGTTCGGCGTGACCTTCATCGCGCCGCACGCGGGAGATGCGGCCCTGGCCCGTTTCGGTGCACGCTGGCAGGCCCACGTCGCGCTGCCGCTCGGGGCGACGAAGCGAACGCTTGTTGGGCCGCGTGCCGCTCGCACGGATGCAGGCTCGGCGTCGTCGCTTCGTCCTCCGCCGCCGCGGGAACCGACCGAAGGCGGCGAATGCACCGAGCCGATCGCTGACGGCGCCGACGGCCAGGCGCCATGGCCGGCGAGCGAGGAGACGCTGTCGATCGCCGTCGTCGGCGCGCACCTGCGCGGCCTGCCGCTCAACCCGCAGCTGGCCGCGCTCGGCGCCCGCTTCGTCGCGGCGACGCATACCGCGCCTCGCTATCGGCTGTTCGCGCTGCCGCACACGACGCCGCCCAAGCCCGGCCTGCTGCGCGTCGCCGAGGGCGGCGCGTCGATCGAGGTCGAGGTCTGGGCGCTGCCGAGCGTGCGGGTTGGCGCCTTTCTTGCGTCGATCGCGGCGCCGCTCGGAATCGGATCGATCGAGCTGCTCGACGGTCGCCGCGTGCACGGCTTCCTGTGCGAATCGCATGCGCTCGCGGGCGCCAGCGACATCACGGTGCACGGCGGCTGGCGCGCCTATCTCGCCAGCGTCGCTTCTCCTGCCGAGGCCGCCGCGCGCAGCGCGTGATCGGGACCGAACGTCTTCGTCGAAAGGAACCGCCATGACATCGCCGCTCGCTTCGTCCCGCATCGCCAACGCCGCGCTCACCGACCGGCGCCGGCGCGCGATCGTCATCGGCGCGGGCGCCGGCAGCGCGCTCGCCGCGCTCGCCTTGCCTCGCCTCGGCCGCGCCCAGTCGGCGCCGAAGATCAGGATCGGCTTCTGGCCGGTCGCCGCCGGCCTGCCGTTCTTCGCGGCAGTCGAGAAGGGCTACTTCAAGGAAGCCGGCCTCGACGTCGAGGCGCTCAAGTTCGCCGGCGCGCAGCAGGTGATGGAAGCGATGCTCTCGGGCCGCTCCGACGGCAGCGCCAACGGCACGGGTTCGGCCAACCTCGCGATCGGCGAGATCGCGCAGCCCGGCCTGTTCAAGATCTTCGCGACCAACCCGAGCAACGCCAAGTACGTTCTCGAGGAGTTCCTCGTCCCGAAGGACAGCCCGGTCAAGACGATGGCCGACCTCAAGGGCAAGCGCGTCGCCTCCGGCCCCGGAATCCAGAACGTGACGCTCGCCAAGACCATGCTCGAGCGATCGGGCGCCGGCGTGATGAGCGTCACCGAGCTGCCGATCGGCCAGCACGTCGCGGCGATCGCCGCCGGCCAGATCGATGCCGTCTACACGCTCGAGCCGACCGGCACCGTCGGCCGCCTGAACGGCACCACGCGCGTCCTCGAGGCGGGGGTCGTCGCCCACTACATCCTCGGCGATCCGCAGGCGCCGTGGCATGGCGGCTCGGCGAGCCTGACCACCGAGTTCATCAAGAAGTACCCGGCCGAGACGAAGAAGTTCATCGCCGCGTACGCACGGGGCATCGAACTCGTGCGCACCAAGCCCGACGAGGCGCGCCAGTTCATGAAGGGCTACACCGCGATCGAAGGGCCGCTCACCGCCGAGGTGCCGCTGGCGTCGTACATGCTCTACAACGAGTTCAAGGCGAGCGACGTCGCCTACTTCCAGAAGTTCTACGACCTGTTCTCCGACAAGGGCATCTTCGAGAAGCGCGTCGTCGTCGAACCGATGCTGTTCAAGGGCTGACCATGGCCGATGTCACCACCACGGTCGCGGCGCCCTGGAGCGCGCCGACCGATGTTGCCAAGGCGGCGCCGAAGCGGTTCGACTGGAAGCGGCTGTTGCCCGTCGTCGGCCCGTTGATCCTCTTCGTCGCCTGGGACCTCGTCGTCCGGCTCGGGTTCATCAAGCCGATCCTCCTGCCGACGCCGATGGCGACGCTCGGCGCGCTGTTCAGCGGCCTGGCCGGCGGGCCGCTTCTCACCGACTTCGCGGTCACGGTGCTG
>Ga0207644_10000905_pt1 | contig 18781 bp, 18 predicted proteins | sample KBSS73metaG_FD_184326 | JGI IMG/M metagenome (GOLD analysis project Ga0207644, IMG submission 184326) | Switchgrass rhizosphere microbial communities from Kellogg Biological Station, Michigan, USA - KBS S7-3 metaG (SPAdes) (version 2) | ecosystem: Host-associated > Plants > Roots > Rhizosphere... | reverse complement strand
CAGTGCTTTCCGTCGCCGCGGACATGGCTGATCCGGACGCGCCTGTCGGTGTGATCCAGCGGCACCGCGACGAATACGGCGACATGTCGGCATTGATACTCAATGCCGGCGTCGGTACGGCAGGGTCGATCGCCGACTACCCGCTGAAGCGACTCGACAAGACCATCGCGGTGAACTTCCGGAGCCCATTCGTGCTGATCCAGGAGGCCTTGCCGCTGCTACGCTCGGCGGTCGCTCGGCATCCGTCCGAGGGGGCCAAGATCATCGTGCTTTCGTCGATCACCGCCATCTATGCCGAGGCCCAACTGGCTGCGTACGGCGCCTCGAAGGCCGCAATCGCCTCGGTGGTGGACACGCTGAACGCCGAGGAGTCAGGCACCGGCGTATCTGCTAGCGCGATCGCGCCCGCCTACGTCGACACTGACATGTCGGAGTGGGTGCGTGGCCGCATCGCTGCCGAAGAAATGATCCCGGCCGACGACGTGGCGACGTTGGTCGAGTGCCTGCTGAGGATGTCGGCGCGCTCGGTCATCGGTCGGGTCGTTATGGCGCGGGCAGGCACCGACGGGTACGAGGCGTAGCGCCCGACCCCGACAGGTACCGCCGCGTCGTACCCGCGGCGGCACCTCGGCCGTGCGTCTAGCCGCACGCGGGTTGCGCGCATGGGTTCTCCCGCTCGCGGCGAGGGTTGCTACACACCGTGCCGACGCCGTAACAGCGACAGGGCAAATGCACATCAACGCGCATGAATGGTGGGCAACCGCTCGTTGGCTTCGCGTGGTTTCGCTGGGACCATGAGCAGTGACATACAACACACCTGAGTCTCGCCCACACCGCGGACCCGGACCCGCATCACCGAACCGGTGATCTCACGCCAGGGGAAACATGTTCTCTGCCAACCAAACCTTGTCCGGCAAAACCGTGTTCATCACCGGCGCGGCCGGCGGGATCGGCGCAGCCACCGCCCGTGTCCTGCATCGTCGGGGCGCCAACGTCGTGCTCACCGACCTGCAACAGCGCGCGGTCGATGCGGTCGCCGACGAGCTAGGTCGGCACCGCACGCTGCCCCTTGCCGTCGATGTCACCGATGCCGAATCGCTGCAGGCCGCCCTAGCTGCCGCCGTTGACGAGTTCGGCGCAATCGACGTCGTGTTCGCCAACGCCGGGATCGCCGCCGATCCGCCGACCACGGTCTTGACCATCGACCCGGCGCAGTTCGAGAAGGTCGTCGAAGTCGACTTGCTCGGTGTGTGGCGCACGGTGCGCGCAGCGCTACCCCAGATCATCGCCAACCGCGGCTATGTCCTCATCACGTCGTCGATTTATGCGTATGCAAATGGCACCATCAATGCTCCGTACGCGATGTCGAAAGCCGGTGTCGAACAACTCGGTCGCACGCTGCGCGTCGAGCTCGCCGGAGCCGGTGCCTCGGCCGGGGTCCTCTACCCGGGCTGGGTCAACACCAACATCGCCCGCACCGCGTTCGGCGGAAATGACACCGTCACCCGCTTCCGCGCCCGGGCCTACCCTGCGTTCCTGCGCGAGGCCATCGAGCCCGAGCAGGTGGCCGAGGCAGTAGCCGCCGGCATCGCCAAGCGGTCGCCACGGATCGTTGTACCGCGCCGCTGGATCCCCTACATCCTGCTCAACGGCGTGTTCAACCCGCTGTCTGACGCCGCGCTGGTACGCGACCGCACTGCACAGCGATTCGTTCGCGAAATCGAGCAATCCGCGGCCAACACCGAGCACGCCAAAGCGTGACCCATGCCTATCACTTACCGAACCCACGCCCGCGCTGACCACATCCCGACGGAGCAACCAATGACGACCCGTCTCGACGTGGCGTTTGTGTCTGACGACGCGACCTGCCGTGCCTGGTTGTATCAGCCACAGACGAAGGAACCACGCCCCGTCATCGTGACGGCCCACGGCTTGGGTGGCATCCGTGAGATGCGCCTAGAGCGCGTCGACGTCGAAGGTGGCCAGCTTGGCGGCTGACACGTCCGTGATCTCGCCCCACTTCGCCGCGACGTCGTCGATGCTCGGCGCTGCCCCGGAGAAGGTCACACCGTCGGTCTGGAACAACACGGCGCGCTGCACCTTGCCGCCGCCAACGATGAACACCGAAGCGCTGTCGGAGTTCTCTTCCGTCATCAGGTAGCCCACCACGGGCGCGACATACTCGGGCGTCAAGCGCTCGAACACCTCCGGTGTCATGATGTCCTGCGTCATCCGCGTCGCCGCGATGGGTGCCACGGCGTTGGCCATAATGTCGTATTTCGCGCCCTCTTGCGCCAGCGTATTGATCAGCCCGACAAGTCCGAGCTTGGCCGCGCCGTAGTTGGCCTGACCGAAGTTGCCGAACAGCCCGCTGGTCGAGGTGGCAACGACGACGCGGCCGAAGTGCTGCTCACGGAAGTGCGGCCACGCGGCGCGGATGACGTTGTATCCGCCATAAAGATGCACCTTCAGCACGGCGTCCCAGTTCTCGAACGTCATCTTGTGGAAAGTGCCGTCACGCAAGATACCCGCATTGCTGACGACGCCGTCGATCTTGCCGAATTCGTCGAGCGCGGTCTTGATGATGTTTTCGGCACCCGCTGTCTCGGCCACGCTGTCGTAGTTGGCCACTGCGCGGCCGCCGCCGTTCAGGATCTCCTCGACCACATCGTCGGCCATGTTCTTCCCGGCGCCCGTGCCGTCGCGCGCTCCGCCGAGATCATTGACCACGACGCTGGCCCCCTCTCGCGCGAGCGTCAATGCATAGTCGCGTCCCAAGCCGCCCCCGGCTCCGGTGACGACGATGACGCGGTCTTGCACTCCTGGCATGAATGTTCCTTCCTGATAACGCCGAACGGCGGATTCGGTGGTGGCTCACGCTTCGACGAGCGCCAGCCCATGGCAGCGGCTGCGGTAGAAAACGACTGGTTGTGCATCGTCATGCCGAGTGATGTCGGTGATCCGCAAGATGGCGATGCTGTGATCACCGGCTTCGACGACCTGGTGAAGACAGGTCTCGATCCACACACTGCAGCCGTCAAGGAAAACGGCGCCGTCGGCCGACGTCGACACCGTGACTCCGGAGAAGCGATTGCCCGTCTTCGCTGACAATGACGGCACAGCGCCGCTGTGACCGTAGCTCAGCACGCTGATGCCCAGGCGGCTGCACGTGCGAAGGCGAGGCCAGGTCGACGAACTGTTCTGCACGCACACCGAAACCAGAGGCGGGTCGAGCGAGACGGGCGTAAACGTGCTGACCGCCATTCCGCACGGAGCGGAGTCGACCGTGGCGCCGATGAACACGATTCCCGAAGGGTGACAGGCGAATACGTCTCGCAGCAGTTTGTGGTCGAACGACGGAGTAGTCATGGCAGTCATGGCAGCCCTTCCGCAAGATTCGATACAGTAACAGAATCTATCACGAGCTCGAAAGACGCCTGCGATGTAGGTGTAGGACGCGACCAAGGGACCTCAAACAAGGCTGCCCTGGAGTGATCGACGGCAGGACCTGATGCTTGTTGCGTTTCGCCTTCTCGAGATGCTACTTTCGAACAACTAGTAGAAAGTCGTCTGGCTGCTACAGCTGCCGTGCCTGAAGAGGAGGTTGCTCAATTGAGCGCCCCAGTGCTCCCCATCGTCGATACCGACACACATCTGAGTGAACCGCCCGACCTGTGGACGTCCCGGCTGCCGTCGAAGTGGCGCGAGCTCGCTCCCAAGGTGGTCTTCGACGAGCGTCGGGGCGAAGACATCTGGATCATCGGGGGGCGCCGACTGTCCGGGGTGTCCGGCTATGCGATGGCGGGGTGGCACGAGTATCCGCCCAAGCATCCGCCGTCCGCGGAGAAGGCGGACCCGGCCGCGTTCGACGCCAAGGAGCGGGTGAAGCGGATGGACTCGCTGAACATCGCCGCCGAGATCCCCTACCCCAATCTGCTGGCGTTTTCCATGGACGCCTTCATGGGTTACAACGAGCCCGAACTTGTCTTGGACTGCATCCGTGCGTACAACGACTTCCTGACGGAGTTCGCGTCTGTCGCTCCGGAGCGGTTCGTCTGCCTCACGACGCTGCCTTTCTGGGACCTGGACGAGGCGGTCAAGGAGCTCAACCGGTGCTACGACAATGGCCACCGGGGCATCAACTTCATGGCCAAGCCCTACAAACTGGGTCTGCCGCGTCTACGTGACGACCATTGGGCGCCGATACTGAAGGCGGCCGAGGAACGTCAGCTCTCAGTCAACTTCCATGTCGGGTACCAGTCTCAAACCGAAGAGGACTGGGTCCGCATGATCAAAGACGTGCAAGGCCCTGCCGACTACGCGCAGGAAACCACGATGTCGCTGATGGGACTGTGCGAGAACGTATCGGAGCTGCTGCTGTCCGGCGTGTGTCACAAGTACCCGACCTTGAACTTTGTCAATGTCGAAAGTGGCTTCGGGTGGATCCCGTATCTCATCGAGAGCGCGGACTGGAACTGGAAGAACTCCGGTGCTGCGAAGGCCCATCCGGACCGCGAACTTCCCAGCCACTACTTCCGCAACCAGATCTACACCACTTACTGGTTCGAACGCGAAACGGTGCGCTACATGGGCGCGGCGTACGCCGACAACCTGATGTTCGAGACCGACTTCCCCCACCCGACGAGCCTGTCTCCCGGGCCCGCCTCGACGGCGATGTCGCCGCGGGAAGTGGTCGACGAGACGCTCAACGAATTGCCCATGGACGCCTGCCGCAAGATCTTCTACGAGAATGCGGCGCGCCTGTACCACATTGACGTAGACGCCTGTCTTCAGGATTAGCGACTTGCCTCGGTCTGGTCCGAAATGGGCCAGACTGAGGTTTCAAAGGGAGTGATTAAGTGGCCGTCGCAATAGATCACGGCATCGAGCCCGCCGCTCCGGGCGCCAAAGAGGTGTGCGACGCGCTATTCGCCTTCATCGACCGAGAAGTCGCGAAAATTCAGCAACCCATCGAGGCGGCTCTGCACAATCCGCGGCTGTACTGGCGCGAGGACGGGCGCCTTGCCGACGAGGTAGTGCAGGCCCGTAGGGCTGCGCGGATGGCTTCGGCCGAGGCCGGCTTCTACACGATGTTCTGCCCCACCGAACTCGGCGGCGCCGGACTGAGTGCCGAACTGTACTTCGAAGTATTCGAGGCGCTCTGTCACCGCTATGGCTCACCCCAGACGCAGCTGGCCTTCCAGGTCCTCGCCCACGCCAGTACAGGTCCGACGGCGTTGTGGACCTATGCCTCCGACGCTCTGAAAGCCGATCTGGTGCCCAAGCTCATGCGCGGCGAGGTACAGGGGTCGTTCGCGATGTCGGAACCCGACGCAGGCTCTGACGCGTGGATGATGACCACCACCGCGGTCCGTGACGGAGACCACTGGGTGCTCAACGGCACCAAGCAATGGGCCTCGTGGGCGCCGACCGCTGACTTCTTGATCACGTTCGCCATCACGGACCGCGCACTCTTTGCGGCGCGCAAGGGCGGACTTACGGGCTTCTACGTGCCCACCGATGTTCCGGGATACGACCTGTACTCGATCGTGAAGGTGTTCGACGAGATCGGCGGTGAGGAAGCGATTCTCACCTTCAACGATGTCCGCATTCCGGATGAGTACCGGCTCGGTGAAGTTGGCGAGGGCTTCCGTGTCGCGATGGAGGGCTCCGGCCTGCTGAAGATGACGAAGCTTGCGCGGCTGATCGGTCTGGGTCGCTGGGCGAACGACAAGGCCGCCGACTATGCGAAGGTACGGAAAACGTTCGGCAAGACGCTAAGTGAGCATCAGTCGATCCAAAATATGCTTGCCGACAACTGCATTGACATCTACACGGCGCGGTTGGCATCGCTCGATGTGGCGCGCAAGCACGACGCCGGGGATCAGGCACGGTTCGAGTCTGCGATGAGCCACGCGCTCGTCGCGGAGGCGATGTACCGCGTGTACGACCGGTCGATGCAGATTCTGGGGGGGATCGGACTGAGCAACGAAGCGGCGATGATCCATGGCTGGCACTTGACACGCGTGTCGCGGATCAGCGAGGGTCCGCCAGAAGTTCAGCGGCGCACCATCGCCAAGTATCTCCTGTCGGGTGCCTACAAGTTCTAACTGACTGCCACGTCGAGGTGGCGGTGCTCTGCGATTAGTAGTCACCGTCGACATCGACTGTGACGCAATCGCTTTCACACAACTTATCGAATCGGCGTCCTAGACGCAAAGAATGAAGGGAACACAATCCATGGTCGACGCATACATCGTAGAGGCGGTTCGATCGCCCGTCGGTAAGCGCAACGGCGGACTGGCCGAGGTTCACCCCGCGGAGCTTTCCGCGCAGGTGCTGGCCGCGCTGGTGGACCGGGCCGGCATCGATCCCGCCGTGATCGACGACGTGATCTGGGGCTGCGTTGGCCAGATCGGCGAACAGTCCAGTGACATCGCACGCACCGCGGCGCTGACTGCCGGATGGCCGGACACGGTCACCGGTGTGACCGTCGATCGGCAATGCGGATCGAGCCAGCAGAGCCTGCACTTCGCCGCCGCGGGCGTGATCGCCGGACAGTACGACGTCGTGGTCGCCGGCGGTGTGGAGTCGATGTCTCAGGTAACTATCGGTTCTGCGGCCGAATTCGGCGCCGGTCCGTTCCCCGAGCGGTTTCAAGCCCGCTACGGAATGCCAAATCAAGGTGTGGGAGCGGAATTGATGGCCGAGCGGTGGGCACTGAGCCGAACCCAACTCGACGAATTTTCCGTCGCATCGCACGAAAAGGCCGCAGCCGCACAGGATTCGCACGCTTTCGATGACCAGATCGTGCCGATTCGCCGCGGCGACGGTTCTGTCGTGACAGCCGACGAAGGTATTCGGCGCGGAACCTCAGTGGAGAAGCTCGCCGGTCTCAAGCCGGCCTTCAAGGAGGACGGCGTCATCCATGCGGGCAATGCCTCACAGATCTCCGACGGATCGGCGGCGCTTTTGGTCATGTCGGGGGAGAAGGCCAAGGAGCTCGGCTGCACTCCGATCGCCCGCGTGCACACCGCGGTGCTCGCGGGCGCCGATCCGGTCCTGATGCTCAGCGCACCGATCCCGGCTACCCAGAAGGCGCTGCGCAAGTCCGGACTCGACGTCGGCGACATCGGGGTGTTCGAGATCAACGAGGCGTTCGCATCGGTGCCGATGGCATGGCAGCTCGAGATCGGCGCGGACGAGAAGGTGTTGAACCCGAACGGCGGCGCGATCGCTCTTGGCCATCCCCTCGGGGGTTCCGGTGCCCGACTGCTGACCACGATGGTCCATCACATGAGGGCGAACAACATAAGGTATGGGCTGCAATCGATGTGCGAAGGTGGCGGTCAGGCCAACGCGACCATCGTGGAACTGGTGTGACAACGTCGGCGGCTGTGACCACGGATGCGGCGCTCATCCGGAGGTCCGGACGGGTCCTCATCATCACCATCAACAGACCCGACGCCCGCAATGCGGTGAACGAAGCGGTGAGTGCAGCCGTCGGTGATGCGCTCGAGGCGGCGCAGCAGGATCCGACCGTCTGGGCGGTCGTGGTGACCGGTGCCGGTGACAAGTCGTTCTGCGCAGGCGCCGACCTCAAGGCGTTGTCTCGTGGCGAGAGTGTGTTGCATCCGGACCATCCAGAATGGGGTTTCGCCGGACTCGTCCACCACTTCATCGACAAGCCGGTTATCGCCGCGGTCAACGGCTCGGCACTTGGCGGCGGCTCCGAGCTGGCGCTCGCAAGCGACCTCGTCGTAGCCGAGGAGCGGGCGGTCTTCGGACTCCCGGAGGTGAAGCGCGGTCTGATTGCCGGCGCGGGCGGTGTCTTTCGTATCGTCGAGCAACTGCCGCGCAAGGTCGCACTCGAACTGCTGTACACCGGCGACCCGATTTCGGCCGCTGAGGCAGCACGTTGGGGGTTGGTGAACAGGGTCGTTCCCGACGGCACAGTGGTGGAGAACGCGCTGCAACTGGCGGAGCGGATCGCCGTGAATGCGCCGCTGTCCGTACAGGCGAGCAAGCGCGTGGCCTACGGAGTCGATGACCGCATCATCGACGCCGAGGAACCAAAGTGGGCGAGAGTCGCACGCGAGGGTGGGGCACTCCTTGCCAGCGAGGACGCGAAGGAGGGGCCGCGCGCGTTCGCCGAGAAGCGTTCGCCCGTATGGAAAGCATGCTAAGCGGCAGATGTTTGACAACTAAATTCTACTTTGTGGTAGAATCTGGCTGTCAGTCGAACTTCAGATAGGTCATGCACATGCACGTTGGCAAGAGTGTCTTCTTTCAGAACCCCGACGAGGATCGTTCCGACTCAGCGCTGTACAAGCATGAGATCGCACTTGCAGAACAGGCGGAGCCGCTCGGCTTCGAGTCGTTTTGGATCGCCGAGCACCACTTCGGCGGCTACGACGTGTCACCAAACACGTTGCAGCTGTTGACGTATCTGGCGGCCAAGACCAAGCACGTCCGACTGGGATCCTCAGTCGTGGTGCTTCCGTGGCACGATCCCCTGCGGGTCGCTGAGGAGCTCTCGGTGCTCGACCACCTCTCGAACGGTCGTCTGTTGTTCGGCATCGGCCGCGGACTCGGTCGCCACGAATTCGAGGGCTTCCGGCTGAACATGGGGGAGTCGCGCCAGCTCTTCCAGGAGTATGCGAAAGGCATCATCAACGCCTTCGACACCGGAATCATCGAGTCCGACGGTGAACTCTGGAAGCAGCCGCCTGTGCAACTTCGACCACAGCCGCTGGCTCCGCTGCGCAACCGCACATACGCATCCTCGGTGTCGCCTGAATCGATGGACATTGTCGCTGACCTCGGTGCAGGCATCATGGTGATCGCCCAAAAGCCTTGGGACGTAACGGTTGCCGACGTCAAGAAGTACAACGAGCGGTTCGTCGAGCTGAACGGTTACGAGCCGCCTAAACCGCTGCTGATGTCCTTCGTGATCGTGCACGAGTCGTCGGCTGCGGCGCAGGAGCTGCACGAGCAGTATCACTATCGCTACGCGAAATCGACGTTCGATTGGTATGAGTTCAGCAACGCCGGCTTGGCCAAGGTTCCCGGTTACGAGTACTACGGCAAGTTCGCCGCCAACATCGAAAAGCACGGGGCGGACAACTTCGTGAAATTCCTCGCTGAATTGCAGGTCTATGGCACGCCGGACGAGGTGGTGGAACAGTTGACCGACCATGTTCGCCGCATCGACGGCGTCGGGATGACGGCGGTACTGTCCTTCGCGGGAATGAGCCCCGAAATCGCTACGGCCAATCAGAAATTGTTCGCAGAGAAGGTGCTGCCGCGATTGAAGAGCATCGATCCCGAGCGTGCGTTCCCACCTGTTGCCGTCCCGGCGCATGCCTGAGGGCGTGGCCTCGGCAGGAGAAGACGGCTCCGAAGTCCGCATCGCGCCGCTCCCGGTCGAGGAGCGCGATAAGGCGACGAACGAGCTGCTCGATAAAGTCGGGCCGGGTCGTGACCTCAACCTGTTCACTACCCTGGTGCGACACCAGCGGCTGTTCCGGCGCTGGCTGCCGCTGTGCGGAGGCCTGCTCAGCGGGAAGTTGTCGGCCCGTGACCGGGAATTGCTGATCCTGCGGACCGCCGATCGCTGCGGGGCCGCCTACGAATGGGCGCATCACTTAGTGTTTGCCGCGGATGCCGGGTTGACCTCCGAGGAGGTCGACCGGGTCCGCGCCGGCGCCGACGCCGACGGCTGGACGGAACTGGAGTCGGCGCTGCTGAGAAGCGCCGACGAACTCCACGATGAGTGCGAGATCTCCGCATCGACATGGTCGGTCCTGGCGGCGCACTACGACCAGGAGCAGCTGATCGAGGTGCCGATGGTGGTCGGGCACTACCACATGGTCGCCTTCGCGGCACGCTCGTTCGGCGTGAGGATCGAGCCTGCCTATCGACCCGACTCAGCGGCGCACGCCGTCGAATGACCCCAGGAGGCGAGTGCGCACTGCGCGCGCTTTAGAACCATTCCGTCTTCATATCGAGGGTCGTGCTGTCGAGGGTCTCGAGCAGATCGAGCTGAGGATCGACGCGGGGCAGCTCGTAGCGGAAGAAGAACCTGCCAGCCTGCATTTTGCCAGAGTGAAAGTCAGTGTTCTTCGGCGCGCTGGTGATCATCAACTCCAGCCACATCCACGCAATCACCAAGTGGCCGAAGGCCTCAAGATAAATCGCGCTGTTGGCCAGCGCCCGTTCGCGATCGGACTCATCGACAAGTTTCTCTGTTACTTCGACCAGACGGGCCCACCGCTGACCCAATTGATTGGCGAGATGTGCGAGTTCCCCGCCCAGGGCCGCCGCACCCTCAATCGCCTTACCGATGCGGTCTGACACCAAGCCCAGGCTTGCGCCGTTGTGCTGAGTCACTTTGCGACCGAGCAGGTCGAGGCTCTGAATGCCGTGCGTGCCCTCATGTATCGGATTCAAGCGGTTATCGCGGTAGTGCTGTTCCACGTCGTAGTCGCGGGTATATCCGTAACCTCCATGTACCTGGATCGCGAGATCGTTGGCCGCAAGGCACCACTGCGAGGGCCAGCTCTTGGCAATCGGTGTCAGCACATCAAGCAGCAGCGCAGATTCTTCGGCCTCTGTTTCGTCCTCGGTGCTGGCACGGGTGTCAATCAGGTATCCGCAATACAACGCGAGGGCCAAAGCGCCTTCGACATAGGCTTTTTGAGCCAGCAACATTCGGCGCACGTCGGCATGGGCGATGATCGGCACCGGCTTGTCCTCGGAATTCTTGCGGGCCGAAACGCGGCCCTGCAGCCGCTCGCTGGCGTATCGCACCGACTTGAGGTAGCCGGTGTACCCCAACGCAACGGCGCCGATACCGACGCCAAGCCGGGCCTCGTTCATCATGTGGAACATGTAGGAAATACCGGCATTGGGTTGGCCAACAAGGTATCCCACTGCACCTGCTGAACCCAACGGGCAATGGGCACCCTCGCCAAAGTTCAGGACAGTGTTCGTCGTGCCGCGGTATCCCATCTTGTGATTGAGTCCACCGAGGGAGACGTCGTTTCGTTCTCCGATCGCGGCATCGTCGTCGACCAGGAACTTGGGCACGATGAACAAGGAAAGGCCTTTGACCCCCGCTGGCGACCCGGCGATGCGCGCGAGGACCAGATGCACGATGTTCTCGGTCATCTCGTGCTCACCGCCAGAGATCCACATCTTGTTGCCGAAAAGTCGGTAGTGGCCATCGTCGGTGGGTTCGGCGCGGGTGGTGACGTCGGCGAGCGACGACCCGGCTTGCGGCTCGGAGAGACACATGGTGCCCGAAAACCGCCCAGCGAGCATAGGTTTCACGAAGCGCTCATGGTCACGCGCGCTCCCATATGTGGCCAGCAAGTTCGCGTTGGCCACGGTGAGCATCAGATAGGCCGCGGTACTGACATTTGCCGCGTGAAACCAAGCGAAGCCTGCGCTTGCCACGGTGACCGGCAGCTGCGCGCCCCCGAGTTCGTAATCCATGCTCATGCCGACGAGGTCAGCAGCCGCGAATGCGTCGAGCGCTCGCTTCACCTCGGCATTGACGTGCACGTGACGTCCGTCGAATGTCGGCTCCCTAGTGTCATTGAGCTTGTTGTGCGGCGCGAAGTACTTCTCGGCGAGTTGCTCACAAAGGTCGAGCACCCCGTCGAATGTCTCCCTACTGTGGTCGCCGTAGCGCTCACGCTTCGGCAGTTCGTCGACACCCAGCCACTCGTAGAGCAGGAACTCGACGTCGCGCCGAGAAATCAGGTCATTGGGCATGGAAGCTCCCTGGTGTTGGATCGTGGCGGCCCACCACATGACGCCGGTGAGGAGCCTGACGGTGCGCCGGTAGCCAATTAGACTGTGACGTCAGGTGACTGCAGCTTTTGACGCCACTGTTCTCGCAGCGCGAATTTCTGTACCTTGCCGGTGCCGGTCTTCGGCAGCGCCCCGAACACCATTCGCTTGGGCACCTTGAACCCACCGATCTGCTCGCGGACGTGTCGTTCGATGTCGGCCGGGTCGGCGGCGGCTCCAGGATGCAGGGTGATGTGTGCAACCGGAACCTCACCCCAGCGATCGTCGGGCACGGCGACGACGGCGACCTCGAGCACCGACTCGTGCGAGGCGATAGCATTTTCCACTTCGATCGACGAGATGTTCTCGCCGCCAGAAATGATGATGTCCTTGCTGCGGTCTCGGAGCTCTAGGTACCCGTCCTCGTGGAGAACACCGAGATCACCGGTGCGGAACCATCCGTCGGGCACGGCAGCCGCTGTTGCGTCGGGATCCTTGAAATACCCTGCCATCACATTGTTTCCGCGAATCGCGACTTCGCCTATCGACTGTCCGTCCGTCGGAACGTCAACGCCATCGGCATCGACGACGCGAATAGGCTGCGAGACGATGTTGCATACGCCTTGTCTGGCCTTGAGCCGCGCGCGGCGCGGCGCGTCGAGCGAATCCCAGGTCTGCTGCCATTCGCAGATGACAGCGGGCCCGTAGGTTTCCGTGAGTCCGTAGAGGTGAACGACGTCCATGTTCAGCTCGGCGAGGCGCGCCAGGATGGTGGGGGTCGGCGGGGCGCCGCCGGTGCCGATGAGCAGCTTGTGTGCGGCGTTCAGGCGGTGGGCCGCCTCGCCGTAGGCGATCGAAGTCAAAACGGTTGGTGCGCCGTTGAGATGAGTGATGCCCTCGTCGTCGATCAGCCGCCAAATCTCTGCGTGATCCACCGCCCGCAGGCACACGTGGGTGCCCCCAGCCGCCGTCACCGCCCATGTGAAGCACCACCCGTTGCAGTGGAACATCGGTAGCGTCCACAGCATCCGCGAACTGTTGTCCAATCTCATCTGGGTGGCCATCGCAACCGACTGCAGGTAGGCGCCACGGTGGTGATACATGACGCCCTTGGGTTTGCCGGTAGTGCCACTCGTGTAATTGAGCGACAGCACGGCGTTCTCGTCGGTGATCGGCTGGGTCCGCGGCTCCGCATCGGCGAGAAGCCGTTCGTATTCGTCGTCATCCCCACCGCAACACACCAATTTCACCCGCCCGGCAGCCATCTCCGACACCGCGTGGGCCAGTGACGACAGCGAACTGTCGTAAATGAGGACGGCCGCTTCCGCGTGGTCGACGATCCAGGCGAGCTCAGGAGCGGACAGCCGGATGTTGAGCGTGAGCAGCGGCGAACCGGACCACGGCACGCCGTAATGTGCTTCGAGCAACATGTGGCTGTTCGGTGCGAGTATCGCGACGGCGTTGCCGGTGGCGAGGACGGTGAGCGCGCCGGCCAGCCGCGTGCTCCGGTCGAGCAGCTCGCGATAGCTGAACGTGGTTTCGCCGTCGACGACGGCGGTCTTGTCGCCGTAGACGGAGGCGGCGCGGCGAAGGAAGCTGACCGGCGTCAGCGGTTCGTACCAGAATTCACTGTGCACAGGGCTTCGGCAATCTGCTCGTGGAAATGGATCAACCCCAGTTCATTCTGGCCGAACACCAGCGAATCAACACCACCGCTGTCCAACCCCGCCTGGATCTTCGCACACATCGGAAAGTCTTCCTGACCAGTGACTTCCATCAGGATGTCGAGATTGAGAATCCACTTCTTGATCGTGTCGTCGTTGGGCGGTTCCGGCGCGTAGATACTCGTTTCCACGAGTGCCTTGCCCGGCTCCTCATGCGGAAAGATCCGCCAGACCTCGAAATGGTCGAGCTGATGGACAACGAGGGTATTGGGGAAGACGAAATAGTGAATCGTGGCGTGCGGGGGAAACTCCCACGTGCTCCGGTCCTCGCCAATGTCATCAATCGATTTTCGGACGCCGATGCTGCGGCAGTGCTGATCGAAGGCGTCGAACAGCTGGGGGTGCGAGTGGTAGAGCCGCGAGATGGAAGAGTTGTGCAGCGAAAAGACGTGATATGTCTCGAGGAAGGTGTCGACGATCATCTTCCAGTTGGAGTCTTGAATTGCCTTGCGTGTCTCCACGTGATGGAAGTTGGCCAGCCCAAAACTGTCCAGATCCTCGCTCAACCGACCCAGGTAGGCATTGGCGTCGACGGGGGCGCCGTCGAGCCGGGCCAGGATGAGACCGTGCGCCTCGTCGGAGGAGACCTCCTTCAGATTGGACGACTCACCGTTGAAGTAATCCGAGGCTATCGGTCTGCGCATCAGCTTGCCGTCCAGCGCGTACAACCACGCATGGAACGGGCAGCTCAGATTTCGTGCACCTGCTCTGCGGCAGTCGGGCTCGACGAGCGGCGCACCGCGATGCCGGCACGCATTGATGAACACCCTGGCGCGTCCGTCTCTGGCCCGAGTCACCAGCAGCGGCACCCCGTCGATGTGCGTCGCCAAGACGGCCCCGGGATTCGGAACGTCTGCCGTGAGCGCTACCACCACCGGGTTTCGCCTGAACAGGATTTCGCGTTCCTGCTCCAGCTGTTCGCTTGATGTGTACTCGCCGGCGGGCAACATCTTCGGGCCATCGCTCAATTGTGTGGACTTCGCCTCAGCGAGCTTGCGGAAGCGCTCGATGAGCTCGTGTTGGACTGCGACCTGCATTGTTACGATCCTTGACCTCGGTGAGCCTGCCATTGAATTAATTTCTATATGCGAGTAGATTCTAGCTGCAGCTAGGTGGTGAGGCAAGCGGACTCCAACTCGAAGCCCTCGCGTTGGCCCGGAACTTCGTCGAAGGATCCATCCGATGATTTCGTCAGTCGCGAGTTCAGCAGGCAGCGCTACTGTTGCGCGTTCTGCTCGTCCTTTCCGTGTCGTTCTAGTGGTCTCTGAGGACGAGCGTTCGGCGATCGAAAATCCGGGGCAGAGCGGGCGCAGTTCGCTGCCGAGTTCCGATGATCGAATTTTCGTGCGTCCAGCCACCCTGGTCGCGGCCAGCGACCTGCGGCAAGCCAAGAAGCGAGTCGGTGAGGCGCGCGCGGCGCGGTGTGCGCCCGGACGTCGGCGACGTCCGATTCTGTTGGCCGTCAACGCCTGCATCGAAGTCGACAACGCCGCGGCATGCCGACGGATGGACAACGGGACTGATGCGACGGGAGAGGGGCTGCCCTATACCGGTACAGCGCGTGGACTGGCCGGTTTGGTCTTCGACATCGATCACCTCGATCTCGCAGACGGCCTGATGGTGCGTTCGCCCGCGGGATGGAATGCGGCGGCCTGCGCCGCGATCGCCGAGGAGTTGAGTAAGCGTGGCTACCGGCTGCTGGTGATGGTCTCCGATCCCGAGAAACCCTGCGCGTCGCTACGAAAGGCTTCTTAGCCGAGGCTCATTCGACCGTAATGCCTCGGGTGCGGGCGGCCGACCTACCGGCATCTGACCGCATCGAGAAGGATGGGTGGTACAGGCTTCGCGCCTGAATCAACGACGATCAGCCGACCGCTTCGAAAGGGCGATGATGGAACTGGAAACTTTGCTCTACGGGTTGGATAATCATGTCGCGACCATCACGCTGAATCGACCCGACCGGCTGAACTCCTTCAATCAGCTTATGTGCGAGGAGTTTTCGCGAGTCTGGCAGCATATCCGGCTGGATGACGAGGTGCACGCGGTCGTGGTGCGCGCTGCCGGTGAGCGCGCTTTCTGCACGGGCGTGGACACGGACGACACGCTGGAGATGGTGTCACGGCGAAATTTGTGGAGCCGTGAGGATCCCAGTAGTTATCTGTCCCCCAAGGCGAATCAGGTGTGGAAGCCGGTCATCTGTGCGGTGCACGGGATGGCAGCGGGCGGTGCCTTCTACCTGCTCAATGAGGCGGACATCATCATCAGCTCGCAGGATGCGACGTTCTTCGATCCTCATGTGAGTTACGGGCTCGCGGCCGTGCTTGAGCCTGTGGGGCTCGCCGCCCGGATGCCGCTGGGCGAAGTGCTGCGAATCGCGCTTATGGGTCTCAACGAACGCATGTCGGCCAGCCGTGCCATGCAAATGGGCTTGGTATCGGAAGTCACCGAACGTGAGGAGCTTTGGCCACGCGCCGACGAAATCGCTCACCAGATCGCGGCCAACGAGCCGCTGGCGGTGCAGGGAACGGTGAAGGCGATCTGGGACTCACTCGACGTCGGGCGCACCGACGCTATCCGCAATGGCGTGCACTACACGCAGTTGGCCAACGGGGTGGAAACCGTGAAGGTGACTCGCGGCGGAGCCGACAAGCCGCAGTGGAGATTGCGGTAGTCCTTGCGACTCAGCGGAAGTCCGAGCCGCCGTCCACGTTGAGATCTGCCCCTGTGGTGAACGAGTTGAGGCGCGAGCCCAGCAGCGCGATCATCGGCGCGATCTCCTCGGGGCGGCCGGCGCGGCCGAGGTAGCCGAGAGCGTCGCCGAAGATCTGCTCCAGGGTGGCGCCGACTTCCTCGGCGGTGCGCGGCTGGCCGGACTGGTGAGGCAGCGCGTCGATGAATCTGCTGACCTGCTCGGTCATGAAGGTTCCCGGCGAGACGGTGTTGACCAGGATGCCCTCCGGGGCGAGTGTCTGCGATAGGTTCTTGGTCATACTGGTCAATGCTGCCTTGGCCGCTGTGTACGCGATCAGCGTTGGTGATTGCCGTTGCACGGAGTGAGCGGAGATGTTGACGATCCGCGCCCAGTCGGCAGCTCGCAGCAGCGGAAGTGCGGCCCGACAGGTCCGCACAGCGCTGAGCAGAATAAGTTCCAGCGCTCTCATCCAATCGTCATCGGAAAGTTCATCGAACCCGGCCACCAGTTCGAGGCCGGGGCCTACGGTGTTGATCAGGACATTTGCGGTGTCCCAACAGGATTCGATCTGCTGGAAGGCCGCGCGCACACTATGCGCCTCGGCAAGGTCTGTTGGCACCGCAAGCACCTCGGGACTACCCAAGTCGCGCAGTTCGGCCGCCACCTGCTCGAGCTGTGTGCGGCCGCGCGCCAGAAGGGCTAGTCGGGCCCCCTCTCGCGCGTAGACGTGCGCGGTTGCCAGCCCCATGCCTGCCGTCGCCCCGGTGATGATCACGCGTGCGTCATTCACTCCCAGTTCCATATGTAGCTTCCTCCCTGGAGTTGGCGACGGCATGCCGCGGCGAAGGTGGTGGGTACGCAGACCTTGGCTGTCTATAAGCAGCTATATAGTTTACCGATTGATCGGATGCCTCGGTACGGCGGTTCCAACGGCGAACGACGGGGACGGACGCAGGCGCTACGCGCCGGCCTGCATCTGGACCGAGTGGTCCCCAGTGGTGATTCCGTCGAACAGTGCTGCGATGAGAATGTTGGCAACCTTTTCAGGCGAGCGCTTTGCGCGGTCCGGCCATTCGACGGTCCAGTTCAGCGATCCGAGGATGAGGAGCCTCAGGGTCTGCAGGTCGAGGTCGTCTCGAATTTCGCCGGCGTCGCGTGCATCGCTGAGCAGTCCGTCCCAGAGCTGGCCGTAGGGCCGCTGGTCGACGCGGATGTGACGTTTGCGGAGCTCGTCGGGAAGCTGGCCGACGATGCGCGCATTGGCTGCCGTGTAGTCAACTGCCTCGATCACGGCCTCGGCGTGAGCATGAATCGCCGCGGCAAGACGCGCAGTCGCAGTGGCCTCGTCGCCGAGTGCGTCGACGGCCGCGACGACGTGCTCGTGGGTCTTTTGCAGTCCCAATTTCAACATCTCGGCGACAAGGGTGTCCTTGGAATCGAAGTAGTAGTACAGACTGCCTTGTTTGACATCGGCCGCCTCGGCGATGTCAGTGAGGCGCGTGGCGGCGTATCCGGTCTCGCTGAATACCCGCGCGGCGGAATCGAGTATTCGCGCGCGCGTTCGTGCGGACTTAGCGAATGGCGCCCGACTCCGCTTCTTCGTCGTCACCGCCCGAGTATACGAGAGGCCGCACCTTACTCCGGTCGCTGTTGGCGGCTGCGATGGGCGAGTCGGCGGGCCGCCCGGCATCGGCCGTCGTGCACGATTGCCCGGGCGGCACGGCAGGGCGGTATTCTACTTGTTAGTAGAAAGTAGTTGCTGATCGGGAAGGTGTCGTGCGGTGCGGGTGGACTGTTCGGTGGCGCTGGTCACTGGAGGCGCGTCGGGCCTGGGGCTTGCAGCTGCCGCGGCGTTGCGAGACAGTGGCGCCACGGTCGTTATCGCCGATCTACCGACTTCTGCCGGCCGGGCGGTGGCGGCTGACCTGGGCACTGACGTTCTGTTCGCGCCAACAGACGTGTGTGACGAGTCCACTGTCGAAGCGGCACTCGACCTCGCGCAGTCGACCGGCGACTTGCGGATAGTGGTGAATTGCGCCGGGGTCGGCATTTCTCGTCGCGTGCTTGGCAGACAAGGCGCACACCCGACCGCGGATTTCGCCAGGGTAATCGGCGTCAACTTGATCGGTACGTTCAATGTCGTGCGTTCGGCGGTCGCTCGGATGACGACCACGCCGCTCGACGGCGGCGAGCGGGGCGTCATCGTGAACACCGCATCGATCGCCGCCTATGACGGCCAAATCGGCCAGGTCGCTTACTCCGCATCGAAGGGAGGCGTCGCGGCGATGACGCTGCCGTTGGCCCGCGATCTGGCGAGTCACGCCATTCGCGTGATGGCCATCGCGCCGGGGCTCTTCGAGACGCCATTACTCGGTGTCCTGCCCGACGAGGCGCTCAGCGCGATGACGCGCGTCATACCTCATCCCCAACGTTTAGGACGACCAAGCGAATTCGGCCAGCTCGTCGTGCACATCGTGCAGAACCCGATGCTCAACGGCGAAGTCGTGCGGCTGGACGCAGGCCTGCGAATGCCAGCACGCTAGCGGTGACGCGAATCCATAGTTCG
>Ga0207644_10000898_pt1 | contig 18841 bp, 15 predicted proteins | sample KBSS73metaG_FD_184326 | JGI IMG/M metagenome (GOLD analysis project Ga0207644, IMG submission 184326) | Switchgrass rhizosphere microbial communities from Kellogg Biological Station, Michigan, USA - KBS S7-3 metaG (SPAdes) (version 2) | ecosystem: Host-associated > Plants > Roots > Rhizosphere... | reverse complement strand
GGCTCGACCTTGAGGCCGTGATCTTTCATCGCCGCAATGAAGGCATCCTGCCTGTGATCGGAGATGGTTGGGCCAACCGAACCGCCGATGTAGGCGATTCTGCGATGCTTCAGACGCTTGAGGTGCCTAACTGCTTGATCCATGCCGCCGCGGTAGTCGATGAGGACGTCGCTGAGGCCTGGGCCGATTAGACGGCGATCCATGGTGACGAGGGGGACGCGATTGTGAATGAGGGCCTCGATGGGCTCGGTCTCTATCTCGGAGGCGAGCAGTGCAACGCCATCGACCTTGCGGATGAGCATCCGGCGAATGGACTGCTGGATGCGCGAGGCATGGAAGTCAGTGGTCGCCATGAGCATGTCGCGGTTCCACTCGACCATGATGCGTTCGAAGCTCCGGATGAATTCGGGGAAGAAGGGGTTGGTGATGTCAGGGATAATGAGCCCGTAGGTGCTGCTCTTGCCGTGCTTAAGTGTGGTGGCGCTGCTATTGGGATAGAACTTGGTCTCTTCGATGACACGGCGGACCCGCTCAGCCGTGGAAGGCCGAACGTTGTTGATGCCATTGATGACGCGCGATACCGTTGCGCTCGAGACTCCCGCGAGCTTCGCGATGTCGCGCATATCCATAGGCCGTATCTCCTGAGCAAAGACGCATGGCGTTGGTGTTGCGGTTATGAATCAGGTAGTGCGAGCAGAGAATTGTCGCTGCGAGTCGAACTGCGGCGCTGGTCGCAAGCCAGCACTCCTGGACTGCAATCGTGCCGATTGCGAAATTCGATGCAACTCTGGAAGAGGTTCGCCATCGTAGCCGAGTTTACGCGATATTTCGTTGGCGGCCAGACGCAATGCCATTGAGAAATGAGGCACCTTTTCTCTGCTCAACCGGACAACCGGACCGGAGACACTGATTCCGGCTGCAACCTTTCCATTGGCGTCTACTATCGCGGCCCCGATGCAGCGCGCGCCGGTGACGACCTCTTCGTCGTCGAGTGCAAAGCCCCGTGAGGCGCAGAGGGCGAGATCTTTACGCAACTGGGCTACGCTGGAGATGGTCTTAGGCGTGCTGTGCTCGAAGCGGCTGCCACGCAGGGCTTCTTCAAGGGCGACCGAGTCCATGCGGGAGAGAATCGCCTTGCCCAGAGCGGTGGAGTGCAGCGGTCGGCGTGTTCCTACCTGCGAGACGAGGCGAAAGGTGTGAAGGCTTTCGAGTACGTCGACATAGAAGACCTCACGACCGTCGAGGACAGCGAGGTTCACTGTTTCTCCGGTGAGTTTCCAGAGGCGGTTTAGAACAGGTCGGCTCAGACGGCAGAGCGTCGTCTGGTAGGTTGTTCCGCTGCCGAGACGTACAAGCTTTGGGCCGATCATGTAAGCCTTGCTCTCGTCGCGGAAGAGGTAACCGGCGCCTTCCAAGTGCGCTACGAAGCGGTGCGCTGTGCTCTTGTTGAGTGCAGTTACGTCGGCGATGTCCTTGAGAGGCAGGCCCTGCGGGGCACGGTCTAGGACTTCGAGGATGCGGAGAACCTTACCGACAACGCCAACCGGCGCGGATTTCAACTTCCTTTGACCATTCATGAAGTACTCCCTTTCGTTCGTACAAACTCGCGAATCAGAGGCGTGGTGAAGCGCAACGAGAGAGACGCAAGGTCTCATTCATAATGAGAAACGCCCCCAGGCCGTGAAAATCGTCCGTGTTTCGCGGACGGTTGAAGTAGTAGTTGAGATCGCCGACGTTGGTGCCACCACAGATGTTTGCGATGTGCGCCTGCCCTTGGGGATCGATGGAGAGTTGGGTAAGCACGCCTCGATATCCCTTGCAGGCGACGTCGAGCATCTTTTTCGGGATATACCCGCGCTGCACAGCCAGGTAAATTGTGTACGTATACATTGAAGAGCTGGAAGTTTCCAGCCAGTTTCCGGCGGTCGATCCCTTATCGACGACCTGATACCAGAGGCCGCTCGAAGCGTCTTGATACCTGGCATAGGCGTGCGTGAGTTGAACGACCTGCGCGATGAGTTCCTTGCGGTGGGGATGCTTGTGCGGCAGATACTCGAGCACCTCTATGAGCGCCATGCCGAACCACCCAATGGCGCGGCACCAGAGGATTGCAGAGTGATGTGTGGCGGGGTCGGCCCATGTCTGTGCGCCTGACTCATCGTATGCGTGCCACATGAGACCGGAGGCGGGGTCGTTAAGGTGCTTGATGTAGATGAGCAACTGCTTTGCTGCTTCGTCGTTGGAGTACGCCTCGTCATTAAACTCTTTGCCGTAACGCACGAGAAAGGGAGTGGACATGAACATGCCATCGAGCCAGAGCTGGTGTTGCCGCGAAAGAGCGTGCCAGAGTCCGCCGTCTTCGGTTCGAGGGTAGGTGTCGAGGCGATGACGAATGCTCTCCGCAGCCTCGCGGTATTTGTCCTGCCTAGTCTCGGCGTAGAGGACCAGTAGCAGGTTCCCCGGCAGCATGTAATCGAGAGCTGAGATGGGGCGGTCGATTATGCCGTCTTCGGAGATGTGCTTATTGACCCATCCCTGAATGTAGTCGAGGTACTTCTTTTCGTCGGTGCGCTTATAGACCAGAAACTGTCCGTAGAGATAGAGAGAAATGGCATAGCCCCAGCCGCCTAGTTTGGTGGGATCAGGGGTGCGCTGCATATTGGAGTCGCAGAGCGCCTTTGACCAGTCGTTTGGAGTCGGCGCCGCTGGTTTGGCGTTCTGAAACAGCGCCTCCGCTACGGCAGATCGCACAATGCCGGGAGCCAGGAAGGGGGTCGCAGCGAGTGTCTGGATAATCCCTCGTCGCGTGATTCTCGTCATAAATTCCTTTCTTATTATTCATTCTGGAAGGCATCCGTTGTAAGAACCGGAAATGGCCGTGTACAAAGATCTTCCAAAGAGGAACCGGAATGCGCACTCGATATCGAAACCCGGGGTTCGAAGTTGTTGTTTTTGTTTCTGCTGATTCTGAAGTCAATCAGAAAAGCATATAGAGTTCAACTAATAAAAAATATTATCCGCATACAAAAATATCTACTAGTCAATCGTGGATCTGTATACGTATACTCTTTCGGGTTTCGTCGTCAGAATTGGAGAGTCGCGCTTTGATGATCTTTGTTCGTTCCGCTGTCCTGGTCGTTCTCGCCACAGTTGTCGCATCCACTTCAGGATATGCGCAGAGTGTTTCCGCAACTCCTCCAATGGGATGGAATAGCTGGAACCATTTCCGCGACAAGGTCGATGACAAGACGATTCGCGCTACTGCGGATGCGATGGTTTCGAGTGGAATGCGCGATTCCGGATACGTGTACGTCAATATCGACGACACGTGGGAAGGTAAACGCGATGCGCAGGGCAACATTCAGGCTAATGAAAAGTTTCCCAACATGAAGGGGCTGGCCGATTACGTTCACAGCAAGGGACTGAAGCTTGGTATCTATTCGTCACCGGGCGCACAGACATGTGCACACTACGAAGGCAGCCTGAACCATGAGGAGCAGGATGCCCGGACCTATGCGGCCTGGGGGATCGACTATCTGAAGTACGACCTCTGCGGACTGCGAGTGGAGATGAAGGCTGCACCTTCGCCCGCTGCCGCGCACAAGATGATGGTCGATGCTTATATCAAGATGCGCGATGCCCTTAAGGCAGCCGGACGTCCGATCGTCTACAGCCTTTGCCAGTACGGCAACGATGCGGTGTGGGAGTGGGGAACGAGCGTGGGCGGCAACCTGTGGCGCACGACCGGTGACATCACCGATAAATACGCGAAGATGGCCGAAATTGGATTTAGTCAAGCGGGTCTCGCACGCTTTGCCGGGCCAGGGCACTGGAACGACCCAGATATGCTTGAGGTTGGCAACGGCGGCATGAATATCGACGAGTACCGCACGCACATGAGCCTGTGGGCGATTCTGGCGGCGCCGCTGCTGGCGGGTAACGATCTTGCGACGATGACGCCCGAGACAGTGGCTTTGCTCACGAATCGCGATGTGATCGCAATCGATCAGGACAAGGCCGGAAAGCAAGGCGATCGCGTATGGGTTGAGGGGCCAATTGAGGTTTGGGTCCGCCCGCTCGCCAATGGGTCAAAGGCTGTTGGCATCTTCAATCGTCATCCCGGGCCGCTGTCTCCCTCGATCGATCTCACGAGGCTGGGTATCGCAGGGAAGAAGGCGCGCAATGTTTGGCAAGCGGCCGATGTTTCCCTGTCCTCGACCTACCAGGAGACGATTCCCGGGCATGGCGTCATATTTCTGCGCGTCGCGAAGTAGAGCGCGACTCAATCCATCCCCGATAGCGGAGGCCGAAGAGAAATGCAGATCATCGATGAGGAACTAAGCCGACGTGCGTTTGTGAAGCTTGGAGCTGCGGGAGTGGCGGTCGCGACTGCACACTCACTTCTGGCTAATGGAGTGGTTGAGGAGCAAGGCGTGCGGCCGACTCCCGAGCATCCGGTCGTGCTGCGTTCATCTTCCATGGAAGTGGTTCTGGATGCGGTGGACGGCGTCCCTTTCGAGTATCGCTTGCATAAGTCTGGGATTCGTTTTGCGGGTGAGGGATTCGGTCAGGCGCTGAAGGCGACGGTGCATAGCAAGTCTCCGTTTAGATTCGCCACGGTTGCGGTGAAGCCTACCGGAAAAAACGTCAGTGGCAGTGCGGCAGATTTTCATTTCGCCGCGATCTATACAGCGGATGCTCCTGCGGCAGAGTTCACATTGCGATACGGGATTGAAGGGAATACGGTCCGAATTACGCTGGAGGACGTAAAGGAGCGGCCGGGCTTCGAGTTTGTCTCGTTATCCATGCCATCCGTCGTCACCGTGGATGAGGCGCAGGAGTTGGCTTGGCTAGCGCATGGCGATGCGGGTGGTGATCTCGTCGCGCTGGCCGATGCGAAGGCTGGCAAGCTTCGACCCAATACCTTCTGGGGTGAGATCAACGGTATTCTTCCAGTCATTATGGTGGGCCATTCGGGTGCCGTCTGCGTTCAGGAAACTACGGCGTACATGGATGGGACGCTGCTGGAGGTTTCTGGATCCTCACCCAGACGACGCGCCACCATGGGAACGACGAAGGTCCATCGTGTTGACGGGAGTGCCTGCTACGATATGAACCTGGGGCGCGAGGCTGCGAGGAGTTGCGGCAATCAGCAGACGCTGAATCTTCTTGTCGAGCAGAAGTCCGCTCTACGTCTCGATTTTCTTGAGCCGTCCGGGGGGAGCAAGCTGAGCTGGGTAGACGGAGCGAAGTTGGTTCGCTCGCGCATGCCTAAGATTCCCAGCCATTTCTACGATGACAAGTTTATCTATGGCATTCGCACGGACGAGCCTACCTTCCCTAAGCCTTCGGCGACATTTGAACGGTGCGAGGCGATGATTAGAGAGATGCACGCACTGACGGATGGTGCGCCTCAATTGGTGCATCTGTGGGGCTGGCAGTTTCGCGGAAAGGACACGGGCTATCCTGCGGTGAACGTCGTCGATGAGCGCATTGGTGGCTATGACGGCATGATGCGCCTGATGGAAGAGGCAAAGCAGTACAACACCACGGTTTCGCTCTCTGACAACTATGACGATGCATATCGCTCCAGCCCGGCATGGAATGAAGCCATGATTGCGCGGAAGCCGGACGGCACTTTGTGGAAGAGCCGCAACTGGACGGGGGAGGAGTCGTATATCCAGGGGCTAGCGAAGTATATGGAAGGCCAGGGCACAGAGCGTGTGCGCTATACGTGCGAGCGCTATAAGCTTCCCGGCACGATCCACGTCGATGTGCTGTCGTACTTCGCGATCCGGAATGACTGGGACTCAAGACATCCTGCCAGTGGAATCCGCAATCTGCACCAAGGTCGCTACAAAATTCTGGACGAATTCAAGAAGCATGGCGTGGATGTAACCAGTGAAGGACTGCGCTATCCCTACGTAGGGAAGATAAGTATGTGCTGGTATGCGGGAGGGCCTTCTCCTTGTCCGTTTGGGGGCAAGCCTGTGCCGATGCTCGCGCTGATCTATCGCAAGTCGACTACGTGGGGGCGCGCAGGAAATCGTGGTGACCTTCCGCTGGCGTTGATGATGTTCAACGGTGAATCGCAGCACAGCATCTTTGGCGGCACAACTCCGATTGAACAGCGGCTCGACTCTTTTTATCTCGTAATGGTTCCCTGGTTCCGGCTACACGGGCTCAACATCGAGGGCTTCGAGCGCAACGGCGATAAGACGGTAAGCACGCTTGAAGGACAGGGAAATCGTGTGGAGATTGACTGGTCGCGGAGTGCCTACAGCGTGAGCTTCGATGGTGCTGAGGTCGCTGGCGACAGTGCGACGTTTTGCCCGCTGGGCAAAGATAGAATCGCAATGTACGCGATTAAAGATGCTCCCCTGACCGCGACCATCCCTGCAGGTTGGGAGCCTGCAGGAATTGCTGCCCGGTCCCTCTTTGTTGACCGTAGGGAACCAGTCAAGTTTGATCTTGAGGGCCGCAAGGTTACTGTTCAGATGCAGGCGCGGCGCCCTGTCATGATCTATCGCGATAGCTCGATGATTGCAGATGCCATCTAGCTGACTTCAAATCGAATGCGAGTCTCTTCGCCCGGCTTCATCACAACGCGGAGAGGGATACACTCGAAACCTGGGACCAGGTTGAAGGTCCTCTCCTTTGTGATCGGCGAGAAGCCGGCTTTTGTGTTCGTCTTTACGACCAGTGAGCCGGCTCCTTTTGCGATTCGTATCGATCCGTTTGTTAGCTCAAATTCTTCGCGGCTCCGCGAGACGACGGGAACGATGAGCTCGATCGGGATTTTTGGCTGATTGGCAGCAGTTGCTGTTGCAATAATCTCCACAGCTTCCGGAGTGAACTGATAGGTGAAGTGATACTGAATCTCGCCTTCAGGCGGCGGCGTATGTGCGGAGGAGAGAAGGCGGCCGTGTGCTTCGAAGAGGACCTCTGGAGGGGAGGCCTTTCGGATAACAACAGCTTCAAAGTCGCTGAGGCTGGTGTAAGTCTTGTTGGTCCTGCATTCGATCCGCGGTGTAGTCGTCATGTGGGGCGCGTCAGTGAATACCTGTTGGTTCGAGATCTCGATCATGGCGTACTCGGTCATGCTGGCAGCGAGGATCGGGCCAAGTCGCCGATGATAGAGCATGCAGAGAGCTCCTCCGGAAGCATGTCCCGCTCCGGAGCCGCCTCCTGCCTGTACGTGTTCGACGTACTCCCAGTCGTAATCGGTGACTGTTCCTCTCCATTCGCCGATAGCAGCGAGACTGGTCGCAATCTCGGGAAAATTCTTGACGCCGTAGGCTTCATCGCGGGGCAGGGAGGACTTCGCTGCCGGTGTGGATTTGGTGCTGCGGTCGATCACGGTTGCGAGTGCCTTTGCGTGGGTGAAGGTGTGATGTATGCAAGGTTGATCGCCGTGTGCGAAATAGTCTGGTCCGCCGTAGAGCAGGCCGTTATGCGTGCATGAAGACATCAGCTCAAGATTGCGTCTGGCGACCTCTGCGAATCGAGGATCGTGATCAGCTAGCAACGCGTACGCGGGATGACAGCCATCGCTGGTTCGGCTACCCCACCACGTCCACTTATAGTTTCGAGTGCCCCAACTGTTGTCCCATGAGCCATCCGGCAGCATAAACTCCATGTGTGCCTGGAGTGCCTTTACGGTCTGGTCTAGGACAGCTTTGTCATTGGTGAGCAGCGAGTAGAGCGCAAGCGCGGGCAGAGACTCTTCGACGTTGTAGCCGAGATCGACTGGGCGGCAACCTTTGGGGCTTTGTTGATTGAGGGGATGACCCTCGCCGAAGAGCAGTCCGTTTGGTGTGAAGTAGTCGAGGGTCGCGTGTGCCAGCGTCCGTCCGCGTTCGACATAACGTGGCTGGCTGAGGACTTGTCCGCAGAGGGCAAATGCATAGGAGGACGTGATGGGATAGTTGATGTTGCCAGTTTCGATGGAGATAAATCCGTCGAGAAACTTCACAGCACGGGCAAGCCTGTCGGTCCACTGCGCTCGCGTACCTACTTCGAGCACCGATCCATGATGATGCAATGCCTCGGCGAGAGCGATGGCATGGAAGACCGTGATGCCCTTCCATGAACTGAGCGTAACATCGTTGATCCAGCTACCGTCGTCGCGGTTTACCTGCCGTTCCGTCCAGTCATTGACGGAAAGTGCAGCGCGCAGGTACTTGGCATCCCCTGTTGTATGGGCCAAGTGCAGTAGCGGGTAAAGCGCATCGCCACAGCGGCCATGAATCAACGTGCACGCCGGGCAGAGAAGAGCGCCGTGAAGCGCGGGGTCTTGCATCTCAGTGACCTGATGGGAAAGCAGGCCGTCACACCATGTTTTTAGAAGTTCGGCATAGAGGGTGCTTTTTGACCGTGATGAGGAGGTGCGGTGAGGGGCTGATGCCTGCTGTTCTTCTGCCAGAAGAAACATAGAAGGACTAAGGTTTGTAGCAAGCCCGGTCGCCGCCGCGGCGGAAAAGCGAAGAAGCTCTCTTCTAGTAAGCTGCTGGTTTCCTTGTAGATTAGTCATCGAAGGCAATCTTAGCCGACGCAACTCATTTCGCAAGCGGCGTCCCTTCGCGAAGCTCGTCTGTAGCCCGTTTGACGACTTCCTGTCCTGCAGAAATCGGGCCTCTGACAGATACGGAGTCGCCAGCTGCCGGCCCTTTCCTCACGTCTATCCAATGCGCCTTGCCATTGATCGATGCGATTACGAATGTTCTTTCAGTTGTTGTGACAACGCTTGTACTCGGCACAAAGAGAAGATTTTCACCGGTGCTGACCGGCCAATCGACCGTGGGATACATGCCCGGTGCGAGACTGTTGTCCTTGTTGTACACATCAAGTTCGACCATCATTGCTCGACTCTTTGGATCGAGAGCACTGGGTATCCGAGCGACCTTGGCCGAGTAGTTTCGGCCGGGATGTGCGGGAACGTGGAACGACGCCGACATCCCTCGTACGATTGAGCCGGTATATGTCTCCGGTATCGGCACGATCAATCGCAGGTGGTCGACCTGCTGGAGTTTGAGCAGCGGAGTGTGGCCGCCATCAATCAACATCCCAGGGTTGACGAATCGATCTGTAATCATTCCATCGAAGGGTGCAGTCACGCCAAGATAGGATTCCATTGCTCGACTCGCATGAAGTCGGTCTCTCGCGTTCTGTACGGCTGCCTTTCGGCTCTGAACCAGTGCAACGGCCGCATCCCGCTGCTTTTGTGACTGTAGGACTTCGTTCTCAGCCACGGCGCCGGGAGTTTTGGCTGCCTCCTGCATCCTGGCCGAAGTGCTTTCCGCTGCCGCGGCCTGAGCTTCTGCCTGGGCCAAATCAGCTTCCACCTGATGGAGGTTCGCTTCTGAAGCCGAGGTTTGGGAGTTGATCTCTGGTGCAGAAAGCTGAACCAACAACTGTCCGCGGCGAACCAGACTCCCTCGGTCCACTAGCACCTTCTCTACGTATCCGGGAGAACGAGCCTCGACATCGGTCTGCAGAAATGGTGCAAGTTCCGCCGTGAGCGGTACGGTTCGAGCAGAAGAATGGCTCTCTACCTTCGCCAGTTCCACATGGGCAGGGGGCTGGGAGAAGCCATTAAAGCAGCACACCAGCGGAAAGAAGAAATAGATGTGTTTACGAATGGACATAATATCGACTCGATGGATCTTCGGGATTTAGAGAATTTGACGTGCTAGAGGCTCTGGCCTGCAGCGATGCGTAGATGGCGGGTAGTACCGTGAGGGTAGTCAAGGTTGAGAAGATGAGCCCTCCAATCACAGCCCTGGCGAGCGGAGCAGACTGTGCACCGCCTTCTCCGAAGCCGATGGCCATCGGGATCATGCCGCAGATCATGGCCGTTGCGGTCATCAGAATCGCGCGCATGCGACCTGTAGCACCTGTCCTGGTGGCCGACTCGATATCCTCATTCTGGTGTCGAGCTTGCTCAGCGAAACTGACGAGGAGTATAGAGTTTGCGACAGAGATGCCAATCGCCATGATTGCTCCCATAAATGACTGAATGTTGAGTGTTGTTCCTGTGAGAAGGAGCATGATAACCACACCGCAAAGTACACCGGGCACAGTTGAGAGGATGGCAAGAGGCAGACGGAGAGATTGGAAGTTAGCAACCAGAAGCAGGAAGATGGTTGCCGTGGCCAGGAGAAGTCCGGTGCGCAGTCCCAAGGTGGTCTCTTCAAGGGCGGGTATTTGACCGCGCACCGCAACGGCGGAGCCTTTGGGGGGCGCGGGGAGATTTTTTAAGGCCGCGGCGATGCGTTTCTGAGCTTCACCGAGAGGAACGCCGTGCAGATTAGCGGTGACACTTACTATCCGTTGGCCGCTGAGTCGTTCAATCATCTCAGGCATTGTTCCGTATTCCAGTTTGGCGACCTGATCGAGCTGCGGTTGTGTTTGCCCATCACGCATGAGTGGGAGAGTTGAGAGCGCACCGAGGCCTTGCATACGGTTCGACGGTAACTGCACCTGAATCTGGAAGGCGTTGCCTGTTCTTGGATCTCGCCAGTAGTTGGGGGCGGTGAAACGAGAGGACCCAGTTGCCGGCGTCAGAGAATTGGTTACATCGGCCATCGTAAGACCAAATTGACCTGCATAGTCGCGGTTAACGGCGATCTCGACTGTGGGGTAAAGATGAGGTTGGACGATGGAGATATCCCTCAGGAAATCCAGTTTGCGAAGTTCTGCTTCGACCTTTGCGAGATAGGCATAGTCCTGTTCGATGTCTACACCTTGAACGTCAATTTGTATTGGGGTTGGTGAACCGAAGCTCATGACCTGCGAGATAATGTCACCCGCCTCGAATGCAACCGACAATTGCGGCATCTGCTTGTGAAAGGCCGCACGAAGATCTTCGCGCAGGCGCTCGTCGTCGGGATGGCCAGGGCGAAGCTGAATTTGGACGAGAGCCTCTTCAGGGCCGCTGGTGAAGAGGTGGATCAGATTTACTGGGTAGCTTGATGGTTGAACGCCGATGTAGTCAGAGGTGATCTCAACACTATCTTTGCCAACTGTTTTTCGGATCAGATCGAGAGCCTGCATCACCATTGGCTCAGTCTGTTCGATTCTTGTGCCAATAGGTGCTTTGAGCCGTATTCGTAGCACAGGGCCGTTGGAGTCAGGAAATATCTCGCTACCGATCCGAGGAGCGATCAAGGCGAGGATGATGGCAGTTACAGCAAAGTAACCGAGTATGACTGGCCAGCGTCGATCTAGTACAAAAGACAGAAATCGCTCATAGCGTGCTCTCAACTTTCCGAAGCGGCCTTCCGTTTCCTCGCCTTTATGCGACTCCTTCATGATCCATGTGGCAAAGACCGGGACCAGGCTGCTGGAGAGGAAATACGAGGCGATCATAGCGAAGCCGACGGCAAGAGACAACGGAACGAATAGCTGCCTTCCCACTCCTTTCATGAAGAAGGAGGGGACAAACACCGCCAGAACGCAGAGCATTGAGAGGAGACGTGCCAGCACGGTCCGGCGGCAGGCTTCAAGAACGGCTCGTGCCCGGGATACACCGGGAAGAAGCTGCGTATGAATGTTTTCGACCTCAACCGTCGCCTCGTCAACGAGCACACCGACTGCGAGCGCGAGTCCGCCGAGCGTCATGATGTTGATGGTCTGGCCTGTCGCCCACAGGAGGAGCACCGCAGTAAACAGAGCAAAGGGGATGTTCGCTACGACGATGAGTGCCCCACGCCAGTCTCGCAGAAAAAGCAGGACGACCAGTCCTGTGAGGATCGCGCCAAGTGCGGCTTCTCTAACAAGGCCATTGATCGCGTTCGATACGTAGCCGGATTGATCAAAGGCGAGTTGCACATCAACATCATCCGGCATGACTTTCTTGAAGCTTGGGATGGCTGCTTTGACAGCCTTGATGACTGCAAGGGTAGATGCATCGGAGCGCTTCGTAACCGGGATATAGACAGTTCTGCGGCCGTCCACATGAGCGTAGGCCGTGACGATGTCCGTGCCATTCTCGATGGTTCCAATGTCGCGTAGATAGATGTTTGCTCCGGAGCGGGGATGAATAGGAGCCGCCATCAGATCATTCAGGTCCGGCCCGAGCGTGGAGTTCGTACGAACGATGCGGTTCAGGGTTCCGTCATAGAGATTCCCTGAAGGCGACACGACGGTTCCGCTGGTAACGGCCGCGATCGCTTGCTCAGGCGACACTCCGTACTGCTTCAGCTTGTCAGGATCGAGAGTGACGACAATGGTGCGCTGGTTGCCGCCAAAGGGAGGAGGCGCCGAGACTCCGGAGAGCGTCGCAAAAAGAGGGCGTACCTGGTTGAGAGCGATATTTTGCAGTTCACCCTGGGTATGGGTGTTGCTCGTGAACAAGAGCAGGCCAACGGCGACGCTTCCGGGGTCGAAGCGTGTGATGAAGGGCGGAACGGTGCCGGGTGGCATGAAAGCTCGTGCGCGATTAACGTAGCCAACTGTCTCGGCCATCGCCTGCTGCATGTTGGTGCCTTCACGGAAGGTCAGTTTCATCAGGGCAGCGCCCTGAACGCTCTTGCTGTCCACCGATTGAATGCCGGTGATGTAGAGGAAGTGGTACTCGTAGTAGTAGGTAAGGAACCCTTCCATCTGGGCAGGTGTCATGCCGCCGTATGGCTGTGCGACGTAGATAACGGGATTTCCGACCTCTGGAAAGATGTCCATGCGCATCCTTCCTATCGCCATGAAGAAGCCGACGAGGATTGCGATCAACGCGACAATAACGGTGAGCGGGCGACTCAGAGCTGCGAGAACTAAGCGCATGTCAAATAATCACCTGGTCTACTGAGCTGCCTGAAGAAATGGTTGAAGATTTCCGCGAACGGACTGCAACTGAAGAAACGCTCGCCAAACATTCAGGCGTGCAATCGAATCATCCATTTCAGCCTGCACGACGAGCCGTTGCGCCTGAGCAACATCATCGATTGAGACAAGACCCGCCTTGTAGCGAGCGGTGGCCTGAGCGAAGGTCGTTCGAGCTGCGGCCAACTGAATGGGCGTATTCTTCGCGATACTGCGCATCGCCCTCAAAGTAGCTCGCGCTTGAGTGAACTGTTCCTGAAGTTGTCGTCCAACCAGAGTTTCGCGGGATTGCTCGGCCTTCAACGTGGCGGACTGGGAGGCCTCACGAGCGTGAATGCTGGCAAAGTCGAGGAAGCCAAAGGTGATGTTCAGGCCCACCGCGTAGTTTCCCACGTTAGGAGCTAGTCCATTCGCACCTCCCAGACGTTGTCCATCTGTCTCGGCACCGGTGCCTCTGCCATACCCCGATGCCATGAGGTTGAATTGTGGCACCCAGCTCCTGTCGGTAGCCCGAAGCTCCGATGCTGACTGGGATACGGCCGCGTGCTGCTCCAGCATCGCGGGAGTGCTCCCTGGGTGAAACACTGTGTCGTCCTCCACCCCCACAGGGACTTCGCCAAGGAGACGAGTGGAATTGAGAGGCCGCGTGATGTCATCCTGCTTCGTCAAGAACTTGGAAAGCGTTGCGTTGCCGATTTCGACTGCCTGTGTCGCCAGAGCCAGTTGATTATTGGCTGCGGCCTTTTCAGCTTCAATTCGCGATTCATCCGCGCGGGGACGCAACTCCGCAGAGGTGAGGGCATGGATGCTCTTCCGCAGCGTCTCCCAGTTGTCGACAGCAACCCGCGCTGCATTCTGAGCCTGCCCGGCCGCGAGGACAGTCAAGAATGCATCCGCCGCTGCGCTGGAGACCTCAAGCTGAGTTCTCTGCACGTAAGCATTTGCACGGTCACGCGCCGCTGTGGCCGACTCTACCTTGGCGTGACGCATGCCAAAGTCAAATGGTTGCCAGTTGACTAAGAGACCAGCTGCGCTTCCCCAGACAGAGCCGCCATTGTTCGTTCCTAGCACCGGCCCGGAGATGCTCGGGATGATGTTCTGAGGAAGCAGCGTACCGAAAACGTTGTTTCGTGTCGCCCTGTTCATCTCGAAGATGCCATCGAGGCGGGGAAGATACGAGGTCCGTGACAGCCGAATATTGGCCACGGCTGCGTTCAATTCGGCTTCAGATACATGGATAGCGGGGTAATTGTTCTGTGCGTCCTGTACCACTTGAGAGATTGTGAGGTCGGCAGTTGCATTGGAGTTGGGCGCAACGGGCGACTGAGACAGCGCTAGAACGGAGGTGCCAGCCATTACAAGACAGCTGATCGCTCGAATGCGGTAGACGGCTCGAATGAGTGGATTATTTGGCTTCAATCAGCTCTCCAAAAAGCTCGCGAACGCGGAGTCTTGCTGTCTTTAGCGCTCGCCTACCGAAGGGTGTGATCCTATAAAAGCGACGGGCCGTTCTGCCGGAGCGCTCCTCCTCCGATTTGAGATAGGCACGTCTTTCCAATCCGTGCAGGATTGGATAAAGGGTGCCGGGACTGATCCTGTATCCATGGCGGGCGAGCTCCTCCGCCATTCCAGCCCCGAAGATGGCTTCATGTTCGGCATGGTGAAGAATGTGAAGCCGAATCATGCCGGAGTACAGATCGCGATTGTCTGTATCGTTCTTCATTATCGAGTCTCGTTATCGACATACGATATTACGCGAGTCATTAAACCAGCATTAAGCCCGGAGGCAAGCTTCCGGGCAAAAGAGGTCTAGTTTTGATGTTCAAGAGGTGTAATTGGTGGAGGCGGCGGGAGTCGAACCCGCGTCCGAAAAAACCTTCAACAGAGAGCCTTCATGCTTTTTCCAGTTCATTTTGTCTCGTCATCGGCGCTTAGAACGGACGAAGATGCGCCGGCGACCAGCCTGATCGATCTCGCTATTCCCGCGCAGGCGGAGCAGGTTTAGCCAGCCTACTGTGCGACGATCGGTACGGGCCCATAGGCGAAGCCCGAGCGATCGGCTACTTAGTTAATTAAGCAGCAAGAGCCAGGTTGTTGTTGGCACTTATAGTTTTGTGAGCGATTACGGGTGTCCACACCCCGGCATGCCTCTCTGCCGCAAGCAATCCCGTCGAAGCCGTGACGCCCCCATGTGGAGCTGGCACCAACATTGCATTGGGCCGTGCAAAGAACTAACTCCATTATACAGTTCTCACTGGATGCACTTTATGGTCATGCGAAGGCGAGGATTATTGCTCCGATCGTGATCAGTGAGGCGCCGCCGATCTTGAGTGGTGTCAGGCTTTCGCCGAGAAAGACCCACGCTCCCAGGATGACGAAGACGACGCTCAGTTTGTCTACCGGGGCCACGCTCGAGGCCGGGCCTAGCTGAAGTGCCCGAAAGTAACAGAGCCACGAGAGGCCGGTGCAAATACCGGAAAGGACAAGGAATAGCCAGCTGCGTCGACTGATATCTTCGATGCCGCTGTGCTTTTCGAGTCCAAGCGCGATAGCCCACGTGAAGAAAACAATTACCGTGGTGCGGATTGCGGTTGCGAGATTCGAGTCGATACCCGCGACACCGATCTTGGCAAGCAACGCGGTGGCAGCGGCGAAGACTGCAGAGAGCAGCGCCCAGAAGACCCAGGTCATGTCTTGAGGATACGCCCCACATGCGCGGCTTCTTGACGGCTCGTCGCTGATTCATCCATAAATGCTGAATGAAGAGATTCGTCGGTTTTGCTGTAGCCACCGCGTTTTTGGTTTTCCCGCTTTTATCAATCCACGGCCAGCAAGCCGCCCCGCACACTGGTTCTCCTACCGATCCCGCAGTTCACGAGAAACTGGGCCTGCCGAAGCCGGCTAATCCTAAACTTCCCACGCTGTTCCTAGTGGGAGATTCTACGGTTCGCAACGGTCATGGCGATGGAGCGAACGGGCAATGGGGCTGGGGAGAGCCGTTGGTCGATTACTTCGATGCGGCGAAGATCAATGTGGTGAATCGAGCCATTGGAGGGCGAAGCAGCCGCACGTACATCACCGAAGGGCACTGGGACGACACGCTCGCATTAATGAAGGCCGGTGACGTTGTTCTCTTTCAATTTGGACACAATGATTCGGGTCCCCTGGACGATACTGCGCGTGCTAGAGGAACGCTGAAGGGAGTTGGCGAAGAGAGTCAGGAGATCGACAACCCCATTCTGAAGATGCACGAAACCGTGCATACCTACGGCTGGTACATGCGCAAGTATGTGGACGACACCATGGCGAAGGGCGCAATTCCCATCATTTGCTCTCCCATTCCTCGCAAGATATGGACGGACGGCAAGATCGTTCGCAATTCAGAGGACTATGGCGGATGGGCTCGCCAGGTTGCGGCCAAAAAGCATGTTGAGTTTATCGATCTGAATGAGATCATCGCCCGCCGTTATGACGCGCTGGGAGAAGCAAAGGTGGAATCGCTCTTCGCTGATCCGCATACTCATACCAGCCGGACGGGAGCGGAGTTGAATGCTGAAGCTGTTGTTGCGGGGTTGAAGGCTCTGCCCAAAGATCCCGTCGCTGCAGACTTTTCACAAAAGGGAAGAGCTGTATCAGCTGACTCGGGCCAGTGAGTTACATCGTTGCTTTTTCGAGGTCAACGTCGATCCAGTCGCCCTTTTCGATGCCGGCGCGGATCTGAGCTGGTGTCTTGCCTTTCTTCGTCTGTTCGTAGGCGTAGACGGCTTCCTTCATACAGGTGGAGCAAGCTGCCCCGTGGGTTCCTTCGAAGCAGCTGTGCAGGCTGTTGTGCCCCATCGCGCGATCACAATGGCAGTAACAGGGCTGCTGGTGCAGGACCGCAGGAATCTTCGCTGCCATCTTGTAGGCGGTCACCTGGTAGGGATGCGAGAAGTAAACTCCCGTAAGTTGTTCACCACTGAGGATTGCGGGAAGCGTCTTGACGGGAGGTTTCGCGTTGTAGGCAGGAATGTCAGCTGCTGGATTGCTCCACTGGGCTGAGGCTCCCATGGTGACGAGGCCAAGTGCGACGCATCCGAGTATCCGCTTCATTCAGCTATCCTAAACAGGTGCGCCGATTTAAGACAAAAAAGACGGCACGAACGTTTTATGTCCGTGCCGGGAGGCCAGTGACGCAACTTGTGTCAGCCGAGGAATCTCACTCTAAGCTGAAAACCTGTCGGGCGGTAAAGCCGTTCTGCCCGTAAAAGAAATATACCACAAAATGGAACGGCTATTTTCAAAAATATGTCCTGCCATATAAAAATGCTGATTGAATGTCCCTTCAGCAGCGCTGATTTCTCGCTCTAGATGAATTAAGTGTCATCATATCAATGGTATATGCGTGAGGACTCAATTTGGTTCCATCTTTGTTGAATTGTTCTATGGCGATATGCAGATTTTGGAAACAATGGTCTGAAAGGGCGGTTATGCCCTTTCCTTGCCTCAATTCAAGCCCTACATCGAAATTTCGGATTAGTGCAGATCGTGGCTTAGCCTGACTGCCATCTTTGAATCCCGCTGAGTGATGCCTCCAGCGTCGTGAGAGATCAGTCCGAGGCGGACTTTGTTATATCGGATATCAATATCGGGATGATGGCCGGCGGCCTCGGCTAACTCGGCGACTCGATTGACGAAGGCCATCGCTTGAACGAAGTCTTTGAAGGCCCAGTCGCGAACGAGTTTGCCTGATTCGAGTTTCCAGTCAGGATTTGCCTTCAGAAGAGTGTCGATTTCGTTCTGGTTGAGAACGGACATGGCAGAGCTCCTTGGCAGAACATGCTAGAGCGCAGGCGGTCGTCGCGCAAACTCGGCAGCGCCAAAAATTCCAGCGTGCGTCTAACTGCCCCCAGTCGCGGGCCCTCAAAGGGCGAAGGTGAGAGCAGTTTCTGAAGCAGACTGGCCCACGCCGACACGTATCTGAATCCATTGATCGTCTGTGATCTTGAGGAAGGCTTCCACAATTGCAGGGTCGAATTGAGTTCCTGCGCAGCGCAAGATCTCCGCCCGTGCGTCGGCAAAAGACGTTCCTTTGCGATAAGGGCGATCGGAGGTCATGGCGTCGAGTGTGTCGGCGATCGCGAAGATGCGGGCTCCAAGGGGAATCTCGGTGCCTTTGAGACCCCGTGGATAGCCGGTTCCGTCGAAGCGCTCTTGATGGGAATAGACGATCTCGGCGGCTTCACGAAGGAAGGGAATCTTGCGAACCATGTCGTAACCGCGCTGGCAATGTTCTCGCATGATCGCCATCTCGTCGGGTAAGAGACGCCCGGGCTTGAGAAGGATGGCATCGGGAGTGGCAATCTTGCCGATGTCGTGGAGAAAGGCTCCGCGAGCGATAGTGCGGAGGTCGTTTGAGCCGACACCGAGAGTCCGGGCAAGCTCGATGGTGTATGCGGTTACGCGCTTCGAGTGCCCTTCGGTCTCCTGGTCACGGAGGTCGAGCGCATCGCCCATGGCGGCGATCGTAATGTCGTAGCTCCGCTCGAGGTCTTGCATCGTGGCGCGCAGACGTCCTGTACGAGCGGAGATCATCTCCTCCAGGTGCTGTCGATACGCGTTGTTCTGACGCAGATGACGGCTGTGCTCGACGGCGCGGGCGACGACGCTTTCCAGTTGAAGTCGTTCGAAGGGCTTGAGGAGATAGTCGAATGCGCCGCGACGGAAGGCGCTGGTTGCGACGTGGATATCGTGCACGGCGGAGAACATGATCACCGGGAGCCCGGGGTGGTCAGCGGATACGCGATCAAGCAGAGCGAGGCCGTCGGTGCCGGGCATCATGATATCGGATAGGACGAGAGAATATGTGGGGTCCTGCGCGAGAAGTTCGATGGCTTCGTTGGCTCCCGAAGCCGTGATGACGCCGTAGCCACCGTGTTCAAGCAGCGCGGCTACGATACCGCGGACCGGAGCTTCATCGTCGACTACAAGGATTCTTTCCTGCTGCATGAGGACGTAAGACTCCCGTGGAGAGCGATATCGT
>Ga0207644_10000889_pt1 | contig 18867 bp, 16 predicted proteins | sample KBSS73metaG_FD_184326 | JGI IMG/M metagenome (GOLD analysis project Ga0207644, IMG submission 184326) | Switchgrass rhizosphere microbial communities from Kellogg Biological Station, Michigan, USA - KBS S7-3 metaG (SPAdes) (version 2) | ecosystem: Host-associated > Plants > Roots > Rhizosphere... | reverse complement strand
TGACGCGCGGCGGTGTGCTTCCCTCCGAAGACGTCGTGGCCAAAATTGAGAACGATTTTCCACGCACCACGGCCGGATCGCTGGCGAAGATGGTGCATGCGCGCATCAAGCTGAACAATAAAGACTATGCCGGCGCCGCCGCGCTGCTTGATTCGCGGAATTTTACGGACTACACGGCGATTGGCGATTACGCGCTTTGGTTGCGCGGGAATGCGCTGGAGCAAGCGAATCGGCGCGTCGAGGCGCGCGCGGCTTATGAAAAACTGGCGCGAGATTTTCCCAATGCATTGCGCGCACGGGATGCGTTGCTGCGCGATGCCCAGATTTTAATGCAGGACGGACAGGCGTCAGCTGTACCGCTGATGTTGAAGCCGCTGATTGAAAAGAATGATGCGACCGCACTCCTTGTCGCGGCTAAGGCCTACGAACAAACGGGCGATTCGACGCGCGCACTCGCAAATTATCGGCGGCTCTATTTCTACGCGGCCACATCGACGGAAGCCTCGGAAGCCGCAGCCGCGATCGCTCGCTTGGGTTCGAGCACTGTTGCCGCCAATGGCGAAGAAGCAAACAGTCGCGCGATGAGCCTTTTCTCGGCACAACGCTGGGGTGAAGCATACGACGCATTGACCGACGCGCTCACTCGTTTTCCAGCAGCCGCTAACCGTGACATTAGAGTTTTTCGCGTGGACGCTGCGGCCAACGCTCGCAAATTTCCGGAAGCAGTTGCCGCTTTGAATCAAGTCCCGACCGAAGAGCGCAGTGGAGCAATGATGGGTCTGGCCAGCGCGTACGGTCGTGCGAAGCAGTGGGCACAAGCGCGCAGCGTCGCGGAGGAAATGCGGAAGCTCGAGCGCAGCCCCACCGCGACGATGCGGACGTTTGTATACCTCGGCCAACGCGCGGAGGAAGCCAAAGACGATGTGAACGCGAGCTACTTCTATCGGGCCGCCGTGAATTTCTTTCCTGGGAATTCCGAAGTAACGCCCGCGCATTTTTATCTCGCCTGGCAAGCGCACGAAGCGAAGAACTTCGCGGAATCGTCTCGCCTTCTGACTGAACATCTGGCCGTTTATGCCGGCAACAACACCGATTTCCGCGGCAAGGCTGCCTATTGGGCGGCGCGTGACAGCGAACGCGCCGGGAATTGGCCGTGGGCGGAAACGCTCTATGCGGCTCTACAAAAACGTTATGACGCCAACTGGTACGGATATCTTGCGAAACAACGTTATGACGACCTGACACGGGCGGGCAAAGTAAACCAAACGGTCTTGATGGAGGGATCGAACGAAGCGAAAGCGGTGGCCAATCTGCAAACCGTCACTGTCGCTGAAGAAACGGCGGGCGCGGCGGAAGATGAACGCATCGCGAAGGCGGATCAACTCGCCATCATCGGCGCAGATGATTGGGGATTGGAAGAACTGCGCGAGCCTTCGGCGCGCAATCCGAACAGTCCGCGTGTGAATCTCGCGATTGCGAAAATCTATCGCGGACGGAATGACAATGTGCAGGCGCTGAATTATCTGAAGCGAAGTTATCCCGACTATTCGCAGATGAAGCCGGAAGAGATGCGCCGCGACGAGTGGGACGTCTTTTATCCGCTGCAGTACTGGGACATCATCAAGCAGGAATCACAGGCACGCGGTATAGATCCTTATCAAGTCGCGGGTTTGATTCGGCAGGAAACCGTTTTCAATCCGCGCGCGGTTTCACCCGCGAGAGCTTACGGCTTAATGCAGTTGATTGTACCGACGGCGGTGACTACGGCGCGACGCATTGGAACGGATCGCGCGATCACCATGGAATCTCTCTTTGAGCCACGGCTGAATATTCAACTCGGCACTGCTTATTTCAAAGATCAGTTGGATAAATACGGTCGCATCGAGTACGTCGCCGCGGCTTACAACGCGGGACCCAATCGCGTGGTGCAGTGGCGCGCGTCTCTGCCTCTGCAAATGGATGAGTGGCAGGAAGAAGTTCCGTTCCGCGAAACGCGTCTGTATATCCAGGGTGTCGTGCGTAACACGCTGCAATACCGGCGGCTTTACGATGAGAACGGAAACTTCCGGCCGGAAGTTGGCACGCGCGCCGTGTATCCATCGCCGAACGCTTCACCCTCGCCGTCTGATTTCATCAAGATGCGGCGCGTGATTGGTGAGGAAGAAGAATAATCATCGATTCAGGAAATCCAATCCCAATTTCCGCAATAGTTCATGGAAGCGCGGTTCTGAACGCAGCGAATCGAAGCGCGGATCGACTTTGATGTATCCGACGTCGGCGAACGCGCCGTCTTTGTAGCTCTGTTCCAGCCATTCAATCGCCTGCTCTTTCTGCCCCAGACCAACATACACAAGCGCGAAGCTGAACGCAGACACACTGCGACTCTTGGCGATCTGCTTCAATTCGTCGAGCACTTTCAAAGCATTCTCGGTATCACCCGAAGCAGCATACGCGTGCCCGAGATACGCCAGCGCATACGGATCATCGTCCAATTGAGTCGCCTTCTGATATGCGGCAATCGCTTCCGGGAACGAGCCTTTGCCCTCATACGCGAAACCCAATCCTAACCGCGAGCTGTACCAGTTCTGATCCAGGTCTACGGTTTTTTGCAATTGCTCGATGGCTTTGTCGTACTGCCGCGCATAAATAAAGCTGTCGCCCAAATCCATGTTGATGACTAACGATACTGGATCCAGCTCCTGCGCCTGCTTTCCTTCGGCGATGGCTTCATCAAAGCGGCCGAGAACCGATAAGACCGAGTTGCCATACCATTGATGTGCGGTCGCGTAGTTCGGATTCAGCTCGATCGTTCGTCTGAACTCCTTTTCCGATTCGGCCAAATTCCAGTTGTACGCCCACAAACAAAACGCGAGAGACGCGTGGGCTTCCGCAAGCGTGTCATCCAGCTCCAATGCTTTTTTGGCGGCAGCCTCCGCTTTCGGAAAAAACTCTTGTGAGGCGCGGCTCGAGTAGCCCTGAAGTACTGCGTAACAATCCGCCAGCCCCACATACGCAAGTGCGTACGTCGGGTCCTTGTCGATCGCCAACTGGAAATGTTCGATGCCTTTGCGAATGCCGTCTTCAGTTCTCTTGTTCCAATAGAATCGGCCCTTCAGGTAAAGCTGATACGCCTCCGGATTGTTCGTGTAGCGCTTTGTCAGTGCTTGTCCTTCGACGTCTGTCAGCGTCAGCGTGAGGGCATGCGCCACATTTTCCGAAATCGAATCCTGCGCGGTAAAGAGGTCAGTACAAGCATCGTCACAGTGATATCCCCACAACACCGAACCATCGCTGATCCGAATTAGCTGGACGTTGATGCGCACCCGATCGCCCAGCCGCTGAATGGTGCCGTCAATCACTGCGTCAGCTTTGAGTTCGCGGCCGGCGACGATCGGATCGTAGCTGGCGCCGGCAAACTTTCTGACTGAACTCGTTGGCCGCACAAGTAACTGTCTAATACTGCTGAGCCGCGTGATGAGAGCATCGGCAATTCCAAGTTCTAAATATTCCTCGCGGCCTTCGTTGCTCAATGGTTTGAACGGCAGCACGGCAATGGTTTTGATTTGGGGCCGCGCGAGGACGACCGGTTCGGTCTTACGAGAGAACCTCCAAAGAACGACGGCAACCAGGACGATCGCGAGGACGCCCACAGCCAAAGCCCTTCGTCGCGTCCACACACTTTGACGAGCGACAGGCGCCAGCTGTGCGGGCGCTGGCGGAAAACTCGGCTCTAACGTTTCGTGTTCACTAATTACAATCCGCGAGCGCGAATGCTCGTGAATGATCAGTTCTTCATCGGCGAGTGAGACAACTCGAATGTCGCCGACAAAGCGGTACCCGCGGCGTGGGATCGTTTGAATGTAACGTTTCTCGCCGAGGGCTTTGCGGAGCACCGAAATGTTCTGGGTCAGGTTTCCTTCCTCAACAAAAGTGTCCGGCCACACCTCGCTCATTAACTTCTCTTTGCGGATTACGCGACCGTGGTTTTCGACTAGCAGAAGCAGGAGATCGAAAACCTTGGGCGTCAACGGCACGAGATCGCCATTGCGGGTCAACACGCGGTCGGAGCAGTCGACGCGAAAGTCGCCAAATTCAAATGAATTTCGATTTGTCGGGCTCGACGACACTGGTTTTGAGAAATCTCTGAGAAATTCTGAGGACTTCAGGTCAAGGTGGGAATTAAGTTTCGCGCTGTTTCGGAACCGCTAATGATGATCAGACCCAAAGTCCGAAGAAAACTGCCCGTCATTGTATTGCGGTTCTGAAAGAGGGGCAATGACTTTCCGACGTGAGAGATGAAACGCACTGAAATCATCATCGAGACACAGCGAGTCACGATTGTTCATCGCCGGAGCAAATCGAGCCATACCGAATGCGATGCGCCCTCAATCGACCTGGAGACGATCGATGTAAGTAACGGCAGCGGCGATCCGGCGCAGGATCCAAATTGCCAACAAAGAATTTTGGGAGAGGAGAAAGAACCATGTATAGATTCAAAAGCTCTCTAATTGCTCTGATCGGCGTTCTGACGCTGGTCGGGATTGTCACGGTGACAGTACCGCACATCGGTCGCGGCGCGAGTGGAAACGGGACGAGTGCTCCGACGACTCAAACACAAAACGTCAACGTGGTGAATACGCCGGCAGTCAACGCTCAACAGACCGGGACCTGGAATGTTGGCATCAGCGGCACGCCTTCGGTTGCCGTCTCCAATTTTCCTGCGACTACCAATGTCGCGATCGACACTTCGGCAAACGTGGTAAAGATCGGCAACTCGGATCCTCTGCTCGTGCGCGATGCGGACAATCCAGCGTACCAACGCTTTCGCACGTCGGTGTTTGTCTCGTTACCTGATGGGACAACCTTTGCGGCTGTCAATCCGGGGATAACCCCACCAACAGGCAAGCTTCTCGTGATTGAGGCAATCTCCGCGAGTGGAAACATACCGTCAGGACAAAAGTATGCTTGCTCCCTGGACGTCACCGATCAATTTGCGCAACTTCAATTCGAGCTGGGTCTTCCGCTCACATTACAAGGGACCTTCGGTCCGGTGGACACTTTCCAGGGAAACACCACCACCCGAATTTATCTCGACAACTCAGACACCGTGGCTTTTGACGTGTTTCGAACTGCCGGTGCGGGCGCGGCCGGCGTGCGCGTCAGTTTCTCAGGTTATATGATCGACGCCCAGTAATGTCTTCGGGCCGGCTAACAAAAACTTTCCTTGCGAGTCTAAAAGGAGGAAATATGAAACGAGTCTCTCTGCTACGCATTATCGTCATCGCTGCTGCGTTAATGAGTTTCCAACCGGTAACAGCGCAGACAATTCAGAAGCCTTCGGTTCAAGTGCGTCTGCAAGTCCACAAAGGCTTCAAAGGCGATCCCGAAACGTGGAGCTGGACTCCAGTCATCGATTTTCGCGTGAATGGACCGTTCAGTCCCGGTGGCGCGGTGTCGGTCGAGTACACCCTGCCCGGCAAGACGTGGAAGTTCGACTGCAACGTCGAACAAGCCGGCGTCGGCTGGCTGGGGGTTCGCGATTGCGGACTGAACCCCGGCGACGAACAGGCGATGACTTATACGGGACCAGTTGATTTCAAAATCAATCTGCGCAACGAACTCGAAAACAAGAACGCGACGCTCTTTTCCGGCAAGTTCAAAGTCGACAAGTTTCACGAAGGCGTCGTCGATCTCCCCAAGTTCAAAAACAACAATATCTTTTTCGTGAACTACGATTGGATGTTGCCCTTTGCCTACATTTACGACGAGTGGGTGTACAACTGGGAATATCCGGGGCCTCTGAATCGTTATGGCCAGGCTATCAACCTAAGCCGCTCGCATCTGATGGCCGCGTTCTCGTTCCGCGGCACAAACAAAGGCGTCATCTACAGCAAGTACGCTGCCTATCTTTACTACAAAGGTCAGATGGTTGCAGAAGCTATTCCGGAAAGCGCGGTTTGCGAGGCTTTGAATCAACCTGAATCGAATCAGGATTCTGCCAACGCGTACTGCCGGAGCGTGTTCACTTTTCAGAAAGCGATTCTTTGGGACAAAGAGCCCGGCGTCATGGAGCCCGGCTTTTACTACGAGATGTACAAGAACCCCGGCGAGTACGAGATCAAAGTTCTCCAGAATGGAAAGCTCGCGCGCACCGCGAAGTTCACGTTCGGATCGGATTACAAGATTGCCGACAATGGGCTCGTCAAACAGAACAGTGTCGGCACTCTGCGCGTGTTGGTGCCCGCCCAAATCATCGGCGAACAGGACGGGCAGTGGGACCGCAACGCGTACAAGACGGATGCATTCTTTGGAAATCCGTTGAGTGGATTTATTTGGCCGTGATTTATCAACGAATTTCTCTGTGCCTCAGTGAAACCTCAGTGTCTCTGTGGTGAGTGTTCACTGAAGTCATTTCACCACCGAGACACGGAGCTCACACCGAGCCACGGAGGAAAACGAACTTAGCGCCCACCGACTCTTCGCTGCGCTGATGAGTCATATCAGCTCCTGCGTTACAATTCCTCGCATGGACACGCTCAAAGTCCGCTCGCATCAACGGGAAGAACTTGTCGAATTTACGGACGAAGTTCAGCGCAAGCTAAGTGAATCAGGCGCGAAGGAAGGTGTCGTCGTGCTTTATGTGCAGCACACGACGGCCGGCCTCACCGTGAACGAGAATGCCGATCCTGACGTGCCGCGCGACATGCTGCACGCGCTGCGCACCTTGATCCCGCAACACGGCATGGGCTTTCGCCACGGCGAAGAAAACTCTGACGCGCACATCAAAGCGAGTCTCGTGGGTCCCAGTGTCACAATTCCTTTTACTGACGGCAAACTCTTGCTTGGTCGATGGCAGGGCATCTTTCTCTGTGAGTTCGATGGCGGGCGAGAGCGCAAAGTGATCATGATGATTAGGTAACTCATGACAGTCGCCCACCAGATCGTTGTTTCGGCCGAAAACAATCCGTACATCGCGTGGCAATGCAAGCTTTTCTATTATTCGTGCGTCACCCGCATGAATCATCAGCCCGTCATCATCGTGCATGACACGGGAGACGATTGGCATCGTGACTTCTATGAGTTGGCAAAGGCCGGTTGCGCGATTTATTCGGCGCCAAATTATCGTTTTGATCGCGCCGGCAACGACTACGCTTGCCGAAATCACCCGGGCAGCCTCTTGCGCGCAGCTGAGCTCTTTCATGACCGGGAGATCTTCATTGTGCTTTGTGATCCCGACATGATCTTTGTGCGTCCGTTTGAATTTCCGAAAGCCCTGGCGGGTGAATTCAGTTCGTTCATGGATTACGACCGCGATTTCGTGAACGAAGTGCTGCCCAAACTTGGGATGACGCGCGAGGCACTTGAGCAACAGAAGGATTCGCTTTGCGTCAGTGTGCCGTACGTGATTCCGTCGAAAATCGCACGGGAGCTTGGCGAAGCATGGATGTCAACAATTGAACTCTTTAGTCAGCGGCGTTGGGAGGACGTAATGTACGCGTTCGGCTTGAGCGCCATCAACACGGGATTACCCGTCGGGGTTACGCACCTCGTTGATCACAATTATTGGCCGGAAGAAATATTAGGCGCGCCAATGATTCACTACGCTTACGGTGATGAACGCTGGAACAAACGCGATTACACGGCCGACTCAACCAGCGCCAATGTTTGGTGTCCACCGGATACTTATCCGCCGGAAACGATCCTCGGCGAGTTGTCGAATCAAATCAGAGAAGCGCGAGAGTTCTACCGAACTGTTTTCGTCTAGTTCAAATCCATTTGATCGGCACGGGTCCGCGTATCCACGAAACAATCACATATTTTTCACCCCGAATTACCGGCACGCTGCCATGCAGATAATGGGAAGGGAAAATGATCGCTTTGCCGGTTTTCGGTTTTGCCGTGTACCGGCAGCCGGGGAATGATGTCTCCCCTCCAAGAAAATCGTCGTTCAAATAACACACGACGCTGAAATATCTGGATTCAAATCCTGGCCCCGTGTCCTGGTGCGGCACATAGTGATCGGCCGGGCCGTACTTGAGAAGCTGGGCCCCCCAATGTTCCGCAAGATCGATCTTCCAGACCTGCTTGATGAGTGGTCTTAGCGTCGCATCCATGGCGACATCAAACGGCCGGTACACATCTTCCGCTTGTGCGGACACCAGGATACTGGTGGACCGAACCTCTGGATGAGTGAAAGACTCCGAGCGGCCTTCCGCATCCGTCTCGCGCACTTGCGCAGCCTCCCACTCATCCAGTCGCTGCACTCGATCAACGACACTTCGACAGTACGCTGACTCGAAGAGAGTCAGGGAGATGACACCGTCGGCCTCGTCGCAGTAATCGATCATGGTCTTGCTCTTTCGATCGAGACAGTCGCCACGCGACCGTGCCTAGTAACCTTTCGGCGATTCAGGAGGAACGCCCGCGGGCTTCGGCGAGTCGGGGGGAATCCCCGGCTTCGGCCCTGGCTTTGGTGAATCAGGTGGATTACCAGGTGTTTGTCCTGGCTTCGGTGAGTCAGGTGGATTACCTGGCGTCTGGCCTGGCTTCGGTGAGTCAGGTGGATTACCTGGCGTCTGGCCTGGCTTCGGTGAGTCAGGTGGATTACCTGGCGTCTGGCCTGGCTTCGGAGACTCAGGTGGCACGCCCGGTTGCTTTGGGCTCTCGGGTGGAACGGTCGCCTGCAGTTCATACGCGTGTCCATTTCCATTGCCATTTTCGCTCAGCAATTCTTGCGGCAATGCAAAGACGATGCTCGCGAGCAAGTCATCTGCAATCGGCTCTTCAAACTCGCGGAATACCTTCGAGACTGCGGCCAGACATTCGAGCCGCAAACGATTGTTCATCTGGACGCGAAAACGAAGATTCTCAACGTCACGAAAAGACTCTCGTGGTTCCATGGGGCAAAAACTCCTTTCGAAGCGAGGTGAAAGTTGGACGGTAAAGGTAAATGTTGATTCGAGGCCGCGGAGTCTATACCCAATCTCAGCGGTTTTCAAGAACCAATTCCGCGTTTGCCTGCGGAATCAGCGCAGGCCTTTGACCAGATACAAATCAGAGAGTTGCCGCGTGAAAGCGTAGACATAAGACTTCGCGTCGGGAGTCATCAGCACATTGATCGAGCCGAGCACGCCACCCAGGTCACCGGGCAGAATTTCCTTTTCGAATTCTTTATGACCGTTCGCCACGTTGAGTTTGAAGATGCGCAAAGGTCGTTCACGGTCGCGAAACACGTAAAGCGACTGAGTATCCGCCCAGCCTATAACTCGATCATCGTTATCGACACCGGGAATGTCGCGCGCGTCGCTTCCCGTTAACGAGTACAGTCCTTTCTTTTCATCGCCGGCTCGCCCGACAACGTATTTCCCGTCGGGTGATACGAGGTGTCCGATGATTCCTTCGGGAGTTACCGGACGCGGCGGACCGCCGGCAATATCCTGCACATAAGTGCGCAACGCGTGGCCTTTTTCCTTGCCGATGAAGACAATACTTTTTCCGTCAGGCAACCACGTGGCGCCGTATCCATACTGCTCCATCCCAAATCGCTCGAGCGGCTTTGCTTCGCCCGCTCCTATCGGCAGCAAAACGATTTGCGGTGGGTCAAGTGAAATAGAGATCACTGACTTTCCGTCAGGCGATCTGCCGTGGCCATGTCCGCTGCCGAGTCGAATTGCCGGCGAGCCATCCATCTTGCGCAAATACAACGAATAGTTCGTGCCGCTGCCCTGGCCCGACTCGTTGAAGATGAATGATGTTCCGTCTGGCGATAAGTCGGTGATGCGCACGCTGGTAAGCCACGAAAGATCGCGTTCGCGCGTATCGCCGGGCGCCAGACCAGTAACCGGAGTCGACTCTTGATTCCCCGTGACCAGGACATCGCCCTCTTTCGAAATGTCATGTAGACGGAGACCGATTGGCGTGCGCAAGATGATTCGCTGTTTTCCCGCGACCGTGACTGCGTACAACGCCGACGCTTCTCCGGATTTGCTCGCGGTAAACCAAATCTCATCGCCGGACGGCGCCCACGCTAAGCCATTTTCATCAGTAAATTCATCGGTCAAACGCTTAACTTGACCGCTCGAATCAATTAGCGCGACGGTGCCGCGACTGTCTCCCGAGAGCGGGTGATCCAGAAACGCGACCCGATCGCCTTTCGGCGAGACACGCACATGGCTGACATAGCCGTCGGTCTCATAAACCTTTTTCCCCAAAGGAAACTCAAGCTGCACATGCGTGTTGGCCGCGCGAATTATCGCCAGCGAATTGTCCACCGGATTCCAGTCGGCATCCTGCACGTTCTCGAGCATTTCGCGGGGGCTGCCACCCGCCAAAGACATGCGACCGAGCGTGCCCTGATTCACGAAGTGATACAGATACTTTTCATTGAGCAGTACTGCCATATCTCCGGAAGGCGACACTGACAGCATCTGCATGTTGGGCGAGCCAACACTCTGCACGTCCGAAGATTCCACGCGCATGTACGAGATGTCGACTGGGTTTCCGTCCCACGTGGCGCTGAAGAAGATCCCTTTTCCATCCGACGTGAACCGCGCCGTGTAAACGGCGCCATGCCGAAACGTCAATCGCGTGTATGAGGGCAACGTCGTGCTCGTGCTGTAACGGCCCGCAAAGAAGACCGCGCCCAACAGGACAGCGCCGACAACTGCCGGTACCAGCCATTTGATCCATGACCGTCGAGCAATCACCGGCGCCGGCATAGTCGAAATACTTAGCGAGCTGTCGATGCTGGAGTGATCGGTAATTGACTCGAGATTGAAAACCAGATCGCGCGCGGTTTGAAAACGATCTTGCGGCTGCTTCTCCAAACAATGGTTGATGATGCGTTGCAACTGGAGCGAAACGCCCCGCTCGGCAACCGGAATTGGAGCAGGCTCCTCTTTCAGGATCGCATTCATCGTTTCTACCGACGAATCGCCCCGAAATGGCCGAACGCCGGTGACCATCTCGTAAAGCATGGCGCCGAATGAAAAAATGTCCGAACGTTGGTCGGCGGGATTTCCACGCACCTGCTCAGGCGACATGTAACCCGCGGTGCCGAGCACCACGCCGGGCTCAGTATTCAGGTGTTTGGTTTCAACCTGCGAAAGTTCGTCCTCAGAAAGGACCGGTTCAATCAGCTTCGCCAAACCAAAATCCAGAATCTTCACGTGCCCATCGTTCGTGAGGTAGATGTTTTCGGGCTTCAGATCGCGATGGATGATTCCTTTTTCATGCGCCGCGGCCAGACCTCGTCCGATTTGCTTTGCGTAATCGATTGCTTTGCGCGGAGGCAAATGTCCGTCGGCCAGACGCTCTCTCAAGGTTTGACCTTCCAGTAGTTCTGAGACAACGAACGGCGCGTTCTCAAAAGTCCCGATGTCGAAAATCGCGAGGATGTTCGGATGGTTAAGCGCGCTGGTGGCACGCGCTTCCTGTTCAAAGCGTCGTAGTCGATCGGGATTCAGATAAATCGGCGGCAGGCTCTTAATCGCCACATCTCGGCGCAGAGAAGAGTCGTGCGCGCGATAGACCTGGCCCATTCCGCCCGCGCCAATGAAGGCGCGAATCTCATAACGCCCGAGCCGAGTGCCAATCGGAATGTCCACGAAGGAAACTTGAGCTGCCCTGAAAAGAGTCGCCATTCTAATTGAGTTGGTGAAACGGCGCTAGCGGGTTTTCATCGGACTGGGTTCCAATCGGCGGCTGTCAGCTTTTCGCAATTCAAACCCTGGCCAGTCGTTCTTCTTTTGGAACTTAGATTGGACCGCGAAAGTCTAAGGCAACAAATCCCAAATCCTTGGAGGCTGAAGAAATGAAACTCGTGAACCGCCTAATCCTTGTCGCCGCTGGCCTGTCGCTGGTGGTGGCGATTGGCTGCAGCAAGAAACAGAACCGCTCAACCAAAGTGACCGTGGCTGGCGAAGCGACGGCAAAGGTCGAACCGGACGCCGCCGTGATTGTCTTGTCAGTGGTGACGCAAAATGCGCAGGCGCTGACTGCGCAACAGGAAAACGCACGCAAAAGCGAAGCAGTCGCGACTGCCGTCAAGAACACTGCCGGGTCAACCGCAGAGATCAAAACGAGCGATTATTCGCTGCAACCGCAATACGACTACCGCGATAACCACCTGCCTAAAATCATCGGTTACGACGCGCGCAATAGCGTGATTATCACGATGAGCGATTTGAAAAACGTTGGCGGGGTAATTGACGCGGCATCCCGCGCCGGCGCTAACAGCATCGACAACGTGTCCTTCATCTTGCGGCAAACTAGCCCGGCTCGCGGACAGGCCTTGTCCGACGCGACTCATCAGGCGATGAATAAGGCGCAATCCATTGCCCAGGCCTTAGGCGGACGAGTGTTGCGGGTGGTTGAGGAGAACGAGAGCGCTACCGTGACCGCAGAGCGCGGATTGGAATCTCAAGCGACTTTTGGTTATGACGGAGACACTCGGAAGAGTCTGACTCCGATCGCTTCAGGTCAACTAAGCATTAAGTCGAATGTTCAGCTAATCGTCGAGATTGAAAGCTAATCGGCAGTGGCGGGTTTCATGTCTCGGCGGACTTTTGCATTGGTTAACCGAGCGCTTTACACCGTGGTATGAAGTTTGTTACGAAGCGCTCAGGCCTCAACCGGGCAAAGTGAAGTCTTCGAGGATGAGCGAAACGCTAACACAGTATTTGCGCAACTTTGCACGCCACGGCACCGTGTTGGCCGTTCTTGTCTGCTGCGTGGGCTGCAATCTCCTTCCGACAGTGCGAGCACAAACCGCTGCGGAACCAGTCCTGACAAAAAGGGAGAAGCGGGACGCTCAACGACTTTCAGTCATGTTCACGAGACGGCTTGGCGAAACACGAGATCTACGAATTGTCATGGACGAGTTGTTTGTCCCTGACGTGGCCAATCACTACATAGCCGAAGAGAAGCAGAAAGCTTCCCGCTTCGGCGCTTCCGAGATCACTCTTTGGTCTGGGATATTCGTCGATAATTCGCTACTTGAAGAAGCTCCTCCGGAAGTCTGGCTCAGGCTTTACATAACCGCGACTAATTTAATGTTGTTCGGTCTCATTTATGCCTCACGCCATCACACTTCCGAAGAGTTGGAGGCGAAGGATCTATATCCCAAAGCAGTTATCGAACTGCTTGACACAAATCCGCTGACCCGGAACCTGATCGAGTCGAAAACTGACCTCAGGACTTTGAAGTCAGCGGCAGAGATGCGAAGCGTTGCGGCAACTCTCGAACAAGCAATCAATATCATGCGCAAGTCGCTGCCGACCCGAATTGATGTGGAGAAGACGATCCTGCAAATGGTGATGCGCAGTTCCGCAGGCGGGCACCGGTTAACACCAAAGGAATTGCGCATCGCCCGGGCCAACTTAATGAAACCGCGCTTAGAAATCTCGGATTCTGAGGATTTCGGATTTCCAAGAGGAAGTCGAATGATCTGGATCTCCAGCTTTGCTATGCTGGACTTGTTAATGGTAAGAGTCGGTGGAAAGTTGCGAATTGTGTGGGCGCAGCCAATTGCAGATTGACCTAACCATCCGAGTCTTTCATCATCGTGGCGAACTTCTCGACCTGTTCGCGCGTCGTTTCCATGTGCCGCCGGCTCTCAAGATAGGCTTGCCATTGCGCGGTTTGTGTCAGCGCTCTTTGGCTATCTTCGTCCAATGCTTGAGCCATGACCGCAATCAAATCGCTAACGACTCGTGTGTGCTCGAGCAGCGATTCGATGATCGAATGCGCGAGTTCAGCCGGCGTGAGATCGTCTGGTTCGCCAAGTGTATCGGCTTGATGGACTTCCTGATCCTTCATCGTGTGTTGGTCGAGTCGAGTGGGCGGTTACAGAACCGCGAGCAGTAGCGAGCGGGATAAAGACTCAAGTTGTGCTCGCGTGCACTCCCACAGCATTCTCGCTAAGTTGCGCCCTGATTCCGCTCACTACCGTTCGCGGTTCTGTAACTTCACTCCGCGTACCAGCTTCCTCGGATGAACGGCAGCTCAGCGACTGTCCCGCTGATTTCGTCATCGGCCAAAGAGACTTTCACCGCTGTTCCCGGCGCGAGGTAATCATACTTCACATACCCGAGCGCAATCGCGCGATTCAACTTTGGCGAAAGAGCTGATGAAGTAACGCGGCCAATCTCTTTGCCATCCTCCGAAAGAATCGCGGCGTTTCTGGCGACGGGCGTATGTTGCTCCAAAATGATGCCCGTCAATTTCTTCGCCACATGCCCGCGATGTTTGATGCGCACAATAATCTCCTGGCCGAGATAACAGCCCTTCGTGAAACTCACGGCGTCGTCCAGGTTGGTTTCCGTTACGACATTCGTCTCGTCCATGTCGATGCCGTACCGGGGAATCCCGGCTTCGATACGTAGCGTTTCAAATGTTTCTTCGGTAATCGGTCGCGCACCGGCGCTCATGAGAGCGTCTTGTATGGCAGACGATTTGTTGCCAATGAAAACGTCGAAGCCTTCTTCCGCAGTGTGGGTCGCGCGTAACAACGTTACTGGCTCACTTTCGAATTCTATACCGAGCGATTTCTGACGTTCGACGAACGCCGCATCCTCGCCAAAAACCCGCCTTACAATTTCAACGGCAAGGCGTCCTTGCACAGAAAACGCAGTGGTTACGCTCGTGAAATCTGTGACTTTGAAATCACCCGCCAGCGTGAACCGCTCGATCAGCCTCAACACGGTTTCATGTGTCGCTTGTTCCGTGTCCAGCAGATACCCGTCGGCGCTATGAATGATTCGCACCGCGGCCAGTAGACGTCCTTGCACATTCGCGAAAGCTGCCGGCATCCACGAATTCATCTCCAGCGATTTTATGTCGTTGGTGATGAGACCGTTGAGAAACATCACGGCTTCCGAGCCGCTCACCAGGATTCGACCGCGGGAAGAGAGATCAATCAGTCCCGCTCCGGTGTCGCGCACTGCTGAGTATTCAGTTGGTGTACCCCCGATTGTCATCGGCCGTGTAAACCGCGTGCATTCGCTCCGGTGGGAGCGAAATGTTTATGGCACTGAGATTTCTTCGAGTGTAACAAGCTCCTTTTAGGAGCGAAATCAATTAACCATTCCGATCTTAAAAGAGCCGTTTCTACTGAGCTACTTTAATTCTATAAACATTAGAATCCTCTGGACCTGAAACCGTTTTCAGCCGCCGCGCGACCACTTTGTAATCGCGCAATTGTGCGCGTTCATCACGACTCGTAATCAGCACCTGCGGACTCGGATGATAGAGCGGAATCAAGGTGCGACCTTGCCACTTCCGCAACTTCGCTGCATCTGCGCGCAACGTAAATTGATGGGTCTCAATTAACTTCAACGCATCCAGCGCGACGCCGCCCAGAGTTACGATCACGCTCGGATTAATCAATTCGATCGTGCGCCGCAGGTACGCCGAACAGTTACGCAACTCGATCGACGTCGGTCGTCGATTCGCGCCTGTTGACGTGCGCGGATTACAGAGCGCCGCGCTGGTAATGAAAATGTCAGAACGTTTTAAATTAGCCGCCGCCAGAAACCGATCGAAATTCTTTCCTGATTGATCGCCGGAAAACGGAACGCGAGTTTGATCGGCGCCTTTTCGTCCCGGCGCTTCGCCGATGAACATCACGCGCGCGTTGATGTTGCCGTTGAGCTCGCTCAGCACCGCTGCTCGGCCGCACATGGCCGGGCACTTAACACAGGCGGCGGCTTCAGCGACCAATTCGGCGAACTCAAGATTTCTGCGTGTCTTCTTCATTAAAACTATTGACTTCTGCTGATACTTCGAATAGAAGTGCCCGCGCTCTAACCCCAAAATCAGGAGGACACCCTATGCGTCGAGTATTGTACTTATCTTTGTTTATGTTTGCTTGCGCCGTGCCGGCGTTGGCCCAGGATCCGGTGAAAGTCGATCCCGATCATTACAAAGTCGCCATCAACAACGCGACCGTGCGCGTGCTGAAGATTCATTATGGACCGCACGAAAAATCAAAGATGCACTACCATCCGAATGCAGTTGCGATTCCGTTGACATCCGGCAAGGTCATCTTTTGGCTGCCCGGTGGCAAACACACGGAAGTCGATATGGTCGCAGGGCAGGCGATGTGGACGGCGGCCGGCCGGCACAATCCCGAAAATGCCAGTGATGCCGACATGGATGTAATTCTGGTCGAGATGAAAACGCCTAAGAAAAAGGCCGCGCCTAAACCTGCGAACACGAACGCAAACCAGTAGCGCCGCTATTGTCCAGTCGCGGATTTGCCGCGACGCTCTTCACGTTGTTCGCGCCGGAACTGGCTTGGTTCGATCGGATTTGAATCCTGCCAAAGCCCGAGATGCTGCGCCCGAGCTTCCTCTTCGGCTCGGGCGTAAAGCTCGCGATCTTCAGGCGTCTGCTCGCGCTCATATTCCTTGTAGTGCCAGGCCATCCCCTCCTTGACCTGCATAAGATTCACATCGTTTCCGGCAAAGACTATTTTCCCCACCAACCTGCCGTACTGATCAGTCTTGTCGTAGGTGACCGTAACATCGTTGCCAAAGACAAGCTCCGACAGATTTTGCTTTGACCGCGTCCCAAAAGCCTGGTGCGATTCGGGCGCATCAATGCCTGACAAGCGAATCCGATGCTGGACGTTGTCAGCGTCAAGCACAGTCACCGTGTCTCCGTCGGCAATTGAGACGACTCGGCCGGTAAGAGTTTGACTGTTTGCGGGCGGCGGCGTTGCCGGTGCGGGTTTGTGTTGTGCGGGTTTGGAACAGCAAACGCCGAAAGCGATTCCCACCAATAACCCGACGAGACTGAGGCTTTTCCCGAAGCCTATTTTGTGGTTGCGAATCTTCAAGACGCGTCGCTAGTAAGGACAGTGGCGGCAGCCGCTGTCGCAACAGTAACCTCGTCGCCGCAGATAACTTTCGGTGAAGACGATCTTTTCTTCGTCGCGATAGTAATCGTCAGGCTCAGTAAAAGACCCTCGCAGCAAATCCAGATCGACTTGCTGAAATGCATCGGCGGGACCATCCCACGAAAATTCATTCGGGTGAAAGAGGTGCGCGAGCAGTTCTGTTCCGTCGACTACGCGCGGGCCAGGTCGCGCGAAGAATGAATTGGCATCGACGGCGAAGACGCGATTATCGCGAACCGCGGGAAGATTGAAGAATGCCGCCCGATGGTCCGCGGCAAACGAAGAGTAAGCACCGAAGTGTTGCCAAATCTGCTTCATGGTCTGCTGCAGATTGAATCCGCACGGCATCATAACGAGAACCTCGGGCGCCCATTCAGCCAGTTGCTGCCATGAGATCCTGACCGATTCACCGCCGTCGCTGCCGATCTCGTCCGTCCCGCCGGCGATCTTCACCATCTCCGGCACCCAATGCCCGCACGCGTAAACCGGATCAAGCCATTCCATGCAGAAGACGCGCGGCCGATGCGCTAGTTTGCTGGTCGCCGCGCTCAACCGTTCGAGACGCGCGCGTCTGTCGGTCAATATTTCTTCGGCTCTTTGCGATTGACCCGCGGCCGCGCCGAGGTCACGCAAGTTCTGAAAGATTTCCGCAATCGACTGTGGAGTCAGCCAGAGAACTTGAGGCTCATGCGGCAGCGTCTTCAGCACCTGCGAAACTTCGTTGCCGGATGGCGCGCACACTTGGCAGAGATTCTGGGTAAGAATCAAATCCGGCGCGAGTTTAGCGAGAAGTTCTTCGTCGATTTGATAGAGGCTTTGGCCCTCGCGCAACCGCTCCGCCACAGCACGATCGATCTCACTTTGGCTCATCGTCTCGATCGGCAACACGTTACGCACTACGACGGGTTTGCTCTTCACGGATTCGGGATAGTCACACTCGTGTGTGATGCCGACCAGTGAATCACTTAACCCAAGCGCGCAAACCATCTCAGTTGCGGAGGGAAGGAACGAGACGATTCGTGGCATTGCGCAGAGAATTTTCTGTTAGTTAAATGCGGAAATGATCGCATCCGCGAACTCGTTCGTGCTTGACGTGCCCCCAATGTCGCGCGTGCGGACTTTGCCTTCGCGGTAGACGTTGAGCATTGCGGCTTCGATTTTCTCAGCCGCAGCGCGCTCTTCGATGTGGCGCAGCATCAGAATCGCCGATTGCAAAAGCGCCGTAGGATTCGCAATTCCCTTGCCCGCAATGTCCGGTGCTGAACCGTGTACAGCTTCGAAGACCGCGCCTTTTTCGCCAATGTTCGCGCCGGGCACCAGTCCCAATCCGCCAATCAAGCCGGCGCACAAATCCGACACGATGTCGCCATAGAGGTTTTCGCACAACAGGATGTCGAACTGCTCAGGCCGCATCACCAACTGCATTGAGGCGTTGTCAACGATCATGTTCTGAGTTTCGATGTCGGGATGGCTTTTGGCGACCTTTTCAAAGCAGCGCAGGAACAGGCCGTCCGACATCTTCATGATGTTGGCCTTGTGCACGGCAGTGATCTTTTTGCGTTTCTCTTCGCGCGCGAACGCAAACGCAAATTTCGCGATGCGCGTCGAGGCTTTCTCAGTGATGATCTTCAAACTTTCGACGACGCCGGGAACCACTTCATGCTCGATCCCGGAATAGAGACTCTCAGTGTTTTCGCGCACCACTACGATGTCCAGATCGGGATTACGAGACGGAACGTTTGGTAACGCGCGAATTGGACGCAGGTTGGCGTAAAGATCCAGAGCTTTGCGGAGACCAACGTTGACCGAGGTGAAGCCCTTGCCAACGGGAGTTGTAATCGGACCCTTCAAACCAACTTTGTTCTGCTTTATTGAGTTGAGCAGCTCATCGGGCAGAGTCGTGCCGGATTTATCCAGGGCGGCTTGTCCGGCGACGTGCTCTTCCCATTCGATCTCTACGCCCGATG
>Ga0207644_10000885_pt1 | contig 18906 bp, 14 predicted proteins | sample KBSS73metaG_FD_184326 | JGI IMG/M metagenome (GOLD analysis project Ga0207644, IMG submission 184326) | Switchgrass rhizosphere microbial communities from Kellogg Biological Station, Michigan, USA - KBS S7-3 metaG (SPAdes) (version 2) | ecosystem: Host-associated > Plants > Roots > Rhizosphere... | reverse complement strand
GCATCAGGTTGTAGAACTGGAAGACGAAGCCGATATTCGCCGCGCGCCAGCGGGCGAGATCGCCTTCCGACAGCCGGTCGATGCGCCGTCCGGCGATCTCGATCTCGCCGGCATCCGGGCGATCGATGCCGCCGACCAGGTTGAGCAATGTGGTCTTGCCCGACCCGGAAGGCCCCATGACGGCGACGAAATCGCCGGACGGGATCGCCAGATTGAGCCCGTCGAAGATGCTGATCGGCTCCTTGCCTTTGCTGAAGCCCTTGCGCAGATCGGTCAATCGGACAAGCGGAGTGTCTGACATGGCATCTCTCGTGAGGGAATTCGCTGCTTAGTGCGCGGAGGAGGTTTCGACCGCGGATGGAGCGCTGTCGGGTTCGTCGAGGAACGTCACCTTGATGCCCATGTCGGGCAGGATGCGCGGGTCTTTCTGTTTGAAGCCGATGCGCACCTTGACGGTCGCCTTCTCGCGATTGGCGGTCGGGACGATGGCGATGACCGAGGCGGGAATGGTCCAGTCCGGGTAGGCGTCGAGCACCGCGGTGACCGGCCCGCCCGCACGCACGCGGCCGATGAAGGCTTCGTTGACGTCGACCTCGACTTCGATCGAGTCCATGTCGACGATGGTGCAGATGCCGGTGCGGGTGAAGCCGCCGCCGGCGGAGATCGGCGAGATCATCTCGCCCGGTTGGGCGCTGCGCTCGACGACGACGCCGGCGAACGGTGCGCGGATGTGATGCTGCTCGAGCACCTTGCTGCTGCGCTTGGCGTCGAGACGCGCGGTCTCAACCTGCGCCTGCGCTTGCGCCAACTGCGCCCGCAGCACTGCCACCCTGGCGTCGGCCTTGGTCAGGTCGGCGTCGGTGGCGAAGTTTTTCTGCGCCAGCGTCTGGGTGCGTGCAAGGATGCGTTCGGCGTCGTTCAGATCGGCGGCGATGGCGTTGGCAGCGGCCTGGCTCGCGACCGCCCGCGACTTGGCGAGGCTGAGATCGCTTTCGGTCAGTGTGCTGTCGAGCCGGGCCAGCAGGTCGCCCTGCTGCACCACATTGCCTTCGTCCACCAGCACCTCGACGACCTTGCCGGTGATCTCCGCCGCGACGGTCGATTTGCGCCGCGCCACGACGTAGCCGGAAGCAACGAGCCCGCCGGAGTGTGCCGCTTCCCCGGCGGCGGCCGTGGCCGCAGGCGGCGGACTTGAGGCCGGCGCCACCGCAGCGGCCTGCTCCACCGGCCGCAGGCTCGCAAGCTCGGGAGCGAAGAACCACGCAAGGGCGAGCATGACGGCGACCACGCCAAAGCTCGTCGCCGCGACAACGGGCCACAGCCGTCGGCGCGGCGGCGACACTTTCGTGTCCGCCCGCTCGATGGTGAGCGAATGCAGTAATTTTGCCCTTTCGTTCATCGCTGCTCCGACCCGCGGGTCTTGCCACGACGATATGGTGACAAAGGGGCGTTCGCGCGTTATCTTTAAGCCTGTCGAATATTTCGATTGTCGAAATAACTTGCCCGGCGTCCCGATGTCAAGCCAACGCAGCAGAGCCCCGACGGCACGAGCGGATCAGGTCGAGGCTTTGCTGGGTGCCGGTCGCGAGCAGAGCGACGCTACGATGATGTTCCTCAACGCCGTGGCGCAACGCTTCGGCCTGAGCCTGACCGAACAGAATGCCATCAGCGTCATCGACCGGCTTGGCCCGCTGTCGGCTGGAGAGATCGCCGCCCACACCGGCCTGGCGACGGCGTCCGTCACCAGTCTCATTGATCGGCTCGAAGCCAAAGGCTTCGCGCGCCGGGTCCGCGATGCACTGGACCGCCGGCGCGTGTTCGTCGAGCTGCGGCCCGAACGCGCCTCGTCCTATGGAAAGGAGTTCGATCCGCTGCGCCAATCGTTCGCGCGCCTGCTCCGCGGCTATCACGATGATGAGCGCGCGGTCATCCTCGACTGCATGGTCCGCATCACCGCCCTGATGCGCGAGGAGGCCGTGAAGGTCATGGGGGCGGTCGAAATGCCGTCGGCGGGGGGCGCTTCGAGCACTTCATCTGCTGCGGCAGCGCAATCGGCCAAGCTCTTGCGCCGGACAGCAAAATTCCCGAGGACGACCAAGGCACGCGTCCCCGCGCCGTGATGACAACATCCGACGCGTCAGCTGGGCGGTGTTGCGAGGAAGAAGACAAAGGATGGCGCACTCATGATCCGCTCCGCGCACATCGACACCTTCGCGCGCGATCACCTGCCGCCGTCGGAGCAATTGCCGGAGTTTCTGTTCAACCTGCCAGAAGTGCGCTTCCCCGACCGCCTCAACTGCATCACCGCGTTCGTCGATGATTGGGTCGCGGCTGGCCACGGCGGCGCCGACTGTCTGATCTCGCCGTCGGAGAGGCTCTCTTACGCCAACCTCGCCGAGCGCGTGAACCGCATCGCCAACGTGCTGACCCGCGATCTCGGCATGGTGCCGGGCAATCGGGTGCTGCTGCGCGGGCCGAACAGTCCGATGATGGTTGCGGTCTATTTTGCGGTGATCAAGGCCGGTGGCGTCGTGGTGGCGACCATGCCGCTGCTGCGCGCCAAGGAGATCGCCTTCCCGATCACGAAGGCCGAGATCCGCCTGGCGCTCTGCGATATTCGTCTCGCCGTTGAGTTGGAGAAAACGCGGCCGCTCGCCCCGCTGCTCGACCGCATCGTCTATTGGGGCTCCGGCGCCGCCGACAGCCTCGAAGCCCTAATGATGAAACCGGGTTACGAGCATTTCACCGCTTGCGATACGGCGAGTGACGATGTGTGCCTGATCGCCTTCACCTCTGGCACGACCGGCGTGCCCAAGGGCACCATGCATTTCCACCGCGACATGCTGGCGATCTGCGACACCTTCGGCAAATACGTGTTGCGCCCGACGGCCGCCGATCGCTTCATCGGCTCGCCGCCGATCGCGTTCACCTTCGGGCTCGGCGGCATGGTGCTGTTCCCGCTGCGCGCCGGCGCCGCAACGGTCCTCCTGGAAAAAGCCGCGCCGGACGATCTCCTTCCCGCCATCGGAAAATTCCGCGCCACGGTCTGCTTCACCGCACCGACCGCCTATCGCTACATGCTCGGAAAGATGGCGGATCACGACCTCTCGTCGCTGCAGAAATGCGTCTCAGCCGGCGAGACGCTGCCCAAGGCGACCTTTGACGCTTGGCTTCAGGCGACCGGCATCCGCATCATCGACGGACTCGGCTCGACAGAGATGCTGCACATTTTCATCGCTTCGCCGCCCGAGGCGATGCTGGGTGGCGCCACCGGAACGCCGATCCCGGGCTTCGAAGCGCGCGTTATCGACGAGGCCGGCCGGGAAGTGGCCGACGGCGTGCCCGGCCGCCTCGCGGTCAGGGGGCCGACCGGCTGCCGCTATCTCGGCGACCAGCGCCAGACCCAATACGTCCAGAACGGCTGGAACATCACTGGAGACACCTACCTCCGCCGCCCCGACGGCTATTTCGTCTACCAGGCGCGCTCTGATGACATGATCATATCGGCGGGCTACAACATTGCCGGGCCGGAGGTGGAGACGGTGCTGCTCACGCATCCGGCCGTTGCTGAATGCGGGGTGGTAGGGCAGCCCGACCAGGACCGGGGAAACATCGTCAAGGCCTACTTGGTCCTCAAGGATGGATTTGTCGGCGACGCTGCGCTGACGCGCGCGCTGCAGGAGCATGTCAAAAACACGGTGGCACCTTACAAATATCCGCGCGCGATCGAGTACGTGACGAGCCTGCCCCGTACCGAGACCGGCAAACTGCGGCGCTTCGAGTTGCGCCGCATCGCGGCGGAAGCAGTTGCCAAGCTTGTAACGTAGGAGAGTGACTTTGCCCGAGGTCCAGTCCGTTGATGTTTCAGATCAAGCACCTGTAACTGAGGATGATACGCGTATGGACGATTGGCTTTCATCGGCCCGTTTCATCGATAGCGACGCGCCCGCGGTCGCGGCGTTCGCCAAAAAGGCGATCGCCGGGATCGAGGGCGAGAAAGACAAGGTCCTGCAACTCTACCGGACCATCCGCGACGAGATCGTGTACGACCCGTACGTCAACTTCTCCGATCCGGCATGCTTCAGGGCAAGCGGAGTGCTCGCGTCCGGCCGCGGCTTCTGCATCGGCAAGGCGGCGCTGCTCGCCGCCGCTACCCGCGCCATCGGCGTTCCGGCGCGGGTCGGCTACGCCGACGTCCGCAATCACCTGACCTCGCGGCGGCTGTACGAGCGCATCAAGACCGACCTCTTCATCTGGCACTCCTACGCCGACCTCAATGTCTGCGGCCGATGGGTCAAGGCTACCCCGGCGTTCGATCTGGCGCTGTGCGAGCGCGTCGGGATCAAGCCGCTGGAGTTCGATGGCGAGAACGACTCGCTGTTCCACCCGTTCGATCGCGAGGGCCGGCGCCACATGGAATATTTGCGCGACCGCGGCACCTTTGCCGACGTGCCATTCGAGACGATCCAAGAGGCTTTCAGCCACGCCTATCCGAGCCTCATGACCGGGACCGTGCTCAAGGGCGACTTCCGCTCGGAAGCGGTCGCCGCGGTCGCCGATGAGGCGGCGCCTGCCTGAGAGAATTGAAGGCGCCGATCGGAGACCTATCTCTGGCTAGGGCTCGGGCGCCCGTCCCTCGCGCATCCGCGAGTGTTTGAGCGCTCGCGCGCGACGGAATTCCGAAAAGGCCGCTCCGGCTTGTGCGCGGTGCGGCGCTACGGCCGAGAGGACATGGGATGAAATTCGGCATTGGTCAGCCGGTGCGGCGTCACGAGGATCTGCGTCTCATCACCGGGCGAGGCCGCTATACCGACGACGTCGATCTACCGCACGCGGCGCATGCTTTTGTGCTGCGTGCGCCGGCCGCCCACGCCAACATCAAGCGCATCGACGCGACGGCAGCGCGGGGCATGCCCGGCGTGCTGCTGGTCGCGACCGGGGAGGATACCCGCGCTGACGGCCTCGGCGACATCGGCTGCCTGGTGCCGCTCCCCAACCGCGACGGCACGCAGCGCCACGATACGCCCCGCCCGGTGCTTGCGCACGGCAAGGTGCGGCACGTCGGCCAGCCGGTCGCATGGGTCGTCGCCGAGACGATGGCGGCCGCGCGCGACGCCGCCGAAGCCATCGAGGTCGAGTACGAGCCGTTGCCGGCGGTGACCGATGCCACGGATGCGCTCGCTGCCGGCGCGCCGCAGCTCTTCGATCACATTCCCGGCAACCTGGTATTCGACTGGGACAACGACCTCGGCGACGCCAAGGCGACCGAGGCGGCGTTCGCCAAGGCCGCGCACGTCACGACGCTCGACCTCGTCAACAACCGGGTCGTCGCCAACTCGATGGAGCCGCGCAACGCCGTCGCCGACTATGACGCGGCGAGCGGCCGCTCGACCCTCTACACGGCGAGCCAAGGCCCGCACTTGGTGCGCGATCCGCTCGCCGAGATGGTGCTCAAGATCCCCAAGGAGTCGCTGCGGCTGATCACGCCCAATGTCGGCGGCGCCTTCGGCATGAAGGCCTTCATCTATCCGGAGCAGGCGCTTGCCGTCTGGGCAAGCCGCAAGCTCAAGCGGCCAGTGAAGTGGCAGGAGGATCGCTCCGAAGGATTCGTGTCCGACAATCAGGGCCGCGACCACACGACGCGCGCCGAACTCGCGCTCGACAGGGAAGGCCGTTTCCTCGGCCTGCGCGTATCGATCCTCGCCAATGTCGGCGCCTATCTTTCGCCGTTCGGCTGCTTCGTGCCGACGCGCTCGACTGATCTCGTTTCCGGCATCTACGCGATCGGCGCCGTCCACGTGAACGTCAAGGGCGTGTGCACCAACACGGTGCCGGTATGTGCCTATCGCGGCGCCGGGCGGCCGGAGGCCGCCTACCTGCTCGAGCGGCTCGTCGATGCCGCCGCGCGCGAACTCCGAGTCAGCCCCGACGCCATCCGTCGCGTCAACTTCGTGCCGCCGTCGGCCATGCCCTACACCTCGGTGACCAAGCTCGTGTTCGATTCCGGCGAGTTCGAGAAGGTGATGGACCGCTGCATGACGGCGGCGGAGTGGTCATCGTTCGCGGAGCGGCGCGCGCGCAGCGAGCGCAACGGCACCCTGCGCGGCATCGGCATGGCGACCTACACCGAGCGCTGCGGCGGCGGCTTTCCCGAGACCGCGTCGATCGAATTCAAGGACGACGACCGCATCGAACTGGTCATGGGCTGCCAGGAATACGGCACCGGTCTCATCACCGCATACAAACAATTGGTCTCGGACCAGCTCGGCGTCGATGCCGACCGCATCGACGTGATCATGGGCGATACCGACCGCACGCCGGCCGGGCTGACCGGAGGCTCGCGCGCGATCGCTGTCGGCGGAGCGGCGCTGCACGAGGCCGGACGCACCATCATTGAGAAAGGCACGCAGCTTGCCGCCCACCTTCTCGAGGCCTCGGCGCACGATGTGGTCTTCAACGACGGTGCCTTCGGTGTGCCCGGCACCGACCTGCGCGTCGACCTCTTCCAGATCGCAAAGGCCGCGCGCGATCCGGCCAAATTGCCGTCCGGCATGGAGCCGGGCCTCGACACCACCCATCATCGCGTGCCGCCGGCGCAAACGTTTCCCAATGGGTGCCACATCGTCGAGGTCGAGATCGATCCCGGCACCGGCCTGGTCACGCTCGAGCGCTACACGATCGTCGACGACTTCGGGCGCACCATCAATCCGCTGCTGCTCGAGGGACAGGTGCATGGCGGGATCGTGCAAGGCATCGGCCAGGCCCTCCTGGAGCATGCCGTCTACGATACGGTCGATGGTCAGCTGCTCGCGGGCTCGTTCATGGACTATGCCATGCCGCGCGCCGACGATCTGCCAAGCTTCGCCTTCTCGACTCACAATGTGCCGTCGACCTCCAATCCGTTTGGCGTCAAAGGCGCCGGTGAGGCCGGCGCTGTTGGGGCACCGCCGGCGGTGATCAATGCCATCGTCGATGCGCTGCACCATAGTGCAGGCGTGCGTCATATCGACATGCCCGCCACCCCGCGCCGGGTGTGGGAACTGCTCAACGGCAAGCACGCGGAAGCACTCGCTCGCTGACGCGCAGACCTGGCGTCAACTGGCGCCCAAATCTGGAGCGCCCTGCTCTCTACAGAAGCTGCCGGGAGCGGCCTCCGGTCACGTTCGAGGCGCTGTTTCATGCAATATCCTTCCACCGCGGAACCATTTTAATCCGATCGACTTAGGGCCGCCGCCGTGCGTTCCAGCAAGCACTGCAGCGCTGCAGCGGCACGCACATCTTGTTCGCAAATTTCGCGAGATGTTTATGGAAATGTCCCGTTGCCGACTCAACGGCGTCACGCTGATGCCACACACCCTTACTACCGTCGCGTTCGAGAGGGCGGGGATGCAGGAGGGAGAGTGTGATGACGCTGCACATCGAGACCGCGCAGCGCAGCCGGTTGGCGACCTACAACAAAAATACCTGCCCGCAATGCAGTGGTTGGCTGCTCGCGCCTGACTGGTCTGAACATCTGAGCGAACGCTGCGTACGCCACGCCTGGTCGTGCGAAGCCTGCGGCTACGAATTCGAGACGGCGGTGTTCTTTTCCACGCCGGTCGCGGCGGCGGCCTGATCGGGCAAGCAGGCGCCGACGCTCAGAAAGATCGCTCCGAAGGATTGCGCTCCCAGGTTGCTTCGTCGTTCTGAGGAGCGCAGCGACGAAGCAATCCATCGCCGCGCACCCGAAGGCGATCGCTTCGCTGCCGCTCGCAATTGAACATGTACAGCAATGACGAAGCGTTCTCGCGGCGCGCTATCATTTGCTCTCGGCGACGAGGGTCGCCGGTACCGCTCGGACGGCGGCTGAGATCGTGCCATCGCGAGCCGCATCATCCGTCGGTGGCCTCGGGATGCGAAAACTATTGCTCCGTCGTGGAGTGCCACCGGTCGCTGAAAGAGTTGGTCTCGTTGGGTGGCGCCGGCGCGGGCTTTGGAGAAGTCGCCGCTGCCGGAACCGGTTTGGGAGCACTCGCCGCTGCGGGAGCGGGAGCGGGCGCAATTGCCGGTGGAGGTGTCTTGGCCTCAGGTGTTGGCTGCGGCGCGACGCGGGCGACGGGTGGGGCAGCGGGCCGCGTGGCGACCGCTGGTCCAGCGATCGGCGGCGTCACGTTGGCATAAACGCTGCGGGGAATAAGCAGCATGCGGCCGGGCTCGATCGGCCGGTCCACGTCGAGTTTGTTGATCTGCGCGATGGCCCAGGCGGGCGCCTGATAGGTCGCGGCGACCGATTCCAGCGTTTCGCCCGATTTCACCTTCGCCCGCACGGCGTCGTCCCACAAGACGATGGGGACGCTCCCCGGCACGGTGTATTTGAGCACGAGCGGCCGCAGGTCGGCGCCGGCCGCGCGCCGCGGCAACGGCTCCTTCGGGTGCCGCGCTGCGTAGGCGGCGACGGCCATTATCTTGTCGGCCACGGCTTCCTGGACTGCCGGAGTCTTGTCCAGCGTGATGTGGAAGATCTCGGTGTGCTCGCGAAGATCGACGTCGATCAGCCGCAGCGGAAATCGGGACCCGGCTGCACCTCGCCACCGCCGATGATATTGGCGCCCTGATAGAGGTTGATGAACAGGTCGACATTCGCCGGCACCGCGTCGGCGATGCGGGTGGGATCAAAGCCGAAGGCCAGCGCCACCGGCACGCCGGCCTCCTTGAGCCGTTCGGCAATGGCGATGATGTAGTCGGCGCCGCTCGAGTGCCCGAGCAGCATGACCGGGCCGCGTTCCTCGCCCGCCTTGTATTTGCGGATGATGTCGCCAGCGATCGAACCGGTCTCGGACAGGCCATAGACTGTCGCCGTCACGCCGCGATGATTGATCTTTGCAGCGAGTTGATCGATCCCGTACGAATAGATGGTGGTAAGACCGCGCACCAGATAGACGTGTCCGGGGAGTTTCGGCCCCCCCGGAACGCTCGAGTCCTCCGAATAGGCAACCCAGGTGTGGACGACCTGATCATATCCACAGCCGCCAACGAGTCCGCCCACGCAGAGCACGACGGCAAGACCGAATAGTCCGGATCTGAGTCGTCCCCGATTCCCCATCCCTGACGCCAATTTCGCTCTCGATCGGCGTGGCGGATAGCGCCTCCCCAACCCGCATGACGAAAACGTAACATCGCGGATTAGACACCGTCAAAACCGGAATCGTGGAACCGCAAAAGTTCCGCGCTACGGCTGATAGCGGTGACGTTCGCCCCGGAAATCCTCGATCTCTACGCCGTCCTCGCGCAGATAGTTCGGCCCGATTGGAGATTTGCCGTAGCCGCCGGGAATATCCAGCATGTAGGCCGGTTGGCACAGACCGGAGTATCGGCCGCGGAGCGCCCGCATGAGCGCCTGGCCTTCGGCGACAGTGGTGCGCAGATGCGCCGTGCCAGGCGCGAGGTCGGCGTGGTGCAGATAGTACGGCTTGATCCGGCACTCGACGAATGCGCGCATCAGCGCGCCTAACGTTTCGGCGTCGTCGTTGACGCCGCGCAGCAGCACCGACTGCGAGAGCATCGGGATACCGGCATCGACGAAGCGGGCGCAGGCCGCACGCGCGCGTTCGGTCAACTCGCGCGGATGATTGGCATGGAGCACGACGAAGGTGGCCTTCTCGGTGCGCAAAGCGCGGACGAGCGCGCTGGTAACCCGCTCCGGCGCCACGCCCGGGACGCGCGTGTGCACGCGGATCACTTTGACGTGCGCGATGGCAGCGAGCCGCGTCACCACATCCTTGAGCCGCCGCGGCGAGAGCACCAGCGGATCACCACCGCTGAGGACGACCTCCCAGATTTCCGGGCGGCTGCGGATATAGTCGAGCGCGGCGGCAAGAGCGTTTGCCGAGAGCCCTCCCCTGCCCGGCCCGACCGTTTCCCTGCGGAAGCAAAAACGGCAATAGACCGCGCAGGCGTTCACGAGCTTCAGCAGCACGCGGTCGGGATAGCGATGCACGACACCTTCGACCGGGCTGAAAGCTTCGTCACCGATCGGGTCGCTGCGCTCCTGCGGCCGCGTCTCAAGTTCGCGCGCATCGGGCACGAACTGTTGCGCGATCGGGTCCTGCGGGTTGCTTCGGTCGATCAGGCCGGCCATCGCCGGCGTGATGGCGACAGCGTAACGCGCGGCGACTTCCGCAAGCTCTGGCATCCGTTCGCTCGGCACGAGGGCGTGGTCGCAGAGGTCGTCGACGCTGCGCAGCGTGGTGGCGGGCGGCTTCATCGGCTCCGTGGAATTCATGGGATTGGCAGGTTCCGTGGCAGAGGATTCCATAGCACCTCATCGAGGCGTGCGGCGCCGGTCGCCAGCATGACTAGGCGGTCGAGGCCGAGGGCGATGCCGCAGGCCGGCGGCATCATCGCCAGCGCGGCCAAAAAGTCCTCATCGAGCGGATAGCGCTCGCCGTAGATGCGCGCCTTTTCCGCCATCTCCCGTTCGAGCCGCCGCCGCTGCTCCGCCGCGTCGGTCAGTTCGGCGAAGCCGTTGGCAAGCTCGACGCCACAGGCATAAAGCTCGAACCGTTCGGCGACGCGCGGGTCGCCCGCCGGCCGCGCCAGCGCCGCCTGCCCGGCAGGATAACGGTCCAGGATGGTGGCGCGGCCGATGCCGAGATTACCTTCGATCCTCTCCACCAGCACGCGGCTGAAAATGTCGCCCCAGCGATCGTCATCGGCGATCCGAATGCCGGCGGTCCGCGCGGCACGGGCGAATGCGTCGCGGTCGGGCTCACCGCCCGGCTCGGCCGGCAGCGTCGCCAAAAGATCAATACCGGCGAAGCGTTCGAAGGCCTCCGCCACCGTAAGCCGCTCCGGCGCGGTGAAGGCGTCGGCCGAACGGCCGCGAAAGGTGAGACGGTTCGTCCCCGCGGCGGCCGCCGCCTGCGCCAGGATGGCAGCGCAATCGGCCATCAGCACTTCGTACTGCTCGCCGGCGCGATACCATTCGACCAGCGTGAATTCCGGGTGATGCAGCGCGCCGCGTTCGCGGTTGCGGAACGCCTTGGCGAATTCGACGATGCGGCGCTCGCCCGCCGCGAGCAGCTTCTTGCAGGCGAATTCCGGCGAGGTGCGCAGATAGAGCGGCGCCGACGCGCCGTCGGGCGACGTAAGCGCCGTCGCAAACGCATGCAGGTGCGTCTCGTTGCCGGGCGAAACCTGGAAAGCCCCGGTTTCCACCTCGACGAAATCGTGCCCGGCGAACCAGGCGCGCAAGGCCGAGACGATACGGTTGCGCGCCATGAGCACCGGCCGGCGATCGGCGTGCACGTGCGGAGCCCAGAAGGGCGAAGCTGCGGGCGCGAGTTCCGGCATGTCCTTGTGCGCGTAAGGCTTAGGAAATATGTGGCGATCGGGCTCAGGATCGCTATGTTGCGCCCGGATTCGGGCCAAAGACGTCGAGGAAACCGTGAGAGTCATCGCCAGCTCGCTGCGAAAAGGCAATATCGTCGAGATCGAAGGCAAGCTCGGCGTGATCGTATCGGCCGAGAATATCCATCCCGGCAAGGGCACGCCGGTGACCCAGCTCGACGTACGGCGGATCGCCGACGGGGTGAAGGTCTCGCTGCGCTACAAGACCACCGACCAGGTCGAGCGCGCCTTCGTCGAGGACCGCAAGCATCAATACCTCTACCAGGACGGCGACGGCTTTCATTTCATGAACATGGAAAGCTACGACCAGGTCACGCTGCAGCCCGACATCATCGGCGATCAGGCGGCCTACCTGCAGCCCGAGATGGAGGTGACGATCAGCCTGCACGAAGGTGCGCCGGTCTCGATTGAGCTGCCGCCACGCGCCATCCTCGAAGTGATGGAGACCGAGCCCACGGTCAAAGGCCAGACCGCCGCCTCCTCCTACAAGCCCGCGCTCCTCTCCAACGGCGTGCGCACCATGGTGCCGCCGTTCGTCACCATCGGCACCAAGATTGTCGTGGCGACCGTCGACGGCAGCTACGTCGAGCGGGCGAAGGAGTAGTCTAGCTGAAGAGTGGTCGACTGCAGCGTGATACGTGTCTGCGCCAGAGCAATGCCGAAGACTATTTACGTAGGCTTATTTTTCATCACGGCACTCTGTACCGGAGCGTCTGGGACGGCGTCAGATACCATAGCAAAGATAGACCAACTTGTCTCTTCGGAGATGGCTCGGCAGGGAATTCCCGGAATGGCCCTCGCTGCCGTCAAAAACGGAGAGATCGTGGTCGCGAAAGGCTACGGTTTTGCAAATCTCAATGCCCGCGTCCCGGCCACGAGGCAGAGCATCTTCCAAGCCGGATCGATCGGCAAGCAATTCACTGCGGCGGCAATCTTACTGCTCGAAGAACATGGAAAGTTGCGAGTTGACGACAGGATAGCTCGCTACCTGCCCCTCACGCGGGCAAGTTGGGGATCGATCACGCTGCGCCACTTGCTGACGCACACGTCGGGGGTACCGGAATATGAAGGCAAGATCGACGATCAGCGCGATTATTCCGAGCGGCAGCTCACGGAATTTGTAGGGCTGCTGTCGCGCAGATCAGCCCCCGGCGAAAAATTCGAATACAGCAACAGCGGTTACCTGCTGCTCGGCGTGATTATCAGAACGGTGACAGGAAAGTTCCATGCGGATTACATTCGAGAGCATATCTTTGAACCGCTGGGCATGAACACAGCGCGTATTTTGACCGATGCTGATACCGATCCAAATCGCGTCACCGGCTATCGCGTGGGCAATGGTCGGATTGTTCAGCAAGAATGGGTATCGGCCACATTCAATCAAACGGCCGACGGTGTTTTTTATCTGTCCATAAACGACTTCTTGGCCTGGGAGCGGGGTGTACGAGAGCGCGCCCTGTTAAAGCCTGAAAGCTGGTCGCAGACCTTTACTCCCGTCGTCCTCAACAATGGCAAAACGCATCCTTACGGATTCGCGTGGGAGCTCACAAAAAAAGGCGGGCAGACGGTACACGGCCACGATGGTTCATTCGGAGGTTTTGAGGCAATCCTGACACGGTACATCGAACAGGACCTCACGCTCGTCGCTCTCGCCAATCTTTCCGATGTTGATTTAAAGCGTATTACTGAACGTACCGCTAAACTCTTGCGCGAGGAACGGCGTGACTCGGTGCCGCCGCCTTGAGCTGGAGGGCTTGCCGGAGACTTCATCTAATCGGATTGTTCGCCATCAAGAACCGGTAACCGCTTGCCTTCCCAGTGACTTAACAGACTGCGAGGCAATATAAAGACAAGCAAGCAACATGCGCCAGAAGCTGCGGCAAAGATCTTAGCTAAGTCAAATAGCGTCATCGATAGGCGCTCCACTAACAACGCCGCCAAATTATCTCCAATGGCGGCGCCCGCGTTCGACGCACTCATGAACACTGCAAATCCAAATGCTGCGGAAGAACCTAACGTCGATATGGCCGCGCTCTGCATCACCCCCAAAGCCCCAATCGCGAAGAGGAACCCACTCGCAAACTCGACGATGAGCGCACTGGGGAACGATACGTAAAAAAGGTAACTTGCTATTCCTATGGAGGTGCCTAGTGTTCCTAGGACCAGGAGCAATTGCATCGGAAATTGTCGACACAAGAACTGATACAGACCCGAAGCCAACAGGCCTCCGAATCCGGCGACAGCCGTGAGGTATCCAATTTCGACATCGGAGAAAGCGAGAGTATTCTTCTGATAAAAGTAGAGAGGCGTTCCGAACGACTGCGGAATGCTGGCAATAAGCGAAAAAATTGCAACCAGCCATATAGTGCGTGAATTCAGCATCGATTTGATATCGGAAAAAACGTTTTTAGCTCCGACAAGGGTAGACTCCCTCTGAATAGGCTCCGTGTCGGATACGGCTGTGATCGGCGCGGCCACAACAGCAATCCCAGCGCCTACTAGCGCCGCTGTGCCAAACGGGAGTCCGGCGAGATATCCTGACAGGGGGCCAGCAACGAGATCACATGCATGCTCAACAAACATGCGGCAAGAGACTAGCCGCCCTTCAGCCATTAAAAGTTTACCCCGTTCGACAATAAGTCCTCCTAACACGGTACTGCCAATTACCAGCATGCACTGCATCGCAATCACCCCAGCCAACAACAGCGGATAGGAATGCGACACCATTCCGAGAAAGACCCAAAGTGCGCCTGCTGTGAGGGCGCTAATGATTAGGTAGTAACGCCGATGTGTTCCAAACAAAGCAATGCTATCGACTAAAAGACCAGCAATTGGCTTCACGTACCATGCAAGCGCACCAATGCCGAAAAGCATTGCCATCTGCGATTGGGAAACACCGAGCTCCTCCTTGAGCAGACGACGTATTGGAAGGTCGAGGAGATCAGGTTGCGCGAGAGAAGTAGAAATGGTTCCCGCCGCAATGATCAGCATCGATAGACGCAGCGAAGGTTGGTCGTTCTGATGTGCCATAGCAAAAGTTAGCTAAAGCAGTGAGGTACTTGCAGGGAGCGCAGACGCGATTTGGCTAGCGGCATCATTCCGGAAAGCTGCGACGCGGTTATCCGCAAACCATAGCCACGGCACCCCCGCGCTGTGGGCACTGCGATGTTCACGATTATTGCTCCCGGGCTCGCGCCTGCGGCGCGCCCGGGAACGGCTTAGAGAGTATGGGTCAGAAGAAGGCCAGCGTACGGATTTCGATGCTCTCGCGCGGACGCGCATTGGGCGGCGCGGTCGGATCGTCGAAGGCGGTGTGCGCCGTCCAGCGGGCGCGGCCGTCCTTGAGCGAATCGAACACCTTGAACACGATCGCCTCCTCGCGCCGCATGCGCGGGAACCAGAACCATTTGTGCGCCGGATTGTAGGTGAGGGCGTAGGTCTGACCGACCCGGTTCGGATAACGCCGCTCGGAGATCACGAGATCGTCGAACGAGACGCTGCGCGCGTCGCAGATCGCCAGCGGAAAGCTTTCGACCGGATGACGGATCGGCCGCCAGACCTGGATGATGGCGAAGCGGCGACTGAGCAGCGCGTCCGCCTCCTCCGGGAGAAGGTCGCGCACCCGCTGCGGCCCCGACCATTCGGTGTAGTCGTTGTGCACGCGCGGCACGACCTCGCGGATCTTGCGCTGGGCGCGCATCTCATCGTCGGCGGTGCGCAGCGTATGGTCGAAGACGACGACGCGCGAAGCGCCGCTCTCCGCCTTCACCAGCGCTTCCATCTCCGGATAGTAGACGCGGCGCACCTCGTCCTCGTCGAAGAAGTCGGCAATCCTCGTGTCGTGGCGGACGAAGCGGAAGCCGTCGCGCTCGAGCGCGAACTCCGGCACGTGCGGCCGGCCGTTGTGGAGGACGACCTGCCGCGCATCGACCGTCCCGCCGCTGCGCCGGTCGAGGCCGCCAGGGCCGCCTGTCTCGGTAAAGAGCTTCTCGCCGTTATTGACGATGTAATTGAGCGTCGCCTCGATCGTCTCGACCGCTTTCGGCGCGGAGTGCTTTTCGAGCACCTGAACCATTGCCAACTCCCTCGCAAAAGAGCGGCGATTGAACGCCGGCTCCTCCATAAGATAGGCTGCTGGCGGAAGCTGAAAAAGAGGCAACCGGGACGACTCGAGCCCTGCGGGGAGCCACCCGTTCATAGGTGCGGCGGCCTCAATTGCGGCTCGGCGCCAGGCGAATATCCCCCATGCAGAAATCCCAACTCCCCCATCGGCCCATGGGCCTCGCCGCGCCGAGCCGTCGGGAGTCGCTCGCGCTGACGCTGGCTGCGACCGCGGCGCTGATCGCTCCCGCGCCCCTGGCGCGCGCCGCCGAGGACTTTGGGCAATGGGTCGCGCGTTTTCGCGCCAAGGCGCTCACCCGCGGCATCAGTGCCGACACTTACGACCGCGCCATGGACGGGCTGCAGCCGGACAAGACCGGCCTTGAGGCGATCCACAATCAGGCCGAATTCAACGAACAGCTCTGGCAATATCTCAATCGCCGCGTGTCCGACTGGCGCGTCACGGCCGGCAAGGAGAAGGCGAAGGAATACGGCGCACTTTTCTCCCGCATCGAAAAGGATTTCGGCGTCGAGCGCGCGATCATGCTCGGCGTCTGGGGCGTCGAGTCGGCGTATGGCGATCCGCTCGTACAGAAAAACCACATGCGCCCGATCATCCCGTCGCTGGCGACGCTCGCCTGGGCCGAGCCGCGCCGCCGCGACTATTGGGAGAAGGAGCTGATCAACGCGCTGACGATCGTCCAGCGCGGCTGGAGCACGCCGGCGGAGATGAGCGGCTCGTGGGCGGGCGCCATGGGCCACACCCAGTGGATGCCCGAGGTGTGGCTCAACCTCGGCGTCGACTACGACCACGACGGCAAGATTTCGCCCTACGGCGCGCCGGACGATGCGCTGGCAACGACGGCGCGCTATTTCATCGAGCGCGGCAACTACCGGCGCGGCGAGCATTGGGGTTACGAGGTTCGCATGCCGCCGAAGATGAAAGGCGGTTCGCGCACCTATGCCGCATGGCAGGCGGCCGGCGTGACCCGTGCCGACGGCGAAGCTTTTCCGCAGCCGAAGGCGACCGCAAAGCCATGGGTCCCGGTGCCCGGTGGACCCGCCTTCCTGCTCGGGCCGAATTTCTACGCGGTGCGCTCATACAATCCGTCGATGAACTATGCGCTCGCGCTCGTCCATCTCGGCGACCGCTGCGTCGGCGGCGCGCCGTTCGTGCAGAAATTCCCGGGCTCCGAGCGCACGCCGACTTTGGCCGAGCTGAAGGAGATTCAACAACGCCTCACGGCGCTCGGCTTCGATACCGGCGGGGTCGACGGCCGCGTCGGCAACGACACCATGCTTGCGGTGCAAAACTTTCAGCGCAAGGTCGGCATGGAGCCGGCCGACGGCTACGCCGGCGTCAACCTGCTCGCCCGCCTGCGCCAGGGTTTGTGATTCTCGTCGAGTCTCGGCCGACGGCCACGTCGTCTCTGCAACTAGAACGTGCCGACACTGCTCAGCGGTTTCCGCGGCGTGTCGAAAAAGGTCAAACGTCGAGCAACTCCTCGTCGGCGAATTCGGCGCGCTCCTGGATGAAGGCGAAGCGCGCCTCGGCCTTGGTGCCCATCAGCCGCTCCACGGCGCTCGCGGTGTCTTGACGGTCGTCGGCGAGCAGCATGACCTTAAGGAGCGTGCGCTTCTTCGGGTCCATGGTGGTTTCCTTGAGCTGCGGCGCCATCATCTCGCCGAGCCCCTTGAAGCGGCTCACTTCGACCTTGGCGTTGGCGTGAAACTCCTTGCGCAGGAGTTCGTCCTTGTGGGCGTCGTCGCGGGCGTAAAAAATCTTGCCGCCGTGGCTCAGCCGGTAGAGCGGCGGCACCGCGAGATAAAGGTGCCCCTTGTCGATGAGCTGCGGCATCTGCCGATAGAAGAAGGTGATAAGCAGCGAGGCAATGTGGGCGCCGTCGACGTCGGCGTCGGTCATGATCACCACCCGCCCGTAGCGCAAATCCTCGTCGCGGTAGTGCGCACCGGTGCCGCAACCGAGCGCCTGCACGAGATCGGCGAGCTGCTGGTTCTGCGCGAGCTTCTCCTGGCCGGCGGAAGCGACGTTGAGGATCTTTCCGCGCAGCGGCAGGATCGCCTGGCTGGCGCGGTCGCGCGCCTGCTTCGCGGTGCCGCCGGCGGAATCGCCCTCGACCACGAAAAGCTCGGAGCCTTCGGCGGCGGTGTTGGTGCAGTCGGCGAGCTTTCCCGGAAGGCGCAGTTTTTTCACCGCGGTCTTGCGCGCGATGTCCTTTTCCTGGCGGCGGCGGATGCGCTCCTCAGCGCGTTCGACGACGAAATCGAACAGCTTGTTCGCCTGCAGCGGGTTGCCGGCGAGCCAGTGGTCGAACGGGTCCTTCATCGCCTGCTCGACGATGCGCTGCGCCTCGGCGGTGGCGAGGCGATCCTTGGTCTGGCCCTGGAATTCCGGCTCACGGATGAAGACCGACAGCATGGCCGCGGCGCCCACCATCACGTCCTCGCTGGTGATCGCCGCCGCGCGCTTGCCTTGGCCGACGCGTTCGGCGTGATCCTTGAGGCCGCGAACAAGCGCCGCGCGCACGCCGGATTCATGCGTGCCGCCGTCCGGCGTCGGAATGGTGTTGCAGTAGGAGTTGAGGAAGCCGTCGGCGTCGGCGGACCAGGCCACGGCCCATTGCACGCCGCCATGCGCGCCGGTCTTGCCGGCGCTGCCGGTGAAAATGTCGGGATGCACCAGGGTCGCGCCGGCGAGCGTCTCCGACAGGTAGTCCCTGAGCCCGTCGGCGAAGTGGAAGGTCGCTTGCTCGGGCACGTTGTCGACGCCGCGCAGAAGCTCCTTGGCGCACGACCAGCGGATTTCGACGCCGCCGAACAGATACGCCTTCGAGCGCGTCATCTTGAACACGCGCTCCGGCCGGAAGTGCGCCTTGGCGCCGAAGATCTCGGGATCGGGGCGGAAGCGCACCTTGGTGCCGCGGCGGTTCGGCGCCTTGCCGGCGTCCTGCAATTTGCTCTTCGGCGCGCCGCGCTCGAACGCCATCCGATAAAGCTTTTGGCCGCGCGCGACCTCGACCTCCATGCGCTCGGACAGAGCATTGGCGACCGACACGCCGACGCCGTGCAGTCCGCCGGACGTCTCGTACACCTTCGAGTCGAACTTGCCGCCGGCATGCAGCGTGCACATGATCACTTCGAGCGCGGATTTCTTGGGGAATTTCGGATGCGGATCGACCGGGATGCCGCGGCCATTGTCGTTGACGGTGACGAAACCGTCCGCGTCCATCTCCACCTCGATCCAATCGGCATGGCCGGCGAGCGCCTCGTCCATGGCGTTGTCGATCACCTCAGCGAACAGGTGATGGAGCGCCTTCTCATCGGTGCCGCCAATATACATGCCCGGGCGGCGGCGCACCGGCTCGAGCCCTTCCAGCACCTCGATGTGGCGCGCGG
>Ga0207644_10000884_pt1 | contig 18912 bp, 19 predicted proteins | sample KBSS73metaG_FD_184326 | JGI IMG/M metagenome (GOLD analysis project Ga0207644, IMG submission 184326) | Switchgrass rhizosphere microbial communities from Kellogg Biological Station, Michigan, USA - KBS S7-3 metaG (SPAdes) (version 2) | ecosystem: Host-associated > Plants > Roots > Rhizosphere... | reverse complement strand
GAGGTGCCTCTCGACGCCATGGTGCTGGCCGAGGTCCTCGACGGAGCCGGACTCCCCGAAGGGGTCGTGAGCATCGTCCCGGGAGGGCCCGACGCCGGTCGTCACCTGGTCGCCCACCCCGACGTCGACATGGTCACGTTCACCGGGTCGACGCCCGTCGGGCGCGAGATCGGGCGGACCTGCGGCGGGCAGAGGGCCTTTATATCATTCCACCGAGGGCTTGCCTCGCAGCGTCTTGACCCCGCCGCGCCGGCTCTTGCCGGCCAGTCGGCGTTCGCGGGAGGCTCGGGTCGGCCTCGTTTTCTTGCGGGGCGGGGGCGGCGGCTCGGCCGCCCGGCGGATCAGCGCCACCAGCCGGTCGAGCGCGGCCTGACGGTTCATCTCCTGCGAGCGATGCTCCTGGGCCAGCAGCACCAGCACGCCCTCCTGGGTCAGCCGCCCGCCGGCCAGCTGGTAGAGGCGGGCGCGCACGGGTTCGGGCAGCGACGGCGAGGCGCGGACGTCGAAGCGCAGTTCCACCGCTGTCGAGGTCTTGTTGACGTGCTGGCCGCCCGGTCCGGACGCGCGCACCGCCTTCCAGACCAGCTCGCTCTCGGCGAGGAGGATGGCGGGAGTGACCTCGATCATGTCGCACACCTGCCACGGTTCGGGGCTCTACGTGAATGCGCCCGCGCGCGGCTTCCCTTGACCTTTGCGGAAAAAAACGCTTCAGAGCCCGCGCTTTGATGCGGCGCCGCTGCTAGGGCGAGCGCGACCTTCCACCCGGTTCAGGAGAACATTCATGCGCGTCTACTACGACCGCGACGCCGACATTTCCCGCATCCTGGACAAGAAGATCGCGATCGTAGGCTATGGCAGCCAGGGCCGCGCGCACGCGCTCAACCTGACCGACTCCGGCGCCAAGAACGTGGTCGTGGCCCTGCGCCCCGGCTCGTCGACGGCCAAGAAGGTCGAGGCCGACGGCCTGAAGGTCATGAGCGTCGCCGAGGCTTCGGCCTGGGCGGACCTGCTCATGGTGCTGGCCCCCGACGAGCTGCAGGCCCAGATCTACCGTGACGAGATCGGCCCGAACCTGCGCGACGGCGCGGCGCTGCTGTTCGCCCACGGCCTGAACGTCCACTTCGGCCTGATCGAGCCCAAGGCCAGCGTCGACGTGCTGATGGTCGCGCCCAAGGGGCCGGGCCACACCGTGCGCGGCGAATACCAGAAGGGCGGCGGCGTGCCCTGCCTGATCGCGGTGCACCAGGACGCCAGCGGCCAGGCCCTGGACCTTGGCCTGGCCTACGCCTCGGCCATCGGCGGCGGCCGCTCGGGCGTCATCGAGACCAACTTCCGCGAGGAGTGCGAAACCGACCTGTTCGGCGAGCAGACCGTGCTGTGCGGCGGCGTGGTCGAGCTGATCCGCGCCGGGTTCGAGACCCTGGTCGAGGCCGGCTACGCGCCGGAGATGGCCTATTTCGAGTGCCTCCACGAGGTGAAGCTGATCGTCGACCTCATCTACGAGGGCGGCATCGCCAACATGAACTACTCGATCTCCAACACCGCCGAATACGGCGAGTACGTCACCGGCCCGCGCATCGTCACCGCCGAGACCAAGGCCGAGATGAAGCGGGTGCTGGAGGACATCCAGTCGGGCCGCTTCACGCGCGACTGGATGCTCGAGAACGCCGCCGGCCAGCCTTCCTTCAAGGCCACCCGCCGCCGCGCCGCCGAGCACCCCATCGAGGACGTGGGCGATCGCCTGCGGGCGATGATGCCCTGGATCACCAAGAACAAGCTGGTGGACCAAAGCCGCAACTGATCCAGAAAGGCCCGGGCGCGATCCCGGGCCTTTTTCGTCGCGTGGCGCGGCCCTAAGCTCAGGCGCTAAGGAGCGCCTGATGTCCGATCCCCTTCCCGTCGTCATGAACGAGGCCGAGCGTCGCTTCGAGGTGAGGCTCGGCGACGCGGTGGCCTTCACCGAATACCGGCTGCGCGAGCACTTCATGGTGCTGCCGCACACCGTGGTGCCGGACGCGTTCGCCGGCCAGGGCGTGGGCGGGCGGCTGGCGGAGGCGGCGCTGACCTTCGCCCGGGAGAACGAGCTGCAGGTGATCCCGACGTGCAGCTTCATCGCCGGCTACATCTCCAAGCATCCGCAATGGCACGACCTCGTCCAGGGCGACTTCCGCGCCCGCCTGGGGATCGAGGGCTGAGCTCAATCCCAGCCTAGCGGCGCCTGGCCTTTCAGGATGGCGTCGGCCTGCGGCGTCCAGGTCGCGCCCTGCTTGGCGTGCAGCACCAGCGGCGCCAGCAGCTTCAGCGGCGCGCGCCCGGTCTTGACCGCCCGCACCAGCACCCGCTTGGCCGGCGCCTCGGCATAGGGATGCACCGGCCGGATCTGGAACGAGCCCAGCTTGGGCGACAGCGCGGCCAGGATGTCGGCCAGCCGGTCGGCGCGGTGGATCAGGGTCAGGCCGCCGCCTTCGCGAAGCGCCTTGGTCAGGAATTCCGCCCAGGCTGCGAAGCCCGCCTCGGCGATCCAGGCTCCCCGCTTCTCCGGCGCGGGCGCGCGGAGCGAGGCTTCCCCATCGAAGAACGGCGGATTGGTCAGCACCGCGTCGAAGGGCGCCAGGCCCAGGCTGCGGAACGGACGCTCGACGTCGGCCTCGACCACCTGGACGCGATCGGCGAGGCCGTTCAGTTCGACGTTGCGGCGGGCGAGCGCCGCGGCGTCCGCGTCGCGCTCGACGCCTGTGAAGATCGCGCCCGGCCGAAGCGCCGCCGCGCCGAGCAGGACCGCGCCGGCGCCGCAGCCCGCCTCCAGCACCCGCGCCCCGGCCGGGGCGTCGCATGCGGCCGCCAGCAGGGCGGCGTCGAGGCCCGCCCGGTAGCCGCGCCTTGGCTGCAGCAGACGCACCCGCCCGCCCAGCATGGCGTCTTCGCTGATGGCGTCCATTTCCTGCTCGCCCGGCATTAGTTTGGGCCCGCCGCGCTCGGCTGCTTGACCCTGCCCTAGCGCGTCATCATTGTCCGCCGCAATCGTACACCCCCCTCCCGCCAAGGCCCGGGGGCCTCCAGGAGCTTGTGATCCGCGTGAAAGCGCGCACCGCCGCCGCCATCGCCGAGCGTCCGCATTCCATGGACGCGTTGTTCGCCCTGGCCCACGAGGACATGGTGGCGGTGGATGCGTTGATCCGCCGGCACATGCAGAGTCCCGTGCCGGTGATCCCCGCCCTTGCCGAGCACCTGATCGCCGGCACCGCCAAGCGGATGCGCCCGTTGCTGACCGTGGCGGCGGCGCGCATGGCGGGGGCGCGCGACGACGCCTGCCTGAAGCTGGCCGCGGCGGTGGAGTTCATCCACACCGCCACCCTGCTGCACGACGACGTGGTGGATTCCTCCGAGCTGCGGCGTGGGCGGGTGGCGGCCCACCTGATCTGGGGCGCGCCATCTTCGGTGCTGGTGGGCGACTTCCTGTTCGCCCGCGCGTTCGAGCTGATGGTCGGCGCGGGCTCCATGCCGGCGCTCGACATCCTGGCCCGCGCGTCGCGGGTCATCGCCGAGGGCGAGGTGCTGCAGCTCACCCGCGCCCATGACCTCGATCTCGGCCAGGAGCTCTATCTGCAGATCATCTCCGCCAAGACGGCCGAGCTGTTCGCCGCGGCCGCGGAGGCCGGCGCGGTCTGCGCCGGAGCCGAGCCCGAGCGCCGCCGCGCGCTGCGCACCTTTGGCGAGAACCTGGGCATCGCCTTCCAGCTTGTGGACGACGTCCTGGACTATTCGGGCGACGCCGAGGCGCTCGGCAAGAACCCGGGCGACGACTATCGCGAGGGCAAGGCCACCCTGCCGCTGCTGTTGGCCATGCAGCGCACCGGCGTGGCCGAGCGGGAGTTCTGGAACCGCACCGTCGACCGGCGCGACCAGACCCCGGCGGATTTCGATCGCGCGCGCGAGCTGATGCGTCAGACAGGCGCTTTGCAGGCGACGCTGGACCTCGCCCACGGCTACGCCGAAAGGGCCAAGGCGACGCTCTCGGTCTTCCCGGCCAATCCCTGGCGGCCGGCCCTGGAAGCCTTGGCCGACGTGGCGGTCAGCCGACGAACCTAACGCGGCCTTAGGAACCCAAGACGCGGATTCGCGCTCCTTCCAACCCGAAGGAGAGCGTATGTCGCCCAACGATCGACTGTCCCGCCTGGGCCTGTTCACGCCGGAGTTCCCCGACGCGGAGGCGTTGCACCAGGGTCTGGCCCGCTGGAACCACAGGCGGCTGGCGCTGCAGACGCCCAGCGAGAGCTGGATGCTCGACCTTGCCGCCGACCACCGGATGCTTCGCCTGGAAGGCGCTTTCGTCGAGGCCTTCCGCGAGCACGTGGCGCCGCAGGCGGCCGAGGCTCCGGACGATCCCGACGGCTTCGTGACCTGGTTCGAGGCCCTGCGCGACACGGGCCCCGGCCAGTGGGACCCGCTGTTCGACTGGCTGGCGGCCGAGGCGGAGCTGGAGCAGATGAAGTGGTTCCTGACGCAGGAGGCGGCGGGCGAGGCCGGCTTCGACGACCTCGTGGCCATGACCCAGGTCAAGCTGCCGGTGCGGGCGAAGCTGGAGCTTGCGCGGAACTACTGGGACGAGATGGGCCGCGGCCAGGCCGGCGGGATGCACGGGCCGATGCTCGACCGCACGGTGGCCGGGCTCGGCCTGAAGCCCTCGATCGAGGGAACCTGCTGGCAGTCCCTGTGCCTGGCGAACCTCATGACCGCGCTCGCCTCGACGCGCCGCTACGTCTTCCAGTCCATCGGCGCGCTGGGGGTGGTGGAGCTGACTGCGCCCACCCGCGTCGCCCTGGTGGACGCAGGCCTCAAGCGCCTGGGCTGCCCGCCGGAGACGCGCAAATACTTCGCCCTGCACGCCCGCATCGACATCGAGCACTCGCGCGATTGGAACGCGGAGGCGCTGGCGCCGCTGGTGGCCGAGCGGCCCGACTGTGCGCGGTTCATCGCCGAGGGCGCGCTCATGCGCCTGACCTGCGGGGAGCAGTGCTTCGAGGCCTATCGGGCCTACCTGTGGGCCCACGCCCATCCCGTGGTCTACGCGGCGGAATAGGCCCTGGACGCTGTACCTGCCCGGGTTTTGCTCAGCCTGGCTGGATCATCTTCTCCGGCCGCACCACGGCGTCGAACTCCTCGTTGGTGACGTAGCCGCCGCCGACGGCCTCCTCGCGCAGGGTGGTGCCGTTCTTGTGCGCCGTCTTGGCGATCTTGGCGGCGTTGTCGTAGCCGATCTTGGGAGCCAAGGCCGTCACCAGCATCAGGGAGCGCTCGAGGTTGGCCTTGATGTTGTCCTCGCGCGCCTCGATGCCGGCCACCATGTTGTCGGCGAAGCTGACCGCCGCGTCGCCGAGAAGCTGGCAGGACTGCAGGAAGTTGTAGGCCATGACCGGGTTGAAGACGTTCAGCTCGAAGTGACCCTGCGAGCCGGCGACGCTCATCGCGGTCTGGTTCCCCATGATGTGGGCGCAGACCATGGTGAGCGCCTCGGCCTGGGTCGGGTTGACCTTGCCGGGCATGATCGACGAGCCGGGCTCGTTCTCCGGCAGCGCCAGTTCGCCCAGCCCCGAGCGCGGGCCCGAGCCCAGGAAGCGGATGTCGTTGGCGATCTTGAAGAGCGCGCCGGCCGCGGCGTTCAGCGCCCCATGGCTGAACACCATGGCGTCGTGCGCGGCCAGGGCCTCGAACTTGTTGGGCGCGGTGACGAAGGGCAGGTGGGTGATGGCGGCGATCTTCTCGGCCACCTTCTCGGCGAAGCCGATCGGCGCGTTGAGGCCGGTGCCGACCGCGGTGCCGCCCTGGGCCAGTTCATAGAGGCCGTAGAGGGTCTCCTTGATCCGCCGAACCGACATGGCCAGCTGGTGCGAATAGCCGCCGAACTCCTGGCCCAGCGTCAGCGGGGTGGCGTCTTGGGTGTGGGTTCGGCCGATCTTGATGATGTGGGCGAAGGCGTCGGTCTTCTTCTTCAGGGCCGCGTGCAGGTGCTCCAGGCCGGGCATCACGTGGCGCGCCACCTGCTCGGCGGCGGCGATATGCATGGCCGTCGGGTAGGTGTCGTTGGACGACTGGCTCATGTTGACGTGGTCGTTGGGGTGGACCGGCGTTTTCCCGCCCTTGGTCCCGGCCAGCATCTCGTTGGCGCGCCCGGCGATCACCTCGTTGGCGTTCATGTTCGACTGGGTGCCCGAGCCGGTCTGCCACACCACCAGCGGGAACTCGTCGTCGTGCCGACCGTCGATCACCTCCTGGGCGGCGGCGATGATGGCCTGGCCGAGCTTCGGGTCGAGCCGGCCGAGCTCCATGTTGGCCTCGGCCGCCGCGCGCTTGACCACGCCGAGCGCGCGGATGATCGGCTTGGGCTGGCGCTCCCAGCCGATCTTGAAGTTCTGGATCGAGCGCTGCGTCTGCGCGCCCCAATACCGGTCGGCAGGGACCTCGATCGGCCCGAAGGTGTCGGTCTCGGTGCGGGTCGCGCTCATGGGGTCCTCCAGATCTTCAGCGTGGCCGGTTTAGCGGCGCCGGACGAGACTGCAAGTCGCCTCCCGTCTACAACGCCTGGCGATGAGCGAGGTCTGGGTCCAGAACGGCAAGGTGCGGGCGCGGGAAACCGGCGGCGCCATAGAGGTGGTGGTGGACGGCCTGACCACTCAGGCCCGCTATTACAAGCCGTTGATCTACGAGTTCTTCCGCAAGACCTGGCGCGGGGCGCGGCCGGGCTGGGGCGAGTTCGCGGTGGAGATCCGCATGGAATATGTCGGCGATCCGCCCTGGCTGGACCTCGACAACCTCGCCAAGGCGATCCTCGACGCGATCAAGGGCTATGTCTTCCACGACGACGCCCAGGTGGCGCGGCTGCTCGTGGAGCGGACGAGCGGCGAGCGCGAGCGGATCACCGTCACCGTGCGCAAGATCGGCGACCTGCCTGGGCCGCCGCCGGCGTTCCGATGAGCGCCAATGCAAAACGGCCGCGCCCAGAGGCGCGGCCGGTGAGAGGTCGCCGAGGGGAGAGGCTCAGCGGTACTGTTGGATCCGCGTGGTGCGCAGCCCGGCCAGACCATGCCGGTCGATCGAGCTTTGCCAGGCGGTGAACTCCTCTGACGTGAGCTGGTAGCGCGCCAGCGCGTCGTCGAGCGAGATCAGCCCGCCGCGCACCGCCGCCACCACTTCCGCCTTGCGTCGGATGACCCAGCGGCCCGTGTTCGCCGGAGGGAGATCCTTCAGCGTCAGCGGGGTCCCCGTCGGGCCGATCACATAGGCTTCGCCGCGGTTGTTGGTCCGGGTCTGCTGTTGTTGCAACATGGCTCTACGTCTTTCCCACCATCATTGTTGAGTGGGGTTATAGGGCGGACGTCCTAACACTCGCTGAATCCCGAAAGTAAAGAAAAACCTAATCACGGCCTCACCCGTGTACCATTTTTAGACATACTCGGAATTGCAGAGATTGTTGGAATTTACTCTCCGTCAATTCACCGTTTCATTTGAATTAATTCATCCAGCATCTGGTCAGCGGTCGTTATGATCTTCGAGGATGCCGAATAGGCTTTCTGAGTCGTGATGAGGCTGGTGAATTCCGCCGACAGGTCGACGTCCGAGGCCTCGAGGCTCGAAGAGGCGATCCGGCCGGCGCCGCCGGCGCCTGCCGCCTTGGCCACCATCACGCCCGCCTCGCGGCCCGCCTGGAAGGCGTTGCCGTTGACCGCCTTGAGCCCGTCGGCGTTGGGGAAGGTCGCCAGGCCGATGGCGGCGATCTGGCGGACCTGGCTGTTGTCGAAGACCGCCGAGACGATGCCCAGCGGATCGACCTGAACGCTGATGATGTTGCCCGCCGTGGCCCCGTCGTTGGTGACCGACTTCAGGGTGCTGGCGCCGGCGATCTGCTCGACCTTGCTGAGGTCGAGTTTGATCGACTGGTCGGCGATGCCCAGGCCCACGGACCATCGCGGCTGGGCCGAGCCCGACGAGGCCCCGAGGTTGATTTCGGTCGCCGAGCCGGCGGCTCCGAACAGGGTGGTGTTCCCCGTGGAGTCGAGGTTGATGCTGCCGTCGGGGTTGAACTCGACGATGCCGGCGGCGATCTGGCCCGCCGGCGCGCCTCCGACGGCGGTCACGTCGCTGGCCGGGATGGCGTAGATTTCCGCCGCCCACTGGTTGGCGGTGGCGGTTTTCAGGAACGACATCCCGATCTTGTGCGAAGCGCCGGAGGAATCCACCACGCTCATCTGCATCGTGAAGTCCGGCTGGGCGCCGGTCGTGGTGCTGCCGGTCGTGGCGTAGTCGGTCATGCTGCGGCTGGCCGGGTCGTAGGTGGCGAAGCCCGCGGACACCGGCGTCGTCTTGTCGAGGGTGGCGGTGATGCCGACGTTGCCGGTGGCCTGGAAGGCCGAGCCCAGCGACTTGACGTTGATCGGCTGCATGGAGGTCAGGTCCGACGGGTCGGCCGTGAAGTGACCGGTGGAATCCACGGGCCAGCCTTGCAGGTAGAGGTTGGAGTCGTTCACGAGGTAGCCGTCGGCGTCGACGGTGAAGGCGCCGGCGCGGGTGAACAGGCGGGAGTCCGCGGCGGTCAGGCCCGCTCCCTTGGTGGTCACCACGAAGAAGCCGTCGCCGTTGATCGCCAGGTCGGTCGGCGAACTGGCGGACTGCATCGTTCCCTGGCGGGTGACGAGCTGCTGGGTGGTGGCGCGGACGCCGCCGGCGGAATAGCGCTCCGGAACCGCCTGGCCGTTCACGATGCTGCTGAAGCTCGTGACGTTGCGCTTGTAGGCGGTCGTGTTGACGTTGGCGATGTTGTCGGAGATCGCCGCCAGCGCCGAGGAATTGGCGATCAGGCCGGAGACGCCTGCCGACATTGCAGAGGTGATGCTCATTTCAACTTCCCAGTTGTTGACCGCGGCGCGCGGCGTCCTGCTCTCGCGCCTGGCCCAGGTTTCAGGCCGCAGAAGCCGGCGTTTGGCCGGCCGGGGTTGAGGTGTCGGAGGCCGAGCTCGAGTTGCTCGCGCCGGTGTTCGGAAGCTGGGTCACGGCGATGACCGAGCTGAGGGGCGCCCTGGCGCCGTTGATGGTCAGCAGGGTGTCGCCGCCCGATCGCTCGACGGCGCTGACGGGGCCTTCCAGGTAGACTGAGCCCGCGGCGATGCTGGCGCCGGAGGCGTCGCGCGTGGTGATACGCAGCGTATAGACGCCGTCGGGCAGGGCTTGGCCGGACAGGCCGCGGCCATCCCAGACGTAGGCGTGGTCGCCCGCCTTGCTCTGCTGGGCGTCGGCGGCGGCGACGTCGACCGTGGCGCCTGCGGAATTGAGCACCTCGATCTTCACGTCGGAGGTGTCGGCGTCCAGATGGTAGTTCCACTGGGCCTTGCCGCCCGAGAGCTTGGCGTCGGCGCTGTCGACGCGGACCTGCTTGCCGATCAGGTTGACGGCGGAGCCCACGTCGGAGCCGGTGTTGGCCACGAGCTGCTTCAGCAGGTCGTTGGCGGCGAGTTGCTGCTCGACCCCCGTCATCTGCACGAGCTGAGCCGTGAACTGGTTGCTGTCCAAGGGCGCCAGGGGGTCCTGGTTCCTCATCTGGGTAGTGAGCAGGGTCAGGAAGGTGTCGAAGTTCTGCGCCAGCCGATTGCGGCCGAGCGACACGGCGTCGGTGGAGCCGGCGGCGGAGTTGACGGGGGCGATGGTCATCTCAGGCTCCTCAAATCCGCAGGTCCAGGCCGGGGCCCGCGCTGCTCCAGGCGGGCGCCGTCCTCAGCGCCTCGCGCGCCGCCTCGCCGGCGGCGTCCAGGGCCTGGGCGAAAGCGCGCCCGCGGAAGGCGGAGCCGTTCTGTCCGCCCTCGTGGAACGCCTGGTGCTGGCCACGACCGTCCGGGTTCCCCGCCACGTCGAACGACAGCGCGCCGTTCGAGACGTCGAAGCCCGCCTGGGCGAGCGCCCGCTGCAGTTCGGCGGCGCGCGACTTCACCTCGGCCGCCGCCTGGGGGTTGTCGAAGGACATGGCCGCGCTCACCCGCCCCTCGGCGCCGATCTCGACCCGCACGTTCACCCGGCCCAGGCCCGCGGGATCGAGCTGGACGTCGAACTGGGTGGACCTGGCGCCCAGCTTGCGGAGGATCTGAGCCGCGAGGTTGGCCACGGTCTCGGGCGAGCCGCGCACGGGTAGCGGCGGGGCGGCGGCGGTTTCGCCATGGGGCGCGGTCGCTGCCGCCGCGCCGGCAGGGGCCGGGGTCGTGGCGGGGGCGTCGCCCTCAGGCGCGGAAGCGGCCTTGGCCTGGCCAGGTGTCGCGTCGTCTGGGCGGGCCGACGATCCTGCAGTCGCGGTCACGGGGGGCGGGGATGAGTCGGACGCCGGCGAGGTGGTGAGGACCGCGGCGCTTTTCCGCGGCGCGGCGGACCCGTCCGACGCGGCCTCGGCCCGGGGACCCTGCTCGCCTTGCGAGGCCTTGGCGGGCGCGGGCTTGGCAGCCTGGGGCGAGGGCGCAGGCGGCGCGACGATTGCGGCCGTCGCTGGAAGCGTCTGGACCGAGGGCTGAACCGAAGGCGCCTCGGCGTCCTGGGGCGCGTGGCCCAATGGTCCGGCCAGCGGCGTTTGCGGGGGCTGAGGCGCCTTCGCCGAAGGCGGGGCGGCCTCGGCCGGCAGCTCGTGATTGGCGGCCGCCTGCGGGGCGAAGTGGGGCGCCGCCGCGCCGAAGAGGTTGGCCAGGACGATGTCGTCCACGGCGCCGGGACCGGCCTCGGCGCGGGCTTCGTCCCGCCCTTCCGCCTTCCGCTCGCCGCGCTCAGCGGGCTTTTCCGTCGTCTCCGGCAGATTGTCCGGCGTCTTGAGCGTCTGGACGGCTTGAGGCGCAGGGTTCGGGGGCGCCGGGATTTCGTCGCCTTCCGGTTGGACGACCACGGCCTTGGCGGCGGCGAGGGCCTTGTCCGATTGGGCTTTATCCGACTGGGCCTTGGGCGAAGGCGCCTGACGGGCCGCTTCCCCGTCTTTCGGCGCGCTCGGGCCGGCCAGGGTCTGAGCGGCGACGGGTTCCACCGCGGCGGGATCGGCCGGAGCTTGGGCGGCGTCCGCCTTCGCCGCGCCGGCTCCGAAGACGGCCGTCAGCATCGCCTCGAACGCGCCCAAGGCGTCGCCGGGCGGCCCAGCGGCCAAGGCGCCGGACGCGGGCGTCGCAGGCGGGACGATGATGTTGAACGCGATGGCGGACACGGCTGACCCGAGGGATGGGATGGGGCGCGTGCTGCGCGGACTCGTTCAGGGCTTGGCCAGCAACCTTCGCGCCAAGGCGGTAACCCACAGAATTCATGTGGGTTTGTTCTTGCCTACGCCTGATCGTCGGGCGTGCTGCGGCTGATTTTGCCGGGCTGAGCAGGCGCCGGAGGGCCGTCCGTGCCGGGCTTTGGCCGGGCGCGGGCGAAGCCTTGCGCCATGATGCCGCCGGGAGCCTGGGGCTGGCGGGAGCGTAGGGAAACGCGTAAAAGGCGCGCCCTCCGCCCTGGGGGGCGAACAGGCGTAGCGGTCGAGAGGCAAGCATGCTGCTCACCATGATGAAGGCCAAGCTGCACCGGGCGACGGTCACCCAGGCCGACCTGGAGTACGAAGGCTCGATCTCGATCGACCGCGACCTGCTGGAGCGGGCGGGGATCCTGCCGCATGAGCAGGTGGACGTGCTGAACATCACCACGGGCGCGCGGTTCACGACCTACGCCATCGAGGCGCCGAGCGGCTCGAAGGTGATCGGGGTGAACGGGGCGGCGGCGCGTCTGGTGCAGGCGGGTGACAAGGTGATCGTCGTGGCCTACTGCCAGCTCCCGGCGGAGGAGGCGCGCGACTTCGCCCCCTCCGTCGTGCTGCTCGACGACGGCAACGAGATCAAGCGCGCCGCTTGACCTGAAGAGGCGTTAGCATGGCGAAGATGGTGGAGAAGGGCGGCCTGCAGGTCGCCGAAGCGCTGGCGCGTTTCATCGAGGGCCGCGCGCTTCCTGGGACGGGCCTCTCCGCCGACGCTTTCTGGACCGGCCTCGCCGCCATCTACGACCGTTTCGCGCCCGAGAACGCCGCCCTGCTGGCCAAGCGGGACGACATCCAGGCAAGGATCGACGCTTGGCACGAGGCGCATAAGGGCCAGGCGTTCGACGGCGCCGCCTATCAGGCCTTCCTGACGAGCATCGGTTATCTGGTCCCCGAGCCGCCGTCGTTCCAGATCGACCCACAGAACGTGGACGACGAGGTCGCTCGTCTCGCCGGGCCGCAGCTCGTGGTTCCGGCGCTGAACGCGCGCTTCGTGCTGAACGCCGCCAACGCCCGTTGGGGCAGCCTGTACGACGCCCTTTACGGGACCGACGCCATACCCGGCGCGCCGGCGGGCCCTGGCTACGATCCGGCCCGCGGCGCCCAGGTCATCGCCTGGGCCAAGACGTTCCTCGACGAGGCGGCGCCGCTGGCGAGCGGCGCGTGGGCCGACTTCACGGGCGGGACGCCGCAGCTGGCCGATCCGGCCCAGCTCGTCGGCCGTCGGGGCGAGAGTCTGCTGCTGCGCCATAACGGCCTGCATATCGAGGTCGTCGTCGACCGCGGCCATCCGGTCGGAAAGGAAGACCCGGCGGGCATCGCCGACGTCGTGTTGGAGTCAGCGCTCACCACCATCGTCGACCTGGAGGACTCAATCGCCGCCGTCGACGCCGAGGACAAGGTCGCGGCCTACGACAATTGGCTGGGCCTGATGGGCGGCGACCTGGAGGCGACCTTCGACAAGGGCGGCGTCGCCCTGACCCGCGTCCTGGAGCCGGACCGGGTCTTCGAGGGCGCGGACGGCCAGCCGCTGACCCTGCCGGGGCGCGCCCTGCTGTTCGTCCGCAACGTCGGCCACCTGATGACCACGCCGGCGGTGCGGCTGCGCGACGGCTCGGAGGCCCCCGAGGGCATACTGGACGCGGTGGTCACCAGCCTGATCGGCCTGCATGACCTGAAGGGCCTGGGCCGGTTCCGCAACAGCCGCGCGGGCTCGATCTACATCGTCAAGCCGAAGATGCACGGGCCGGACGAGGTGGGCTTCGCCAACCGCCTGTTCGACGCGGTGGAGGACCTGTTGGGCCTGGCGCGCCATACGGTGAAGATCGGCGTGATGGACGAGGAGCGCCGTACCTCGGCCAATCTGGCCGCCTGCATCGCGCAGGTGAAGGACCGGATCATCTTCATCAACACCGGCTTCCTCGACCGCACCGGCGACGAGATGCACACCTCGATGCGGGCCGGCCCGATGATCCGCAAGGGCGAGATGAAGAACGCCGATTGGATCAAGGCCTATGAGGATCGCAACGTGCAGATCGGCTTGGCCTGCGGCTTCTCCGGCCGTGGCCAGATCGGCAAGGGCATGTGGGCGGCGCCGGACAGGATGGCCGACATGCTGGAGCAGAAGATCGGCCATCCCCGCTCGGGCGCCAACACCGCCTGGACCCCGTCGCCCACCGCCGCCACGCTGCACGCCACCCATTATCACCGCCTCGACGTCTTCGCTCGGCAGGCCGAGCGCAAGGCCGAGCCGATTGCGCCGCTCGAGCGGCTGCTGACGATTCCCGTGGCGCCGGCCGGCCGGGCGTTCGCCGCCGACGAAGTGCGCGAGGAGCTGGACAACAACGCTCAGGGCATACTCGGCTATGTGGTGCGCTGGGTGGACCAGGGCGTCGGCTGCTCCAAGGTTCCCGACATCTTCGACGTGGGCCTGATGGAGGACCGCGCGACGCTTCGGATTTCATCCCAGCACATGGCCAACTGGCTGCTGCACGGCGTGGCCGCGCGTCAGGACGTGGACGCCGCCTTCGAGCGCATGGCCGCAAAGGTGGACCAGCAGAACGCCGGCGATCCGGCCTATCGGCCGATGATGAGCCGCCGGAACGAAAGCCTCGCCTACCAGGCCGCCCGCGCCTTGGTGTTCGAGGGCCTCGAGCAGCCCAATGGCTACACCGAGCCCCTGCTGCACGCCTATCGCCAGAAGGTGAAGGCGCAAGCCGACTGAAGCCCATTACCTCTCGCGGTGGTTGTCGAAGTCGTCGAGGAACAGCCGTTCGCGAAGAGTCGGTTTCGACAGGATGTCCAAGGGGTAGTTGAGCTCGGGGGCGCTGAGCGTGTCGAGCCGGGTCATATCCGCGTCGTCGAGCTTCAGGTCCAGGCAGGCGAGGTTCGCCCGAAGCTGGGAGACGCGGCTTGCGCCGAGGATCGGGATCACCGGGTGCGACGAGCGCCGCGAGCGCAGCCACGCCAGACTGACCTCGGCCGGACTGCGGCCCATCTTGGCGGCGATCTCGATCACGGCGGCAATGACCGCCTGGTCCTTTTGGCTGGGCGGCGACTGGATGACCGGCCCCTGGTGGCGCTTGCGCGCCTCGTCGGGATCATAGGGGCGGCTCAACAGTCCCGTCGCGAGCGGCGACCAGGCCACGACGCCGAGGTCGAGCTTGCGCGCCATCGGCAGGTATTCGCGCTCCACCGTCCGCGCGAGCAGGTTGTATTCAATCTGCAGCCCGATGAAGGGCGCCCAGCCGCGCAGGTCCGCCAGCATGTTCCCCCGGCTCACCTCCCAGGCGGGCATGTTGGAGGCGCCGACGTAGTGGACCTTCCCCGACGAGACGAGATGCTCGAAGGCGGCCATGAGCTCCTCGATCGGGGTGGTGAAGTCCCAGATGTGCAGCCACAGCAGATCGATGTGCTCGATCTGCATGCGCTTCAGGCTCCGCTCCACCGACACGATCATGCTCCGCCGGCTGTTCCCGGTGGCCGTGAACTCGCCCATCTGGGTGTATTTGGTGGAGACCACGAAGTGATTGCGGTCGCTGCGGATGAACTCGCCCAGCAAGACCTCGCTCTTGCCATCCGCATAGGAGGAGGCCGTGTCCACGAAAGTGCCGCCCGCCTCGGCGAAGGCGTCGAATATCTCCTGGCTGCCGGCCCTGTCGGCGGTGTAGCCCGACCCGTCGCCGAAGGTCATGGCGCCCAGGCAGAGCTCGGAGACGCGAAGGCCGGAACGGCCGAACAGCATGTAGCGCATGGGTTTCCTCCTAGCTGCCCTTGGCGGGAGTTCTTGTTCGGCGAGACCCGAGAGCCCACCAGCCGACCTTCGACTTAGCGTGACGGACATGGGCGGGATAGCCGGCTTGGCGTTGTTCTGGCGTCTTTCAGGCTAAGCTCGTCAAGACCCGCAAACGGAGGCGGTTTTGGTGCAGGACTGGCTTGAAGGCTTCCTTGCGCAGGAGACCCTGCCCGCGAGCTTTGGCGAGACCGTGTCGCTCGTGTGTGCGCCGCTGGCCGCGCGGGCGGCCGAGCTGCGCCGCGCGCTTGGTCCGGGCGTCGTCGTCGGGCTCTGCGGCGCGCAAGGGTCGGGCAAGTCCACCGTCGCCGCGGCGACGGTTCGGCTCCTGGCGATGCAAGGGCTCTCCGCCGCGGCCCTGTCGCTGGACGACGTCTACCTGACCCGGGAGGCCCGCCGGCGTCTGGCGGCGCAGGCGCACCCGCTGCTCGCCACCCGAGGCGTTCCTGGCACCCATGAGATCGGCCTGGCCCTGGAGGTTCTCGACCGCCTGCGCGAGCCAGGCGAGGTGGCGCTGCCTGCGTTCGACAAGGCCGTCGACGACCGCAAGCCCCGCGAGGCCTGGCGCCGCGTGGCGGGACCGGTCGACGTCGTGTTACTGGAAGGCTGGTGCGTGGGCGCCCGGCCGCAGCCGCAGGCCGCGCTCGCCTCACCGGTCAACGCCCTGGAGGCCGAGGCCGACCCGCAGGCGGTCTGGCGCGGCTATGTGAACGCCCAGCTCGCCGTACCTTATCGGGCGCTGTTCGCGCGCCTCGACCTGTTGGCCCTGCTGCGGGCGCCGAGCTTCGAGGTGGTGCTGGGCTGGCGCATCGAGCAGGAGCGCAAGCTGATCGCGCGCACCGGCCGGGGAATGGAAGACGCCGAGGTGGCGCGCTTCATCGCCTGTTACGAGCGCCTCACGCGTTGGATCCTGGACGAAATGCCGGCCCGCGCCGACCTCGTCTTTCCGCTTGGGCCCGACCGAAGGCCGTTGCGGACCTGAGCGCCGCCTTACATCGTCCTGTTGCGCGCCCACCCCATAACCGGCCTATTGTCACCGAGCAGCGCGCCTTGGTGCGCATAGAGTGGAGACAAGGATGAAGGGCTCTTTCGTGGCGGTGGCGGCGGCGATGACGCTGGCCGTCTCGGTCCCTGGCTTTGCGGCCGCCGCCGACTCCAATCCCGCTCATGTCCAGGCTGGCGCCTACAAGGTGGAGCCCAGGCACACGCGGGTGCTGTTCGCCGTCAACCATCTGGGTTTCAACGACTATTACGGCGAGTTCACGGAGACGTCCGGCACGCTCGTTCTGAATCCGAAGAACCTGGCCGCCAGCAAGCTCGACGTGACCCTCGCGGTGAAGAGCGTCAGCACCACCAACGCCACCTTGGACGGCGAGCTGCGCAGCGCAGACTGGTTCGACGCCGACAAGTTCCCGACCATCCGGTTCGTCTCGACCAAGGTCACCCGCACCGGCCCCTCGACGGCGGATGTCGCGGGCGACCTGACGCTGCACGGCGTCACCCGGCCGGTGGTGCTGAAAGCCGTGCTGGGCGGCGCGGGCGCGAACCCGATGAACAAGGTCTACACCGTGGGCTTCCACGCCCGGGGCAAGATCAAGCGTTCGGACTTCGGGGTGAAGGCCTATGTGCCGATGATCGGCGATGAGGTGGAGCTGATCATCTCGGCGGCGTTCGAGAAGCAGCCCGGATGAGCATGACGGAAGCGCGACGCTACAGCCTGGTGGCGATCCTTCTCCACTGGGCGATCGCCGGCCTGATCCTCCTCAACTTCGCCGTCGCCTGGCGCATGGAGGACCTCAAGGGGCTGGCGAAGTTCGAGATCTTCCAGCTCCACAAGTCGATCGGCTTCACGGTGCTGACGCTCAGCGTCCTTCGACTCCTCTGGCGCCTGGTGAACCGCCCGCCGCCGCTGCCGGCGAGGATGCCGCCCTGGCAGCGGGCGGCGGCGATAGCCACCCACTGGGGCTTTTACGCGGTGATGATCTTCATGCCGCTCACCGGCTGGATCATGGTGTCGGTCAGCGACCTGAACATCCCCACCCTGGTCTGGGGCGTCGTGCCTTGGCCGCACTTCGAATTTCTCCATGAGCTGCCGAAAGCCAGCCGCAAAGCCATTGGCGGCGCGTCGCATACGGCGCATATGGCATTGGCCATCGGCGCTCTCCTGCTGTTCGTGCTGCATGTCGCCGCCGCGCTGAAGCATCAGCTCGTGGATCGCGACGGCCTGATGGGGCGGATGATACCGGGTCTGGGCGCCCGTTCCGCGACGGAATGAGCCTGGTGCGCGCGGTCCCCATGCTGACGTTCGCGGCCGCGCTGCTTGGCGCCCTGCCGGCGGTCTGCGCGCCCGCGCCGGCCTGGACGGTGGACAAGCAGGCCTCGCGCCTGGCCTTCGCCGGCGAAATGAACGGCCAGCGGTTCAACGGCGCCTTCCGCCGATGGGACGCCAAGATCGCGTTCGACCCCAAGAACCTGGCGGGCTCCAGCGTCCTCGTCACCGTGGATGCGGCCAGCGCCGTCACCGGCGACGCCACCCGTGACGAGGCGTTGCCGAGCGACGACTGGTTCGCGGCCAAGGCGTTCCCGAACGCCACCTTCGCAGCACGCAGCTTCAAGGACCTGGGCGGCGGCCGGTACCAGGCGATCGGCGTCCTGACGCTGCGCGGCGTCGCGCGGCCGTTGGTCCTGCCCTTCCAGCTTTCGATCTCGGGGCCGGTGGCGAAGATGCAGGCCCGCCTGGTGCTGAACCGCGCGGCCTTCGGCGTGGGGCGAGGGCAGTTCGCCGGACCCGAGCCTGTGGCGCTGCAGGTCCCGCTCGACATCTCGGTCACGGCGCGGCGTTAGCGCGCGTCGGGCGGCACCCTCTCGCGGCGACTCAGCGGTTGCGCTAAGAACGCAGCATGAACACCTCCTTGCTCGCGGCTCTGACCTGCGCCCTCGTCGCCCTGGCGGCGCTCGCCTGGGCCTGGCTGGAGCGCCGCCGCGCCGGCCTCGCCGAGGCGCGCGCCCTGGAGCTGACGGAGCGGGCGGTGGCCGCCGAGGGCCGCGCGGCGCACCTTGAGGCCCAGGCCGGGGTGCAGGGCGAACTCCTGAAGGCCCAGGCCGCGCAGTCCGCCCAGGCGGTGGCCGAGGCGCTCGTCAAGCAGACCGAGGAGACCTTCCGCAACCGCGAGCAGCTCGCCCAGGCCAGGCTGGAGGCCCAGCTCAAGCCGGTGGCTGAGACCCTCGCCAAGTACCAGGAGCAGCTCGCCGCGGTTGAGAAGGTCCGCGCCGAGGAGAGCGGCGGCCTGAAGCAGCAGATCGCCCAGCTTCTGCAGGCCTCGGTCCAGACCCAGGAGGAGGCGCGCAAGCTCTCCCAGGCGCTGCGGCGCGGCGCGGGCGTTCAGGGCCGGTGGGGCGAGCAGACCCTGCGCAACGTGCTGGAGGCGGCCGGGCTCGCTCATCGCTTCGACTTCGACGAGCAGGTGCATGCCGAGGGCGAAGATGGCCGCCGGCGTCCCGACGTGGTTGTGCGGCTGCCCGGCGGCGGAGTCTTCGTCATCGACGCCAAGTGCTCGCTGAACGCCTTCCTCGAGCTGCAGGAGGCGGGAGAGGACGCCGCCCGCGACTTCGCCGGCCAGCGGCACGTGCAGAGCGTGCGCGGCCATGTCCAGGGGCTGGCCGCCAAGGCCTATTGGGACCAGTTCGAGGTCTCGCCGGACTTCGTGGCCATGTTCGTGCCGTTGGACTCGGCGCTGGCGGCGGCGCTGGACCGGGCGCCGGACCTGATGACCGAGGCGATGGAGCGACGGGTGGTGATCGTCACCCCGACCACCCTCTTCGC
>Ga0207644_10000880_pt1 | contig 18948 bp, 18 predicted proteins | sample KBSS73metaG_FD_184326 | JGI IMG/M metagenome (GOLD analysis project Ga0207644, IMG submission 184326) | Switchgrass rhizosphere microbial communities from Kellogg Biological Station, Michigan, USA - KBS S7-3 metaG (SPAdes) (version 2) | ecosystem: Host-associated > Plants > Roots > Rhizosphere... | reverse complement strand
GTGCTGTTCGTGTTGATCCGAATCATCAGATCGCCCGCGGAGCGCTTCTGGAAGAAGCCGTAGGGCAGGTCCACGAGATGGTTCATGAAGCCCATCGAGAGCCTGGTATCGAGGACGGTTCTCAGATGGAGAAGCAGCCGCGAGCGCAGATAGCTCGAGAGGAAGGAGAACGACGCGATGATCGCGAATCCCGCGGTCAGCGTCAGAAGCAGGCTCAGATCTCCGCGGGGAATCACCCGATCGACGACGAGTCGGGTCATCAGCGGCACCGAGAGGGCCAGCACCTGGACGAAGACACTCGCCAGGACGATGTGGCCGAGCACGCCGCGTTGCCCGAGGATCTCCCGCACATAACGCAGCGAGCGCCATCGACGGGTCCGCGTCGGCTGGAAGCTCGCCTCCGGTTCGAGCAGGAGAACGACGCCGGTGAACTGCTTGCGGAATTCGTCGATCGGGACGAACCGCCGGCCCATGGCAGGGTCCACGATGTGAACGCCGCCGCGCGCCAGGCGTTCGAAGACGACGAAGTGGCTGAAGCCCCAGTGAAGGATCGATGCCGGCTCCAGGGCGTCGAGATCGTCCATTTCGAGACGAATGCCGCGCCCGCGCAGCCCGAACGTGCGGGCGATCTCGAGGAGGCTCAGCGCCGTCAGACCGTCGCGCCCGGGTCCCTCTCGACGGGGGTTGGGTGGTCTCTCACGCTCACCGGCCCCGCCTCCAGAGGCCGGCGGCAGCCGTTCGCTCGGTGCCCGCGCACCCGAGCCACGGAGCGTGTCGATCGCGACGTCCTGTCCGTGGTAGCGCAGGACCATGGCGAGACACGCGAGTCCGCACTCGGTGGCGGAGAGCTGCTCGACGAACGGGACCGTCCGTCGTCGGCCGAAGATCCCTCGCCGGCCGCTCAACGGGAACCCTCCGAGGAAGCCGCAGATTCGGGAACCAGCGCCGAGAGGAGACTGCGGGGCGGGAGCGGCACCTCGATCGTGCCCCTCGACCCCGAGGGGCACTCGAGCGGAGCCCGAGGATCGTCTTGGCTGGCTCCTCGCTCGCGAGCGTCGCCAGCCGCTCGCTCGGCGCCGGATTCGAAGTGACCGGCCACCTCGACCATCGGTCCGCTGCCAGAGAAGGCGGGATCGTGAAGGAGCTCGCGCACCCTGTCCGTCGAGATCAAGTGCGGATCCGCGTCGTCGAGCTCGACGTCGAATGACACGCTCTTGCCGGATCCGAGTGCGAGCCGAGCCTTGGTTCCGGGGCGGATGAGGGACAGATGCCGTGCCGGGACGTAGCCGACCCAGCGACAGGAAACGGACACTCCCCTGCCTTCCCACGAAGCGCCCTCGGTTGCCCGGTCTTGTTCGCCTGGATTCCGAGCCGCGGGAGACGCGCTCACGACTGCGGGCCCGGAAGCGATGTCGTCTACCTTCAGTGTGCCCGCGAGGGCCAAGCAAAGGACCATGGATCCGGCGAGAGCCCACAATCCCGCCTGAAGGCGTGGCGCGGAGGAGCGCAGAGGCTCACCCAGCCGCGTGGTCGCACGGGCCCGATGGTCCAGCGCCTCTTGGCGGAAGATGTCCGCCAGCGTCTCGGATTGAGATGGAGCACTCACGCCGTGCGACTCCCGCTCCCCGACGGACCCGAGGCGATCCCTCTTGCTGCAGGAGCAGAAGCTCTGACATGGACGAGGGGTGGACTGGTCCCGCGAACGGACGCGCCGCGGGCCCTTCCCTCATGGACCTCCCAAGGGGTGTGCGGTGAGTGTCGGTTCATCGCAAGGTTTCAGCGCACACGCTCATGCAGACCCTTCGCCAGCAAGGCAAAGAACCTCACCGCGTCTTTGACCGTACGGGACGCTCCGCCCTCGGGACACCCTCATCCAGCTAACCGGAAACGGGCGACTGGAGGGGCAAACAATTCGTTTCTTTTTGGAAACGGCCTCGGGCGGGCGACATGGAGTGGGAGAGAGTTATGGGCGACAATCCGCTTGGTACGCTCCGGTTGATGTGATTGACGGAGGATCGATGATGGTGCACCGAACATTCGTTGTTGTCGTCACCTTGCTTGTTGTTGCGGCGGGAGGCGCCTGCAACTCCGGGGACACGACGCCCGCACGTGCGGCCTCCCCGGAGCCCGACAAGCTGCCGGTTTCGATTCCCGTTCCTTCTGTTCCCGAGATTTCGAACTGGGAGCTGGACCCGGAAAACTCCTCGGCGGAGTTCGTTTGCAAGCACGTGTTCAGCAAGGTGCGCGGTATGTTCGCGAAGCCTTCCGGGACCGTAAGCCTGGACGAAGCCGCGCCCGCCAATTCCAGAATCAGTGCAGCCATCGACGTGAGCTCGATCACGACGGGAGTGGAGGAGCGTGACACGCACCTCAAGAGTGCGGACTTCTTCGATGTGGCCAAGTACCCCGCTATCACCTTCGTCTCGACGAGCGTGAGTAGGTCGAGCGCTGCGTCCTATTCGGTGACGGGCAACTTGACGATGCATGGCGTGACCAAGCCGGTGACCTTGGCGGTTACGGCCTCGCCCCCGTTCAACCATGCCGGGGGCATACGCCGTGGCATCGAAGCGACCACGTCGGTCAATCGGAAGGATTTCGGGCTTCGTTGGGAGTTTCCAGGCGAGGGAGCCGGCGTCGTCGTGGGAGACAACATTCAGATCACCATCGATGCGGAGCTGGTGCTTCAACCCGTGCTCCCGCGATCGGAGTAATGTTGTGCCGATGCGCCATCCGTCGGCCTATCCCCCTCCCTTCCGCTTGCTCCTCTCCATCGGCGTGATCCTCCTGCCGGTGCCTGGGTGCAACCGCAAGCCGGCGCCGGCGACGCCCGCGGGGTCGGCGGCCGCGCGTCCGCCGTCGGAGACACCGTCAGCAGTGCCGGTCGCGCCTCCACCGCAGGCGGGAGAGCCCGGGAGCACCACCCGGGGCGAGATCGCGGGCGTGCGCTACCTCGAGCACATGACGGGCGGGGCGCGACCCGACGAGCGGGTGCCGATGATCGTCGCGCTGCACCCCATGGGCGGGGACCCCGCGGATCTCCTACAGATGCTCCGGCGCTACCACCGCCGCGCCCGACTCATCCTCCCGTACGGCCACCCGAGCGGCGGCATGTATATCTGGTACAACTCCGTCCGCGACGACGTCGCCGCATCCCTGGTGACGCGGGAAGCCGATCGGATCGCCGAGGCGCTCGCAGCCCTTGTAGCCGCCCGCCCCACCATCGGCAAGCCTCTCGTCACCGGCTTCTCGCAGGGCGGCATCATGACCTTCGCCCTGGCGGTCACCCATCCCGAGGCGCTGGCGGCCGCCTTCCCCATCAGCGGCCTGCTCCCGCCGTCCCTCTACCCGTCGGCGGCGCTCAGCCCGGGAGCGCTTCCCGCGACGCTCCCGCCGATCGCGGCCTTCCACGGCGCCTCCGACCTTGCGGTCCCGACCCAAGGCGCGCGCGACTCGATCGCCGAGCTGCGGCGCGCCGGGTACACCGCGGAGCTGCGCGAGTACCCCGGGGTCGAGCACGACATCTCCGGCGAGGAAGAGAGCGAAATCCTGGAGCGGATCGGGCTGGCCGCCGACGGCCTCGCAGTCGCGGCGCCGGCGCCCTGAAGCGGGCGCGCTCGTCGACTTCTCCGCGGACGCGGAAGGGTGATTTGAGACAGGAGCGCTCGCCGCCTGCCTTCGTGGAGCCTTGCGGCCGCGGAAAGAAGTCAGTGCACGGATTCGGAGAGGATCCACGCCAGGTCACTTCCCGCCCCGCTTTCACTCGGCGGCGTCCAGCGCCAGTCACGGCGCTGCGCGCCATACCCGGCGCACAATGGAAGAGGCGGGCCCATGGCCCGCCTCGACCGTCCACTCTTGCTGGGAATGCCTGGCGCTCGGCTCGTTATTCCGGAGGAGCCGGCGATGTGTACCTCACAGTCAGTTGCGGTCGCCGCTCAGTCGCCGCGCCCGAGGTGATCGACAGTTGATCTGCCAGGGCGTTGCCGTTGTTCAGGGCGGTGAACTGCAACCGAAACTGAGTCACGCCGGTGGGATTGATGACTTGCGTCTCGCTTGCGCTGAAGGTGATGGACGAACTCGCCTTGTTCACCGACGGGATTGCCAGCGCTTGTGTGAAGGGGCCCGTGGCCGTCGCGCTGTAGTCGTCTGGCTGCACAGACGATGACGCACCAAGAGGTCCGTTCGACCCATAGACGAGAAGGTTCCCCAGCGTCGAGGGTGAATTCGACAGACCCTGTCGGTACACGGTGAGCGTCGTCGGATTTGACGGCGTGGACACGATGACCGCGCCGGCCGGGAGCAGAAACGAGCCAAACGACAGGATGGCCCGGTAGGTCGTCTGCACGCCGTTGATGCGCGCGTCTCCGATCGCAATCGGCGATATTCCTCCCGTGGCCTGCGAGGCGCTATTGACGACTCCGTCCAAAGTCGACGAAGAATACAACGTCACCGTACACAGCGGCATACACGCGTCGCCGTGACCGTCGCCGTCGCAGTCCCACTGATTCGCATTCGAGACCGTCGGGCAGTTGTCACACGCGTCACCCAAGCCATCTCCGTCGCTCTCGAGTTGATTCGTATTCGCGATGGACGGACAGTTGTCGCAGACATCGCCTACGCCGTCCGCGTCTGCGTCGGCCTGCGACGCATTCGCGATCGCAGCGCAATTGTCGCAAGCATTGCCTATTCCATCGGCGTCCGTATCGGCCTGGTTCGCATTGGCAACGCTCGGGCAGTTGTCGACATTGGCGCAGAGGCCATCCTGATCGATGTCATTGAAGGCGTCCAACGAGCAGGGGTCGCACACGTCGCCGATGCCGTCGGCGTCGGCATCGGTCTGTGATGCGTTGGCGACGCTGGGGCAATTGTCGCAGGCGTCGTCGATTCCGTCCGCGTCCGAGTCCACGAGCGACACCGGGACGAACGCCACGCAATTGGACAGAGGCCCTTCACAAGAGTAGTTCGATCCGAAGGCCTGGACGCGGTAGTACTGGGTGAAACAGTGTCCCAGCCCGGTATCGGTGTACGACGTTCCAGTCTGCGACGCTTTGAGCGTTGAACCGGCCGAGCAGGAAATGTCGCTTCGCAGGACGCGGTAGAGCGACGCGTTGGAGACGGCCGCCCAGCTCAGCTGCGCCGACGATGCGCCAGCGACGACAGTCAGTACCGGCGCGCCGATGGATGGACAACTCGTCGAGCTCTGGTTGGTGGGGTCGCTCGCGGTCCCGCAGGCGATGCCGTGCCGGTTGAACGCCGCGAAGATAGCGGCCGCGTGGGGCGTGCCGTTGGTAGGATTGCTGTCGTTGTCGTCCGCTACGAGCAACCGCTTGAACAAGGAGGACGCAGCGCACCCTGCGACCTCAGGCGCCGAGCAGTTCCATTCATTGCCGCCGCTTCCCAAACGGGTGTTGTACCAGAGCTTGTCCACGAGCTGCCACGCCGTCGCGGAATCGAGTCCGGAGGCCGGAAGGTCTCTGGTGGCGAGGTCGTAGATCGTCTCTCCTCCCACGTACGCCTCACAGTGGCCTGCTTTCCCGCAGGGCCCCGGTTGGCTATAGCCGGGGGCTGGACAGTGTGTCGCTACGAACCCTGTGGGGGTCGAGGGGACCTGTTCTTCGCGGCTATCCCAGTCCAGGTCGCGAACGCCCGTGCAGGAGAGACAGGTATTGCCGTAGCCCGCGCACGTGTACTGCTCGTAGAGTCCGCGTCCGATGCAGGAGTTATGTGTCGCGATCAGCGCCGTGATATCGGCGTAGGCCTCCGTCGGGATGTCGATGCCGCCGCCGTCGTTATTGTCCAGGCCGTGCCCCCACTCGTGCATGAGAACACCGGCGAGCTCCCCTGTGTTGTTGCACGTGCCCCCGGACTTGAAGGTAAAGATCTCGTCATGCGAAGGGTCGTAGTAGGCATTGCACGCCTCGTCCGCGCTGTTGACGACACTCTGGATCTGTTCGGTGTTCATCCAATTGTTGCTCGGAAGCCAAGCGCGTGCGTGTTCGGCGATGCGGTTGATGTGGTAGAAGCTGCTGCGTGCAGCATGCGTGCTCGTGGGGTTGGGATTCTTCAGCGTCGCATTGGGTACCTGGCAGTCCGTGCCCTCGCCGTAAAGAAGATTGAGATCGGCGTCGCACGACACGGTGTCGTGAATGGGACCGCAGTTGTCCCAAACATGGACATACGGGCCAACCAGGGTGGTCAGGGCTTCCGTGCCGCCTGGCGTGCAATTGAAAACTCCACTCGAGTTCGTGATCGGATAGGAAGAGCCAATCTGGACGTAGGTGAATGGCATCGGAAAGTTGGGCTGTTCGAAGCCGTCGGGACCGGCTTGGTCGCTGGAAACCGGAAAAATGCCTCCCTTGACGCGCGCGTACCGGTTGTCATCGAAGAACGCGCGGATCGCGCCCGTGTGCGCATCGACGAAGCCGACCCAGGTTCCGGGATCGCCTGGGACGCGAATCGTCAGGCGCCAGACGAGCGCCGACGCGTAACCGGCTCCCACAACTCCGGCATACGGTCCGGCGTCTGCCGCCTGACTGCCTGCCCGTAGCGGGATGAATTGGAGCTGCGGCTTCTCGATGAGGCTGAACGGTTCGGAGGGCGCGACCTTCATGTAGGACAAGAGTCGTTCTTGTGCCTTCTCCAGTAGGACTTCGGGGACGCCACTCGCGCTGATGTGGCTCCATCGCGGCGTTCCGAATGAGATCAGACGGCCGTGGCTGATCGTGAACAGGTAGCGCTCGCCATAGACCGGGATTCCATCGACCTGTCGATCGAAGACCACCTGCCAGACCTCATCGCCCATCAGGCCGGAGGCATCCCGGCTCAGGACGAGCTCCTCGTCGTTCGCCAGGACAAGGGCCTTGTTCTCGGCGATGAACGTGCGCAGCGAGGCTGCCAGCGCATCGACTGTCGTGTCCTTTCCGATCGGCAGGGCGATCCCGGGGCCCTCAACGAGGAGTGGCGCCCCCGAACGCCTGTCGATGTAGATCGACCATTCCTGGCCATGCTTGACCCGGAATTGCTCCCACCCGTCGTGGACGCTGTGGGCGGCGGGAAGCGACGATAGCTTGGTCGTCGCGACGTCGAGCGCGATCGTGGGGTCCCCGACGGCCAAGTGGGCGAAGCGCTGGGACTTTTCCGGTATCTGCAGGGAGAGGGCGATGCCAGTTGAGACAACGAGGATGGCAAGCAGCGAGAGCACACTGGATGCCCAGCGCCGGGGGGTTTTCTTCAACCGGGTTTCAAGATTGAGGCCTTGGTTGCACCTCATCGTAGATTTCGTGTCGAGCAGCATCGTGCGCCCCTTTCTTCGGGTTTCTCCGTTCATTTTTGTGAGTCCATCTCTTTAGTCGAGGGAACCCACTCAAGGTTCGGAGACACTCACGAAGGGCGCGCGAACAAGTGAGATGCGGGCACTTCTGATTTGGGAGCGCGGAATCGCAGAGGTCCAGCGAGAGTGTCGCTGTTTGTCAGACGGCGTTCGGAAGGAAAGTCGCGCGTCGCCCGCGTGCTCGTGGATCCTGCTCGTCCACTGCGGACGTAAGCTCTGAAGGCGCTCCCAGGGTGCGCCAGGGATGCGTCAGGAAGACGTTCTCGTCCCCTATCTCCCGGCGCGCGCAGCTTCGATCGTGGCGACGTCGATCTTCTTCATCAGCATCATCGCCTCGAAGGCGCGCTTGGCCTCATCGCCGCCGGCCGCGAGCGCCTCGGTCAAGATACGCGGAGTGATCTGCCAGGACAGGCCCCAACGGTCCTTGCACCAACCGCACTGGCTCTCCTCGCCGCCGTTGCCGACGATCGCGTTCCAGTAGCGGTCCGTCTCTTCCTGGTCGTCCGTCGCGATCTGGAACGAAAACGCTTCGCTATGTCTGAACAGGGGGCCGCCGTTGAGACCGAGGCAGGGAATTCCCAGAACGGTGAATTCCACCGTCAGGACATCGCCCTTCTTGCCTGAGGGGTAGTCACTGGGCGCCTTGTGAATGCCGGTCACTCGACTGTCCGGAAAGGTGGCCGCGTAGAATTGCGCCGCATCGTGCGCGTCCTTGTCGAACCACAAGCAGATCGTGTTCTTGGGTTTCATGTTCTTCGCGCTCCTTCGCCGACCAAGCGAACGCCGTGTCCCCGGTGCGGAAAAATGCCGACGCCGGAAGTATAGCGGCAGATCTCACATGTTGTCCTTGGGGCGGCAGCGAGCGCCGATGTTCGCCGAAGCGGGGTCAGGATCGCCCACCCCCGCACAGCTCTGACAGGAGCAAGGTCGTGGTCCTGTCGTATGTCCGACGAAAGATACCCTCGTCCGATCCGAAGCGCCCCGAGAAGTGCAGCGCGATCAGGCCGTGCGCCAGCGCCCAGAGCGCAAGCGGAACCTGTTCGGCATCGGCGGCACGAAGGGCCCGCGATCGCGTGCATGCCTTGACGGCGGCGATTACCGCGGAGAAGGCGGGAGAGGTGGTTGCGCGCAGTGAGTCGGGCGCACGGGGGACTTCCGGGCGCGGCACCAGGAACATCAGCTCGAAGAAACGAGGCTCCGCGAGCGCGAACTCGCGGTAGGCCCGCAGCGCGGCCTTGATCTGCCCGAGAGGCGTGGGCGCCCGCACGGCCTCGGCGAGAAGGATCTCCCACCGCGCGAAGCCGACGGCGACCAGCGCGTTGACGAGCGCGTCCTTGCCGCGGAAGTGACGATAGAGGGCCATCGGCGTGACCCCGAGCTCCCCGGCGATCCGCCGCGTGGAGACGGCGCCGATCCCCTCGGTGCGGAGGAGTCGTTCGGCGACCGCGAGAACCCGGGCGGGCCCCCGCGCTGTGAGGACCGGGTCGCGAGACCTACCGCCCGAGTTCTTTCGTCCGCTGTAGGCGCCAGAGGCACGCTGTTCTTTCTTGAGGCTCGTGGTATATACTCCCTTCATGTATACAGTGTATACCTTGCTCCAGGCTCCCGTCCTCGCCTCCCCTTCCCCGGTGCCGACGGGAGCCTGGAAGGTGTCCCTGCACGAGAACGACGGGGTCGAGCTCGAGTTCCGCATGACCTTTTCGGCACCTGGGGCCGATCCTACCCAGTGGGAAGCGTATTCCAAGGAAGGGGCCGCGCGCGAGCTGATCGGGGGAGGAACCGCGGCGCTCGGCCGGATGCTGGGAAAGCTGCCTCCGCGCGGAGCCCTGATCGCGATCGTGGACGGAAGCTCGCAGGCGAGTCCCGAAGGATGGCGGATGGAGGGAACGCTCCGCTCCCCGTTCCTCGGAGAGCGCCGCTTTTCGGGCTTGCTCGCGAACGGGCGCCTCCATGGTGAGCTTCGCCGCCCCGTCAGCGGGACCCAGGCGGGGACGATCGACGCCGTGCCCGACGTCTCGACCACGCCGCTGCGCGACTACCCTGCTTTGGCCGCGGATCTCGAGCTCGCGATCCGGCAGACACTCTTCGACCCGTCGCTGCTGGAACGTCCAGCGTTCGTGCGGTTCTTCTCGGAGCTCGGGCGCCGCTTCGCGCGCGCGCGCGACGACCTGGACGCCGTCGCCTCGTTCCAGGCGCTCGCGCCTTCGCTCTCCCTCTCGCATCTGGCATTCATCCGCAACCCTAGGCTGGCGGCGCAGTCCCTCGAGGAGACCGTCGCCGAGCAGAGCGCGAGCTCCGAAGATCCGACCCGCCTGAGCTTCCCCGCGCCGGGCATCGCGTTCCTGCGCGTGACGAAATGGGCGGGATGCGCGCCCGCGATCGATCGGGCGTTCCAGCGGATCGACGCCGACGGCAGCCGCGTCCTGCTGCTCGATGTTCGCGGCAATCCCGGCGGCGACGCGACCTCAATGACGGCGCTCGGACACCTCATTCGCGAGCCCCTTACCGTCGGAACGTTTCTCGGGAGCCTCTGGCTCCGGCAACATCCCGGTCCGCTCTCACAGGACGACCGCGCTTCCCTGCCGACCCTGGACACGGAAGCGTCTCCGCTGGAGCTGATCACCCAGCTGCGCACGAAAGGCGCCGTGCTGGGCAAGGCTCTCCCCCGCGCCCCGTTCTTCTCCGGCTCGGTGTTCGTGCTGGTGGACGCCGCCACGGCGAGCGCTTCCGAACCGCTCGTCCACGCGCTGAAGGAATCGCACCGCGCCACCGTGCTCGGCGAGCGGACGGCGGGCGCCATGCTCCTCGCCCTCCCCCACACGCTGCGCGACGGCTGGATCGCGGTCATCCCCGAAGCCGACTTCATCGCCGCCGACGGGTCGCGCCTGGAAGGCCGCGGTGTGGCCCCCGACACGAAGTGCCCATCCGACCGGGTCTTTCTCGAGGCCGCCGACCGAATCGCGCCGCTTCTCCCCTACTCCTCCGCCGTGCTTCGGGGTGCGACACTGGAAGCGCTGAAACGCCCCGACGACGCTCTGCGCGCCTATAGGGCCGCTCTGCAGGCGGCTTCGAGGCAGACGTCCCCCGTCCCTACTCCGGCCGCACGCGCCGCCGCGCTCAAGCGCATCGCGGCGCTGCTCGCCGCGCGTGGCGACGAGCGCGGCGCCCGCGACGCGATGGCGGAGGTCCAGAAGCTCGTTTCGGACGATCCCACTGAGCGGCCTGCCGCCGGCGATTGATTCCGTCCTAATTCCTGCGCTCGTATCGCGCGTTGAACAAATCCGGCCAGGAGCTATCTTCTAACTGGATGCCACACAGACGCACTCAAGCCCACCCGAGAAAAAGGGGACGTCTCATTGCTCGATTCGGCGTAGAAGGGCTCGAGCGCACAGGGTTCACGACGAATCTTTCGCTGGGTGGGGCGTTCATCCACACAACGTCCGTCCACAAACCCGGGACTGTGATCCGTGTCGAATTCGAGGACAAGGACTCCAAGGCCATGGTCAAGGCGGTGGTCACCTGGGCCGAGGTGGTGCCCGTACAGCTCGCACACCTCTTGCGCTGCGGCATGGGGGTGCGCTTCATCGACCCTGACATGAAGTGGAAGGAGTTCTACCTGAACTGGTGCAACGGTTACGTCACGCTGGCCGGCTCGAAATAGCGGCAGCCGGCAACCACCTCCGCCGCGGCTACAGCAGCCTATCAGCGCTCGCTTTCTTGCCTGTAACGGCTCGCGCAGACGGTGCACAATGGTAGATTCTTGGTGGGATTCAGGCGCGAGGGGCAGGACCTCCGGTGGCCTTGGTAGGTAGGCATGAAGAGACGGTCGGGACGCATCCGCGGAGCCATTGGGATGGGGGTGACCTGGGCGGCAGCCTGGGGCGGGGCCGGAACGATCGTGATGCTGGCGTTTGTGCTGCGAACCGGTAGTCGTCCCGATGCCCCCTTTCCACTGATGTTCGGCGCGGCCGGGTTTGTCGCGGGCCTCCTGTTCTCGGGAGTGCTGGGGCTCGTTGAGGGCCGTCGCCGGTTCGATCAGTTGTCTCTTCGACGCTCTGCGGCATGGGGAGCAGCCGTGGGTTTCCTGCTCGCCACGGCATTTGTGTTGGCGGTCTCCCTTTCAGGGGACCCCGGGTTCCTGTGGAATCTGGTTGTAGTGGGCCCCGTCTTCGCGGCCGCCGCCGCTGGCTCTGCGGCTGGTTCGTTGGCCTTGGCCCGAAGGACCCGGGGGGTCCTCCGGTAGCAGTCCGACCGAGAAAGCTCGTCAGCGGCGACAGGTACCGCGCGAATGTCCGGGGTGGGCTCGAGACGCCGCTTCGGCGGAGCCGCTCGGTCTACCAACACACGCCGGGCGCGGTCCGGAGGTATGTGTCGGACACCAGCTGATCCAGCATGAAGTCCGCCACGTCCGCGCGGGAAATACGCACTGTCATGAAGAAGCTTCCGACACGATCGCCATGACGAGGCCGCCCACGCTTGTCGGCGTTCGTCAGCACGCCGGGTCGCACGACAACCCACTCCGTGTGACTCTTCTCGATCATCCTTTCCTGCCGCGACTTGTCCCAGAAGTAGAACGGCAGAACCACAGGGATGACGAAGAGCGTGTAGTACAGGCCCATCCTCCCAGCACTGTCTCCGATGCCGAGAGAGGTCAAGCAGACGAAGCGTGACACACCGTGCTTCTCCATGGCACGCAAGATGTTTCGTGTTCCTTCCGAGAGGATGCGCGTTGGATGGAGGAACTGCTTGTGGCCAAGGGCGGACAGCACCGCTTCCTGACCCCGCATCGCAGCCTCGACGGAGCTCCCGTCGAGTACGTCGCCTCGAAGGATCGTGAGGTGCGCATGCTCGACCTGAAGCCGTGACGGATCGCGAACGAGTACCGTGACCAAGTAGCCGCGCTCCAGTGCTTGCATGACGAGCTGCCGGCCCGTTCCACCGGTGGCTCCGACGATGAGGATCCGCGAGGGATGGGAGCGAGGCGCTCCACGGGAGGATGCCGCACCCGAACGGTGCCCCGCTCGCGCCAGCACGGCTGAAAGGAGGATCGCGTACGAAACGAACACCAGCAACACCAGCAGCATCACTTTTCGATTCTACCTCCCCGGCAGAAGAGAGGATGAGGGCCTCGCGGGGTGGCGATGATGCGATTAGGACGCTGCTTCCACTACGGACACGCCGTTACCGGGAAGTTGAGGACCTCTGCGACCTGCAACGACCCGATGCGCGCGGTTCCCGCCGGGCCCTGATCACCTGTCTGGTTCGCTCCCACGACGAGGTACCAGTACATGGATCCCACCGGGGGATCGGCCCCGGCGGCGCCGACGAGAGTGATGGAGTTCCGGCGTTGATCTCCATCATCCGAAAAAGCGGCTGCTCAGAAGAATGCTCTTGCGGGAGGAGTCCAGATGCGCTTGTTCGCGGAAGACCTGGCGTCCAGATCGAGATCGACTTCCGCTATCCCTCGATTGGGGTAGATGCCGTCATGGTCGACGGCACCTACCCTGTTCTCCGTCTGCTACTAGTCGGGCACGCAGACGGGACAGCACCCTCCAGGGGGAATCTCCGTGTGTTCACCCGGAAGACAATCGGGATTGGCACACAACACGCCCTTGCAAGGGTCTCGCGGGGGCGGCGGAGGCGGCGGCGGTTGTTTCGCAAAGGCGACCGCACAGACGATCAGCAGGTTGACCACAATGGCAATGAGGACCAAGGCTGCCTTCTTCGCCTTCATGGATTCCTCCTCTTTCTCTTTCGCAAGCCAGCATCAGGCCGGCTCGGCCGAGAATCACAGCGGAATGTTGGAGCCGATTGTATCAAAGCTAATCACAAGAGCCTCGCGACTTGCCGCAGCGCGTGTATCCGGCGGCCACGGCGTCGCACATCGTCGAGAAGCAGTTGACGAAGTTCTGGTGGCCGTGGTCGTTGTAGCAGTAGACCGGGTGTGGGTAGTTCTCGCAGTTCTTCGTGCTCAGCAGAGGCTCGATCGGGACGGTGCTCGCAGCGGCGGCCATCGACTCGTCCTGGTCCGTCACGGACACGAGGGGCCCGCCGGCTGTGATGACCGCGGGATGTGCCGTCGTGAGCGTACCCGCCAAGAACAACTTGAGAAGCGTCATCTGGATCATTCGGGTCCTCCCTTGGGGGGCTTGTCGGTGGCCATCAATATACGGCTTATCGAGCCCTTGTCGGCTCCCATTTCGAGCCGGAACGTCAAGACCGCGGGTTGAACAGCCACCACAATCTACGTGCTTGTAGTCGAGCCTTGTTGCATACTTCCCGGAGTCACTCAACCACCGCTTGTCGCGAGGAGGACCATCATGATCGCGAATTTCGGACGCGCCGCTCTCGTCGTCGTCGCCACCACTATCCTGATAACCGCACCCACCGCGCTCGCGGCATCCGCTGTGGCGACACAGCCCGTGCCCTCCCCCGAGGCTTCCATGTTGACCTCCGAGCCTATCGCCGGCGTCTGCTCGCCCACGTTCGATGCTGCCGCCGATCTCTTCGATTGGGCCGCAGGCCAGGGCGACCAGAATCGCAACGGTTGCCCTCAGGGGATCAAGTCCTGCACGGCCAACCAGGTCGGACAGCCCTGCAACCCTAATAGACCGTCCCTCATCTGCTCGGCCCAGGTCAATGGTGCATACTGCTGCCTCGCCTACGCCGGTGCAGCCGATACCGGAGAAATCGCCGCATCTGGCGGCGGCCCTTGCTGCACCCATCAAGACAAGACAGCCTGCGCGGCGTCGTGCCAGGCGGCCGGGTGCGGAACCTCTATTGCGGCGTGCATCAATCTCCGGTGCTCGTGCCGGTGTTCCGGTTGCCCCTAGCAGCGGAAACGCGTGCTCTGAGTATTCGATAAACTCTCGGCGCCGTCCCGCTGTATCCTCGCAAGCACCCCCCCAGCTTGGCGTCCGTTTTCGTCCCGAAAACGGACCACGAAACCCGCCCCTAGGATCGATAGACCCTTACAGGGGAGGAGTATCTCGATCTCCAGAGGGTTCCGAGTCGAAGTGTCTCGAAGTGTTGCAGACGATAACGAACGGGCAAGGGCAGTAGACACCGAATTCCCGGTCGTACGAGCTCGTCCGCCATCCCCTTCTCAGCAAAAAAAGTTGAACCGCTCACAACTGGGATCGACTACAGGGACGAGCCATCTACCAACGGCTCAAACAGGAGGAACGGGTATGCGCAAGATCGCCCTGTTAGGACTCATGTTGCTCGTGGCAGTGACGTTGACCCAGGCCGCCGGTTCTGCGGCTTCCTCGTCCACGGCTCCCGCCGCCGCGGCACCGGCCGATTCTGGACCGACGAGTTGTGGGCCCATCGACATTTCCAAGATGTCCGAGGTGGACCGCAACGCGTGGCTCGCGGAGCGCGGGCTCGAGTTCCGCCCCCAGCCGGAGCGGGCCGAGGCGCCTCCCCCGTGCCCAGCACTCGATGGATGCGGCGGGCATCCGTCCTGCACGGGTAGCACTTCCTGTGCGAAGACTGCCCAAACCGGTGTTACCGATACGGGTCTGACCTCCTGCCGGGCGGCTGGTGGCGGACTCACCTGCACCAACGGCGGGACGATCCTTTCGATCGAGTACAGCTGCCATTCCTGTCCCTGCTGCTCCGGTCCCAATCCGACGTGCCTGTGCGGGGAATGCTCCGTTGGGCACGATTACAAGTGCGGTGACCCTTCCTAGATTCCGCGCCCCGGGCGGGCAGCTCCCGCCCGGGGATTCCTGCCGAGGGCGATGTCTCCATCGCCCCCTTCTCCCATGCGTCTAAGGCAGCACGATCTGCACGATTACCGAGTTGGTGTCCGAATCGGTCCTGGGCGGAAGGCCGGAGGCGAGGAATCGAATTCCGGTGCCCGAAAGGCTCGGGACCGTGAAGATGCCGAGCCGGTCGAACCCCGATCCCGCGAGCAAGTCGTCCACCGAGAAGGTCCCCGAGCCGCGGACCCAGACAAAACCCTGGGGTTGAGGATCTCCAGGACCCTGGACGGTGGCCTGAAGCGCTCCCACGACGACACGGCCGTCGTCGGAAACGTCGTAGGCGTCGCTGCTGTTGTAGTAGCTCTCGAGGCCCAGCTCGGGGAGCACGACGAACCCCTCACCTTGCGTCCAGACGAAGGGCGCCCAGTTCCCCGCGACGCTAAGCGCCCCTACCACCGCCGTCGCGGAAGGATTGATGGCGTGGATCGTCTCGATCGTCGCGCCCGCCGGAGGCTCCGCGACGAGGGCCTCGCCCGCGGCATCCCAGCGCACGAGCACCCTGCGTCCCGGCAGGTCCGCCCACCCGATTGCGACGCTGCCGTCGGCCGAACTGAACCGGGCGGTGCTCACCGCATCGACCGTCCCCAGCCGCCGGAGGTTCCCGCCGACCCAGCGGACGGCCGAGCGCGCCGTGTCGCTCGGGCCGCTGTCACCGACGATCGTGTTGCCGTCGGCGCTCACATCCCAGGCGTCCGACCAGAGGTCGGGAGTGGGGAGCTGCTGAAGTCGATATCGCAACCTCGCATTCACGGCCACCCATTGCGAGGCCTGCGATGGATTCGTGGAAAGGAACCCCGAACGGAGATCACCCACCACGACGCGCGCGTTCGCCGAGATGGCGGACGCCGAGCCCGTGTTGCGCTGGCCCGGCACGGGCAGATACTGCAGGCCGCCGGTCGCGGACCAGACGAATGGCCTGGCGGTGAAGCTGGCGGTGAAGAGGTCCGTTCCCACGACGGTTCCGTTGTCCGAGATCTCGGCCGGGATCTGGCGGTTGTCGTCGAAGTAGACGGTTTCGGGGATCGCGAAGGGATTCATGCCGGCGGCCGGCGACCACAGGAAGCCGACGCGTGTCTCGACGTAGAAGATGCCGCTGCCGTCGTGATCCCAGAGTGTGTGGCCCGCGACGAGGTCACCGGCGTCGAGATTGGCGATCGTTGCGATGGGGAAACGTGTGTCCGTGCGTCCTTTCACTAGCCTGTACCCGGTGACCGTCGGCGTCTGTGCGAGGGCAACGGGCGCGAAGAGAACCAGAGCTAACCGAAGCCACGACAACCTGCGAAACATACACGACTCTCCTTTCTATTCAAGCAACCCCGGGGGCCTACTCCAGGAGGTCCTAGAGGAGGATTCGAGGTTACTGTGATGCCGCCGGCGGCGCCCGGGGTCGAGGTAACAGTTCGTCACCGGTAGTCAACTGTCGTCTTCCGGTCAGCTTTCGTCCTCTCGGCGTTGCACCAAGCACAGAGAAGGCCGCATGAAGGACGCGCGAATGGAAGCTACTCGGGAACCCGGCTACCCGCACCGTTCGTGGCCCCGATGTAGGGAGCGAGTCGCGGCGTATCGCGGTCGTCGGCGACTCCATAGATGGTGTGGTCGTCCGCGTAGATGCATATCCCACCGGCCCGGGTGAAGTGCAACACCTGCACGCAAGGATGCGAGAGCCAGCCTAGTCCCCGCTCTCCTCCTCCGACACCTCTCCCGCCGAATCCTTCGGAAGACACGTCCACGCCTCGTACAGCGTGACCTCCCCATCGTGAAGTCCCGGCTGGAAGCAGACGACGTTGCTATCGAAGCGTTCGTCCGGTATCCAGGCGATCCCGTCGTTGAGCCCGCGCGTGACGTAGTCGCGCGTCGGGCTGTCTTCTCTGGGGCGGAACCTGACCACGCATCTCCATCCACGCGGGACGGGCTTGTCCATGCGGACCTCGACGCCCACAGCGGAATCCGAGTCCGAGCGGACGAGCGCGCCCCAGAGTCGGGGTAACTCGGCGATGGTCCGGGCGCGCTCGTGTTCCCATTCTTCGAGGCGCTGCGCGTAGTCGTCGAAGATCAGGCCGAGGTCGAAGCCGGCGAGCTGGAATGCGGTCTGCCAGAGTTCGAGGCCTTCGAGATCGCGCGGGAAGTCCGGCTGCCCCAGCGTTGTGAGGAGCTTGTGGGGAGCATCGGGGCCGTAGCGCGCGACGAGAACGTCGATCAGGACGGCTCCGAGGGGGTACTTGAGGTTCTGATCCTGGCTGCGGGCGAGCCCTCCGAAATCGGTGAGCATGGGGGCCGTGACCAACCGGCGCTTGGATACGACGGCGGCCTGTAACCGGCGCGCTTCGGAGGTGGCTTCCGAGGCGGCGTCATCGGGGCCGACTTGATCCTCGACCCAGGTGGCCAGGCCCTCATCGAGGACGGGCATCTTGGACAGTTCGCGCTCGTGTTCGCCGCCGGCGAGCTGTTTAGCGAAGACGTGCGTGGTCTCGTGCGCGAGCGTGCGAATGGGATCGGCGCCCGTCAGGTTCATGCGGATGCGCGAAAAGAATGCCGTGCCCTCGGAGTTGGCTTCGGATCCCCAGAGGTCCACGTCGATCGGGGGACTTGCCTGGACTTCCAGCAGCTTCTGCACGTGTTCGTAGGCGGCATCGGCCCCGGAGAGCAATCTCCTCATGCCCTCGGTGCTGTGGGCGGGATAGCTGAAGGAATAGTGATTCGTGGCGGCATGTCCGGCGGGGGATGGGGTGAAGATGACGGTATCGGGGGACCGGGAATCGGGGGGATCGGACTTGGACTCCGTGTCCGTCCACAGGTCGATAGCAAAGAAACCGACGACGACCGTCGCGACGGCGACGAGCGCCGAGATGACCGGCCTCTTCAGGAAGAGCGCGAGGATGCCGGCCATCCTGGTGCCCCCGGTGACGAACAGCCACCACGCGGCGAGTGTGGAAGCAGCGGTCAGCGCAATCTGGGCGGCGATGATGCTCGTGGGAACTGCCCAAGTGTCCCCGACGTAGCGAGGCTCGAGGAGCGACAGGGGGTTCAAGGCCGCCAGTCGCGGCCACTTTTCGATGATTTCGAACAGCGCCACCACCGCCAGACCGAGCGTCATCCAGGCGAGGCTTCGGAGGTATCCGCACAGGATGCCGAGGGAGAGGCCCACGAGGGTGACCAGGGCCGCCGATCCCAGTGCGGCGGCGAGCAGGTTAGGGTGCAGAGCGTGGTCCAGCGATCCGCGTGAGATGAGATGCGAGGCGACGAGGGAGAGCACTCTCCCGGTCGGGTAGAGGAGCAGCACCGCGAGGGCGACGGACATCTTGGTGATGAAGATGCGGGTGCGCGAGACCGGGAGGCCGTCGAGGAAGGCGAGCGTGCGCTCATCGATCTCGCGCATGAGGAGGCCCGTTCCGACGGCGAATGCCACCAGCAGGTGGAAGCCGCCCCATGATTGGCCCAGTTCCGGGTAGGTCTTTCCGAGGGGGGAGATGTCCGTCTGCTGGGTGAATGCATCGAGGAGGTCGATCAGCAGCAGCGCGAGGCCGATCCACGCGAAAATCTTCAGATCGTGGATCTCCTTGCGCAGGATCGATCCGGTCACCGGACCACCCAGCGGCGGGCGCCTTTGCGCACGGTGCACGACAGGGAGTCCTGCCAGACTTCGACGGCCGTGAAGATCCTCGTTCCATCCTCGACCGTGAGCGGGAGGACTCCGTCCTCCATCGTGTCGACTCGCCGGAGATCGTCGCGCGAGAGTTCCGCTTTCCACGGCTCGAGGGTCTTGTAGAGCACCGCGAACTCCTGCTGTTCACGATTCCGGCCGGCGAGTCCGTAGTGGATCTCGAAGACTCGCCATGGGTGCGTTGCGCCTCG
>Ga0207644_10000878_pt1 | contig 18977 bp, 15 predicted proteins | sample KBSS73metaG_FD_184326 | JGI IMG/M metagenome (GOLD analysis project Ga0207644, IMG submission 184326) | Switchgrass rhizosphere microbial communities from Kellogg Biological Station, Michigan, USA - KBS S7-3 metaG (SPAdes) (version 2) | ecosystem: Host-associated > Plants > Roots > Rhizosphere... | reverse complement strand
CCAGACGGTACGCGGCATGCAGCAGGAGCGTTCGCACCTGCCGATCAAGCTCAACACCGCGGGCGTCATCCCGCCGATCTTCGCGTCCTCGCTGCTGCTCATGCCGCTGACGGTGCTGCAGTGGGCCGGCAATCGCTCGACGGCCGAAGGCGGCGCAAGCGACTGGCTGATCACGATCAGCACCTTCCTGCAGCATGGCTCGCCCCTCTACATGGCGCTCTATGGCGTCGGCATCGCCTTCTTCTGCTTCTTCTACACCGCTGTTCAATTCAACAGCGAGGAGACGGCCGACAACCTCAAGCGCCACGGCGGATTCATCCCCGGCAAGCGCCCGGGCAAGCAGACCGAGGAATATTTCGACTATCTGCTCAACCGGATCACGGTCGTCGGTGCGGCCTATCTCGTCCTGATCTGCCTCATCCCGGAGATTCTGTCGGCGCAGGCGGGCCTCAACTTCCGTCTTGGCGGCACCAGCCTGCTCATCGTCGTCAACGTGACGATGGACACGGTCAGCCAGATCCAGAGCCACTTGATCGCGCACCAATATGGTGACCTAATCAAGAAGGCGAAGCTCAAGACGACGCCGCGACGGCGCTAACTTCAGTCGGCGAACAGGGGAGAAGCGCCGAAATGCTGAACATCATCCTGTTGGGTCCGCCTGGCGCGGGGAAGGGTACTCAGGCCGCGCGGCTTCAGGCCGAGAGGGGCATGATCCAGCTGTCGACCGGCGACATGCTTCGCGAGGCCGTGGCCGCCGGAACGCCGGTCGGCCTGAAGGCCAAGGAAGTGATGGAGCGCGGCGAGCTCGTCAGCGATGCGATTGTCAGCGCGCTCATCGGCGAACGGCTGGACGCTTCGTCGGACAGGGGCGCGATCTTCGACGGCTTTCCACGCACCAAGCACCAGGCCGAGGCGCTTGAAATCCTGCTCGGCCAGCGGGGTCGCCGGCTCGATCATGTGATCGAGCTCACCGTCGACGAGGATGCGCTGGTCACCCGCATCACCGGCCGCTTCACCTGCGCCCGGTGCGGCGCCCCCTATCACGATGCCTACCGCCCGACGAAGGTGCCGGGCATTTGCGACGTCTGCGGCTCGACCGAGTTCAAGCGGCGCAAGGACGACAATGAAGCCACCGTGCGTACGCGCATGGAGGAATATCGCGCCAAGACGCAGCCGATCCTGCCTTTCTACGAGGCGAAGAAGCTGGTGCACCGGGTCGACGGCATGGCTTCGATCGAGGAGGTCGCCGCGCAGATCGATGCGATATTGGACGGAACGGCCTAGAGTCTCTCCAACGTCAAAAATCGGTAGGGCGGGTATCCGTCCACAGCAGGTTGCTCTTCACGGAAGGTCTCCCGCCACTGGCTCCAGTCGCGTGGGTCGGCAATGAAAGTATCGCCGGGGACGTCGGCGAGCACCTCGGTCAACTCGACGCGATCGGAAAGCGGCAGGAACAGCGCGAAGATGTCTGCCCCGCCGATCACGGAAACGGGATTGCTGTCGGCCAGTCGAAGTGCTTCGTCGACATCATGCGCGATTTCAGCCCCTGGAGCGCTCCAGCCGCGATCCCGCGTCAGCACGATGTGACGCCGCCCCGGAAGCAGTCTCGGCAGGCTGTCGAAGGTCTTTCGGCCCATCACCATGACGCTGCCCATCGTCAGGGCCTTGAATCGCTTCAGGTCAGCCGGAAGGTGCCACGGCAGCTTGCCGTCGCGCCCGATCACTCCGTTTTGCGCGCGGGCGACGATGAGCATGATGGCGGGGCGATCCATCCCGTTCCTGTGCCGCTGTCGCGCGCTCCTGCCAAGCACGCTATTGCGCTCCCGTGATTGACTCACTGACCAGGATGATCGAGCGGGCGAAGGAAAGTCTTGGCCCAAAAGTCGTGATCACCGATCCGGGCGAGATCGAGCCGTGGGTCAACGACTGGCGAGGGCGTGTCCGTGGCGCTGCGGCGGCGATGCTGGCGCCTTCCTCAACGGATGAGGTCGTCGAAATCGTCCGCCTCGCGGCCGAACACGGCGTGCCCCTTGTACCGCAGGGCGGAAACACCGGCATGGCGGCCGGTGCTACTCCGCCCTCCGACGGCTCGGCAGTGCTTCTGTCGATGCGGCGGATGAACCGTATCCGGTCGGTGAGCGCCGACAGCCGGATCGCGGTCGCGGAGGCGGGCGTGATCCTCGAAAGCCTGCATCACGCCGCCCACGAGGTCGGCATGCGGTTCCCCCTTACGTTAGGCGCGCGCGGGAGCTGCACCATGGGGGGGCTGACCTCGACCAATGCCGGAGGCACGCAGGTGCTGAGGTTTGGGACGATGCGCTCGCTCGTTGCTGGCGTCGAAGCGGTCCTGCCTGACGGCACAGTGCATAACGGCCTTTCCGCACTCAAGAAGGACAACCGGGGTTACAGCCTCGACCAGCTTCTGATCGGCGCCGAGGGGACGCTGGGGGTCGTCACCGCCGTCGCGCTGCGGCTCGTTCCGGCAATCGCGGCTCGGGCAGTTGCCTGGGTTGGCGTCGAGACTCCGACGAGAGCGCTTGAACTGCTTCGCTTCCTCGAGGCCCGCACCTCCAGCATCGAAGGGTTCGAGCTGGTGCCACAAAGCTCGCTCGACCTGGTGCTCGCGCACATCCCGAACACGAGAGCTCCCTTGTCGGACAGGCATGAATGGCATGCGCTCATCGAGGCGACATCCGCCGATGCCGACGCCGGCATATCTGCAGAGCTTGAGCGGCTCTTGGGTGATGCGCTTCAGCAGGGCCTCATCAGCGACGCTGTGCTCGCCGCCAACGAGGCGCAGGCGGAGGATTTCTGGAAGCTTAGGGATTCAATTTCCGAGGCGGAGCGGACCGAAGGGCAGACCTTGGCCCACGACATCTCGGTTCCGGTGGCCGACATGCCGTCGTTCATCACGGAGGCCGCGACCAAGGTCGAGCAAGCCTTCCCGGGCGTGGCCGCCACCGGCTTCGGTCATCTCGGCGACGGGAACATCCATTTCCACGTCCGTGCCGGAAGCCTTGCCGCTCCGGATTGGTATGATCGGGAAGGGGCCGACATCACCCGGATGGTCGACGATCTCGTCACCGCGGCCGGCGGGTCGATCTCCGCGGAGCACGGCATCGGACAGCTTAAGCGTGAGGAACTTGCGCGACTTGCGCCGCCGGGCCGGGTCGAGGCCCTGCGGGCGATCAAGCATGCGCTCGACCCTCTCGGCATCATGAACCCGGGGAAGCTGGTTCCCTAGGGCTGAAGCTGGATCTTGTCGCCCTCGGCGTCCGTGGGCTCGCCGGGTGCGCGCGCCAGGGTCCTCCGCAGCCGATCCAGGTCCACTGCTCCTTCCCAGCGTGCGACTACGATGGTTGCGACGGCATTGCCGATGAAATTGGTGAGCGAGCGACATTCGCTCATGAAGCGGTCGACGCCGAGGATCAGCGCCATTCCGGCGACCGGGATGGCGGGCACGACGGATAGGGTAGCGGCGAGGACGATGAAGCCCGAACCTGTGACGCCTGCCGCACCCTTCGAGCTCAAGATCGCGACCGCCATCAGCAGCATTTCCTGGCCGAAGCTCAAATGCGTGTTCGTCGCCTGGGCGATAAACAGCGCGGCGAGCGACATGTAGATGTTGGTGCCGTCGAGGTTGAAGGAATAGCCGGCCGGAACGACCAGGCCGACGATGGGCTTTGGAACGCCCGCGGCCTCCAGCTTCTCCATCAGCAGTGGCATCGCGCTCTCGGAGCTGGAGGTGCCGAGCACCAGCAACAGCTCGTCCTTGATGTAGCGGATTAAGGCGAAGATCGAGAAGCCGGCGGCTCGCGAGATCAGTGCCAGCACCACCAGCACGAAGCCAAGCGCGGTGGCATAGAAGGTGAGGACCAGCTGCGCGAGATTGGCGAGTGTGCCGATGCCGTACTGGCCGATGGTGAATGCCATCGCTCCGAAGGCACCGATCGGCGCCGTGTGCATGAGGATACGGACGACACGAAACACCACCGCAGTGATCGTCCGGAGCGAGTCGAGCAGCCGGTCGCCCCGGTCTCCGAGCATTGCCAGTGCTATGCCGAACAGGATCGAGACAAGGAGGACCTGCAGTATCTCGCCAGAGATGAACGCGCTGAACATCGTGTCCGGAATGATGTTCAGCAGGAAGCCGGTGACGGTCGTTTCCTTAGCCTCGCTGACGTAGGTCGCGACCTTGCTCGTATCGAGCGTCGACACATCGATATTGAGGCCCGCGCCCGGCTGGACCAGGTTCCCGACGATCAATCCGACCGCAAGCGCAAGCGTCGAAACGGCGATGAAATAAGCCAGTGCCTTGGCAGCGATCCGTCCGAAAGCGCCAAGGTCTCGCATCCCGGCGATTCCCGTAACAACGGTAAGGAAGATGACCGGGGTGATGATCATCTTCACCAACTTGATGAAACCGTCCCCCAATATCTTCAGCGACACTCCTGTCGTGGGCCAGAGCCACCCGACGAAAACGCCTAGGATGACAGCTATTAACACCTGAAAATAAAGACTTTTCCAGAGTGGGCGGTTTGAATCCGTCATGCGGGATCGATCTCGCGAAAATTGACCATTGGCGCATTTTAAGGAAGCATAAATCGAATCTTTTGATAAGATGCAGGTTCGCAGCCGGGGGGCTGCTTTGGATCAACCGGGGTGGGGGAGTAAAACCACACGGAGAGTTGAGTTGAACATCCAGGCCCCGCGCGACTTCATTGATCGCCGCCAGCTCGTAAGCGCTCTTCGTGCGCTGCGCCGCGGCGACTTTTCTGTTCGCCTGCCGGAAGAGGTCGACGGCGTCGACGGCGAGATCGCCAGCCTCTTCAACGAAGTGGTCTCACTCAACGAAGAGATGACTCAGGAATTCGAGCGTCTCTCCAAAGTCGTCGGCAAGGAAGGCAAGATCACCCAGCGCGGGCGCGTGAAGAACGCGCGCGGCGGCTGGGAAAGCGCCGTCCGCTCGGTCAACGAGCTCATTGAGGACATGGTGCAGCCGACCACGGAGGTCGCGCGCGTCATCGGCTCGGTCGCCAAGGGCGATCTTTCCCAAAGCATGACGGTCGAGATCGACGGACGTCCACTGCGCGGCGAGTTCCTGCGCATCGGCAAGGTCGTGAATACGATGGTGGAGCAGCTCGGCTCCTTTGCGTCGGAAGTGACCCGCGTGGCCCGCGAGGTCGGCACCGAGGGCAAGCTCGGCGGCCAGGCCAAGGTGAAGGGTGTTGCCGGGACCTGGAAGGATCTCACGGACAATGTGAACGCGATGGCCACGAACCTGACGGGTCAGGTGCGCAACATCGCGGAAGTGACGACCGCCGTTGCGCGCGGCGACTTGTCCAAGAAGATTACCGTGGAGGTGAAGGGCGAGATCCTCGAGCTCAAGAACACCATCAACGTCATGGTGGACCAGCTGAACGGCTTTGCGTCCGAAGTGACCCGCGTGGCTCGTGAAGTGGGTACCGAAGGAAAGCTCGGCGGTCAGGCACGCGTGGAAGGCGTTGCCGGCACGTGGAAGGACCTCACCGACAACGTGAACCTGATGGCCGACAATCTGACCGGCCAGGTGCGTAACATCGCCGAAGTGACGACGGCCGTCGCGAAGGGTGATCTTTCCAAGAAGATCACCGTCGACGTGAAGGGCGAGATCCTCGAGCTCAAGAACACGATCAACACGATGGTCGATCAGCTCAACGGCTTTGCATCGGAAGTGACTCGTGTGGCCCGCGAGGTTGGCACTGAGGGCAAGCTCGGCGGACAGGCGCAGGTGCCTGGTGTCGCCGGAACCTGGGCCGACCTTACGGACAATGTGAACCAGCTCGCGAACAACCTGACGGGCCAGGTCCGCAACATCGCCGAAGTCACCACCGCGATCGCGCGCGGCGACTTGTCGAAGAAGATCACCGTCGACGTGAAGGGCGAAATCCTCGAACTCAAGGACACCATCAACACGATGGTGGACCAGCTGAACTCCTTCGCTTCCGAAGTGACGCGCGTCGCTCGCGAAGTGGGATCGGAAGGGAAGTTGGGTGGACAGGCGCAGGTGGAAGGCGTCGGCGGCACCTGGAAGGACCTTACCGACAATGTGAACCTGATGGCCGCGAACTTGACGGGTCAGGTCCGTAACATTGCCGAAGTGACCACGGCTGTGGCGAAGGGCGACCTTTCCAAGAAAATTACGGTGGACGTGAAGGGCGAAATCCTTGCGCTCAAGAACACGATCAACACGATGGTCGATCAGCTCAACGGCTTCGCGTCCGAAGTGACGCGCGTGGCCCGCGAAGTGGGTACGGAAGGCAAGCTCGGCGGACAGGCGCGCGTGGAAGGCGTCGCCGGGACCTGGGCCGACCTTACCGACAATGTGAACCTGATGGCCGGCAACCTAACGGGTCAGGTGCGAAACATCGCGGAAGTGACAACGGCCGTGGCTCGCGGTGACTTGTCGAAAAAGATCACCGTCGACGTGAAGGGCGAGATCCTCGAGCTCAAGAACACCATCAATACGATGGTTGATCAGCTCAACGCTTTCGCATCCGAAGTGACCCGCGTGGCCCGCGAGGTGGGCACGGAAGGGAAGCTCGGCGGTCAGGCGCAGGTGCCTGGGGTCGGCGGCACGTGGAAGGACCTTACCGACAACGTGAACGCCATGGCCGCGAACCTGACTGGACAGGTCCGCAACATCGCCGAGGTGACGACCGCGGTGGCGCTAGGAGACCTCTCCAAGAAAATCACCGTCGACGTGAAGGGCGAAATCCTCGAGCTCAAGAACACCATCAACACGATGGTGGACCAGCTGAACTCATTCGCGTCCGAAGTGACTCGCGTGGCGCGCGAGGTGGGCACGGAAGGGAAGCTGGGCGGTCAGGCGCAGGTGCCGGGCGTCGCGGGGACCTGGGCCGACCTCACCGACAACGTGAACCTGATGGCCGCGAACCTGACCGGTCAGGTCCGCAACATCGCCGATGTGACCACCGCGGTGGCGCGAGGCGACTTGTCGAAGAAGATCACCGTCGACGTGAAGGGTGAGATCCTCGCCCTCAAGAACACCATCAATACGATGGTGGACCAGCTCAACGCCTTTGCCTCCGAGGTTACCCGCGTGGCGCGCGAGGTCGGCACCGAAGGTAAGTTGGGCGGGCAGGCGCAGGTGCCGGGCGTCGGCGGTACCTGGAAGGATCTCACCGATAACGTCAATCTGATGGCTACGAACCTAACCAATCAGGTTCGCGGTATTGCCGAAGTCGTGACCGCGGTGGCTCAGGGTAACCTCAAGCGGAAGCTGACCGTGGACGCCAAGGGCGAGATTGCCGCGCTGGCCGATACGATCAACTTCATGATCGATACCTTGTCGACGTTCGGCGACCAGGTGACCAACATGGCCCGCGAAGTCGGCATCGAGGGCAAGCTCGGCGGCCAGGCGCGCGTGCCGGGCGCCGCCGGCTTGTGGCGCGACCTTACGGATAACGTGAACCAGCTCGCCGCGAACCTCACCAACCAGGTGCGCTCGATCGCCGAAGTGGCGACCGCCGTGACCAAGGGCGACCTTACCCGGTCGATCGCCGTCGAGGCGTCGGGCGAGATGGCGGCGCTCAAGGACACGATCAATGAGATGATCAGCAACCTGAAGGAGCAGACGCTCAAGAATGCGGAGCAGGACTGGCTCAAGACCAACCTCGCCCGCTTCTCGCGCATGCTCCAGGGCGAACGCGACCTGGCGACCGTCTCGAACCTGATCATGTCGGAGCTCGCACCGCTGGTGAACGCGCAATATGGCGTGTTCTACGTCACGAGGCGCGACGAGGACGAAACCAAGCTAGAGCTCGTCGCCAGCTACGGCGCGGACAGCCCCGACCAGCTGAAGCAGGAATTCGACCTGCGCGAAGGCCTGATCGGACAAGCGGCGGCCGATCGCCGGCCGATCCTGCTGAAGGACGTGCCGCCCGACTTCATTCGCATCGGATCAGGCCTCGGCCACGCCAAGCCGGCCAACGTCAACATCCTTCCCGCGCTCTTCGAGGATGAGGTCAAGGCAGTCATCGAGCTCGCCTCGTTCAGCGAGTTCAACGAGACCCACCAGAACTTCCTCGACCAGCTCATGGAGTCGGTGGGCATCGTGCTCAACACGATCGCGGCGACGATGCGCACCGAGGGCCTGCTCAAGCAGTCTCAGCTGCTAACGACCGAGCTTCAGGCTCGCCAGACCGAGCTAACCACCAAGCAAGAGGAGCTTCACAGCACCAACGAGGAGCTTCAGGACAAGGCCGTCGCGCTCGAGAACGAGAAGCGCCAGGTCGAGGCGAAGAACCTCGAAATCGAAATGGCCCGGCGCGCGCTCGAGGAGAAAGCCGAGCAGCTCGCGCTCACGTCAAAGTATAAGTCCGAGTTCCTTGCGAACATGTCGCACGAGCTTCGGACTCCGCTCAACTCGCTCCTGATCCTGTCTAAGCTGCTGTCGGACAACACGCAGGGCAATCTCAACGACAAGCAGGTCGAGTTTGCGCGGACGATCAACTCCGCGGGATCCGATCTCCTCAACCTCATCAACGACATCCTCGACCTCTCGAAGATCGAATCCGGCACCGTGTCGATCGAGGTCGGCGAGATGCCGATGGCGAACCTCAAGCAGCACATGGAGCGGACGTTCCGCCAGCTTGCCGCCGACAAGGGCCTCGATTTCAACGTCAAGTTCGACGGCAAATTGCCGCAGACGATCCGGACCGACGAGAAGAGGCTGCAGCAGATCGTTCTCAACCTGCTGTCGAACGCCTTCAAGTTCACCTCGAAGGGCAGCGTCACCCTCGGCATCCGCTGTGCCGAGAGCGGGTGGAGCAAGACGCACCCGGTCCTGCACAACGCCAGCCGGGCGATCGAGATCGCGGTCAGGGACACCGGCATCGGCATCCCCGAAGACAAGCAGAAGCTCATCTTCGAGGCGTTCCAGCAGGCCGACGGCACGACGAGCCGGAAATATGGCGGCACCGGCCTTGGCCTCTCGATCAGTCGCGAGATCGCGCGCTTGCTCGGCGGAGAGCTGCAGGTGCGCTCAAAGCCCGGTGAAGGCTCGATATTCACGCTCTACGTTCCGCTCGAAGCGGAATCGAGCGCCGCGGCGACGATCGGTGCGCCCGCCCGCTACGACAATAGCGGGGCGGTCATCCCGACGGCGCTGACGACCACGTTCGAGGTCAACGACGACCGCGACGAGCTCGGAAAGAATCCGTTCGTGCTCATCGTGGAGGATGACCCGACCTTTGCGACCATCCTGCTCGACGCCGCGCATGAGGCCGGCCTCAAGGGCGTGGTATCGACGGCCGGGGCGGGCACGTTGAACATGGCCCGCAAACTTCAGCCAACGGCGATCACCCTCGATCTCGGCCTGGCCGACATCGACGGTTTCGTTTTGCTCGATCTCCTGAAGCACGACCCGCAGACGCGGCATGTGCCGATCCACGTGATCTCTGGCGTGGACCGCAGTGAATCCGTGATGGGGATGGGTGCGTTCGGGATCACCGAAAAGCCCGCCGAACGCGAGGACCTCGTCCGCGTCTTCACGGCGCTGCGGGAAACCGGTGAAAGCCAGAAACCTCGGCGCAAGGCGAAGGCTCCGGCCCCGCGCCAGCTGCCGGAGCTGGCGGGCTCCAAGGTTTTGATCGTCGACGACGACATCCGAAACATCTTCTCGCTCACGAGCGTTCTGGAGAGCCACGACGTGGAAGTTCTCCACGCGGAGCGGGGAAAGGACGGGATCCTGATTCTGGAACAGACGCCGGGCGTTGATGTTGCGCTGATCGACATCATGATGCCCGAAATGGACGGCTATGAGACGATGCAGGAGATCCGCAAGCAGCCGGACCTGGCCGACCTTCCGCTCATCGCCGTCACGGCGAAGGCGATGAAGGGCGACCGGCAGAAGTGTCTCGATGCCGGCGCGTCGGACTATATCGCCAAGCCTGTCGACATCGAGCTCCTGCTCGCGCTCCTTCGCGTCTGGGTCGCCCGTTCTCGGGAAGGAGTCTCAGCGGCTGAGACGATCATTCCGCTGGAGGCGGCAGAGTAAGGATGAACCTGTCCCTGGGGGAAATCCCGGTGCAGGCCGGCACAGAGCCTGACATCCTCGAGGAGTTCGAAATCGAGCGGCCGCGAGTCCTGCTTGTCGACGACGACGAGCGGAACCTGCTCGCGGTACAAAGCATCCTCGAGGACCTCGGCGACATCGTCACTGCGCGGTCCGGCGAAGAAGCGCTTCGGCACCTTCTCAAGGGTGAGTTCGCGGTCATACTGCTCGACGTCTACATGCCAGGGATGGACGGCTACGAGACCGCCCAGATCATCCGCAACCGCGACCAGACCAAAGGGATTCCGATCGTCTTCCTTTCGGCCGTGAACAAGGAAGCCGAGCATTTGCTGCGCGGCTATTCGATGGGCGCGGTCGACTATGTGTTCAAGCCGGTCGATCCCATCGTGCTTCGGTCCAAGGTCGCCGTCTTCGTCGATCTGTTTGCGAAGTCAAAAGAGGTCGAACGCAAGGCACGCTACGAGCAGGCGCTGCTCGATGCGACCTTGCGGGCCAATTCGAAGCGGCTCCGCGCCGAGCAGGAATTGCGCCGCGCCGAACAGCGGCAGGCGGCCATCATACAGTCGCTGCCGATGGTCCTTTATCTCGACCCGTATGGCGGCGCCCAGCGCCGACCCACCTATGTCAGCGGTGATTTGGAGGCGATCACGGGTTTCAAGCTCGACGACATCGCCGAGGATTCGACACTTTGGAGCGACCGGCTTCATCCCGAGGACCGCGAGCGGGTCCTGTCGGCGATGTCTGACCGCCGAAAGACCGGTCGATCGGCGATCGAATATCGCTGGCTTTGTGCCGACGGGAATTACAAGCATTTCCTCGATCAAGCCGTCCTGCTGAAGGACGCGGAGGGTAATCCACTCGAGTTCGCCGGCACCTTGACCGACGTGACCGAGCAGCGTTCTCTCGAAAGCCAGCTAGTCCAGGCCCAGAAGATGGATGCGATCGGCAAGCTGACCGGCGGCATCGCGCACGATTTCAACAATCTGCTGGCTGCCGTGATCGGTGGTCTCAGCCTCCTTGAGAAGCGCACGTCGCTGGAGGAGGATCACCGCAAGATCCTGGCCATGACCAAACGTGCCGCGGAGCAGGGCAGCGAGCTCGTCAAGCGCCTGCTTGCTTTCGCGCGGCGGCAAAAGCTTGAGCCGCATGCGATCGACCTCGCGAAGCTGCAGGAGTCGGTCTGGGACCTGCTGATCCACACTCTCGGCGGATTAGTGAACATCGAATGGAGTGCGTCGGACAGGGTCTGGGACGCCTTCGCGGATCAGGCGCAGCTCGAGCTCGCACTCGTGAACCTCATCATCAACGCCCGCGATGCAATGCCCGCGGGAGGAACCGTCACTGTTTCGGTCGAGAACCAGCACCTGTCCGATGGCAATTGGGCGGAGCTCGGAGGGGGTGACTATGTCCTGCTGTCGGTCTCTGACACGGGTACGGGCATTTCACCCGACGATCTCGGGAAAGTCATGGAGCCCTTCTTCACGACCAAGGAGCAGGGCAAGGGCAGCGGCCTTGGCCTCAGCATGGTTTATGGCTTCGCAAAGCAATCGAACGGCGCGTTCCGGCTTCGCAGCGATCTTGGAAAGGGCACCATTGCCGAGCTGTGGCTTCCGCGAGCGCCTGAGCAGGCCGCCGTGGAGAAGGCCCCGCGGAAGGCCGAGCGGCGGCAGGTGCCTTCCAGAAGCCTGCACATCATGCTGGTGGACGATCATGCCGAGGTGCGCAGCATGACGGCCGCACTTCTGGTGGATCTGGGGCACAAGGTTGCCGAGGCCGCGAACGGTGCCGAAGCCCTTAAAGTGCTGAAGTGCCGCAGCTGCAGCTATGATGTGATGATCAGCGATTATGCGATGCCGAACATCTCGGGGACCGAGTTCCTCCGCCAGGCGCGGGAGCTCTGTCCGAACGTGCCGGCGCTGATCATTACCGGCTATGCCGAGGCGGACGCGGTCAAGGATCGTCCGGAGGGCGTCGAGATTCTGTTGAAGCCCTTCACGCCCAGCAAGCTGGAAGCCGCCTTGGCCCGCATTTGCGGCGAAGCCGCGGCGGCGCCCTGACACTTCTCTCACAATATTCCGAGCCTGGACTGCGATGAGTTGCGAAACCTGATTCAGGCCAGCACGTTATCCCGATACTCCCCAAGCACATCGATTTGAGAGCTAACAGTGGGCAACAACGAGCTTCCGCCCGAGGAGGCGGATATTAACGACCTCAGCTCAAAGCTGCATGAAGGTCTTCACAGCTGTCGTTCCGTCGTGGCCAACTACCGGGATTTGCTTTCCGGCAGCGAGGTTTCGAGCAACGACAACGACCCCTGCGAGGACCCGCAGGAAAATCTCTCCGGCATCGACGAGCGCTAAGCTTCGTCGACGCCTTCTGTTATACCTCCTCGCGTAAGCAGATGCTTCCGGGGAGGAGATCATGCGCACCCTTATTGGCCTTGCGGGGATCGCGATCGCGTTCGCCGGCGACAGTTCATTGGCGCGCGGTCTGCAAGGCGAGCCTTCAGCACTCCTTCGCGGCGCTCCGTGGCAGGCGGAGATCTACACCGGCTACGTCTATACCGATGAGGAGCGCCAGGGCCGGCCGCAGTGGGACAAGGCCCACCGCTGCGGCGGCTCCTACATCAGCGATCACTGGGTGCTCACCGCGGCCCATTGTTTCTACAAAAAGAACTCTGAGGAAGTTGGTTCGTGGAAGGAGAACGGCTGGCGGATCAGGCTCGGTGCCCGCGATCTGGCTTCCGGTGAGGGGATCACGTTCCCGATCGACCGGATCGAGATTTATCCCGGCTTCGTCCGCGCCACCTACACCAACGACGTCGCGCTCGTTCATTTCGTCGCAGACGCGCGGAGCCGCTCAGATTTCGCCAGGCGTGACGGGGCAAAGCATGTCGCCAAGATCCGGCTGAACGGGTCGGCCAACGGAGACAGGCCGCTGGCGCTCGGCGACGCCCTGACGGTCAGCGGTTGGGGCAAGACCGAGGATCGGGAAGACGCCCCCACCAATCCTCATCTGGATGCGGTCACCATCCATGCCGTCGATTGCAACTGGGGCAGCACCTACAAGGGGAAGACGACGGGCGACAATCTATGCGCCTTCGGCAAAGGCAAGGACGCATGCCAAGGCGATAGCGGCGGACCGTTGATCCGCGCCGGCGGCGAGCCGATCCTCGTGGGTATCGTCAGCTGGGGAATAAGCTGCGGGGTCAATGCGGGCGTCTATGTCCGCATCGACCGCGACCATTATCTCGACTGGATCAATCGTACGATCGGCGCGAAGACCCCGATCGAAAGCGCAAACTAGCGGTCGTCCCCGCTGCTTCGGCCGTCGCCGCTGCTGCGGCCATCACCGCTGCTGCGTCCGTCGCCGCTGCTTCGGCCGTCTCCGCTGCTGCGACCAGCGGCGGCGTCGCTCGCGCCCCCTTCAAGCTCGTCGCGCAGCTCGATCAAATCGTCTTTGTCGAGCGCCTCGTTCGATTCATCCGTGACGGGTTTTCCCCCGGTGATCATTGGATTTCTCCTTCCGAGCCAATGTGTCGGATAATCTCATGGATGGGCCGGCCATGATACATAATGTTTATTCAGTGTTTAACTCATTGACGAGATGCGTGAATCTCGGATCCCGTCGAAGCGGATCAAGCAATACGTCCGTGGCGGCATAGGTCAGACCTGAGTCGCCCACCTCACGAGCGCGTACGAGCTTCTGGATTGCCTCGTCGCGACGCCCCCATTGCGCGAGGACCTCCGCTTGCTGGTAGACTGCGGCGTCGCCGACTTCCGACTGCAGGTCCGCGAACGCTTTCTCGGCGGCCGCTCGATTACCGAGGCGGCCCTGGGCGATAGCGAGCCCGGCAAGCCGGAATTGAGGCTCCGGTTCGGCCTTGAACTCCTTGAGCGCTTCCGCGGTCTTGCCAAGGCCCAACAGCGAATTTCCGACCAGTGAATGAGCAAATGTCATTTTCGGATTAAGCTGCAGCGCCTTGCGAAGCGGAGGTAGCGCATCGGCGTAACGGCGCGCAGCGTATGCGACCGAGCCCTGGGCACGGAATGCCCTCGGATTCAGGGGATCGAGAACAACTGCTCGATCGACCGCCGCCTTTGCTTCGGCGGGCTTTCCTGCACGGGAACAGTAAAGCGCGTAGAGCAGGGCGACGTCTGCATTGCCGTAAGCCAGTTGATAGGCCCGCTGGTACGATGGCCAGGCGTCGCGGATGTCGAGCTTCCCTGCGAATGTCACATAGCCGAGCGCAAGATGGCCTTCGGCAAGATTGGGGGCGAGCTCGATCGCACGGCGGGCCGCCACGATCGCTTGCGAATAGAGAGGCTTGATCTGGTCGGCAGTCGCATGTTCCCCGGCAATGACTGCAAGTGCACGGGAACGCGCGGCGTGCGCCAAGGCGAAGTTGGGATCTTCGGCGACCGCTGTGTCCAGATGGCTGAGTGCAGAACGGTCCGTCGCTTCGTCCTTTGCCAGGTTGAACAGCGCCCGGCCCTGCAGATAATCCTCATAGGCCTGCACGTTTTTCGTGCCGCCGGGCGCCGGCTCCGCAGTCGCGACCTGGATCGACATTGCCGACGCGACCATTCGGGCAATGTCGCTCTGGACCGCGAAGATGTCGGTCAGCTTGCGGTCGACGCTTTGAGACCAGCGGCTGAAACCCGTCCTTCCGTCTACCAGGTCGGTGGCAATTCGGGCCGTATCGCCGGAGCGCTGCACCGAGCCGGTGAGCAGAAAGCCGACGCCCAGGTTCGCCGCGATCGCCTTCGGCGCATCCGCCTCACCCTGCGCGGTTTCGGATGAGGTGCCGGCCAGAACCTGCAGCGCATCGATGCGTGTCAGCGCGGTTCGCACCTCGTCGGTCAGGCCGTCGGCGAAATAGTCCTGCGCGCGGTCTCCGCTAAGGTTCCGGAACGGCAGGACGGCAATGCTGAGCGGCGTCTCCTCGCCGCCAAGGCGTTCCCAGGCGAACCACGCGCCGCCACCGGCAAGTGCCAATCCCGCCGCCGATCCGCCGATCATCAGGTTTCGCCGAGAGACGCGAGCGGGCGCCGCCGGTTGCGCGGAGTCTTGCCCGCCGAGCACCAGGCCGATCGCCCGTTCGATGGCGCCGATCTCGGGCGCGTTCCTCCGGCCGTGCCAGTGGCTGATGTCGATGACCTGGTACTGGCGAAATCCGAGCGGCGGCTTGCTTCCGTCGATCGACAGCGGGACCAACCGATGGCGCTCGCGGCCTTGTCCGGCCTCGTCCCTGACCCAGTCGGAATCGATCGAGTGAGAAGACCAGAGGACGAGCACGGCGTCAGCGGTTTCAAGCGCCTCGGAGATGGACCGCGAATAAGCGGCTCCTCCTTCGATCAGCGCATCCCACCAGACGGTATAGCCGCCATGTTCGAGCGCGGCCGCGAGGCGGCTCGCGAAAGCCTGGTCAGCCCGCGAATAGCTCAGGAAGAGCGTTCCGGCCTTGTCGGATGCACGTGGCTGGTCCTGCACGCTCCGCCCCTGAGAGAGTAGGCAATGGCGCACGAGGCAGAACGACTGTCAAGCGAGCGCTTACAGGATCGGTACGGTAGCCATCTTTTAGGCGAGGCAGCGTACGGCATGCCTCGCGGGGCCTGCTGTGATCGGCAATCCCGAGCCCATTTTGGTCAGGAAGAGATCCTAATGGCGCGCCCGGTAGGATTCGAACCTACGACCTCAAGCTTAGAAGGCTCGTGCTCTATCCAACTGAGCTACGGGCGCGTGTCGGATCAACTAACCGCAATTGACGCCAAGCGGAACCGCGGTACGTCTCCGGTCAATGCGAGGGGCGGAACTGCGGCATGTCGAAGCGCGCGCGATGCATGGCGCGCGCTTTCGCTACTTCGATTTCGTCATGGTCGCCTTCGTGGTGGTGCTGCTCCTGTCCAACGTGATTGGCGCCGAGAAGAGGTCGTTCGTGAACCTGCCGGGCATCGGCGCGTGGCCGTTCGGCGCGGGAATCCTGTTCTTCCCGATCTCATATGTGATCGATGACGTCCTGACCGAGGTGTATGGCTTTGCCCGCGCGCGTCGGGCGCTTTGGGCGGGTTTTGCGGCGCTGCTCTTCATGGCCCTGATGGAGCAGACCGTGGTCCATCTTCCGGTGGCGGAAGGCTGGACTGGACAGGCGGCTTACGAGCGGGTGTTCGGATCGGGTTGGCGGATCATATTCGCGTCGATGGCCGCCTTCTTCGTCGGCGACTTCCTGAACTCGGTCGTGCTCGCCAAGATGAAGATCTGGACGCAAGGGAAGCACCTGTGGACCAGGACGATCGGCAGCACGATCGTGGGCGAGGGCGCGGACAGCCTCATTTTCTATCCGCTGGCCTTCTACGGAATGCCCGACTGGCCGGTCACGGCGCTCGGTGCCGTCATGCTGAGTCAGTTCATCCTGAAGGTCAGCTGGGAAGTGCTGCTGACGCCGGTAACTTATGCGGTGGTCGGCTGGCTGAAGCGGAAGGAAGGCGTCGACGTCTACGACGTCGGCACGGACTTCACGCCGTTCAGCGCGGACGTCTAGAAAGCAGCAGGACTGCCCAGACGCTGAGCCCAAGGGCCGCCGCGGTGATCAGGACGAAAAATGGCTCTCGAAGGAGTCCCGTCCCCTCGGCCCAGACGCGCGCCACATGGGCGGCGAACATCAGCGCGAACACCAGCCCGGTGACGCCAACATAGCAGCGCACTAGGCGGCGACCGTTTCCAGCAGGCCTTCGAAGAGCCTACGGCCATCGGTCCCGCCATGCGCCTCTTCGATAACCCGCTCCGGGTGCGGCATTAGTCCGAGCACATTGCCGCTGTCATTGAGGATTCCGGCGATGCTCCGCGCCGACCCGTTGACCTCGTCCAGATAACGGAAGGCAACGCGGCCTTCGCCTTCGAGCCGGTCGAGCGTGACCTCGTCGGCCTGATAATTGCCGTCGTGATGCGCGACGGGGAGGGAAATCTGCTCGCCAGTCTCATAAGCGCTGGTGAACAGGCTCTGACTGTTCTCGACACGCAGCGGAACGGGGCGGCAGACGAAGCTCAGCCGGGCGTTTCGCATCAGCGCGCCGGGCAGCAGGCCCGCCTCGGTCAGCACCTGGAAGCCGTTGCAGATGCCGATCACCGGCACGCCGCGGCCGGCGGCTTCCTTCACCGCCTGCATGACCGGCGAGCGCGCTGCCATTGCTCCGGAGCGCAGATAATCGCCGTAGGAGAAACCGCCCGGAACGCCGATGAAGTCGATGCCTTCGGGCAGGTCGCTTTCCCTGTGCCAGACCATGTCCGGCTTGCGCCCTGTCACCTGTTCCAGCGCGACGGCGAGATCGCGGTCGCAATTGGACCCCGGAAAGACGATGACCGCGCTTTTCATGCGTGCTCCAGCCGCTCGATCCGGAAATTCTCGATCACCGTGTTGGCCAGCAATTTCCGGCACATGTCCTCGATGTCGGAATCGCTGGTGCCGTCGGCGAGGTCGAGCTCGATCAGCTTGCCGGCGCGGACATCGTTGACGCCCTTGAAGCCGAGGCCGTCCAGCGCATGGTGGATGGCCTTGCCCTGAGGGTCGAGCACCCCGTTTTTCAGGGTGATGAAGACGCGCGCTTTCATGGGCTTGCCTGACCTTGTTCTGGACCTGCCGCCCCTATGGCCAGCGGCCGGACGAGGGGCAAGCTTTAGACTCTGTTTACCTTGATGGCCGATGATAGGCGAATGGCGGTGAACCCTTCACCGCGAGTGGGAGGAATTGCATGGTCGGCGGTATCGCGATCGCCATGTTTGTTGTGTTGGTGGCATGGGGCTCGAAATACTTCGGCTGGAGCGATCCGGACGGGAAGGTCCAGCTCGCTCTCGTCACCTCCTTCATCCTCGGTATCATCGGCGGGTTCAAGGCGCGCGGCTAATAGCCGCTCAATTCCGCCACTCGCGATCGGTGATAATAGAGATCGCCGAACAACTCACCGAGCACCGCATCGCGCTTCATGAAGAGGCCGATGTCATGCTCGTCGGTCATCCCGATGCCGCCGTGCATCTGCACGCCCTCGCGAACGGCAAGGCTGGCGACGTCCGAGCATTTGGCCTTGGCGACCGAGACATAGAGCTCCGACCGTTCGTCGCCGGCATCGAGGAGGGCGGCTGCCTTCAGTGCGGCGGCCCGCGCGATCTCGATCTCCGCATAGAGGTGCGCGGCGCGATGCTGGAGCGCCTGAAACTCGCCGATCAGGCGCCCAAACTGCTTGCGCTGCCGGAGATAGTCGAGGGTCATCGCCGACGCGCCGGACGCAAGGCCGACCAGTTCCGCCGCAGCGCCGGCCCGGCCCGCGGACAGCGCTGCGTTGAGCCGCTGCCAGCCCTGATCCACCCCTCCAATGACGGCATCGGCATCCAGCTCGACCCCGGCGAAGGTCAGCCGCGCTGCCTTCGAGCTGTCGACCAGCGCAACATTCTCGACCTCCAGCCCCTTCGCGTCGCGGGCAACCGCGAAAAGCGTGATGCCTTGCGTTTCGCCCGGAGATCCCGCGGTGCGCGCGGCCGTGACGATCATGTCGGCCGAGCCGCCTTGAACCACGAATTGCTTCGACCCATTCAGAACGAAGCCATTGCCCTGCCGCTTGGCTTCCAGCGCGGTGCGTTGCGGCGCGTGACGCGGCCCTTCGTCGACGGCCAGCGCGAGGACACTCTCTCCCGACAGGATGCCGGGATACCAACGGTCGGCGTGCCCGGTTCCCTCGATCGCCCTGGGCGCCGCCACGGCCGTCGCCAGGAATGGCGACGGCGTGAGGTTGCGTCCGATTTCTTCGAGGACGAGAGCGGCCTCAGTGGCGCCCATTCCCATGCCGCCCTGACTTTCAGGAATGCAGATGCCGGTTAGGCCAAGATCGGCGAATTGCTTCCAGAGCCC
>Ga0207644_10000877_pt1 | contig 18984 bp, 16 predicted proteins | sample KBSS73metaG_FD_184326 | JGI IMG/M metagenome (GOLD analysis project Ga0207644, IMG submission 184326) | Switchgrass rhizosphere microbial communities from Kellogg Biological Station, Michigan, USA - KBS S7-3 metaG (SPAdes) (version 2) | ecosystem: Host-associated > Plants > Roots > Rhizosphere... | reverse complement strand
AGGGGGCTGGGAGGAGAACAAAACGGGGTAGTAAAATTCCTGGTTTTACAACTGGACGGGCACCGATCCGTGGATAATGGAAACTAAGCGAGTTTCAGATTGTGTTAGTAAGATTGGATAGAATGGACAGTAAAGGTATACATGCTTTAATGAATAAAAGCAATATTCAAAAAAAAATATTACCTCAGGCGGTCAAGACTTTTGATGAGCTTCTCATCCTTTCGGATACCCCTGTACGCTAGGAAAAGCAGAATGACCATTAGGATGGGAAGGATAGCGCCGATCATCCAATAATTTTGGGTAAACGAGACGCCTTTTTCCTGTTGAGCGGATTTGAACGATTCAACCATAAAATACTCTAACGGTACAATAATAATGGCCAGGAGAAAGGCCAGCAGCGTCATCTGTTTTTGAAGTTTTCGGTTCTTAAAAAGGAAAATAGCGGCGAACGAAAGCAGGCCTGCGATTACGATCAGCGCAAATAGGGTGAGGCTTTGGGGTCCAAGGAACTCCTGGGTAGTACCATTTGCCTGAACGCCTTTCCAAAGTGGTAACTTATAAGTCATAAAACCGGCAACACCTGCAAGTGCCAGCCAGAGTGTTTGAATGCGCTGAATCATATTAGGCAGATTGATACCTTAAATGTAATCAGGTTTCTGCATATAAATACAAAAGCCCCCGTTGGGAGCTTTTGCAATTAAAAGGTAAGCGGGGATGGTTCCTGGGTTGTTATTTAGCTTTTACCAAGGTGTCGAGGGTTGTCATTTCACCATCCAATACTTTCACGCGAATGAAGTTGCGGCTATCTTCCAGCACAACAATGTAAGCGCTCTTGTCTTCCACAGAAACTTCAGTGACACCAAAAATTGAGAAATCGTAATAGGTACTTTTCACAATGTGGCGAACATCCTGGGGAAGTTCTGATTCACCATAGTAGCGAATGGTACTGTGCCATTTGCCTTTCTTGTTGTAGTTCACGCGACTTTGAATTCCGTTTTTCGTGAATGTGGCAGTATAACCATCATTACTTTCACTCCAGATTGCTGACGCGCCTGCGAAGTCCTTGTTGAAGGATTTTTCGGCTTTCGCGGTGAATTTGTTCGCACTCAGGTCTGCGGAAGCATTGCTGCTGCCAGCAGGGTAAAAGGGATGAAGATCTGACGCCACAGTGGCGAAATAGCTTGATACAAATAGCGATTTGCTGAAAGAAGTGGGTTGAAACGACTTACCACCCTGGGCGTACAGCCCCGATACTGCGGCCAATGCCAAAACGCATCCGGCCAAATTGTTCAGAAGAAGCTTTTTCATTTTGAAAAGGTTTAATGGTTAAATGTTCTGATTTTAATAGTTTGGATACAGAATCGCTTCTTTAGGAAGCGCGGGAGTTACAAGTGGGGAACCGGACAGTCGCCTTAGTAGCAGTTATTTGTCCATCATTTCGAAATATGTGGTGCTCTTTATTTGACGTAATCTCAGAGACGGGGGAAACAGACTGGAATATTTTTTTTTACTCTCATTATTTGCTATATTTCAATAAGGGTCCTTTATGAGTTCTGCCAAGACTTCCACCACAATTCCAGATGAGAACATCATCCAGAATCTTTTACAAACTGGTTCAGCTCGAAGAAGAGGCGAAGAAGAGCTCTTTAGCCGCTATTCCTATTTTATAAAGGAAGGCATCCATAAGTATTCACTTACCCAGGAAGACGCCTTTGATGCCTATTCAGACACCATATTATCGGCCATTGGGAAGATTGCCATGGGCTCCTTTGAGGGGCGGGCGTCGCTGAAAACTTACCTCTATCAAATTTTTCATAATAAATGTGTTGACCTTATCCGGAAAAACTCGACTAATAAGAATACGGTGAATAAGACACAAGAGGTTACGGATATGATCTTTCATTTATCAGACGCTTCGAAATCGATCGTCCAGCAATTGATCGACCGGGCGGATTGGGATTTATTAAAAAGGAAATTGAATGAAATTGGCCAGAACTGTAAAGAATTGCTGATGCTGTCTGCAGACGGCTACAGCGATAAGGAAATTGTAGAAGTAATGACTTATAAAACTGCAGATGTAGTAAAGACAACCAGGCTCAGGTGCCTGGAAAAATTGCGTCAACTTTATAAACACAACCCCTAATCATCACTTATGCATAGCCTGGAATATATAGATGATTATTTCAAGGGTGATTTTTCCCCGAAAGAAAAGATGGAATTTGAAAAGAAGCTTGCGGAAGACCCAAACTTCGCTGATGATGTAGCCTTCTATATCAGCACCCGCCAGGTGAGTAAGGACCTGGTGATTGAAGAAAAGAAAAATAATTTTAAGCGCATTTATGCGGACTATAACAAGGAAGCCAAAGTCATCCCGATGCGAAGAATTTGGTCTTACAGTGCCGCCGCTGCGGTTTTCGTCATCGTCGTCATCAGTTGGTTCCTGTTCATGAAGCCGCCAACCACGGCGCAATTGGCGGATCAATATATTAGTACTAAGCTCACCAGATTAGACTTGTCCATGTCTGGTCGCCAGGATAGCATGCAAATGGCAATCGACTTGTACAATCATGGCAAATTCGCTCAAAGCCTTCCTGTATTCGATCAAATGGTAATAAATAGTCCAAATAACAACAAAGCCTTAGAATTCGCTGGCATTGCCGCATTAAGAACCAACAATTTTGATAAGGCAATTCAATATTTCAGCCGGCTGGAATCCCTAAAACTGGAGTATAATCCCGGGGCATTTTACCATGCTCTTGCACTCATGAAACGCAACGGTCCCGGTGACAATGAAGAAGCCAAAAAATACCTTCAAAAGGTAGAGAAAGAAGGGCTGGAACACAACGAAGATGTGCCTGCACTCTTAAAGGGGCTTTGAGGACCGACAACTTCCCGACTCTAAATTTCCTCATATGAATCTCCCAAAATCCCGCCTTGGAGCAATATTGGTTTGGCTCACGTGCGTTTTTCTGTTTTTATCCTTCGCTACAAATTTTTCCTCCTGCGTTCCAGGCGAAAAAAAGTACGACACGCTGGTTCTGCTCGACTGGAACCTGCATTTTGGTCCCGGCTATGATTCACATGGCCGTGACACCATGCGGCAACATTATGAAGACTGGGTCAACCATTATATTGACAGCATTTCGAAACCAGGCGACTTCAGGCGGATTCGGTGGAGTTATTGCCCCTGCGATAGTTCGCTGGCAAATCTTTTTGCTGAGGTAGGGACCAGCGGAGGATCCATTCCTAATCCACCACCAAGCCCCAAGCCAGGTCCAACCGGTGACTATACCCTCACCACAAATTTCAGGGTCAACATACCTGAGGTTATGCATGAAGATAAGAACGACACATCGAGAATTCGATTCACTGGTGATCCAAGAGCCGATACGACAGTGCTTGCCGTCATAGACACGGGATTAGACACCGTGCTTTTGAGAGGCAAGCCCTTAGACATCATTTGGGCAAATAATATGCTTTGGACAGAAAAAGGCGGCTCGGGCATTTTCAATGTAATTCCTGGTGAAGCCATTACAATGCTGAATGACGACAGTCGTGTGAAACATGGTACAACAGCGGCCGGGCTTGCCCTTAGCCAGTTCGAACAACATCGGAAACCCAGGATCATGACCATTAAGGCATTTGATAAAGACGGTAAGGGAAGCATTTATACGGTGAGCTGTGCCATGAGCTACGCCATTCAAAAAGGGGTTACGGCCATCAATGCAAGTTGGGGTTATGATGCTGAATTTACTGACCCGGTATTGGAGTCGTATTTCCAGCTGGCCAATAATCGAAATATAGCCATGTTTGCGGCGGCAGGGAATGATCCACATGAACCGCATACTCCTCCATATGATCCTAATGAAGTAATCCCCAACAATGAATTAAAAGACCGGCACCTGTTTTTCCCGGCTTGCATGTCGGATCGGTTACCCAACCTGGTTACCGTAACAGGCATCAACAGACCCGGCAATGCCACGAAATTTACGCCCTGCAGGTACCAATATTATTCGCAGACCTACGTTAATCTAGGCGTCCTGAACAATCCGAACTGCTGCATTTATTTCGCACCATTCCATGCAGGGGCGGTAGAGGGCACTTCCTTTGCCACCCCAATTGCAACGGGGCAGATCATGCAATTTCTAAAGCCATTGCCTCCCGGAATGGCCCTTAATTTGCAGAAATTGGTAAATGACAATGTGGCAAAATATGGGATACCGCATTATACGCAAAATGGCAATTTTATTGAATTCAAAAACATACGACCACAATAAAGAAATATCGAACACCTAGGATTTTTTTAGTTGCCTGTTTTCTTCACCTGGCAACAGTTCTGTCCGGTCAATGCCCGGACAGAACTGTTATGTGGGACCGCATCAACGAAATGCGCAGCCAGGCTATTCCTGCCCAGGAACAACTGAAGGAATTGAGCGCTTTTAAATCGCAGATGAAGTCCTGCATTCAACCGGGTGATACCCTCTATGCACTCCTCTTGCAACGCATCGGCGTGCAGCATTTCCAAATGTCTGATTATACCCATGCGATCGATGCCACGCAAACTGCGATCAATGTCCTGAATTCCGGCAACAAAAATTACAAGGCGAGATTTCTTCAACTCGTCAACTGCTATGGCAACCTGGCCTATTATTTTGACGCACTGGGATTGATGGAGGAAAAGCAGAACGTATATGACAGTTGCATCAATATTTCTATAAGTCACAAAATCGTGAGCGAACCTCTACTGGATGTGATTGAGTCCCGGACCGCAGAATTAGTGAAACTGGGCGATTACGATCACTGCATCAGGATTGCCAGAGTGGGAGAGTCAATGGCAGAAGAAGCGGGCCTCACCAACAGTTATTCCTATAAGAAAATCAACATTAATAAACTGAACGCGCTTATTGAACTGGACAGGCTCGATGAAGCGCAAACGGAATTGAGCAAACGGATTCAATTTTATGAACTGGCAAGAGACACATCATATCTTGGAATTTCGCTCATCCAGCAGGGAAATATCATGAGGCGTAAGGGTAACTTTTCGAGGGCCCTTGATTTTTACAACAGTTCCTATGTTTACAACAAGGCAGCTAACAATCTTTCCGGCTGCGCCTCTTCCCTGAACAGCATTGGTTTTGTATACAGCGACAAGCTCCACGATACCAGGTCCGCACTACTTTATTTTCAACTCGCGCTTCGGTACAATGATCCTTCTGAATCTTTGAGCATTCTTGATAACGTGGCGAATTTGTACGCCTATACAAACGAATTCGACTCAAGTCTGCATTATTTCAGCAGGGCACTGGAAACGGCGCTGCCGGGAATGACGGAATATAGCATGTTAGACAGTTTGGACCGGCTCCTTTCATACAACAAGGCCGAATATGTAATAACACTTTGTCTTGATAAAGCAGATGTATGGATGAAGTGGTACCAGGCAGACAGCAAGAAGGCTTACCTGGATAGTGCATTGAGTATTTTTCATCGCACTGACCTGGCACTCGACATCCTGAGAAGAAATTATGCCGGAAATATTTCGAAACTATTCTGGCGAAACAATACGCATCGGCTTTATGAACACGCCATTGAAGCCTCGCAACGCTCAGGTAACCTGGATGCAGCCTTTTACTATTTCGAGAAAAGCAGGGCCGCCCTTCTGAATGAGGCATTAGTTGATCAACGCTGGCTGGGTGCAGAAAATATTGCCAGGGAAACCGCGTTAAAAAAGGACCTGCTTTATTTACAAAGAAACCTTGCCCTATTAGCCGACTCTTTGCCGAGATTTAAAACATTGCAACAGGAAATCTACAGCAAGACACAGGAGCTTGTGCAATTGCAGCGGGATATAAAAGTTAAGAACCCGATTTTCTATCAAAATTTCCTTGATACTTCTATGGTTCGTTTGCAGGATTTTAAAAACCTCTTGCAATTGAATGACCAATGGATGGTTGAAGTGTTTACCGGCGACAGTGCCATGTACATACTAACGCTAACGCGTACCAGTGGATGGATAAAGAAGCTTGACAGGCAGGAATATAACCGCCTTGCCCTTTCCTATATTTCATACCTTGAAAATCCCACGGCGATGAATGGTCATTTCCAGGATTTCCAGGAAACCAGCGGACATCTATATAAATTCATTTTTGGTCAGGGTTCTCTTCCTGCCGGAAGAATGATCATTTCACAGGATGCACAGTATTTTCCGTTTGAAGCCCTTATTAACAGCGCAAATGTTTCTGGCCCGCATTACCTCGTGGAGGATTATCCGATGAGTTATACTTATTCGGCGAGATACCTGATGAGCAACCTGGCGTTCACGACAAAATCGGGAGGGGAGCAATTTCTTGGCTTTGCGCCGGTACAATTTGGAAGCCAAAAACTGGCTGACTTGCCCGCCAGCGATGTATCATTAAAAAAACTGGGCAATTTTTTTGGTGACGCGAACCTCCTGGTTGGCCCCAAGGCAACGAGGAACCAATTCATGGACCAATTTTACCGCTATAACATCATTCAATTGTATACCCACGGCGCGGATAGCGGAATGACGGGTGAACCTGTCATTTACTTTGCTGACTCAGCGCTTTTTTTATCCGATCTTATCGGTGACGAAAAACCGCTTACGCGACTGATCGTGCTTTCGGCATGTGAAACCGGCACTGGAAAATTGTATAGAGGCGAAGGCATTTTTAGTTTTAATCGTGGCTTTGCAGCACTCGGCATTCCATCTTCAATCACCAATTTATGGTCCGTCAACAATGAAGCTACCTATAAGATAACGGAGCTATTTTACCAATACATTGCCAAGGGTATACCGACTGATATTGCGTTGCAAAAAGCCAAACAAGAATACTTACACTCCGCCAACGGAGAGATGAAACTGCCAAATTTCTGGGCTGCTCCCATTCTGGTTGGAAATATCGATGAGTTTAAGATTGAAAGGGGGTTGAACTGGCAAATGATTGTATTGGGAGCAGGGGGGCCCTTGTTGTTGGTCATTCTGGTCGCATGGTACATTAACCGGCGGAGGAAGGCTGCTGCTTCTATTTAACTTACCTTTCACTTTGATTTGGTCGATTTTTTATCTAATTTTCTCGAAGATCGTTCGCCGGGCAATTGTCAAATTTTTGGTCCCCACTACTAGCCCACCCCGGTTTTAACTATTGCCGGTGTCAATCTTCGAAATTTCCTCCCTCCCTGTTACCCTGGAAATAAATTAATTCGACTCCATGGTGTTGACTCTGGGCTAATTTTGCATTTACTTCTCTTTTTTTAACACCATCATAAACTGTTTTATGGCAAAGACAATCGAATGGTTTTCAGCCGATGTTCCGATTGCACCCGGCAGGACACAATCACAGGTGGTTGATGCGAGGAAAGATGCAGAAACCTTTTACACCAATTTTATTTCAAAGGCCTCCACCCAGTCTTTGAAATATATCGTTTGAGAGAAATATTCTATCACAACTAAAACAAAAATGTATGGACAACCCTAAAATCATTCCGGATCCTCCTAAAGGCGCAACACCTTGGTTTGAACACGACATTCCTATTACAATGGGGGTCGACAATCTTCTGTTCAGGACCGGTAAATTGCTTTTGGAGTCTTATTACAATGGATTTTTGAGTGCCCATGAAGAGTTCAAAGACCATATCGCATTCTACGAATGGCAGGATGCGGATACAGATTCAAAGTCGATAAAGCTGAAAGCGTATGTGGCGCTCCTCAATCCGGAATTGAAGCCTCACGAAAGCGGAGACATGAGAGGCAGGAGTGAGGTGACGCACCTGCTTGGAGACAGAAACGCAAAACAAAAGGCAAAATCGACTGCAACAACCGCAGGCGCCTCTGAAGAAGTTCACGATGATGAACTGTTTCTTGCTGAAGCTGCACTGGAATTGGATGCACTAAGAAGAGAATATGTCCCTGGCATGGTATCCACAAGAGGTTACATTGTGGTGCAAGACCTGGCACCAATTAAGCCTCCGCCACCCAAGACCCCTCCACCTCCCACGCTTTAGGTAAAGCATTAGGGCCTGCATTCTGTCATTACAATTGCTGGCCCTTTTTTGGTTTTCTGAACATTATCATGGCCAAAAGAATCAAACTACGACACAGTATTCTGATTCTCCTGTGGGGACTACTGCTGTCATTTCAAGGTCGCCTACACGCACAATGTATGGAGAGGGACTCGCTTTGGAACAGGATGGCTTTTCTGAAGGATTCGCATGTCAAACCTGAAGACCAGCTCAAGGAATTAATGCCCCTTTTACAGGGAATTTCACGATGTCCATATGCCAATGATTCCGTACATGCACAACTTCTCCAAAGAATTGGGGTGCAATATTACCGCCAGAACCAATACACGATCGCCCTGGAATATGTGCAACAATCAACGCGCATGATCAATCGAAATAGGGTTAATGTGAATTTCAACCTGTCTCATAATATACAGAACTATTTCATATTGATACACATCTATGAAAAACTTGAAAATTTGGGAGGCAAGTCTGAAAGCGAGGACAGCCTTGTCTCCCTTTCATTGAGGTACCGCAACTTTGACACAAGACTTGCCCAGGCGCTATATCCCAAAGCCATTAGAAGTTTTGGTGCCGGAGACTATTACAGGTCGATTGAATACGCCAGTCTTTGTGAAAAGATTGGCCTTGAAAATGCAAAGTCTGACAACAAAGCTATCCGCGAAAACGGGATTTCCATATCATTAAGTTCACTTCATTGGCAAATCAATTCCTTGCTTGAGCTACGGAAATTTGATACCGCAAAAGCATTACTTGCAGCGAAATTAGGTGCCTATCAGCATGGGGTATTTCGCGACTACCTGGCCACCTACTATAATCAACTGGCAGAAGTTGAAGTGAGACAGGGCAACAAGCAGGAGGCGCTTCGTTTTTATTTGAAGTCCTTCGAACTAAATAAGCTGATGGGTAACCGACGAAACTGCAGGGCTGTTTTCCATAACATCGGCTATAGTATTTATGCCAAGGATGGTTCTGATTTGGCGAAGGCAAATTTTTACTACAGGAAATCGCTGGAGTATAACGGGGGGAGGGGCGAAGGCGAGAGATCGGAAAGCATAGAAAACTTCAACACCCTCGCTGAAATGGGAGATGTTTATTCGCGTCTTGGTCTGTATGATTCATCTATCTACTGCTTTAAAAAAGCGCTACAGGGATTCTGCAACGATTGTACTGAAACTATGCTGGTCAGCCGGTTTGATAGTTTATTCAAGGGAGGTGATTACTTATTTTACTTCAATACTTACCTGCTGAACTATGGAAACGCTTACAAGTCGAAATACCTGAAATTCAAAAACCAGGAGGATCTTGACAAAGCCTTTCAGATTTACCAGGATGCAGACCAGTTTCTTGAAAAGCTGAAAGAGATAAGCACTGAAGATGAATCAAAGCTTTATTGGCGAAACAGTTCACGGTCACTTTATGAGAATGCGCTACAAACCTGCTACGCCGCGGGTGATACGAATAGGGCTTTTTATTTCCTGGAACGAAGCAGATCGGTTTTGTTAAGCGATGAGTTGCGTTCGAGACGGATGATGGGAGAGCACGAAATCCTTGAAATCGCACAAGTCAAAAAGAATATTCAAAGGTTAGAAGCCGGCCAGCTTAACCAGGACCTGACCGCAGCAGCTAACGACAGAACTGAACTGCTTGGCGAAAAGGAGAAGCTCGACCTGCTCAACAGGGCACTATTTTCCAAGAACCCGCTTTATCACCAAAGTATAATTGATACGGCGAGTATAAGCCTGCAACAGGTGAAACAGAGGTCGGGAAAGGACTTTGCAGGGATCATTGAAATTTTTGAAGGAGATTCTGCCCTTTACGCTATGTACATTTCTTCAAGGGGCGCAACGCTCAGAAAGGTAAATGCGCAACAATTCCGTGCAACTAAAAGCCGGTACATACAATTTCTTTCCAACCCGCATTTATTGAACAGTGAGTTTAGAAATTTTACGTCGATATCGGAACAGCTCTACCAAATGCTGGTAGGCAATTTACTGATGCCTGCCGGCCGCCTGATCTTTTCGCCGGACGGCGATTATTTTCCTCTTGAAGCATTAAACATGGGTAGTGTTAATGGTGGGAAGTATTTTCTGTATGATCACGCGATTACCTACACTTACTCGTTGCGATATTTTCTGAGTTCCTTTGAAGGTCCTGCGCAAAATCGTAGGGAATTTCTTGGCGTTGCTCCTGTCATGTTTGAATCGAACAAGAATTTAGCAACGCTTGCTGGCAGCGATGAGTCTTTGAAATCGATTTCAAATTTTTTCCGAAGTCCGGAATTGCTGGAAGGAGAAAAAGCTACCAGGAGTAGCTTCATGAATCATTTTCCAAATTTTGACGTTATTCAATTATATACCCATGCAACAGACAGCAGTGAAAGGGGCGAACCCGCAATTTACTTTTCTGATTCAACGCTTTATTTGTCGGAGCTAATTGCTGACAATAAACCCGCCACCCGACTCATTGTTCTTTCTGCATGCGAAACCGCGGGTGGCAAATTCTACCAGGGCGAAGGGGTTTTTAATTTCAACCGCGGTTTTGCAGCCATCGGCATCCCGGCTTCTATCACCAACCTTTGGTCGGTCAACGCTGAAGCAACGTACAAGATCACGGAACTCTTCTACGAGTACCTCGCAAAAGGAATACCCACAGATGTCGCACTCCAGAAGGCAAAGATTGATTTCATCCGCACCGCCAATGGCGAAATGAAGCTCCCCAACTATTGGGCGGCCGCCATTCTTGCCGGAAAGGTCGACCAGTTTAAGATTGAAGGGGGCTGGAACTGGAAAATGATTGTATTGGGAACGGGTGGGGCGTTGTTGTTGGTGATTCTGGTAGCATGGTATATCAAAAGGAGAAGAAGGGACCAGGCATAATTCTTAGAATGCGATCCTGGAAATTATCATTCTGTGTAAAATATATCCATTCACTTCGCCTGCAATTCCTTTGGTACATTTCGATATAGGCATGTAACATGTGCCTGGTAAGGACCATGATTTTTAATATAATTTAGGAGAAAGATTGCGGCGTAAATTGTTTTATCCTTTAATGTCTAAGCACCTGTTTGCCTTCCAGTTGCTCCGAATTGCGTGCCTGTATAGCGTTCTCACGAAATAATTTCCAGTTAAAGCTTTGATTCCGCCTTTTTATTGACTATTTTAATGTTAGGTTGACAAACCTGCCACTCCCAAACAGTATTTGTTTCGCCTGTCCATTTACCCTTCCCATTCATATTTGATCCTGTTTCTACAATGAATTTTTCCGATCTGTTTCCATAAAAAAGGAGGTCGATCGGCTATTTCTTCAACTCTAAATATTTTTTATGAACAAATTAATTAATTCCAACCTGGAGATCCGACCACTGTATTTGATGGATTTAAATCTTTACGTGAAAGAACCGCTTACCGAAGCGCAAGAAGGAAAAGAGTTTGAAAAATTGGAAAAGGTTCTGCAAGAGGATTTAAAAGAAGATTTGAAATCTGGGGATGCTTACAGCGCCATTGTTCAGTGGAGCAAAAACGGGCGAATTCCAAATTTGTACAATGTGAGAGTGTCGGTGATCTACAATGTATTATCAGAAATTGAGAGAGAACAACCGCAAGCAAGGCTTCTTACGAAACTTGGCCTGGCATCAACCACTGGACTTATAAACCCACCACCGCCTCCACCGCCACCGCCGAGAATAGACCCCGATAGTTTTTTTAAGGATAGTCCCTTCAGGCCATTTGAACTTTCTTTGGACCCGATTAGGACCATCGTAATAGAATCCAAAATTGCGGAATTGCAGGCATTTAAACAGTGAGCATCCTGAGCTGGAAAGGTCATAGCAATTTCCGAAGGGGTAAATTGACACAAAAGAATTGACCAATCCAATTCATCCATGGGGAAAGTTTTCATCTTACTGAAATTCCTGATTCTTTTTTCAGTTTTTACCTGGGGGCAATGCCCTTCGAGGAATTATTTTAAGTCATCGATCAAATTTCTGGCTGACTCGTCTCGCATTCCGACATCTCAAAAAATTGAGCGGTTGCTCAAGGTGGGGGACCAATTGAACGCCTGTGGTTATTCAAAGGATTCCTTGCAGGTCTACCTTTGGAATAAAATAGGCAGAACCTATGCCAGGGATTCAAGCTTTACAGAAGCGATTGATTATTCCAGGAAGGCAGTTCATCTAATTGAAAATAATCCGGAAAACCAGGCGATAGATCCCCACGATTTACTAGTCAGTTTTTATGACCTCTATACTTATTACGAATCGATAGGCCTCGAAGAGCTTAAATTTGCAGCCATTGACAGTTGCCTTCTATATGCGGCTAAGATGAATTATGCGAATCGATATTCGCTTTACCTTCTCTATTATAAGATCATATCCCTTGTTAATTCGGGGGACTATCACCAGGTTCTCAATTATGGACGGCTCGGAGAAAATATTTCAAGGGAAATCCTGTCAGGATCTGATTCTCTTTATTACATGCTTACATTTCGAGATTTTCAGGCAGAAGCATTCATCGCCATTGGGGAATTTGATCATGCTGAAAATATACTTGCTCCTATTGTAGAAAGGAATGGTTATTACGGATCATGGTATAATCTGAGTTCGGTATATGAACATCTCGCCGAAGTTATGGCGCACAAGGGCGATTTAAAATCTGCTGAAAAATTGTTCAACCTTTCTCTGCAAAATGACCTGGCCAACAAGAACTTTCTTCAATGTTCTATCATAGCAGGAAATATTGGCCTTATACTGTACCGGCGTGGTAAAGAAAACGCCAATGGAGCCATTCGTTATTATCGGAAGGCCCTTTCATTCGTTGATTTGGCAAGGTCGAACGCACATGACAAGGATAAGGGGGAAATTACGGCAGAAACGTTGAACCTGCTTGTGAATATTGCAAACGTCAAAGTATCGGGCAAAGAATTTGACTCAGCATTTTACTATTTCCAATTGGCTTTTGATCAATTGAAAGCCGGCTCAAATGAGACAATGATTCTTCATTCACCTGGCTCTGAATTTGACAATTACCAAAAAATTGGATACGTAATAGAACTGGTAATTGATAAAGCTGATGCCTTGCTGTCGGAATTCTTCTACACTGGAAGCAAACAAAGTCTTAGTCGCGCGATTTCAGGTTATAAGGTTGCCGACAGCATTGTAAACAGGGTTAAATTATCGCAATCTGATATTCAGTCCAGACTTTTTTGGAGACTGGATTCAAGGAGGCTTTATGAGAATGCTATTCGGGCTTGTAGTTTCAAAGCTGAGGTAAATGAAGGTTATTACTTCTTTGAAAGAAGCCGTGCGGTATTGTTAAATGACGAACTAATTTCAAAGGAAAAATCCACTGAGATGGAATTGCTGAAAAAAGGAGATCTTAAGCGAAAAATTCTGTCCCTGGAAAGAAAACTGGAAAATACAGGCGATTCGACGCGTCGTTCATTGGAAAGTCAATTGTTTACTTATAGAAGGGAACTGGAAACTATTGGGCACTCAACAAAAAGGAATAACCTTTCATTCCTTACTCACACAGACGACTCTGGTGCCACCAGGGTGAATCAATTGCAGAAAGGAATGCTGCAGATTTTTGAGGGGATAGTGGAATTTTTTGTTGGAGACAGTAATGTTTATGTTTTTTCGGCTACTCGCCAACATGCTGAAATAAATCGAATCAATAGAAACGAATTTGTCTCCTTAAGGGATTCATATATTTCCTTTTTGGACAATCCGAGCATGATGAACAGCCATTTCAACGAGTTTGTCAAAGTTGCCAGAAATTTGTATCAATTGATATTTGGCAATACTTCAATCAAGCCAGGACGAGTCGTTATCTCTCCCGATGGTAGAAACTTTCCTTTTGAGTCTTTAGTTGTGAGCGGAGTTTCTGAACCGGTAAAATATTTTGTGGAGGAATATGCGATATGCTACTCTTACTCTTCAAAATATTTTACGCACGATTTCGAACATCAAATGAGTCCGGCTGAATCGGATTTCCTGGGAATGGCGCCCGTTATATTTCCCATAAATACTCAACTCGCCAGCCTGGGCGGAAGTGATCGCTCTCTTGAAGAAGTGAGTAGAAACTTCAGAAATTCAAATCTACTCGTCGGTAAGGAAGCCACACGTGGTGCATTTATGAGCGAATACTCCAGGTACAGGATTATTCATCTTTATACGCACGCTACGGATAGTAGCAATAGAGGCGAACCCGTTATTTATTTTTCGGATTCATCGCTCTATCTTTCTGAATTGATCAGTGAAAACAGGCCTTCTACGAAATTAGTTATGCTCGCAGCTTGCGAAACAGCCGGCGGAAAATTATACCAGGGAGAAGGCGTTTTTAATTTTAATCGTGGATTTGCCGCACTTGGAGTGCCATCCTGCATTACCAATCTTTGGTCTGTGGATGATGAATCGACATATGAGTTAACACAATCTTTTTATGCATACCTCTCCGACGGTTTGCCAACTGATGTCGCCCTTCAAAAGGCCAAAATTGATTTTCTCAAGAACGCCCGGGGTGAAAAGAAACTTCCTTCCTATTGGGCCGCATCGATATTAGCTGGAAAGACCGAGCAATTCAACATCAACAAGGGAATTAGCCGAACTACGCTCGCGGTGATAATTGGTCTGCCCCTGGCGGCGATTGCTTTGTTGTATGTATTGGTAAGAAGAAAAAAAGCCATTAACCCATCTCAGAATAAAGCGGGAATTGCTGCATGAATTCATTCACTTCCTTCCTCACTTTTTCAATGCATTTCTCGTCTTCCGCATTCATCAATACCTGGTCAAGCTTTTCCACGATAAACGACATATGAGCTTCCTTCATGCCGCGCGTTGTTATCGCCGGCACACCTACACGTATACCCGAAGTGACGAAGGCCGACTTGTCGTCGAAGGGAACCATGTTCTTATTCAACGTGATATCAGCTTTTACCAGCACCTGCTCAGCCTTCTTTCCGGTAATGTTCTTGTTTCGGAGATCAATCAGCATAAGATGATTATCGGTTCCGTTGCTGATGATCTGGTAGCCCTTGGCAACAAATGCCTTCGACATGGCTTGCGCATTGCTGATAATTTGCCTGGCGTAAGCCGTATAATCGTCACTGAGAATTTCTCCAAAGGAAATGGCCTTGGCAGCGATAACGTGTTCTAGCGGACCTCCCTGTGTGCCGGGGAATACTGCCATGTCAACCAAATTGCTCATGGGCCTGATATTTCCCTTCACGTCCTTGAGGCCAAAAGGATTGTCGAAATCCTTCTTCATCATAATAATTCCACCGCGCGGACCGCGAAGCGTTTTATGAGTGGTAGAGGTTACAAAATGACAATGCTCAAATGGAGAATTCAACAGTCCCTTTGCAATTAACCCTGCAGGATGTGCAATATCTGCCATCACCATGGCTCCCACTTCGTCGGCAATTTGGCGGATTCTTGCATAGTCCCAGTCACGGCTATATGCAGATGCTCCGCAAATGATCAGTTTGGGCTTTTCCTTTTTTGCAACGGCTTCCATCATGTCGTAGTCAACCATTCCCGTTTCTTTCTTCACGCCATAAAAATGAGGCTGGTAAAGCTTGCCAGAAAAGTTCACAGGAGAGCCGTGTGTAAGATGGCCGCCCATGCTCAGGTCAAGCCCCAGTATTTTGTCTCCTGGTTGCAAAACAGCAAGCATCACGGCGGCGTTCGCCTGGGCGCCGCTGTGCGGTTGTACGTTGGCGTAATCACAACCAAAGATTTGCTTCAGGCGGTCAATAGCGAGTTGTTCGGTTTGATCCACAATTTCGCAACCGGCATAATACCTGCGACCGGGATACCCCTCCGCATATTTATTGGTCATTACATTTCCCATCGCCTGCATGACCTGCAGGGAGGTAAAATTTTCAGAAGCGATCAGTTCAATTCCGTGACGCTGGCGTTCCAGCTCCTTCCTGATGAGGTCAAATACAAGGGCGTCTTTTTGCATGGCGCAAAAATAGGCCATGCGGGGCGAAAAGAGATCAGTGAATCGAGTTTGATAAAAGATTTATTATTGATACTGAGTATCTTGTTAATTTCTTTGACAAGATTTTCAAGGTCTGTACCGGTTCGGTTAGAGAAAATGATGACCGCGTATTGCTCCTGGGGAATGGAGAAAACAATGGCCCTGAAACCCCCGTTTGAACCGGAGTGATAAACGGCAGGATTTGTGCCTGAGGTGCTTACAAACCATCCAAAACCATAGCTCAGTTTTCTGCCCAGGTCAATCGGATGCTGCGGAGAACGTGCCCTGTTTGACCAGTCATTTTTTATGAAACCCGGATTTTGCAAGGCCATCCACCATTTCAGGTAATCATTTACCGAGGTATATAGACCACCATCTCCCTGCGTGGTAAAAAATACACTTTCGTCGGGACCCGATCTTTCAAAACCTGTTGTTGTTTTCTCATATCCTGTTGCAACCGAAGGCATGGGTCGGTTCAAATCGATTATAAAACTGCTGCTCATCCCCAGGGGCTGAAAGATATTTTTCTGCATGAAATCAACATAGGGCCAGCCACCTGCTTTTGCAACGATCAGTGACAATAAGCAATAGGCTGTGTTGCTATACCTGTAACTCTCCCCGGGTTTGAAATAGGAGGTGTCCAATTTCTCAACGGCCTGCAAAACATTGCTATCAACCCCATGACGGATGGACCTGGTGTCCACAAAGGCGTAATGATCAATCATGCCCGAGCTATGTGTCATCAGGTTTCTGATGGTGATTGAATTTGCTTGTTTCGCGGAAAATTCGGGGAAGTACTTAGTCAGCTTATCATCGAGCGAAAGTTTGCCCGCAGCTTCCAGTTCAAGAAGAGCCATCGACGTGAACTGCTTGGTGATGGACCCTACATTGAAAATCGTTTTTGTATCGATGGGTGCTTTTGATTCCAGATCCGCTACACCATATCCTTTTGAAAACACGACCTTGTTTTTTTGAACGATGGCGATGGCGCAACCGGGTTGATCGGGAGTGTATAATTTTCTCATCAGCGCGTCAACAGCCTTTATTTGATCTTGCGAAAACGCAATCGTGTACATGAAAATGAACGGGAGAATCAGTAAGCCTTTATTCATAAATTGGAAGATGTGAACTTTGATCGGGATTGGACCGAATATATAAAATAGACAGGAAAAGATAAAAATCACTACTTTCACGACTTGCAAAAGCAGTATTGGCTATTATGAAAGCGATTATCCCGGTCGCGGGCGCAGGCACAAAATTGCGCCCACATACATACACACAGCCTAAGGCCCTGATTCCACTGGCGGGTAAAACCATACTGAGTTTCATTGTTGATCAATTCGTTGAAGCTGGCATTAATGAATTTGTTTTTATCATTGGGTATCTCGGTGATAAGATCCAGGATTATATCAGGGAACACTATCCCCAACTCACCTGCCATTTCGTTATCCAGAATGACCGCGAGGGTCTTGGTCAGGCTATTTACCTCACTAAGAGTGTGGTGGCGAATGATGAAATTTTCATCGTTTTGGGCGATACCATCTGTGAGTTTGATGTGAAGTCAGTCCTCGACAACGAACATTCCCTGTTGGGAGTGAAGCGTGTAGACGACCCGAGAAATTTTGGCGTTGCGGAGATTGATGATGACAGTAATATTATCCGCCTTGTTGAAAAGCCCCATATCCCAAAATCGAATATGGCGCTGGTGGGTTTATATAAGATCAGGGAAACTGAATTTCTGTTTGCCTGCCTCGAAAACAATTTGCGTGAGGGCATCAAGAGTTACAATGAATACAATCTTACCGATGCGCTGGAATGCATGATAAAGCACGGGGCGAAGTTTAAATCCTTCAAGGTTCAAAACTGGTTTGATTGCGGCCGAAAAGATACATTGCTGGAGAGCAATGCCACGCTCATGAAAAAATTCGGCGGCACCATTGCACAAGAGCACGTTTTTGAAAATACCATCATCATTCCACCGGTGAGCATTGCTCCCGGTTGCGAGATCCGCAATGCCATTATTGGTCCAAATGTGGCCATCGGCGAAAAAACCACCGTGGTTTACTCCATCGTTAAAGACTCCATCATCGGATCCTTTTCAAATTTGTACGACGTGGTTCTCTATGACTCGCTGATCGGTAGCGATACTGAGATTAAGGGAGAAACAAGGACGTTGAATATTGGCGATAATACTGAAATAGATCTTGGGTAGTACTAAGTACTAGGTACTAAGTACTAAGTTGATATTCTAGGTTTCCCGATTAACTTAGTACCCAGTACTCAGTACTTAGTACTATTTAAATGGATCAATTCAGCAATGAAATAACGAAACTCTTTAAAATCAGGATTCCCCTGGTTCAGGCGGGTATGGTTTGGACCAGCGGATGGAGGCTGGCATCCGCAGTCAGTAATGCGGGCGCGCTCGGTATCATTGGCAGCGGCAGCATGTATCCTGAAATATTAAAAGAGCATGTTCAAAAATGCAGGAATGCCACGTCGGCCCCCTTTGCTGTGAATATCCCTTTGATGTATCCCGACATCGACAAACTTATCAAGATCGTCATAGAAGAAAAAGTTCCAATCATTTTTACCTCTGCAGGTAACCCTAAGGCATGGACGAACGTATTAAAAAAGGAAGGGTTGATTGTGGTGCACGTGGTGAGCAGCAGCAAGTTTGCACTCAAGGCCGAGGAAGCAGGATGTGATGCAGTGGTTGCCGAAGGGTTTGAAGCGGGAGGTCATAATGGCCGGGAGGAAACGACCAGCATGGTACTCATTCCGGCGGTGGCCAGGGCGGTAAAGATTCCGGTAATAGCCGCCGGGGGATTCGCAACCGGCCGACAAATGCTTGCGGCCATGGTGATGGGGGCAAGCGGAGTCCAGATGGGTAGCCGCTTTGTAGCCAGCATCGAAGCTTCCTCTCACATCAACTTTAAAAATGCAGTAATCTATGCAACAGAGGGTG
>Ga0207644_10000876_pt1 | contig 18994 bp, 17 predicted proteins | sample KBSS73metaG_FD_184326 | JGI IMG/M metagenome (GOLD analysis project Ga0207644, IMG submission 184326) | Switchgrass rhizosphere microbial communities from Kellogg Biological Station, Michigan, USA - KBS S7-3 metaG (SPAdes) (version 2) | ecosystem: Host-associated > Plants > Roots > Rhizosphere... | reverse complement strand
CCCGCAGCACGGCCTGCGCGGCGACAAGCAGGACAACATGGTCGAGTCCGCCGACTACGACGATCCCGTGCTCGGCATCCCGATCTTCAGCCTGTACGGCAACGTGCGGCGGCCGACTGCATCGATGATGCAGACGTTCGACGTGCTGCTCGTCGATCTGCAGGACACGGGCTGGCGCGGCTACACCTGGGTGGCGACCCTGCTGTACATGCTCGAGGCGGGAGCGCGGGCGGGCAAGGAGATCTGGGTCTTGGACCGGCCCAACCCGGCCGGTCGCTCCATCGAAGGTCTGCGTCTTGTGCCCGGCCAGGAGAGCTTCGTCGGCGTGGTGCCGATCCCTCAGCGCCACGGGCTGACGCTCGGCGAGCTGGCGCGTTACATGGCGGCCCACTTCCGCCTCGATCTTCCGCTGGAGGTGGTCCCCATGGAGGCCTACGGGCCCGAAAAGGCGCCTGGGTTCGGCTGGCCTCCGGGTGTGATCTGGGTCAACCCCAGCCCGGCCATCGCCAGTCTGAACTCTGCACGCTGCTACTGCGGAACGGTGCTGCTCGAGGGGACGAGCCTGTCCGAGGGGCGCGGCACCAGCACTCCGCTCGAAGTGTTCGGCGCTCCCGATCTCCCCGTCCTGCCCCTTCTGCGCCGGCTCGAGCGGACGACGCCCGAGCTCTTGGCGGGCTGCCGATTGCGTCCCTGCTTCTTCCAGCCCTTCTTCGACAAACACACGGGGAAGCTGTGCGCCGGCGCTCAGATCCATGCGGACTTCGACGGCTACGATCCGCGGGCGTTCCGTCCTTACCGTCTCATGGCGGCCCTCTTCAAGGCGCTGCGCGCGGTCGATCCCTCATTCCCGCTGTGGCGCGACTTCCCCTACGAGTACGAACCGTCGCACCGCCGTCCCATCGACGTCATCAACGGTGGGCCGGGGCTGCGCGAGTGGGTGGACGACCCGGCGGCAAGCCTGGGCGACTGGGACGCGGCGCTCGTGGCCGATGAGCGGTCCTGGGCTGACGAGCGCGCGGAGTTCCTGATCTACTGAGTCGCCATGCCATGAAGCTGCTGCCTGTGCGGGCTAGAGGCTGAGAAGCACCTTCTCGATCGAGATCGGCAAGGAGCGGAACCGCGTGCCGGTCGCATGAAAGACCGCATTGGCGATCGCAGCCGCCATTCCTGTGATGGCGAGCTCCCCGACGCCCTTGGTTCCGAGCGGGGTCATCGAATCGGGCTCTCCGACGAACAGCACCTCCACATCACGCACGTCGGCGTTCACCGCCACGACGTATTCGGCGAGCGACGTGGTCACCAGCCGTCCGGTACGATCGGATACCGTCTCCTCCAGGAGCGCCATGCCGATCCCCATCGCGAGACCGCCGATGATCTGACTGCGGGCCGTCTTCGGGTTGAGGATCCTACCGCCATCGATGGCCGATACGACTCGAGCAACGCGGACGCTGCCGAGGTCTGGATCCACGTGGACCTCGACGAAGTGCGCCGCATATCCACCGGCGTGCGCTCGGGTGCCCGTTGTCGGCGTCGTGTACGGGATGAAGCGGCCTCCATGGACGATCATCGTGGCTGACGAGGTTTCACCGGGCGGCGCACTCTCACCCTCTATCGTCAGTTCGTCCAGACCGTGCCGCGCCAGGATGTCGGCGTACGTTTCGAAGCGTGCCGGATCGTCGGTGATCTGTATGCCTCCATCGCGAACGGTGATGCCCTCTAAACGACATCCCCTGACGGGTGACGCTTCGTCCTCGCCTACAAGACGCAGGAATGCACGGACAAGGCCGACACATGCCGCGTGGACGGCGTTGCCGAGCGCACCGGTCAGACCGGATCCGCCTTCCTGCGGCGCCTTCGGCATGGCGCTGTCACCCAAGCCGAACTGCACGCGGTCCATCGGTACGCCGAGAACATCGGACGCGAGCATCGTCATCACGGTGTAGGGGCCGGGCCCGATATCGGTCGCGCCGCTGCGAACGAAGGCCGTTCCATCTCGCCGTATCGATGCGAGAGCTTTGCAGGGGGGCTGATACGCCCACAGTGCCGCTCGTGCCATGCCATATCCCACGAGCTGGCCCCCCTTCCGCATCGACCGAGGCTCTGGGTTGCGCGCCGACCAGCCGAAGCGCTCGGCGCCCCGCCGGTAGCACTCGAGCAGTGCATTGCTCGACCACGGCAGACCCGACTCCGGATCCACGTGCGCATGATTCTTGACCCGCAGCTCCAGGGGATCGATTCCGAGCGCGTACGAAAGCTCGTCGATGGCCGACTCCAGGGCGAACGAGCCTTCGGCTTCCCCGGGCGCGCGCATCCACCCCGGTATGGGAATGCTCTGACGCGTCTGAGTCGCCCGGGTGGACACGTTGGGGCACGCGTATGCGGTCATCGTCCCGTGCGTAATGATGTTGATCAACACGTCCGCCATGCCGAGCGACGATCTCGAGACATGCTCGATGGCGGTGAGCCGGCCATCTCGACTCGCACCGAGCGACAATCGTTGACTTGTGTTGGGGCGATGACCGATTGAAGTGAACATCTGGGCGCGCGTCAGCACCAGTTTCACCGGCCGCTTCGTGACTCTCGCTGCCAGCGCTGCGAGAGTCGTGTGTGGCCAGACGCGCAAGCCTGCACCGAATGCCCCGCCGACGAACGGCGCGAGCACGCGAACGCCGGCTGGATCGATGCCGAAGGTGAGCGACATGGAATCGCGTACGGCATGCGGATACTGCGTGGTGTCGTGGACCGTCAGCGCATCGCCGTCCCACACCGCCACCGTAGCAAACAGACCGATCGGATTGTTCGTGTTCGGGGCTGTCGCGTAGGTGGCCGCGATGCGCACCTCGGCTGCTTCGAGCGCGCGCGCCACGTCTCCACGGTCGTAGTCGGGCGACCATGGATGCGTCACTGTCAAGGCTCGTGGATCGTCGTAGGAGAGCACGGGTGTGTCGAGGGCGTATGTGACCTCGATCAGTGCCGCCGCGGCGTCCGCTTGCTCCCTCGTCTCCGCTACGACCATCGCGACGTGTTGACCGTAGTGCAGAATGACATCGCTTTGAAATGGGGGGAGCGGCGAAGGACCGTTGGGAGTAATCGCCCCGAGCGCCAGCGGGGGCGTATTGAAGTGGGTGATGACGGCCAGAACTCCTGGTGCGCTCTCGGCAGCGTGCACTGCAATGTCACGGATGCGCCCGCTGGTTATCGTGCTTTGCACCAGAGCCGCGTGGGCCAAACCCGGCAGCGTCACGTCGCTGGCGTAGGTGGCGGCACCCATCACCTTGAGCCGTCCGTCGACACGGTCTCGGGGGCTACCGACGACTTCAGCCATGGGAGTCGTGCTCATACCTTCGCCTCTCTCGCGACGGTAAACGCGCGCACGATGGTGCTTTTCGCCAGTTCGAGCTTGAAGCGGTTGTGCTCTCGTGCGACGGCTCCAGCCAGAGCGAGTTCGGCGGCGTCACGAAAGGCGACGTCGGTTGCCTTGCGTCCCGTCAAGCTCCGCTCGGCCTCGAGCGCGCGCCATGGCTTGGTTGCGATGCCGCCCAGGCCCAGCCTCGCTGCTCGAATGGTGTCGCCGTCGAGATCGAGAACGACGGCCGCCGAGGTCAGCGCGAACTCGTAGCTCGACCGGTCCCGTACCTTGAGGTAGTGGGAGCGCCGGGCCGCCGGCAGGGATGGAATGACGATCCGGGTGATCAGCTCTCCCTGCTCCAGCGACACCTCGACGTGCGGCGTGTCGCCAGGGGAGCGGTGGAGCTCTCCGAACGGAATCGTCCGTGTGGTCCCATCGTCCCGAATCGTGTGGACAACGGCATCGAGGACGACCATCGCCACGCACATGTCGGAGGGATGCGTGGCGATGCAGTGCTCGCTGACCCCCAGCACAGCGTGGCCGCGGTTGAAGCCCTCGAGCGCGTCGCAGCCGGAACCCGGCAGTCTCCGATTGCACGAGGCATGGATGTCGCGGAAATACGGGCAACGGGTACGCTGGAGGATGTTGCCGGCGACGGTCGCCATGTTGCGGATCTGCGTGGTGGCGCCCGAGAGGATCGCTTCCGAGAGCACCGGGAAGCGATCGCGCACGACAGGGTGCCACGCCAGCTGACTGTTGGTGACGGTCGCGCCGATAGAGATCGCGTCATCGGATACGCCGATGCTCGACAGCCCGAGATGCCGGACATCGACAACCGTGGCCGGCGTCAGGACGTCGACCTTCATCAGGTCGACGAGCGTCGTCCCACCCCCAAGGAACATCGCGTCCGGGCGGGCGCCCGCAGCGCTCGCCGCATCTAGCGCGCGAGCCGACCGTTCGAAGGTGAAGGCTTTCATGGCCTTTCTCCTTCGCTCACGGCAGACCGCACCTCCTTCGCGAGCACCTGCCTTATGGCGGCGACGATGTTCGGATAGGCCGCACAGCGGCACAGATTCCCGCTCATGCGCTCGCGGATCTCCTCGTCCGTCAGGGTCGCGGCGTCGACCGAGTGTCGAACGTCCCGGGTGACGTGACTCGGCACTCCCGCGTGCACCTCTTGAACGGCGCAGACGGCCGAGAGGATCTGCCCCGGCGTGCAGTAGCCGCACTGAAAGCCATCGCAGTGCAGAAAAGCGGCCTGCATCGGGTGAAGCTCGTCGCCTTGGGCGAGGCCTTCGATCGTGACGACAGACTGGCCCTCGCACGCCGCCGCCAGCGTCAGACAGGACAGGACTCGCTGGCCGTCGATGATGACCGTGCAGGCGCCGCACGCGCCCTGGTCGCACCCTTTCTTCGTGCCCGTAAGGCCGAGCACGTCGCGAAGAGCGTCCAGCAACGTCAGGCGCGGATCCACCGCGAGCTCGTGAGCTATGCCGTTGACACGGAAATTGACTTTCATGCCGATCACCCTGCGTCGTGGAGACGTGGACTGGAGCGAGGACCCGCGTCCCACGACTTGCGATCCGTCATCGCAGCGACTTGAAGGCCGCGCGAAGGTCCGCCACCAACAGCTGCGGCTGTTCCCACGCCGCGAAATGCCCGCCCTTGTCGAGCTTGTTGTAGTAGATGAGCTTGGGATACGCCTTTTCCGTCCAGCTCTTCGGGGCCTGATAGAGCTCCTCCGGAAAGGCGCTCACGGCCGCCGGTATGGGGACGTTCTTGGGGGCGAAGAACGCGAGCTTGCTCTCCCAGTACAGACGAGCCGACGAGACGGTCGTGTTCGTCAGCCAGTAGAGCGTGACGTTGTCGAGGATGTCGTCACGCGTGATCCCCTCGGGCTTTCCATCGAAGACGCGGGCGACGAGCGCGTAGCTGCTTGCGTCGTGATCGATCATCCAGGCGGCCATCCCGACCGGCGAATCGCCGATTCCATAGAGCGTCTGGGGGCGGTTCGCCATTTCGTTGGCGTAGCCCAGGCCGTGCTTGTAGAAGTAGGCGAGCTGATCGTACGCGTGCTTCTCGTCGGCCGAGAGACCCGACGGCGCCGAAGCACCGGCAGAGGCCGCCTTGTCTATGTCGGGCGGCACGGTGGCGGGCATGTTGGTATGGATGCCGATCAGTTCCGGAGCACCTAGAAGTGACATCTGTTCCGTGACCGCATTGCCCCAATCGCCGCCCTGTGCCACGAAGCGTGTGTATCCGAGGCGCTTCATCAGCACGACCCATGCGCGTGCGATGCGGATGGGATCCCATCCGGTTGCAGTGGGCTTCCCGGAAAAGCCGTAACCGGGCAACGACGGAATCACGACGTCGAAGGCGTCCGAAGCGTTCCCGCCGTGCGCCGTGGGATTCGTCAACGGATCGATGATCTTCAGCTGCTCGATGATCGAGCCGGGCCATCCGTGCGTGACGATGATCGGCAGCGCGTTCGGTTGCTTGGAGCGCACGTGAATGAAGTGAATGTCCACGCCGTCGATCGTGGTGAGGAATTGCGGCAGCGCGTTCAACCGCCCCTCGCACTTGCGCCAGTCGTATTCGGTCGTCCAATAGCGCGCGAGCTTCTGGACCGTCGCGAGCTGCACGCCTTGCGATGAATCGGTCACGATCTCCCGGTCGGGCCAGCGCGTCGCCGCGACGCGTCGCTTGAGGTCGGCGAGCTCCTCGTCGGAAAAGTGGACGTGGAACGGGCGGATGGCGTCGGCGCCGCCGTCACTCTTGGCTCGCGCGGCGGGCGCTCCACCTGTGGCGGCACCGGACCGTGGCTCTATCGGCGTATGAGTCATGGCGATCGTCCCTCCTATGAGAAGTGCGCCTCTCATGAGAAAGCGCTTTATCCTTGGCTGGTGCCTCATCCTCGCTCCTTTCTGCGATCGTTGCCGTATCAACCTTGACTCACGCCATGATCCACGCCTGGCTGTCTCAGCGGAATGTCTTGAACGCCGCGCGCAGCTCCGTAGCGAACACCTCCGGGTACTCCCATGACGCGAAGTGTCCACCTTTGTCGGCTTCGTGGAAGTAGATCAACTTGGGATACGCGCGCCGGACCCACGACTCCGGTGGCCGATAGACTTCGTCCGGAAAGACCGTGACGGCCACCGGGACGGTGATCTCGCCGGTCCGCTGCGCGGCGCTGCTCGTAGGACCGCGTCCGCCGTTCTCCCAGTAAAGTCGCGCCGCGGACGTGGCCGTGTTCGTCAGCCAATACAGGCTGAAGTCGTCCAGGACATCGTCTTTTGTCGGGGACTGTTGGGGATCGTCGCCATACGTCCACTTCGCGAAGCCCGGATGCTGGAGCATGAACCCCGCAAGACCGACTGGCGAGTCCGTCAGGCCGTATCCGATGGCCTGCGGCCGCGCTCCCAGCATCGCCACGTACGCCGTGTTGCCCTGCATGGCGTACGTCCTGAGCGCGTCGAACGTCGCGTGCTCCTGATCGGTAAGTCCCTCTGGGGCCGGCGCACCACTGGCGAGAGCTGTGGTGATCTCGGGCGGTACCGCCGCCGGTAGGTTGACGTGGATGGCGAGCAATCCCGCTGGAGCCTGCCGGCCCATCGCCTCGTTGATGATTGCTCCGAAGTCTCCTCCCTGTGACACATAGCGCGTGTATCCCAGGCGCTTCATCAGGACGTCCCACGCACGACCGATGCGCTCGCCTCCCCAACCCGTCTCGGTCGGTCGCCCCGAGAAGCCGTAGCCGGGCACGGACGGAATCACGACGTCGAATGCGTCCTCGACGCGACCTCCATGGGCCGTCGGATCGGTGAGCGGCCCGATGATCTTGAGCTGTTCGACTACGGAGCCCGGCCACCCGTGCGTGATGAGCAGCGGGAGCGCGTTCGGATGACGGGACTTGACGTGAATGAAGTGAACGTCGACCCCATCGATGGTCGTCATGAACTGGGGCAGGGCATTGAGTCTCGCCTCGAGCCTGCGCCAGTCGTAGCCGCTGCCCCAGTACCGTACCAGGTTCTGCAGCCGAGCCAGCGGCGCACCCTGCGACAGGTCGGCAACGGTTTCCTTATCGGGCCACCGTGTCGCCGCGATACGCTTGCGAAGGTCGGCGATCGCCGCATCCGGAATGTTCGCGTGGAACGGACGAATCGCGTCCGTGACCGCGGGCCGTGCCTTTCCGACGTTCGGATCTGCCTTCTGTGCGAGCGTGATCGCAGCGGATGTCAGAAAGATCATGAGCGCAAAGGCTACGAAAGGGAGTCGAGAAAGCGGGCCGTCCGCGCGATCGATGCGGACCACGGCCGTGTGCCGATCGTCGTCAATGATGTTCATGACGCGTCTCCTTCCGGTGCGCCGCGGCTGTGCGGAAAAAGTGGAGTGTGCCGGTCTTTCGCGGCCGCGCTTCACCGTGTCCCGGCTGCGTGGACGACGGGAGCCTTCGCCGCCGCGTCCATGATGACGGCGGCGACGGCCTTCGGCTGCGAGAGCATCGCTACGTGGCTCGTGGGCAGCTCCGTCGTCGTCGCTTTCATGCGCTTCGCGAAGAAGCGCTCTTCATCGGGCGCGATCGCGCCGTCGAGGGCGGAAACGATGTACCACGACGGCTTGGTCTTCCACGCGACGCCCGAGACCTTGGCGCCGAAGGCCGAGCCAGCGATGGGACCCTGCGTCGCAGCGACCACCCGCGCTTCACTCGCGGGCAGGTCGGAAGCGAAGTGCTTGACCACGGCGTCAGTAGAGAGAGTCAGGAAACCATCCTTGTCCGTGATCGGTGCCGACAAGGCGGGCGGGGGCGGATACGGCTTCCCCAGGTCGCCGGCAGTCTCGCCCAGATCCGGTCCGAAAGCTGCGACGTAGACGAGGCCGACGACCTTGGGATCCATCCCCGCCTCGGTGATGACGACGCCCGCCCACGAATGCCCCACCAGGATCACGGGGCCATCTTGCTGTGCCAGCGCGCGCTGGGTGGCCGCGACGTCGTCGGCCAGCGAGGTGAGGGGATTCTGCACGGCGGTGACGTGGTAGCCCTTGGCCTGAAGGATCGGGATCACCTTGGCCCAGCTCGATCCGTCCGCGAAAGCGCCGTGGACCAGGACGATGTTCTTGACCGGCGGGGTGGCAGACTGGACGGTAGGAGCGCAAGCCATGAGCGCGATCGCCATTACCGCCGCCATGTGGGCCCGTGCGGCCGCGGAGAGAATCGCTTCAACGTCAGCGAGCCGGCGTTGGCCTTTCTTGAGCACCTTCATGAACGACCTCCTCTCTTGTGACCTGCTCGGTTTCCTCCGAGAAAAGCTCGATCAATACCCAGCTACTTCGATGACGGCGTCGGCGAAGGCCTTCGGCGCCTCCTGCGGCAAGTTGTGCCCGATACCGCCTTTGATGGTTCTATGCTCGTACTTGCCGGAGAACTTCTTCTCATAGGAACCCGGCTCCGGATGCGGTGCTCCATTGGCATCACCTTCGAGAGTGATGGTGGGAACCGTGATGACAGGACTTGCGGACAGCCGCTTCTCCAGATCGTCGAACTTCGGCTCTCCCTCGGCCACGCCGAGCCGCCAGCGGTAGTTATGGATCACGATGGCGACGTGATCGGGGTTGTCGAGGGACGCGGCGGAGCGATCGAACGTGGCGTCGTCGAAGCGCCATTGCGGAGACGCGGTCTGCCAGATCAACTTCGCGAAGTCGCGGGTGTACTTCTCGTAGCCGGCGCGGCCGCGCTCCGTCGCGAAGTAGAACTGATACCACCACTGGAGCTCGGCCGGCGGCGGCAACGGCATCCTGCCGGCTTCAGGGCTGCCGATCAGATAGCCGCTCACGGAGACCATCGCCTTGCAGCGGTCCGGCCAGAGCGCCGCGATGATGTTGGCCGTTCGTGCTCCCCAGTCGAAACCGGCGAGGATCGGCTTCTGGACCTCGAGAGTGTCCATGAGAGCGACGATGTCGGAAGCGATGGCCGATGGCTGGCCATTGCGGACGGCGCCGCTCGATAGGAAACGCGTCGGCCCATGTCCGCGCAGGTGCGGCACGATGACGCGGTAACCCTTCGACGCCAGCAACGGGGCGACCTCGACGAAACTGTGGATGTCGTACGGCCAGCCGTGCAGCAGGATGACGGGCTGGCCCGTCGCGGGCCCGGACTCCGCATAGCCCACGCTCAGGGCCCCGGCGTCGACCTGCTTCAGCGCACCGAACGATGTGTTCCCTCCCGACCGCTTCTCGGCAGGAGCGTGCGTGCTCGCTCCTCTCTTCTGCGGTTCGGTGCTCGCGGCGGCCCTCATGCCCAGGCTGGCGGCGGCCAGGATCATGGCCGCAGCTCCCAGAAAGCCGCGGCGATCACGGTCGATGTCTTCGAGCATGTCGTGTCCTCACTTCATGAAGCCGCGGATGAGCGGCGCGATCTGATCCGCCGCGGTATCGAGCGCGAAGTGACCTGCTTCGAGGACGTGGACCTCCGCCTTCGGAACGTCCCGGCGATAAGCCTCGGGCTCCGAGAGCTCGAACGACAGGTCGTACTTGCCCCAGAGGACGAGGAGCCGAGGCTGCCTCTCCCGCATCCAGGCCTGCCACTTGGGGTAGGCTTCGACGTTCGTGCGGTAGTCGTAAAAGAGGTCGCTCTGGATGTCCGCCTGGCCGGGCTGACTGAGGAAGGCGAATTCATCGGTCCAGAGATCCGGGTCATAGCGCTCGACGCTCGGGTCGTTCCCGACATGGCGCGTCCGTGTCGTCTGTAGCGACAGGAGGTTCGCGCGAAGCGCGCTCTCGTTAGCGTCACGATCGGCCCAGAACGCTCGCCGTGGCTTCCAGTTCGCTCCCAGGCCTTCGTTGTGAGCCACGGCGTCCTGGACGATGAGAGCTTCGATCCGGTCCGGATGAGCCAGGGCCATGCGAAAACCCACGGGGCCGCCGTAGTCCTGCATGTAGAGCGTGTAGCGCGCGAGGCCGAGGGCCTCGGTGAAGTGAGTCATGACCTCGGCGTAGTGATCGAACGTATACGCGAACTGCTTGGGGTTCGGCCAGTCGCTGTGTCCGAAGCCCGGGTAGTCGGGCGCGATGAGGTGATAGCGATCGGAGAGCCGGGCGAAGAGGGGCTCGAACATCCGCGAGGAAGAGGGGAGTCCGTGCAGCAGGAGAAGCGTCGGCGCGCTTTTCGGGCCGGCCTCTCTGTAGAAGATGGACAGACCGTCTATCTGTTTCGTTCGGTAGAGGACCGGAGTGTTCACGGGGCGAGCGCCGCCTTGAGCCTGTGCCGGCCAACCCATGGACGCGAGAATCGCGGACACAGCCAGCGCCGTGCGGACGTGATCCACGGTGAACCTCATTCCGCCACCTCGAGGATCAGCTCGAGCTCGACCGCGGCTCCGAGCGGTAGGCTTGCGACACCGAACACGAGACGGCAAGGACTCTTGTCTCGCCCGAAGACGTCCTGCAGCAGATCCGAAGCGGCGTCGGCGACTCTCGGTTGATCGCGGACGTCTCCCGAAGTGGCGACCGACACGCCGAGACGGACGACCCTCGTCACTCTGTCGAGCGATCCGAGGTGCTGTCGCGCCACGGCGAGGGCGTTGAGCGCGGCGAGTCGAGCCGCCTTTCGCCCGGCCTCCACATCGAGCTCGGCTCCGACGCGCCCGGTGAAGCGTGCTTCGTGGCCCTCCGTGGGGAGCATCCCGCTCAGGAAGAGCAGACGGCCCGATTGCACGGCCTCCACATAGGTGCCGAACGGCTCCGGGGGCGTCGGGAGATCGAGGCCCAGTTCCTTCAACCGATTCTCGGCGCTGGTATGTGCGCTCATGTCTTTCATCCGGAGTCACCTAGCCGAAGGTGAACGCGAAGGCCTCCACGCCGGGATCGAGGAACTCGATCTCGAACCGACGGTCGGCGATCGGGCGCGGTTGCCGGATCAGCTGATAGAGCCTCTGCTCCGACGCCGTTCCGTTGCCGTCCGCATCCACGTCGATTCCGTGGGCCGCTCCCGGCGGCTTCCCGTCGAGGAACACGCGGAACCGGACGGGCGGACCCCCGGACGGAGGTCCCATGACCACGTGGAGGTCTCGGGCATGGAAGCGGTAGGCGATCCGTCCGCCGCTCTTGTGAAGCGTGTTCGCGTTGCCGGCGACCGTCCATTCGCCGGACATGGCCCACTGATTGAGCTTCAGGGTGGCCGGAACGGCGTACACGCGGCGACCGCCCCGGGCCGCACTGCCGGGAGAGGCGAAGTTCTCGGTGCGCTCGAAGCCGACGTAATTCTCGCCAGACTTGAGATCGCGCCAGTCGGCCGCGGCCTCGATGCCTCGCCCCTCGACGGTCGCGGACTCGGACACGGACGGGAGCGGAAGGCCGGCGTCGCCGCCTCCGGCCTCGGCCAGCAGCTGCAGGATGACCTGCTCGGTGTGCTCGTACTCGCCTTCGCCGAACTGGTGGTACCGGATGCGACCCTGCGCGTCGACGAGGTAGAGGGCCGGCCAGTATTCATTGTGGAACGCCCGCCAGACAGCATGATCGCTGTCGACCGCGATCGGGTAGCCGACCTGCATCTGCTTTGCAGACCGGCGGACGTTGGCGACGTCCTTCTCGAACGGGAACTCCGGCGAATGCACCCCGATCACGACGAGCCCCCGGTCCTTGTATTTCGCGGCCCATGCGCGGACGTAGGGAAGCGTGCGCAGCCAGTTGATGCAGGTGTACGTCCAGATATCGACGAGGACGACCTTTCCTCGCAGGCCTTCCGACGTCAGGGGAGGGGAGTTGAGCCACGCTGTCGCGCCGTCGAGAGGAGGCATCTCATCCTCGATGGGCAGGTGGGACGCGTCCGCAGCCGGGTGCTTGCGTGTTGCGGCGAGTCCGAAAGCCATGCCCAGGCCGAGGGCGGCAGTGAGCATCGCGGCGGCTGCGAGATGACTTGAAAGCATGCTCTCCTCCAGGTCTCGGAACTCATCCCTCTACGAGCTGCTGGCCGCCGTCGATGTCGAAGGTCGCACCCGTGATCGCCGTGTTCGTCATGAGGTGGACGGCCAGTGCGGCGATGTCTGCGGGGCCGACGACGCGCCGGATCGGCAGGGTCGCGCGGAGCTGTTCGCGGCGGGCGTCCAGCTGGTCGCCGAGGATCGCCGCCGACAGAGGCGTGTCGACGAAGCCGGCCGCGATCAGGTTGACGCGGACGGGCGCGAGCTCGAGTGCGAGGACCCTCGTCATGGCGGGACTCGCGGCGGTGAGAGCCCCGATGAATGAGAGGCCCGGCGCCGTGCGGCGGCCACCCGTGCCGCCCATGAAGAGGAGGGTCCCTCCCGGGCGAACCCTGCTCGCCGCGTTGCGTGCGACCTCCAGCGGCAGCAGGAGATGGGCCTCGACATCGCGGCGTGCTTTGTCGACATCGAACTCCGTCAGGGGCGCGTAGTAGGGACCGGGGCCTGTGACCAGCACGTGGTCGATGGGCTTGGAGAGCTCGGCGAAGAACCTCTCGATCCGGGTGAAGTCGGTGGCGTCGAAGGCGGTGACCGTGGCTCCGAGCTCGAGGCCGACGCGATGCAGGCGATCCGGGTTGCGAGCCGTGAGGATCAGGTCGGCCCCTTCGGCGCGAGCGCGCCGCGCCGTCTCGAGCCCGATTCCCGCGCTGCCGCCGATCACCACGACGGTTTGCCCGCGCAGCTCCGGTTCGCGCTGTGTGGCAGATGCCGTGATGTCGGGCGTCATCGGCGCGCGCTCTCCACTTGGCGGACCCCCTCCTTGGCCGCGTCGTCGGGAGTCTTCCCCGCCTGGCGCGCGACGATGTAGCCGGCGTAGAACCCGGACCAGTGGTGCTTCGGCGCTGTCGGCTCGTACGCGCCATGGTGTTTCTCGGCCTCTATCAGGAGATCCGTCAGGGTCGGAACGTCGAAGTTGCTGAGGCCACGTCCGGGAAGCCTTCTCTTGATTTCCTGGAGCAGCCAGCTGTTGCCGTCCGGATCGCTGAACGTGGCGAACGAGAAGTAGCTCGCGTGCTCGGGCGCGTGACCGGGGACACGACCGGTCGGGCCGGACTGGAACTGCGCTCCCGGCGCCCCGGGGTGGAACACCTCGCTGATCGCGGCGCCCCGAGCGGCGAGGTCGGCCCGTGCGCCCTCGATGTCCGAGACGATCAGGTAGTTGCCCCGGGCCGAGCCGGGCGCAGCGGACGTGATGTTCGTGCCGAACTGGATCGAGCACCCCGAGCCTGGCGGCGTGAACTGGACGACCCGGAAGCCGTTGTCGAAGGGGAAATCCGCGTCCAGCCGCCACCCGAGGCTCTCGTAGAATCTCTTGGCGCGATCGACGTCGGACACCGGAATGACGATGACCTCGAGTTTCATGTCACTGGTCTGCGTACTGCTCATGTGACCTCCTTGGGTTGCATGGTGAGTGACATCCGAGTCGCGTCGTCGAGGCGTCGTCACTTCATCGTCAGAACCACACGAAAGCGCGCCTTGCCGCTCGTCATGCGGTCGAAGGCTTCATTCACGCGCTCGAACGGAAACATCTCGTTCATCGAATGCACTCCGGTTCGGGCGCTGAAGCGAAGCGTGTCCTCCGAGTCGATGGACGTGCCCGAGTACCATCCCCTAACGGAACGCCTTCCGCTGATCAGGATCCAAGGCGCCAGCTGCAGCGAATCGGCGGCTCCGAGCACGAGCAGAGTCCCGTTGACCGCCAGTCCGGGGAGGACGGCGCTCATCGCCGCTCCGGTAGTGACGGTCGCGATCACGGCGCTCGCGCCGCCGAGCGCGAGCAGCTCCGCGCCGGGATCCTGCGATTGGCTGTCGAGATAGATCGCGGCGCCCAGCTCCCGCGCCAGCGGTTCCTTGTCCTTGCCGCGTGCGATCGCGACGACCGTGAAGCCCATTTTCGCGGCGAACTGAACGCCGAGATGCCCCAGCCCTCCCAATCCCAGCACGGCCACAACATCACCCGGTCGTGCCCCGGAATGACGCAGCGCGTTGAAGGTCGTGATCCCGGCGCACATCAGGGGAGAGGCCTCGGTCAGCGACAGATCGTCGGGGAAGCGGGCGACCGCGCTTGCCGGGGCGATCATGTATTCGGCATAGCCGCCGTCGAAGCTGACGCCGGTCACCTGCTGCGTCACACACGCAAACATGTTCCCGCTACGGCACGGGTCGCAGCGTCCGCAGTAGCCTCCGTTCCAGCCGACGCCGACGCGTTGTCCCGGCTTCCATCCCAGAACGCCCTCCCCGAGGGCGTCGATCGTGCCGGCCACTTCGTGCCCCGGCACGCGCGGGTACTGCAGTCCCGGCCAGTGTCCCTCCTTGACGACCGAATCGCTGTGGCAGACGCCGCAGGCCTCGACCTTGATGCGAACGGTTCCGGGAGCCGGCTCCGGGATGGGCCGTTCCACGATCTCGAACGCCTGCTTCGCCGCGGGAATCTGCGCCACTCGCATCGTCTTCATGACTCGATGACCTCCAGCGGATGAACGAGCGGGAGCATGCCGTTCAGCGTTCCGCGGTCTTCAAGATCGTCGCCGCATTCTTCGACGAGCGTCGCTACGACGATGCTCCTCCCGATTGTGCCAGCCTTGGGTTGCTGCCTTCGATCGACTGACTATTGAGGGCTTCGATGGTCTTAACGGTGCTCTCGAAGGCCTTTTCCAGAACGCGCTTACCGACGGTCCCGAGCACGAGCCCGAGCGCCCGCCCCTTGAGGTTCTTGCCCTCGCGTACAACGACGGCGTCCACCTCGGTCGTCCCGTCGCGCCGCCGCGTGAACGTGTAGGTATGGCCCGAGCCGCCGCCCCAGACGTTGGAGTCGGTGGTCTTCATGACCACACGGGTCCGATCGGACCAGTCATAGTGGAGACGCTCCCAGATGCCGCCCGAGCCCTCGGTGACGTCGGCGTCGGAGGGACCGAGATGATGCACTTTGAGGTACTCGTCGGCGCTGTTGCCAAAGACCTTCGAGCGGCCCGGCCCGAAATCGATGAGCGCGGCCAGGAATTGCTCGGGAGTCGAGGTCGTCGTCTGGTGCATATGGATGATGGACATGAACTCTCCTTGTGACCAGCCGTCGTAACCACGCCGATCGCGACGATCATCACTGAGTCAAGCCGGGACGCGAGTCACCTCATCCGAGCTCGCCCAACCATCTCAGGGCGGACAAGCTCGGCATGAAGAAGTACTCGCCGCCGCGCAGCACATTGAACGTATCGATGCCGTGGACGCGGCGCCTCACAGGCTCTCGAGGAATGGTGAAAGTCGCCCCTTCCTCCTGCAGCCCGATAATCGGGTCACGCTCCTGGTCGAGCCCCATGAAATTGCCGTCGTTGACCCACTCTTGCTGCAGGAACTCGATCGTGGCCATGGCCTTGGCGCTGATGAACAGGAAGTACGCGCCGCGCGGCACCTGGTCGTCTGCTTCGGACAGGGCGTTGGAATCGTATGGTGGTCCATACGTAGTGCCGCGCCGTATGAGTCGATGCAGCTTCACGTCAGTCAACCGTGTGAGTTTCGTGTCGCGCGGGTTCATGCGCCGGATGTGGCATCCAAGCGGGGCCTGCCGGCCACGCGGGTCGTCGGAGTAGTTGAAGTCATTGTTCCGGTGCGGATCCGCACCGAGTGCGGGGTTGTCGACTTCCGGCGCAAGCGTCAGCGGGGCGCCGCTGCGCCAGCGGCCGACCAGCTTCGCGGCGAGCAGTTCACGTTCTGCTTCGTTGCGTCCATTCGCCTGAAGGAACCGATTGAACGCCCCGACGCGCGACTGATACTTACGAAAGCCTACAAAGGTGCCGTTGCGACCGAGTATGTCAGGTTGCGGCAGGGGCAGCGGAGAGCCCGCCTCACCAGGATATCCAAGGATGAACTCCCCAGCCTTGATGGGCTCTCCCTGCCCTGGCAGCGGCTCGACGCCACTGCCCTCGATCGCGGGTTGGTCGATGCCGTCCTTGTAACCCAGCGAATTGAGGTCACCCGGCTGCGCGCCAAAATCCTGCATGGCCAAAACGCTGACACCCGAGAAGCCTGCCAGCTGCTCGCGAGCGATACCAAGGATGCGACGCCGATTTTCCTCCGAGTCGCTGAATGCGCTCACGCCGATGTGGACTTCACCTTTGCCGTACGGCCGGTCCCAATTCTTCGGATCGTTGACGCCTTCGTCACCGAGCTGCCGGGCGCGCGCCGCCATCCCTTCGCGAAACGACGCGGGAAAGCTTTGCAGCGAATCTTGAGGGACGCCTAGCGCCTCGAGGCCGGAATAGCTGATCCCGACCTCGAGCCAGGGATCCACCGCGCTCCACCAGTTTGCGGCGGAATCGATGTGAGGTGTCAGCCGGCGCAGAAACGCGCGCCCCGGTCGAGCATCGCCGACGCGCAAGAGCACGTGAGTGCCGAAGTACGGCGCCGGCCTCGGCCTGAGGATGGTCGCCTGGATCTCGTGCAATTCGAGCGTCGGCGCGCGCTCCGCCACAGTTCCACCGGAGTGTTCATTGACGGACGACATCCCAAGGTCCTCCATTGGCCCAGCGCTGTGTCCATCCGTAGCCTTCCCCATGCACGAGCACGGGGTGCACGCTGCTCTATTCGCTTACCTTGTCGAGAAATTCGTCCAGCGCCTTGCCAATGCGCTCGAGCCGTCGTGTCTCGGCTACCGTCAGGTTCGGATTCGCGACGTACCAGGCCTCGGCTGCGATCTGGTGCTTGACGATAAAGTCCTTCACCGACGGGTTGTGAATGCCCGGCCACCCCTCGAGATTGGAGAAAATCAAATCCATGGAGTTGGGGATTTTCGTCACGAAATCGTCGATATAGGCATCCCACTCGCCATCGTAGGCGGTGGCGAAGAGCAGCTGCGTGTCGTTATCCAGGAAGACGAAGCGCATGTCGTGGAGGGTGCCAACCACATCCCCGCCCCGGAAGTTGCCTTCCAGGGCCTGCAGCAATCCGCGAAGTCGCTTTGCTCCGCCTTTCGCGAACGGAATGATCCCGGTAAGCTCCGAGACCTTGCCCTGACGGGCGCCGATACGGCCGGCGTTTTGCGTTCCTGTCGCCGCAGCCAGCTCTCGCCTGAGATCGGGTAGCCCCTTCTCCAGCGCCACTTTACCCAGTTCGGGCGCATCGGCGTACAGCTCCTTCAGCTTCTGAATCTTCTGCTCGACAACCGCTTCGTTCTGGGGTGTGGTCGCTATTTGTGTTTGCGTTGCCATGGCTCGGGGTCCTTTCGCAGCTAGTTGCTGATCTTGTCCAGAAACTCGTCGACCGCCTTGCCGATGCGGCTGTGCCGCTGGATCTCAGCCAGGGTGAGATCCGGTTCGGCGACGAACCAGCCCTCCGCTGTTATCTGGTGCTTGACGAGATAGTCTTTCGCCCCGGGACTACGGATCCCCGGCCAGCCGTCCCAAGCGGAGTCGATGATGTCCAGATAGTCTGGTATCAAAGCGATGAAGTCGTCGATATAGACGTCCCAATCGCCGTCGAATGAAGTGGCGAAAAGCATTCTCGTGTCGTTGTCGAAAAACACGAAGCGCATGTCGTGGAGGGTGCCAACCTTGGTCGCACCTGGCGAGAGGTTGCCGCCCAGCAATTGGAGGAACGTGCGTAGCCGCTTGGCGCCGCCAGGCACCAAAGGAACTATGATGGTCAGCTCGGAGCGGTTTCCGAGGCGGGCGCCGACGCGGCCGGCGCTTTCGATTGGCGGCGGCGGTTCCGACACCTGCGAGGTGAGCTCTCGGAGTACGTTCTCCAGCGCCTTTCTGCCCAATTCCGGCGCGTCGGCGAAGAGGTCGCGCAGCTGCTGTATCTTCTGTTCGCCCGCTCGTCGCTGCTCTGCTCCGGAGCCTCTCTGTGTTTGCGCTTGCATGATGTGTTCTCCCTTCAGCTCGCCCAAGGTGTTGATCGGCCGGTCGATCCAGCGAATGCCGACATTACCGAGCGGCCGCTGTCTGCCCGCCGAAGACTTCCGCCAGGTTTCTCGGTTCCTTGCGCTCCTGGTTATTCTCCCGGTGACGAAGGAGCGATGATTCCCGGTAGACCTCCTTGCGCGATCGCATGATGCTACCGAGCGGACGGTGGTCTTCCGTGACGCGCCAGGGAGACATCGAGGTCTTGTCCATCCTCTCGAAATTGTCTTCCCCGCCGATATCCTGCTGCGGGAGCCGCAACTTGGCGACGGTCACATAGGGCGAGAGGCTCTCGGGCCAGCGCACTGTCGTTTTCTCGACCGGCATGAGAGCCAGATCCGTACAGAGCTGGACCTGGATGTCGAACTCGTAGGATTGCTTTCGCAGCTCCGCTACGAGTGCCGGCCGGAAGACATGTTCGGCAGAAGTGAGATCCAGTGCGCGCTGTCCAACGCGGTCGGCGAACGATTGAACCGGGGCCACGCGAACCTTGGCGACGTAGGCGCCATGGCGCACGGCGCCCATGGTCCAATACGTCGAGAGGAGGAGGTTCACGGGCTTGGTTTGCGCGAGCTGCAGGAAGGCGCCGAGCTCCTCCCAGGCCCATTGCTCCGGAGGAAGCGTTCCCTTGCCCGTCACAAAGTTGTAGAGAACGCTATGGAGTGCCGCCTGCCTTGCCTCCGGCGTAAGTTTCGCGGGCGGCGGTAGGCCAAGGTCGGCGAATAAAGACTGAATGAACACATAATGCGCGAGCGTGTTCGCGAAGAAGACCGGGT
>Ga0207644_10000873_pt1 | contig 19022 bp, 15 predicted proteins | sample KBSS73metaG_FD_184326 | JGI IMG/M metagenome (GOLD analysis project Ga0207644, IMG submission 184326) | Switchgrass rhizosphere microbial communities from Kellogg Biological Station, Michigan, USA - KBS S7-3 metaG (SPAdes) (version 2) | ecosystem: Host-associated > Plants > Roots > Rhizosphere... | reverse complement strand
TGCGGGCTCCGCGTTGTCGAGCGGCGGGGCAGCGTGAATGGCGGCAAGAATGCCACGCAGGAGGGCCGTCGGTGACGGTGGACAGCCGGGAATGACGACGTCGACAGGGAGCAGCTTGTCGACCGAACCGATCGTTGCATAGCCTTCCCCGAAGATGCCCCGACCGCACGCGCATTCGCCCGCAGCGATGACGAGCTTCGGCTCCGGCGTCGCCGCGTAAGTGCGTTCGAGCGCGATGGCCATGTGCTTCGTGACGGGACCGGTGACGAGCAACGCATCGGCGTGACGCGGGCTCGCGACGAACTTGATGCCGACGCCTTCGATGTTGTAGTACGGGTTCATCAGTGCATGAGCCTCGAGCTCGCACGCGTTGCAGGAGCCGGCGTCCACGTGGCGGATCGTCAGCGCGCGTCCGAGCGTCGCGAGAATCTGCTGCTGAAGCCGGACAACGACGACGTCCTCGTCGGCCGCTTTCGGTGGCGGCTCGCTGACGATGCCGATGCGGATGATCTGTCGCAAGACGTCGAACATGATCTGGAATCCTTACGCGGTGGAGTCGGTCATGGCGCGATTCACTCCGCGTGCTGCATCGGGCAGCTCAAGATCATTGCGGCTGCTACAGATCATGGCCGCTGTAAGACAGGTTGAACGACTTGTTGATCAGCGGAAAGTCCGGAACGATGTTTCCGATCACCGCGTGCTCGAGCACGGGCCAGTTCGACCACGAAGGATCCTGCGGGTGGCAGCGCCTGATCGTTCCGTTCCCTCCGCTTTCGAGCGCAGTCAGTATCGGCCCTCGCCATCCCTCGACATAACCGACGGCGAGACGGCCTTCGGGAACGTCGCCAACGCTTGACCGGATCTCGCCGGACGTTTGCGGGTCGAGCAATGCCGCGGTGATCACCGCGATCAATCGTGCCGATTCGAGCGCTTCGTCGAAGCGGACCGCGACGCGCGCTGCGACGTCTCCGTCCTGCTGCACGGCGATTCGAACGGCGAGCGCGTCATAGGGCGGGGACGGAAAGTCGCAGCGCACGTCGCGCGCCACCCCGCTCGCGCGTGCAGCAAGGCCAAGCAGGCCAAGCTTCGTCGCGAGCTCCGGACTCACGCGGCCCGCGGTCCGGAAGCGGTCCTGCAAACCGGCATGCTCGTCGTAGATATTGCGCAGCGCCGTGATCTCCCGTCGCGTCCGGTGCGCCTCGTCGTGCATCGCATGAACATGCTCGAGCGCGAGGTCCTGCGCGATGCCGCCGGGCACGACGACGTCCATCAGCAGCCGATGGCCGAACGCGGCTGCGTTGGTGCGAAGCATGTTCTCTCGCAAGCGCGAGAATTGCGCGAGGCCGAATGCGAAGCCGCCGTCGTTGCCGAGGGCACCGAGGTCCCCGAGGTGGTTCGCGAGTCGCTCGCGTTCGAGGCACAGCGCGCGCAGCCACGCGGCGCGCAGGGGCGCTGCGGTCTCGGCGATGCATTCGACGGCCTGCGCGTAGGACCACGCATAGGCGACGGTGCTGTCGCCGGACACGCGACCCGCAAGGCGCGCGCCATCGAGCAACGACATCGATTCAAACCGCTTCTCGATGCCCTTGTGCGTGTAGCCGAGCCGCTCCTCGAGCCGCAGCACCTTCTCGCCGACGATCTGGAACCGGAAATGGCCGGGCTCGATGATGCCCGCGTGCACGGGTCCGACCGGTATCTCGTGCACGCCATCGCCCTCGACCTTGACGAAGTCGTACTCCTCCTGGCCGGGCTGCCACTTCGGGGAGGCGACGAAATCGCGGCGCAGCGGGAACTGGTCGATCGGCCAGCTCGCAAGCCAAAGCCACGGCCGCTGATCATCCGCTTCCGCCGCCACCCCCAGCAGGTCGTACGTGGCGCGCTGCATCCGGTTCGCGGCAGGAAAGATGGGCGTGAGATCCGGATAGCGCGCGTCCGGATGCAGCAACGTGTGTTCGAGCAGCGTGAGGCCGTCCGCATCCTCGACGACGACACGGACGGTGAAACCGCGGTGGCGATCGCGATCGTCGCTGGCCCAGAGCGCGACGAGCCGCGCGTCGTTCTCCCACGCGAGGCGGCACGCGGTCAGCAACTGTCCCGAGCTCACCTGCGCGCGCTGGCCCGGCACGCCGGCGGCCAGCATGCCCGCAGAAAGTCCAAGCGGGGCGACGTTCATCCGATCAATCGCGCCGCACTGCGATACCAGTCGGCCAGAAAGGGTGGAATCCAGACGCCGAGCATCAGGACGATGGCGAGATGCGCGAACACGGGGATCATCGCCGGTCGCACCGGCAGGCGCATCGCGTTCGTCTCGCCGAACACCATCGGCTGGACTTTGGAGAACACCGCAGCGAAGGCGAGGCCGAGCGCTGCGAGGAGAAACGGCGTCGCCCAGGGCTGTTCGCGCATCGCGGTCGTCAGGATCAGGAATTCGCTCGCGAACACGCCGAACGGCGGCATGCCGAGGATCGCCAGCGCACCGAGCGCAAGCCCCCAGCCGATCATCGGACTGATCGTGACGAGCCCGCGAATCTCGTCCATCACCTGCGTGCCGGTCTTCTGCGCTGCGTGGCCGACAGCGAAGAAGATGGCCGACTTGGTGAGCGAATGAACGGTCATGTGCAGCAGGCCGGCGAAATTCGCGATCGGTCCGCCGATGCCGAATGCGAATGTGATGATCCCCATATGCTCGATCGACGAATACGCGAACAGGCGCTTGATGTCCTTCTGGCGCGACAGGAGCAGCGCGGCGACGACGACGGACAGCAATCCGAAACCGACCATCAGGTTCTTCGCGAACGCGTCCGGAAGCGCGCCGTCGACCAGCACCTTGCACCGCACGACCGCATAGAGAGCGACATTCAGCAGCAGGCCGGAAAGCACGGCGGAAACCGGCGTCGGTCCTTCGGCATGTGCGTCGGGGAGCCAGTTGTGCAGCGGCACGAGCCCGACCTTCGTCCCGTAGCCGACGAGCAGGAATACGAAGGCGAGCGAGACGACCGTGGGCTCGAGGCTCGCGCGCACGTCGTTGAGCTCGGTCCACAGCAGCGCACCGCCGCCCGCGCCGAGCAGCTTCTCGGCCGCGAAGTACAGCAGGATCGTGCCGAACAGCGCCTGGGCAATGCCCACGCCGCACAGGATGAAGTATTTCCACGCGGCCTCGAGGCTCGCGGGCGTTCGATACAGCGACACGAGCAGCACGGTCGTAAGCGTCGCTGCTTCCATCGCAACCCACAGGATGCCCACGTTGTTCGTGGTGAGCGCGAGCAGCATCGTGAACATGAAGAGCTGGAACATGCTGTGGTAGAGGCGCAGGCGTGCGGGCGTCAGTCGTCCATGCTGTTCCTCGATGCGCATGTAGGGACGAGAGAAGATCGCCGTGGTCATGCCGACGAACGCGGTCAACGCGACCAGGAACACGTTGAAGGGGTCGACGAGGAATTGCTTGCTCATCACGAGCAACGGCCCCTGTTCGATCACGCGCGCCGTCAGCACCGCGGAAGCGACGAACGTGAGCATGCTGGTCACGACGTTGACGAGCGGCGCATAAGCGCGGTGGCCGACCAGCGCAAGGAGGGCGGCTCCGGCAACGGGCAGCGCGAGGACGAGGAGGATCTCGATCATTTCCGCGCGGGCCGGCCGGATGCCCGGCGCCTATTCGTCATCGCGCAACTGCTCGAAATGCTTGAGATCGAGACTGTCGAACTGCTCGCGGATCTGGAAGAAGAACACGCCGAGGATCAGCATGCCGACGAGCACGTCGAGCGCGATGCCGAGCTCGACGACCATCGGCATCCCGTAGGTCGCGCTGGTCGCGGCGAACAGCAGGCCGTTTTCCATCGCGAGGAAGCCGATGACCTGCGACAGCGCCTTGCGCCGCGTGATCATCATCAGGAACGCGAGCATCACGCATGCAATGGCGATGCCGAGCGTCGAGCGCGTCACGGTGCTCGCGAGCTCGGAGATCGGCAACGCCAGGTTGAACGACAGGACGACGAGGACGATGCCGATCAGCATCGTCGTCGGGATGTTGATCAGGCCCTCGAACTCCCATCGCACGTCGAGACGCCGGATGAGCCGGTAGAGGAGCCACGGCAACACGAACACCTTCAGCACGAGCGTCAGCGCAGCCGACTCGTAGAGATGCGGCTGGTTCGTCGTATAGGCGACCACGGCGGTCGACATCGCGAGCACGAGCCCTTGCGCGGCAAACAGATCGACGAGCGACACGACCCGGCGCTGCGACAGCATCGCGAACGCGAGCAGCAGCAGGACGGCTGCGAAAAGGTTGATCAGCTGGTGCCCGAGGGGAATGGCGCTCATCGGAAACCAGGTCTCAACTTCCCAGTAGCAGGTTGACGAGCATGCCGAGCACGGCGAGCAGGAACGCCGTGCCGAGGAATTCCGGCGCGCGGAAGATCCGCATCTTGGCGGACAGCGTTTCGATCAGCGCGAGGGCCGCGCCGCCGATCACGAGTTTCAGGATCAGCGCCGGCGCCGCACCCAGCATCGCGAGCCAGTTCGTTCCTTCCGCGATGCCAAACGGGAAGAACAATGCAAGGCCGATGCACGAATAGTTGAACAGCTTCAGCGCCGACGCCCACTCGAGGAGTGCCAGATGCCGCGCCGAATACTCGAGGATCATCGCTTCGTGGATCATCGTGAGCTCGAGGTGCGTCGCCGGATTGTCGACCGGTATGCGCGCGTTCTCCGCCAGCGAAACCATCGTGAACGCGACGCCGGCGAATGCGAGGCTCGGGTAGATGCCGAGCTCTCGGTGCGCGAGCGTGTCGACGATGGTCGGCAGCGAAGTCGACCCGGAAATCAGCGAAGCAGTGAAGAGCACCATCAGGAGCGCCGGCTCGGCCAGGAAGCCCACGAACATCTCGCGACGTGCGCCGAGCGATCCGAACGACGTGCCGATGTCCATGGCAGCGAGCGAGATGAAGACGCGCGCGAGCGCGAACAAGCCGACGAGGGCAATGGCGTCCGCGGCCCGCGCGAACGGAAGATCGGTGGCGAGCGACGGCACGATGGCCGCCGCGCAGCACATGGCGCCGAAGACGATGTAGGGCGTGAGGCGAAAGATCGGGGACGCGTTGTCGGCGATCACGGCGTCCTTGACAAACAGCTTGTGGATCGTGCGGTACGGCAGAAGAAGCGGCGGGGGCCGCTTGTTCTGCAGCCAGGCGCGACACTGGTTCACCCAGCCTACGAGCAGGGGCGCAAGGGCGAGCGCGATGGCCACCTGCAACAACTGCGACAGCAGGCTCGCGACCGTCATGCGGACGACGCGCTCATCGCACGAGAAACAGCAGCGCGAGCAGCGTGATGAAACTGTAGGTCAGGTACACGGCGATGCGTCCCTGCTGGATGAGACCCGCGATGCGCGCGAGCGTCTCCGCAACGCGCGCGATCGGCACATACAGCCAATCCCACAGACGATCACTGGCGCTTACGTAGTAACGAGGCTTCGCATCGAACGGGGAGGGCAGATGGCGCTCCATCTTGAAAAACGGCTCGAAGACCTGGCGGATCGGCTGGCCGAACCCCTCGGCGGTGTCCTGCATGCGTGGAGTCTGCAGCGGGAAGCCGCAATCCCATGGCGGTGCGCGACGCGAACGTCCATGCCACACGCGGCGGACCACGTTCATGGTGATGAGCACCACCGCGACGATCACCGCCAGCACGACAAGCGGGCTGTAGCTCGAGCGGTCGGTCGCGATGGGTGCGAGAAGCAGCCAGTTCGATTCCCCGGCGCGGCTCACCGTCGTTGCGAGCAGCAGGGCGTTGACATGATCGATCGCACCAATGACGGTGGTGGGAAAGAGTCCGAGCAGAACGCATCCGACCGCGAGCCAGACCAGCGCGATCCGTTCGCGACGCCCGGCGTCCTGCGCATACGCGAGGTGCGGCTCGCGTGGACGCCCAAGAAAGATGACGCCGTAGAACTTGACCATCACATACGCGGCCAGCGCGACGGCGAGCACGAGCGCGGCCGCCGCCACCGGCACGAGCATGTTGACGGTCGATTGCGGCAGCGACGGCGTGAAGAGAAACGCCTGCAGCAGCAGCCACTCGGAGACGAAGCCATTGAGGGGAGGCAAGCCGGCGATCGCGAGCGTGCCCACGAGCGCAAGCCACGCGACCCACGGCATCCGGTGGATCAGTCCCCCGAGCTTGCCCAGGCTTCGTTCGTGCGTCGCGTGCAGCACCGAACCGGTCGCGAGGAACAGCAGGCTCTTGAAGAACGCGTGGTTCAGGCAGTGGTAGAGGACGGCGGTGAGCGCAATCGCGGCAACCCGCGGCTTGTCGTACGCGCTGAACAGGATGGTCAGCGCAATGCCCGCGACGATGATGCCGATGTTCTCGATCGACGAATACGCGAGCAGCCGCTTCATGTCGGTCTGGGCGGCGGCGAAGATGACGCCATAAAGCGCCGTGAGCAGGCCGATCGTCAGCGCGACCGCACCCCACCACCAGATCTGCGTGTGCAGAAGATCGAACGTCACGCGCAGCAGACCGTAGATCGCCGTCTTCAGCATGACGCCGCTCATCAGTGCGGACACCGGTGACGGCGCCGCGGGGTGCGCTTCGGGAAGCCACACGTGCAACGGAAGCAGGCCCGCCTTGGCGCCGAAACCGAACAGCGCGAGGAAGAATGCGACGCTCGGCCAGAACGCCTGCAGCGGGACGGTGCGCATCGCCCCGAAGGTGTAGTCGCCCCGGCCGCCCTGCAGCACGCCGAAGCACAGCAGTATTCCGATGGCGCCGATATGCGCGATCAGCAGATAGAGGAACCCTGCACGCCGGATCTCGGGAATTCGGTGATCGGTCGTCACCAGGAAGAACGATGCAAGCGCCATCGTCTCCCAGGCCACCATGAAGAGGTAGGCGTCGTCGGCGATGAGCACGAGTGCCATGGCGGCCAGGAACGCGTGGTACTGGAAGCAGATGAGGCCGGGCGCAGTGCCTTCGCCCGCCCGAAAGTATCCCGACGAAAAGAGCGATATCGCAGCGCTCGCGCTTCCCAGCAGCACGAGAAAGAACGCGGAAAGCGCGTCGATGCGAAGATGGAACGGGAGGTCGGGCAGGCCGAGCGGGAGCACGAACGCTTCGGGCGGGCGCGCGAGTGCAACGAATGCCACGGCGGCGAGCGCCAGCGCAAGTGCGCCGCCCGCCGGAAACAGCAGACGCACGATGCGCAGGTTGCGCGGTTGAACGAGGCCGAGCGCTCCGATCGTCAGCCACGCGACGGCAGCGGCGACGATGAGCGAGAGCGGCGAAACGGACACTTAGGCTGCTAAGCGGTGCAGCTCATGCGGGCCGCATCGAGTTCCGTGGTCGGGTCCAGCAGAGCGAGCCGGACGATCATTTCACGCGCATGCCCGGCTCGGCGCCCGCGTCCGGGGCGAGCAGATAGATTCCCGGGCCGTCGCCGGAGGCGGCGAGCACCATGCCTTCCGACACGCCGAAGCGCATCTTGCGCGGCGCCAGGTTGGCCACCATCGGCGTCAATCGGCCCACGAGTGCATCCGGTTGATACGCGGACTTGATGCCCGCGAACACGGTGCGCGGTGTACCTTCGCCGATGTCGAGCGTGAGCTTCACGAGCTTGTCCGCGCCCTCGACGGCTTCTGCGCCGATGATGCGCGCGATGCGCAGGTCGATCTTGCCGAATTGATCGATGGAGATTTGTTCAGAGGCTTCGGGCGGACCCGGTGTGGAAGGCGCGCGCGATTCCCGACTGCTGGCGGCATCAGGCGACTTCGGCTTTCCGCCGCTCCCCGCCGCATCCTTGCCTGATGCCGATTCTCCCTTTGTATCGGCGGCGCCGATATCGACCGCGGCGACACCAAGCAGCGCGTCCATCTGCTTCGGATCGATGCGCGTCATCAGATGCTTGTACGGATTGACCCGCGTGGCCGGTTCCCACGCGTCGCTCCAGATGAAATCGCGCGGAAGGCCGAAGAGCTCGCGCGCGACCCGGGAGGCGACGCCGGGCAACACGGGCGCGAGCATGACCGACAGGAGCTTGAAGCCCTGCAACGCGTGCGAACACACCGTTTGCAGCTGCGCGCGTCGAGCGGGATCTTTCGCGAGGAGCCACGGCTGCGCGGCGTCGAACGCTTCGTTGATGCGATCGGCGATCCGCATGGCGTCACGCAGCACCTTGCCGAATTCCCGTGCGTCATAGTTCGCCCGCGCCGCCTCGGCCTCGAGCTCGGCGGTTGCGACTCCGCGCTTTCGCTCCTCCTCGGTCTCGTCGGGCGTCGCCAGTGCGCCGTCGAAGTATCGGGTGACGAAGCTCGCCGCGCGGCTCGCGATGTTCACGTACTTGCCGATCAGGTCGCTGTTCACCCGCGCGACGAAATCGTCGGGACCGAAATCGAGGTCCTCGACGTGCGCGTTGAGCTTTGCAGCGATGTAGTAGCGCAGCCACTCGGGATCGAGCCCGAGCTCGATGTAGCGCTGGGGCGAGATTCCCGTGCCGCGCGACTTCGACATCTTCTCGCCGCCCGACACGATCAGGAAGCCGTGAACGAAAACGTTGGTCGGCGTCTTGCGTCCCGAAAAATGGAGCATCGCCGGCCAGAACAGCGTGTGGAAGTAGACGATGTCCTTGCCGATGAAGTGATATTGCTCGACGGCGGGGTCCGCGACGAAGGCATCGAACGTCCGCGGCTCGCCGAGCGCGCGCGCGGCCCCCGAGTCGAAGTGCTTCTTCAACGCCGCGAGGTAGCCGATCGGCGCATCCAGCCAGACGTAGAAATAGCGCTTCGGCGCGCCCTCCGGCTGATCGGGGACCTCGATGCCGAAGTACGGTGCATCGCGGGAGATATCCCAGTCGGCGAGCAGCTTGCCATCGTCGCCGAGCCACTCCTGCACTTTGTTGAATACTTCCGGCTGCAGCGATTGGCCGGGTGCAGGCGCGGCCGTCCATTGCTTGAGGTACGCGACCACCTCGGGAGCGGACAGCCGGAAGAACAGGTGCTCCGATTCGCGCATCTCCGGTCGCGCGCCGGTCAACGTCGAATACGGCTCGATCAGGTCGGTGGGCGTGTACGTGGACCCGCACACTTCGCACACGTCGCCGTACTGGTCCTTCGCACCGCACTTCGGGCACGTCCCCTTGATGTAGCGATCGGGAAGGAACATGCCCTTGACCGGATCGTAGAACTGGGCGATCGTCCGCGTCGAGATCAGCCCGCGCTCTTTGAGCGCGCGGTAGATCGCCTGTGCAAGCTCGACGTTTTCGGGCGAGTGCGTCGTGTGCGTGGTGTCGAAGCTGATCCGGTAACGCTGCCAGTCCCGGCGGTGCGACTCGCCGACGCGGGCGATCAGCGCCTCCGGCGTGACGCCCTCGCTCTCGGCCTTGAGCATGATGGGTGCGCCGTGCGTATCGTCGGCACAGACGAAATGGACGGTGTTGCCTTGCATCCGCTGGAATCGTACCCAGATGTCGGCCTGGATGTATTCCATGATGTGGCCGATATGGAACGGTCCGTTCGCGTACGGCAGCGCAGTCGTCACGAAAAGCTTGTGGGCCGGAGGTGCGGGCATTCGAGCGTGCTGGAGTTGGGCGCGGAAGGACCGCGAATTTTAGCAAACGCCCCTCTGCCGCCCTCGAAGCGAACGCCCGATCGGCTAAAATGAACGTTTGCTGCGCTGGCGCGAAGTGATGTGCGCACGCCCGCAGGACCCGAGGAACTCCATGGCTGTCACCGAACACGACGTCGAGCAGTGCCTGCGCGGCGTTACCGACCCCAACACCGGTCGCGATTTCGTCGCGACCAAATCCGTGAAGAAGATTCGCGTCGACGGGAACGACGTCAACGTCGACGTCCAGCTCGGCTATCCGGCGAAAAGCCAGCACGAGACGCTGAAGCGCCTGCTGCATGACGCCATTGCCGCGATTCCGGGCGTATCGCGCGTCCACATCAATCTCACACAGAAGACGACGACGCACGCGGTCCAGCGCGGCGTCAAGCTCATTCCGGGCGTCAAGAACATCGTCGCCGTCGCGAGCGGCAAGGGCGGCGTCGGGAAGTCCACGACCGCGGCGAATCTTGCGCTGGCGCTCGCCGCCGAAGGGGCGACCGTCGGCGTGCTCGACGCGGACATCTACGGTCCATCGCAACCGATGATGCTCGGGCTCGCCGGCCGCCCCGAGTCCACGGATGGCAAGACGCTCGAGCCGCTCGAGTCATACGGCGTGCAGGCGATGTCGATCGGTTTCATGATCGACACCGATACCCCGATGGTATGGCGGGGACCGATGGTGACGCAGGCGCTCGAGCAGCTGCTGAAGGACACCAACTGGCGCGACCTCGATTACCTGATCGTCGACATGCCGCCCGGTACCGGGGACATCCAGCTCACGCTCGCGCAAAAGGTGCCGGTCACCGGCGCGGTCATCGTGACGACGCCGCAGGACATTGCGCTGATCGATGCGCGCAAGGGCCTCAAGATGTTCGAGAAGGTCGGCGTGCCGATCGTCGGCATCGTCGAGAACATGTCGATCCACGTCTGTTCCAACTGCGGGCATGCCGAGCACATCTTCGGCGAGGGCGGCGCGGCGCGGATGTGCCGGGACTACAACGTGCCCTTCCTCGGCAGTCTCCCGCTCGACATTCGCATTCGGGAGCAGGCGGACTCCGGCCGCCCATCGGTCATTGCGGACCCGGACGGCACTGCCGCAGCCGCTTACAAGGCGATTGCCCGCAAGGTGGCCATCTTCGTCGCGCAGAAGGCGGAAGACTTCTCGACGAAGTTCCCGAATATCGTCGTCCAGAACACGTAGCGGCGCCGCAAGCTCGTCGGCGGGCTGCGCTTGGCGGGGGCGCGCGGGGGAGAAACGCGCGCGGCGCTAACGCTGGCGCGTCGCCAGGTGCGCGTGGAGACGCGTCAGCATCCACGCGACGATTCCCGCGCCCATGACGAGCAGCGAAACGCGGATTGCATTGCGACTGGCGGCATACGCGATGCTCGACCACGTGAGCCAGGCGCACGCGGCGCAGAACACGACCGGCGTCAACGGATAGAGCGGCACTCGAAACGGTCGCTCCGCGCGTCCGTCCTTCGCGCGCAACACGAAGAGCGAAACGCCGACGAGCAGCAGAAACGCCCAGAACACCGGCGCGGTGAACTCCACCATCGCTTCGAACCCGTCGTGCTGCAGCGCGCCGAAGAGCACGAGCGCAAGGGCTATGGCGCCCTGGACGACGAAGGACGTGACCGGCGCTGCTCGCCGCGCATGCCAGCCCCCCATGAAGCGCAGCGCCGGCCAGTCGTGGCCCATCGCGTAATTGGTGCGCGCGCCGACGATCATCGTTGCGTTGATCGACGTGAGCGCGGAAACCGCCACGGCCAGCGCAATCAGCTGCGTGCCCACCGTTCCGAATGCGCGTGCCATGACGTCGGCGCCGGGTGCCTTGCTGTCCGCCAGTCCCGCGAGTCCCATCGAATGCAGGAGGGCCAGATTGACGGCCAGATAGGCGGCCGTGATGATCCCGAGGCTCGCGAGCAGCACGGGCATGATCGCCCGCTTGCCGCCACGCAGTTCGGCCGACAGGTACGCCGCCTCGTTCCAGCCGCCGTAGGTCAGCAGCACGAACACCATCGAGAGGCCGAAGAGCCCGGGCGCGGGCGTGCTCGAAAACGGCGGCGCGGCCGATGGACCGATGTTTTGCGGCGAGATCATGCTCGCAACCACGATCGCGCAGAGGCCCCCGACCTCCACGATCGTCAACCAGTTCTGCGTGCGGGCCGACGCATGCAGCCCGACGATGTTGACCACCGTGAGCGCTGCGACGATCAGCGCGGCCCAGATCGCGGTCGAGCCGTTGCCGAGTGGAAAGACGGTCGACACGTAGTCGCCGAAGACGAAGGCGAGGAGCGCAATGGCGCCGGTATTGATCACGGTCGCACGTGCCCACGCATAGAGGAAGCTGAGGTCGCGGCCGTATGCGCGCGTAAGGAAGTGATAGTCGCCGCCCGCGTGCCGATAGGCGCACGCGAGTTCCGCGTAGCAGAGCGCACCGGCAAGCGACACGAGCGCGCCGACGAGCCACGCGACGATCGCCCAGCCGCTGTCGCCAGTGGTGCCGGCGACGAGCGAGGGCGTCTTGAAGATGCCGGCACCGATGACGATGCCGACGATGATCGCGATCGCATCGCGCCATCGCAGGCGCGGCTCCGGTGCGGCACTGTCGATCCTCAACCGGGCATCGACAGCGTTACCCCGCGTGGCGGAAGCAGTCAGCGACGCGTCCCGGTAATGACGATGTTTCCGGGCGGTCGTCCGCCAAGCGTGCCCTTGAACTGCGCTCCGTTCACGACGACGTGCGCTGCGCGCAGCACGCCCTCGGCATCGTTGTATGCAAACGTCAGCCTGTCGCCGCGCAGCGCCGCGCCAAGGATGGGCTGCGTCTTGCCGCCCATCGTCAACGTGCCCCCGACGCGTTGGTAGCGCTGGACGAACGTGACGGTCCCCTCGGTGCCGAAGCCCTCTTCCTTGAAGGCCCAGGTGCCTTGCACGTCGGCCGGCACGTACCACAGGTACCCGTCGCGGGCCTCCACCGAAAGCAGCTCGTCGGGCTCCCAGTCGCCCATGTTGAACGCATGCGATGCGACGCGCGTGCCCGGCTTCATCTTCAGGATGATCGGGCGCAGCTTCAGGTTCAGATCGGGGAGCAGGTACATCGTCACGACGGTCGCGTCGGTGAAGTTTTCCTTGAAGATGTCGCCGGTGATGATGCGCACCTGCTCCTCGACGCCTGCGCGGCGCGCGTTGCGGCGCGCGAGCTCGGCCATGTCCGCGTCGTATTCGATGCCGACGGCGCGCGCGTTGAATTCCTTCGCGGCGGCGATCGGAATGCGTCCGTCCCCCGCGCCGAGGTCGTAGACGAGGTCGTCCTTGGTGACCTTCGCGGCGCGGAGAAGGGCGGTGATGAGCGCAGGCGGCGTCGGGATCCAGATGACGTCCTTGCCCGCCTGGCCCATCGACGGCTTGTAGATCTCATCGCCGTACTCGAGCGTGCTCTGTGCGAAGGCGGAAATCGCCGCGAGCGCGAGCGCGAACGCGAGTGCAATGGATCGGAACATCGTGACCTCCGGGGATCTACTGCCGAAAGTGCTTGCTGAGCGCAATGCCCTGACCTTGATATGAATTGGCGACGCTACCGTAGAGCTTCGTCGGACGTTCGGTCAGGCGCTCGTAGGTCAGCCGGCCGACGATCTGGTCGTCTTCGATCAGGAACGGCACCTCGAACGACCTTACCTCCAGGACCGCCCTCGAGCCCGCGCCATCTTTCTGGTTGAAACCGAAGCCCGGATCGAAGAAGCCGGCGTAGTGCACGCGAAACTCGCCGACCAGCGTGTCGTACGCAATCATTTCAGCGGCATGCGTATCCGGAACCTTGACCGGCTCACGCGACGCCAGGATGTAGAAGTCCTCGGGGTCCAGCACGAGACCGCCGCGCGCGGGCGCGTGCACCGGATCCCAGAAGTCGGCGACGTCGTATTGGCGCACCCGATCGATGTCGATCAGACCCGCGTGGTTCTTCGCTCTGTAGCCGATCAGGCCGCCCGTCGTGCGCCCCGATACGTCGACGTGAACCGGCACGCCGTTGTTGATGTCGTCCTCGGTCAGCGCACCGACCAGGCTGTGCGCGCGCTGCAACGCTCGCATCTGCGGGTCGGTCACCGGAGGAGTGCCGCGGCGGATTCGCAGCTGGCTCAGTCGCGAGCCCTTCCGTACGAGCACGCTGAAGGTTCTCGGTGACACCTCGGCGTACAACGGGCCGCGATATTGCTCGGGAACCCGGTCGAACTGCGTTCCGTTGTCGGTGATGAGTCGTGTGAATATGTCGAGGCGCCCGGTCGAGCTCTTCGGATTGCCGACCGCGGACATTCGATACTTGAGCGCGAGCGTCTCGAGCAGAGGCACGATATAGACGCAGCCTCGCTCGAGGACACCCCCGTTGCTGATGTCCATGCGGTGCATCGCAAGCGCATCGAGCTTGTCCTGGACGGTCGCCTGCGGTCCGGGCAGGAAGCTCGCGCGAACCCGATACGCCGTCGGCCCGAGGCGCAGGTCAAGGCTCGCCGGCTGAAACTGGTCGTCCTGAATGGGCTCGAGACCGACGATCTCCCGCGTGGTTTTCGCGAGCACCTCGAGCTCCTGAAACGGCAGGATGCCCGTCGTATTCCGGCCGCTCCTCGCAAGCGAGGCGCCATCCGGTGCAACCGGATCGCCGTCCGCCGCTCTTCGACCCAGAAGATCGCTTGAACCGTTCTCTGATCTCAAACCCACGGCGGCTCACTGACAATGTGGCGGCGGAATTTTACCGCGTCATCCATGCGGAACGGCAGCACGACGCGCGGTTATCCGAAGCCGCTCGACAGCGCGTAAACCAGCGCGCCGATCAGCGCCGCAGCGGGCATCGTCACGACCCACGCAACGACGATCCGTTGCGCCACATGCCAGCGCACCGCAGCCGTGCGGCGCGCGGCGCCGACGCCGACGATGGCTCCCGTGATCGTGTGCGTCGTCGAGACCGGCACGCCGAGGCCGGTTGCGAGAAACAGCGTGATTGCGCCTCCCGTCTCTGCGCAGAATCCCTGTATCGGCTTCAAATGCGTGATCCGCGAGCCCATCGTGTGCACGATCCGCCATCCGCCCATCAGCGTGCCGAGCGCCATCGCGAGCTGGCATGTGATGACGACCCAGAACGGCACGTGGAACGTTCCGCCCAGCATTCCCTGCGAATACAGCAGCACGGCGATGATCCCCATCGTTTTCTGCGCGTCGTTGCCGCCGTGCCCGAGAGAGTAGAGCGCCGCCGAACCGAGCTGGAGAACGCGGAAGCGGCGGTCGACGGCAAACGGCGTCGCGCGCAGATTCAGCCACTGCACGGCGACGACGAGCAGTTGGGCCAGGACGAAACCCAGCAGCGGCGACAAGACGATGCCGACGGCGGTCTTGCCGAGACCGCTCAGCACGACCGCGCTCCATCCTCCCTTCGCGACACCGGCGCCGGCCAACCCGCCGATCAGCGCGTGACTGCTGCTCGATGGCAGACCGAGCCACCACGTGAGCAGGTTCCAGATGATTGCTCCCGTCAACGCGCCAAAAATCACGTGCGCGTCGATGGCGCTTGCTTCGACGATGCCCGTGCCGATCGTTTGCGCGACATGCAATCCGAATACTGCGAACGCGATGAAATTGAAGAACGCGGCCCAGAAGACGGCGGTTCCCGGCGTCAGCACGCGCGTCGACACGACGGTCGCGATCGAGTTCGCGGCATCGTGCAGACCGTTCATGAAATCGAACAGCAGCGCAATGGCCACGAGTCCGAATACGGCGAAGGCGCCGATTGAAGCTATCTCCATCGCGTCGCGATCCTGTTCTGATTCTTGTTGAACGACGGCGCCTGCCGGCGCTGTCAGACGTGCTTCGCGGTGACGGTCTGGATGACGTTCGCGACGTCGTCGCACTTGTCCACGACGCGCTCGATCAACTCGTACACTTCCTTGCGATCGAGATACGCGATCGGAGCGAGCGCGCCGCTTCCGAGTTCCCTGCGAATGCGGGAGAGCCCTGCATCGAACGATTCGTCGGCGCTCTGCTCGATGTGCCCGATTCGCTCGCACAGCGCGAAGATCGTCTTGTGGTCGCTCGTGATCGAGTCGAGATGCGGCATGATCTCCTTCAGCAGGTCGGCACTCTCGACGACCGCGTCGACCATCGATCGCATCTCCTCGGCAAACTCGGCGATCGAATAACGCTGGATTCCCTTTGCCGTGTCCTCGATCAGGTCCACCACGTCGTCCAGGTCGTGCGCGAGATGCAGGATGTCTTCGCGATCGATCGGGGCCTGGAACGTGCGGTTCGCGCCGATGAAAATCTGTCGAGCGACGCCATCCGCCTGGGCCTCGATCGTGCGGATCGAGGCCACGTGCTGGTCCACTGCGGGCGACTGCCCGTCGACCATGTCGCGAAGCTCCGTCGCGGCCTTGTGGATGCACGTCGCCTGCTCGCAGAACTGGCTCGTGAAGCTCTTTTCGGGTGGCATCAAACGACTGAACAGGTTGAGGGCCATGATGATTTGCGAGCAGGACGGGATCAGGAGACGATTCGGCCAACGGCGCCGTCGCGCGGAGCCTCGGGCATAACCGAAGGGAGCGTCATGGTACCCGGCAATCGGGAACCGTCGAAAGCGATCTCGATCACGATCATCGCCTTCTGCCAGGTGGCGGCGATGTCGCTGTGGTTCTCGGCGTCCGCCGTGCTGCCCGCGCTGACGGCGGAGTATCAGCTGTCGTCCTTCACCCAGGCCGCTCTCACGAGCGCCGTGCAGCTCGGGTTCGTCGTCGGTTGCGTCGTCAGCGCCTTGCTCGGGCTGCCGGATCGTGTCGACCCGAGGCGGTTGTTCGGCGCGTCGGCAGCCCTGGGCGCGCTGGCCAACGCGGGCCTCCTCGTGATCGACCCTTCGTCTTACGCAGCACTCGCATTGCGCGCCGTCACGGGCGTCGTCATGGCCGGCGTGTACCCGGTCGGCATGAAGCTCGCGTCGACATGGGCACGGGGCGACATGGGACTGATGGTCGGCATCCTCGTTGGCGCGCTCACGCTCGGCTCCGCGTCGCCGCATCTGTTCAACGCGCTCGGCGGTGTGGAATGGCGCGTGCCGCTCGCAACCGCGTCCGTGGCGGCGCTGGCGGCCGCGGTCGGCATAGCATTCGCCGGCATCGGCCCGAATCGCGCGCCATCGCCGCGCGTGGATCCGCGTGCCGTACTGACCGCATGGCGCGACGTGCCGCTGCGTCTCGCGAACCTCGGCTACCTCGGGCACATGTGGGAGCTCTACGCGATGTGGGCGTGGATCGGCGTCTTTCTGCAGGCGAGCTTCGCGCAGACGATGCCGGGCGACAGCGCATCGTTCGCCGCAAAGCTCGCGGCATTCGCGACGATCGCCTCCGGCGCGATCGGCTGCGTCGGCGCCGGGCTGCTCGCCGATCGACTCGGCCGCACGACACTGACGATCATCGCCATGGCCGTCAGCGGAAGTTGCGCAGCCACCATCGGCCTGCTGTACGGCGGTCCTCCGGTCGCGCTCGTTGCGCTGAGCGTCGTCTGGGGCATCAGCATCGTCGCCGACTCCGCGCAGTTCTCCGCGTCGATCGCCGAGCTTGCGGACCGTTCGCGCGTCGGAACGATGCTGACGCTGCAAACGGCGCTGGGATTCCTGCTCACGCTGGTCACCATCCACCTGATGCCACACTTCGTCGCATGGATGGGCTGGCGCTCCGCGTTCGTCCCGCTTTCGATCGGCCCGGCAATCGGAGTGTGGGCGATGGCCCGCCTGCGAGCGCGGCCGGAAGCGTCCCGCCTCGCAAACGGGCGGGGATAGGGTTTCTGCACGAAGAATATTCGCTATGGAAACGCCGCCTCACGCGGCGTAGGATGGGCTCCCGCGCGTCGATGGGAACGACCGCGCACCCGTCATCCGACAAAACGAAGGGAGCACCTCATGGGATATCAGCTCGAAGGTCGTCTGCTGGAAGTGTGCGATTGCCGGGTACTCTGCCCCTGCTGGATCGGCGAGGATCCCGACTTCAAGACGTGCGACACGATCATCGCGTGGCATTTCGACAAGGGCAAGATCAACGGCGTGGACGTTTCCGATCGCACGATCGCCGTCATAGCGCACGTGCCGGGAAACATCCTGCAAGGTAATTGGCGGGCCGCGGTCTATCTCGACGATCGAGTCACGCCGGCACAGGAGGAGGCGATCCTCGCCGTGTACACGGGCAAGCTCGGCGGACCGGTCGCCGATCTCGTCAAGCTCGTCGGCGAGGTCGTATCGGTCGAGAAAGTACCCATCAGCTTCACCGTCGAGGGCGGCAAGGGCCATCTCGAGGTTGGCACCGTCGGTTTTGCGGAACTTGTTCCGTATCAGGGTGCAACCGGGGGCACCACGACACTGAGCAATACGGTCTTCTCGACCGTTCCCGGCGCACCGGTCTTCGTCGGCAAGGCGCTCGAGTACCGCTCCAAAAACCACGCGCAGACTGGCAGGGACATCAATCTCAAGGGCCACAACGCATTGCAAAGCGTGTTCCGCTTCGAAGCCTGACCGGGTGATGGCTCGCGACGGACCGCCGGCGCGGTAGCATCGCCGCGCTCGCTTCCCATGTCACTCGAGGTCTTGGCAGGGCCGATTCGCCGCGCCGCCGCCGGCTCGCACGCGCGCGCATCGCTTGCGCTGATCGGTCTTCTCGTCGTCTGCGCTTGGCTCGCGCTTGCAGGCTGGAGCGCGAGCCCCTGGCGGCGGTGGCTCGACCATGGTGCGTGGTCGGATGTCGCCTGGCTCGCGGCGCTGTGCCGGACGGTTCCCGAGGGCGAGCGCGTCGTTCCGGCGCTGTCTTACGCATTCGCGTGGATCCTGATGATCGCGGCGATGATGCTGCCGACGATATTGCCGTTGCTCGCGCTTTTCCGACGCATCGTCGGCAATCGCAGCGACGCCGGTGCGCTCGTTGGCGCGATCGCGGCGGGTTACCTGGTTGCGTGGCTTGGCTTCGGGCTTGCCGCCTACGCACTCGATGTCGTCGTGCGGGAGGCCGCGGCGCGGTCGGGCTGGCTCGTCGCGCATGGCTGGGTAGTCGGCAGCGTCGTCATCGCGTGTGCCGGCGCATTTCAATTCAGCAGGTTGAAGTACCGGTGCCTCGAGCGGTGCCGCACGCCCTTCGGCTTCATCAACGCCCATTGGCGGGGACGCCGGCCGATTCGCGAGGCGCTCGGGCTCGGTTTCCATCACGGCATCTTCTGTGTCGCGTGCTGCTGGGCGCTGATGCTCGTCACGTTCGTCGTCGGCATGGGCAACATCGGGTGGATGCTCGTCCTGGCCGCCGCGATGGCGACGGAGAAGAACGCCCCGTGGGGCGCACGCCTGCGCACGCCGCTCGGCGTCGCGCTGATCGGCTGGGGCGCGGCGATCGCCGTCAGCCAAGTGTAG
>Ga0207644_10000872_pt1 | contig 19038 bp, 16 predicted proteins | sample KBSS73metaG_FD_184326 | JGI IMG/M metagenome (GOLD analysis project Ga0207644, IMG submission 184326) | Switchgrass rhizosphere microbial communities from Kellogg Biological Station, Michigan, USA - KBS S7-3 metaG (SPAdes) (version 2) | ecosystem: Host-associated > Plants > Roots > Rhizosphere... | reverse complement strand
CAAGGACCACCTTCCATCAAGCTGCGGGCTCTCCGAACGCCGCGATTCGCCGTCTTGAAGGCGCGCGTGGCGACAACAGGCTCCCATTCCGCTATCACATCCCCAGATGCTCCCGATCACGACAACGACCGAACTTGCCGCCGCTTGCCAGCGGATGGCAGCCCACCCCTTCGTCACCATCGACACCGAATTTCTGCGCGAGACCACGTACTACCCGCTGCTGTGCGTGGCGCAGATGGCCTCGGCCGACGAGGCCGTGGTGGTCGACGCGCTGGCGCCAGACATCGACCTCGCACCGTTCTTCGCGCTCATGGGAGACGAGCGGGTGATGAAGGTTTTTCATGCCGCGCGTCAGGACATCGAAATCGTCTGGCACCGCGCCAAGCTCATTCCTGGTCCGATCTTCGATACCCAGGTCGCCGCCATGGTGCTCGGCTATGGCGATTCCATTTCCTACGAGCAGCTCGTGCAGCGCATCACCGGCGACTCGCTCGACAAGTCGCACCGCTTCACCGACTGGACGCGGCGGCCGCTCTCCGATCCGCAGCTCGCCTACGCGATTTCCGACGTCACCCATCTGCGCGATGTCTATCTCGCGCTGGTCGACGATCTCGGCCGGCGCGGCCGCGTCGACTGGGTGCAGGAAGAAATGGGGGTGCTGACCTCCGCCGACACCTACCGCATGGATCCAGAGAACGCCTGGCAGCGGCTGAAGACGCGCGTGCGCAAGCCCAAGGAGCTTGCCGTGCTGATCGAGGTCGCGGCGTGGCGCGAGCGCGAGGCGCAGTCGCGCGACGTGCCGCGCTCGCGCGTGCTCAAGGACGACGTAATCGGCGACATCGCCGTGCAGGCGCCGACAACAGTCGACAAGCTCAAGAACCTGCGTTCGCTGCCCAAGGGCTTTGAGCGCTCGCGCTGGGGCGAAGCGATCGTCGAAGCGGTGGGGCGGGGACTGGGGCGCGACGTGCGAACCTTACCGCGGCCGCTGCGCCTGCCTAACTCGGCCAATGGCTCCGCGGCGGTTGAACTGCTCAAGGTGTTGCTGCGCATGGTTTCGGAGCGCCATCACGTCGCCCCCAAGGTGATCGCGACAGTCGATGATCTCGAGCGCATCGCCGCCGACGATCACGCCGCGGTCCCGGCCCTTGCCGGGTGGCGCCGCGAGCTATTCGGCGAGAAGGCGATCGCGCTCAAGCACGGCAAGCTCGCGCTCGCGATCGAGAAGGGCAAGGTCGCCGCCGTCGAACGCGGATGACAGCCCCCTTCACCCCATGAGCATGACCGGCTCGCGGCCGATAAGGCGCGCGAGCGCGCGGAGCCGGGTCAGGACCCGCTCGCCCGCCAAAGCCGCAAAGGCGCCGGGCAAGTGCAAGGCGAGCCGATGGCGCTCGACCGCGAGCTTCGTTCGCGGCAGTACGCCGGGCATCCCAGCGGTCACGACATATGCGAGCCGCAGCGCCGTGCCGAGCACACGCGCGCGATCGAGCATGCGCGTCGAGGCAAGCTCGCGCAGCCGCGGCGACAGACCGTCGTCCATGACCAGCCCGACGTGGCGAAAGAAAACGGCGAGCGCCAAATAGGCGCGGCCCGGATGATCGATCGCCGTAAAGCCGCCGTAGGCGATGATGTTGAGCGACTGCTCGCCGCGGTAGTCGGGGTGCGCCCGCCAGCCGATGTCGGCGAGGAGGCACGCGGCGTGACGCAGGCGCTGCTCGTCGGCCGTTTCATCGAGGCCCGAGGAGGAGATGAAACGGTCGGACCAATCGATCAGCTCTTCGCCATGGCGCGGCGAGCGCGAGCGCAACTGGTTGAGGCCGCGCGCCGCCTCGATGAGTGCGTCCTTCTCCTTGTCCGTTTGCTTGAGCAGCGAATAGAGCAGTCCCTCGCGCACGCCGAGCGCGGAAAAGACCACCTGTCGCGGCTTGCCGATGCGCAGAACGTGCTCCAGCACCAGCGCCGCGTAGGAGAGCAGCGGCCGCCGCGCGCTGGCGACGACTTCGATCTTGGAAAGCGTCTCGACATCGACGCGATGCAGAAGGCGGGCGAATTCCAGCGCCTCGTCGGCGGGAATGGCGTAGCCGTGCATCACATGCAGCGGATACCCGGTCTGCCACATGTGCAGCCGCGCCAGCGCCCGCCAAGTGCCGCCGACGGCATAGAAGCTGCGGTCCTCGCAACGGCGCAGCACCGGTAGGCCGCCGAGCGTCCGCTTCACGTATTTTTCCGCCTTCTTCAGAGACTTCGCCGAAATGTCCGCCAAGGCGAGACCACCGAGCGGCCGCGTCAGGCCGTGGCGCGCACGTCTGCCATGAACATCAATGAGCTCGAGCGAGCCGCCGCCCAGGTCGCCGACCACGCCGTCCGGCTGGTGCACGCCGGAGACCACGCCGAGGGCGGTCAATTCCGCCTCACGCGAACCGGAGAGCACCTCGATCTCAGCGCCGATGGTGCGCTCGGCAAGCTTGATGAAGCCGCGGCCGTTCTTGGCGTCGCGGCAGGCGGCGGTGGCGATGGCGATCAGCCGCTTCACGCCCATCGTGTCGCACAGCGCGCGATAGCGCTTGAGCGCGGACAGCGCCTGCTCCACTGCCTCGGCCGCGAGCAATCCCGTCGATTGCACTTCGCGGCCGAGTCCGCACAGCGCCTTCTCGTTGAACAACGACGTCGGGCTGCGCGTGAGCCCCTCGTAGACGACAACGCGCACGGAGTTCGAGCCGATATCGATGACGCCGACTGGCGGGCCATGGTCGAGGCGTCCGTGGGCGACGATCGGTGCGCGGCTCATCGTCTGCGGTCGATCTTTGTTTGCAATCGATGTTCGGCGGAAGCCCGCCAACTTCCCGCGCTCACCCTCGCTCCGCCCGATGGCGGAGCCGGGGAATGGAGTCCTTGGGCGATTTTCCGCGGCCCGAAAGGCTTGGATTGGTCATGAAGTAAGTGTGCGCGTTGAATACCTCCTCGCCGGGAGCCGGTTTGATTCGCGAGGAAGTACCGTCGGCGAGGAATTGCCAGCTCTGCTCGTTATCCTTGAGGTTCGCCACCATGATCTGGTCGAGCACCTGCTCGTGAACCGTAGGATTTAGGATCGGACAGATCACCTCGACGCGCCGGTCGAGGTTGCGCGGCATCATATCGGCGGAGGAGATGTAGACCGCTGCCTTGGGGTGCGGCAAAGCGTGACCGGAGCCAAAGCAATAGATGCGGCCGTGCTCGAGGAACCGGCCGACAATGGATTTGACGCGGATGTTTTCGGAAAGGCCGGGGACGCCAGGCCGCAGGCAGCAGATGCCGCGCACCACGAGCTCGATCGCCACGCCGGCACTCGATGCCCGGTACAGTGCGTCGATGATGTCGGGATCGACCAGCGAATTCATCTTCATCCACACCGCCGCCGGCCGGCCGGCCTTGGCATGCGCGATCTCCTCCTCGATATGCTCGTGGATGCGCTGACGCAGCGTCAACGGCGACACCGCCATGCACTCGAGCTCGGCCGGCTCCGCGTAGCCGGTCACGTAGTTGAATATGCGCGTGACATCGCGGGCGATATTCGGATCGGCGGTGAAGTACGACAGGTCGGTGTAGACGCGCGCCGTCACCGGATGATAGTTGCCGGTGCCGACATGGACATAGGAAGCAAGCGCGGCGCCTTCCCGCCGGACCACGAGCGAAAGCTTGGCGTGGGTTTTCAGCTCGATGAATCCATAGACGACCTGCACGCCGGCGCGTTCCAGATCGCGCGCCCAGCGGATGTTCGCCTCTTCGTCAAAGCGGGCCTTGAGCTCGACCACCGCGGTGACCGACTTGCCGGCCTCGGCCGCCTCGGCGAGTGCACGGACGATCGGCGAGTCGGCCGACGTGCGGTACAGCGTCTGCTTGATCGCCACCACGTCCGGATCGCGCGTCGCCTGATGCAGGAAGTCGACCACGACGTCGAACGATTCGTAGGGATGGTGGACGATAAGGTCCTTTTGGCGGATGGCGGCGAAGCAATCCCCGCCATGGTCGCGGATGCGACCGGGATACCGCGGGGTGTAGGGCACGAATTCGAGATCGGGACGATCGAGACTCGCGAGCTGTGCCATCTCGTTGAGCGCAAGTACACCGTCGACCTTGAATACGCCATCGTCGGCGGCACCGAGCGCACGCTGCACGAAGCGCTGCAGTTCGGCGGGCATCAGCGCCTCGATATCGAGCCTGATCACCGACCCGCGGCGGCGGCGCTTGAGCGCAGTCTCGAACAGCCGCACCAAATCCTCGGCCTCTTCGAGGATTTCGAGCTCCGAGTCGCGGATGACGCGGAACGCACCCACGCCCTTTACCGTGTAGCCGGGGAAGAGCTTGCCGATGAACAGGCTGGTCGCGCCCTCAATGGAGATAAAGCGCACCGCGCCGCCCTCCTTGGCCTGCGGCAAGCGCACAAAACGCTCGATGCGGTTCGGCATGCGGATGAGCGCGTTCATCGGCTTGCCGTCCTTGGTGCGGGCAAGCTGCAGGGCAATCGAAAAGCCGAGATTGGGAATGAACGGGAAAGGATGCGCCGGGTCGACGGCGAGCGGCGTGAGCAGGGGAAAGACGTGAGCGAGAAAATAATCTTCAAGCCATGCCTTGTCGCCCTTGCCCACATCGGGGCCGTCGACGAGCACGATTCCGGCCTGGGCGAGTGCGGCGCGCAACTCCAGCCATTGCGCCTGCTGGTCCTGAACGAGGAACACCACCGCTTCCGCAATCCGGGAAAGCTGCTCGGTCGGGGTCAGCCCTTCCGGACTCTTCGTCGTGATGCCCGCTCGCACCTGTGCCCGCAGGCCGGCGACGCGCACCATGAAGAACTCATCGAGGTTGTTCGCCGATATCGACAGGAACTTCAGCCGTTCGAGCAGCGGATGGCCGCGATTGGCGGATTCCTCGAGCACACGGCGGTTGAAGTTGAGCCAGGAAAGTTCGCGGTTAATAAAACGTTCCGGGCTTCCGGCAATGGGCGACTCGGCATGCCGGCCGGGCCGTTCGGCGAGGCGCGGCGGCGCCTCTAGCTCTCGCTCCGGGCCGGATTCGAGCGCAACAACAGTGGCTTGGCCGCGATCGACCATGGTTCTCCCTACGCTTTAAGCTCTAAGATCGCCGATCTTCGTAACGATTCAATGGCTGCTTGCTGGCAGATAAGGCGGCGCCCCGCGCTTCCGTCAAGCCTCGCGGAGAGCGCGCGCCACATCGTGCCAGCCCGCGCAGACGGGGTGGGCGGAATCACGGGGTTACTGGGCACGCTCGCTTTAATGCAGATGCGGGATGTGGCGAGCCGCTTCGCGCCGAACGGTGCCGCGCCACCCGCACCGCCCGCTCCCCTAAGCAGTACGCCGCGTCGACGCGACCTCTTCGGCCTCGAATTGAGAATGATCCGACGCCTCAGCCGGCGCATCGAACGTGCCGTCGAAGCGCGCATAGGAGGCTCTGTAACCGCATCCCCAGGCCAACGGACGAAGGAGCGCGAAGAGCGCGCGTTGCACCATCTCCGGCGGGCTCGCGAGATAGGTGTCCCAGAGCGCCGCCGACGCAGCAACCTGCAGCACGTCGGGCTTGCGGCCTTCGGTCGCCAGCCCACACAACGTCTCGAAGAAGCTCTGCATGCGCAGGGCCGGCCGAAACTCGGTCAGAAATCTGAGGAGTCCGTCGCCCGAGTTCCACCAAGTGTGCGGTGTGCCGGGCACAACCTCTAACACGTCTCCTTCCCGCAAAACCCGTTCGGTGCCATCGACGAGGACCGTGGCGCTGCCCTCAATGATTTGAAAGGATTCGGCGCTGTGGCAGTGCAGATGGAGCGGAGGGCGCACCATGTGCAGGGGCGCTTGCACTTCGATGCGTAATCGGTCAAACGGCGCCGGCATCCTGACGAAGCGTTCGTTGGTCATGGGGTTTGTCAACACGCCGCCCGCCATTCGCACCTCCATCCAGGATCTTGTACATTTTATCCTGAATGGGAATATCCGTCAAAGGATTACACTATGAGCGGTAAGAAAACGCCTGCCACCGCGACGACGCCGGCCGCGAAAGCGGTGCTCTCGGTCATGCGCACCGCCGTCTGGCTTCTCGACGAACTCGAGCCGGTTTTCACCGCCCATCAGACCACGGCGGCGCGGTTCGATGTCCTCGAAACATTAAGCGTCCTCGGCCGGCCCGCGCGCCCGGTCGAAATACGCGACGAGCTTCATCTTCCTGCTCAGACCATTACCGGCACACTTGACTCACTGGAGCAGGAGCGACTGATCCGGCGAATTCCCCACCCGAGCGATCGTCGGAGCATCCTTGTCGAGCTCACGACCTCGGGAGCAGCGTTGGTGAACAAACTATGCCCGCCGCTCATCGCGCTCGAAGAGCGCTTGATGTCCGGCGTCTCGCCTGCTCGGATCGACACGCTGCTGCAGACGCTCGCTACAGTGCAGGCAACGATCCAAGAACGCCGCAAGAGACCTGCGACTGCACCGCAGGCGGATTCCCGGAGGGGCCGGACCATGCCGCGGTCGGCGTAGGGCCCCGACTCCGGCACCGATCGCCGGCGAACGTCCCGAGCCGGCCCAGGCCGGGCGAGATTCTCACTGGTCGCGGAACAATTCCGCCGCCAGCGCGCGCGTCGCCGGACGCCGCTGTCGCAGCGCCTCGTTGTCGAGCGTGATGACCGCGGCGCGCGCGGCCGCGAACGAGCGCTCGATGCGCGACGAGATGTAGCGCACGACGCTTTCGTCGAGCGTAAGCTGGCGGTCGGCCGCAAGCTTGACGATCAGCGCTCGCAGCATCGCGTCGTCGGGCGCGTGCAGCGTCGCCACGGGGACCGCGCGCAGCCGCGAAACAAGATCGGGGATCGCAACCGGCCATGCCGTCGGCGCGCTGCGTGCGGTGAACAGCAACGACGCATCTTCCTCGCGGGCGAGGTTGAGAAGGTGAAACAGCGCGCGCTCGTCTGCGGCCGTTGCGCCTTCCTCAACGACCAGCGCGCCGGTCGCGAGCGCATGCGGCAGTTCTGCTTCCCGAAGCGACCGACCGGAAATCACCCGCGCCCCTGCTGCCGCCGCCCAGATCGTGGCGAGATGGGTCTTTCCGGAGCCCTCGGGGCCGATCAGGGCAACGGCGTTTGCCGGCCAATCCGGCCAGCTCTCGACCAGGCGAAGCGCCGCTTCATTGCCCGCGCCGGCGAGAAAATCCTCGCGCGCGTAGTTTTCAGCGTGATCGAGCGCAAGCGCGAGTTGACGCGGGCGAACGGACATGGCGCCTCGGGCACGATCCGGATCGCAATCCGTGTCGGTTGCGCACTGCATCGGCCGGCGTACAGCCCCAGCGATCAATGCGCGGCACCGAACGAGTTCATGTGGCGGACCCACTCGGCGAGATAGAAGGCGATCGAGAGCACGGTCAAGACGGCGACCAGCAGCACCGCGATCGTCGATAGCAACACGGCATTGAAGTGGAAGCCTTGCTCGGCCAAGACCAGCGTGGCGAGGAATATCTGCGCCACGGTGTTGGCTTTCGAGATCGTCAGCGGCCGCACCGGCATTGGCTTGCCAATCAGCCATGACAGCATGAAGCCGCTGATAATCATCACGTCGCGCGAAACGACGAGGATGACCAGCGAGATCGGCAGTGCCCCGGCGACCCCAAGCGCCACGTAGATCGATACGATCAGTGCCTTGTCGGCCAACGGGTCGAGATAGGCCCCCAGTTCGCTCGCCATATGGAAACGCTTGGCAAGAAACCCATCGACCGCGTCGCTGATCCCAGCCGCAAGGAATAGCGCAAAAGCCGCGAGCATCTCTCCCGATATGATCGCCCAGATTACGACGGGGACCAGGATGATGCGCCCCAAGGTGATGAGGTTTGGAATGCTCAAACTCTGCCCCCGGCTCGGGCGCCGACCTCCCGCGCGCCGTCCGTTTGCCCCTATATAGCCACCTGGCTGCGCTTGCGCACCCGGCGATTCCGACGTAGGAGGCCCCGAGCAGTCCCGCCCCGCCGGGGAACGGGAAAATCTGCCCAAATTGGTGGTTTTCGTGGACGAGGGACGCTACGCGGCCGCCGGTGTCGACATCGACGCCGGCAACCGCATGGTGGAGTTGATCAAGCCGCTGGTGCGCAAGACCGCCCGCCCCGGCGCTGGCGCCGAGATTGGCGGATTCGGTGGGCTGTTCGATCTCAAGGCTGCCGGCTTTTCGGACCCGATCCTTGTCGCTGCGACCGACGGCGTCGGTACCAAGGTCAAGATCGCAGTCGAGACCGCGCGTCACGACACGATCGGCATCGATCTCGTTGCCATGTCCGTGAACGACCTGGTCGTACAAGGCGCGGAACCCCTGTTCTTTCTTGACTATTTCGCCTGCGGCAAGCTCGACCCGGCGGTTGGCGCCGCAGTCGTCAAGGGGGTCGCGGCGGCGTGCAGAGAGGCCGGCTGTGCGCTGATTGGCGGCGAAACGGCAGAGATGCCCGGCATCTACCAGCCCGGCGACTATGACCTTGCCGGCTTCGCTGTCGGCGCGGTAGCGCGGGACAAACTGCTGCCGCGAAGCGACATCGCACCGGGCGACGCGGTGATCGGGCTTGCCTCGTCGGGCGTGCATGCAAACGGCTTTTCTCTGGTTCGCCGCATTGTTGCTGACGCCGGGCTCGCCTGGGATGCGCCAGCGCCATTCGCGCCATCGCAAAGTCTCGGCGAAGCACTGCTCACGCCGACGCGGCTTTATGTGCAGTCGTGCCTCGCGGCGATCCGCGCAACGGGAGCCGTCAAGGCGCTTGCGCACATCACCGGCGGCGGCTTCGTTGACAATATTCCGCGCGTCCTGCCGCCGGGCCTGTCGGTCGTGTTGGATCTTGGTCGTGTACCGGTCCAGCCGGTGTTCAAATGGCTCGCCCTCGCCGGCGGCATCAATGAGCGGGAGATGCTGCGCACTTTCAACTGCGGCGTCGGCATGGTCGCGGTGCTGAACGCGGGCGCGGTGGAGAAAGCGTGTGCGGAGTTCACCGCGAACGGTGAGAGCGTCGTGCGGCTGGGCGAGGTGGTCGCCGCCTCCGGCGAGCCTCAAGCAGAGTTTCGCGGACATCTCGACCTGTCTTGGTAAGGCGCATGGGAAGAAAGCGCGTCGCCATTCTCATTTCGGGCCGAGGCTCGAACATGATGGCGCTGATCGAAGCCGCGAAGGCCCAGGACTATCCGGCCGAGATCGCCCTCGTCGTATCGAATCGCCCCGACGCGCAAGGCCTCGCGCGCGCGCGCGAGCAAGGCGTGGCGATTGCGATCGTCGATCACACCGCCTTCGGCGAGGAGCGCGAGGCGTTCGAACGCGCGCTCGACCATGAGCTCCAGGCGCACCGGATTGATCTCGTTTGCCTCGCCGGCTTCATGCGGCTGCTGACGCCATGGTTCGTCACGCGCTGGAGCGGGCGCATGCTCAACATTCATCCAGCGCTGTTGCCGCAGCTCAAGGGCCTTCACACCCACCGACGTGCGCTCGCAGCCGGTCTGCGCCAGCATGGGGCGACCGTGCATTTCGTTGTGCCGGCAATGGATTCAGGGCCGATCGTGGCGCAGGAGGCGGTGGCGGTGCACGAAGGCGATACCGAAGAAGCGCTCGCTACGCGGGTACTCGCGGTCGAGCACCGGATTTATCCACAGGCGTTACGTGCGCTGGCTGAGGGCCGCGTGCACCTTGCCCCTTCCGACATGGAGGGCGGAGCGGAAGAGCGCGGAGCGTGATCTTCCTTCCAAGAAGCCACCGTCGAAACAAAACGGGGCGCGTCAAATAAAGGCCCCGGGCTTTTGGCCCGGGGGGTACACGAAACCGGAGTTTTTGGCCGGTCAGGCAACCTTGAGATTTTCCGCAGAAGTCCTGCCGCGATTGGTTACAAGCTCGTACTCGACTTCTTGGCCCTCATTGAGCGTGCGCAAGCCCGCGCGCTCGACGGCTGAAATGTGAACGAACACATCCTTGTCGCCACTTGATGGCTTTATGAACCCGTAGCCCTTGGTCGGATTGAACCATTTGACGGTGCCCTTTTGCATCGTCCTTCTCCTCAATCAGTCCATGCCTCAGTGGAGACGCGGGACAGCCGCCGCATTTTGCTGCTGCGTTCCGCGCCACAAGCCAGATTTTGGGGAAAAGTCCGAAACGTCGTGTCGACAAGACAGCACCGGCCGGGGGCCAAAATCCGATTGCAACACAAGCAAGCCCGATAAATGCGGCGCAACCATGACTGCAATACGCCGCTTATTAGTTTGAATTGTACATGTTGTTTTTGCAACGGACGCGCTTACACGATTGCTAAAGCGCTCACGAGCTTGGCCTAATTTTCGTTCGCTCTCAGGAGTCGCGGATTCAAACGCGGAATTTGGATGCCGGCGGCCGTGTGACTGACGGCGATGTTGCCGCCGAAGCCGCGGCTGGGCATCCGCCGTCACTACAATTCTCAGGACCGCGCACAGATTGGTTGCGACTGCAACGGCTTCGGCGCGTGCGGTCCGTTGAATCAAGTGTTTGATCTCGTTGTAAACAGCAAAGGCTACCGAGCCAGCGTGAGGATACGCCACGCAAGCCGTGGGGATGGCAACGAAGACGACGAGCAACACCGCGGCGGCGCCCGCTCATGGCGCGACGCCCTTACGGTCATCTGCGGCAGGCCCCAAAGCGAGGACCGCGGTCGCTATCGCGCAAGAAGGACAACTTGCAGAAAAACGACCTGCGGTACGCCAATCCAGAAGGGAGCGCGCTGAAACTGCCAAAGATCGATGCAAGGGAAACGATTTCCGAGAGCCGGACGGGAAGATTGGGCGATCAGACCCTCGCGTCCCGTCCGAGGGCGCCACGTCGGTTTCGCTGCCGTGTCGTTTCGCTAAGACTCGATGCGGCGCGTGCGCGTAAAGACGCGCGAGCGGATGAAAACACAGCGTCCCGTCAACCGACGATTTCGTTGCCCGCGAAGAACTGGGTGATTTCTGTTCCGGCAGTCGCGGGCGCGTCGGAGCCATGCACGGAATTTTCTCCGATCGATTTCGCATGAGCTTTGCGGATGGTGCCGGGCGCGGCCTTGGCCGGATCGGTTGCGCCCATGAGGTCGCGATAGGCGGCAATCGCATTTTCGCCTTCAAGGACCTGAACCACGACCGGCCCCGAGATCATGAAATCGACGAGTTCGCGGAAGAACGGCCGCTCGCGATGGACGGCGTAGAACGTCTCCGCCTGCGCACGCGTGATCAACACGCGTTTCTGCGCAACGATGCGCAGTCCCGCTTTCTCGATCATCGCGTTGATGGCGCCGGTCAGATTGCGCGCCGTTGCATCGGGTTTGATAATCGAAAACGTACGCTCGAGCGCCATCAAATTGTCCTTGGGGAATTTGCACCTAGGTGCGAAGCCGCGGCGGCTTATAGCCTTCGGCCGGGCCGGCGACAAGCGCCGCGCCGCTTTACCTTTGTCACGACGCCGCGGCGCTCATAAGTGGCGGAGGAAGTCGATCATCGCGGCATTGACCTCGGACGCGCGTTCCTGCTGGGTCCAATGCCCGCATCCCGGCAGCATGATCGTGGCGCGCAGTTGCGGCACGTACTCCGTGAGATTGGCAATCACCTTGTCCATGCCGCGAAACGCGACCACAAGATCGCGATCGCCGGCGACATAAAGAGCAGGCACCGTCACCTTTGCCTTCGCGAACGGCGCCAGCAGCTCCCAGTTGCGGTCGATGTTGCGATACCAATTGAGGCCTCCGCGGAAACCCGCGCGCGCAAATTCGCCGGCGTAGAAATCGATATCCGCTTCGGTGAGCCACGGCGGCAGCACAGCCGGCTTCACCATGCGCGTGAGGAAGCCGCCATCGCGCGGCACCATGCCCACATCGCCTTGGCCGGCTGCCTGGCGTGAGGCGTCGGCAGCGCCGGCAGAGCGGCGCGGCACGTCACCCGAGCCGGAGAGCAAGAGCTTGAGAATGGTCTCACGCGGGTCACGTGCCAGCTCGGCCTCGGCGACGCCCGGCTTCTGGAAGTAGAGCTGATAGAACCACGCGTCGTCACGCTGCGGCATGACCGATGTCGGCACCACCGATGTCCGCGGCCGATAGGGCACGCTCAGGCCGATCACGGCGCGGAAGCGATCGGGGCGCAGCAGTGCCGCATGCCAGGCCACGGGTGCACCCCAATCGTGCCCGGCGATCACCGCCTGCTCGGCGCCGAGCGCGTCGAGCAGGCCCACCATGTCGCCGACGAGATGCAGCAGCGTGTATTGGTCGATAGCTTCGGGCCGATCCGATCGGCCGTAGCCACGCATGTCAGGCGCGACCGCATGAAAACCCGCAGCAGCGAGAGCGGCGAGCTGATGCCGCCACGAATACCACGACTCCGGAAAGCCGTGGCACAGGATGACGAGCGGCCCCTCGCCCTGCTCGGCAATATGCAGGTGAATGCCGTTCGCCTCGATCGTGCGATGGCTGATCTCAGCCGCCATTCACGCCTCCGCCTGCGTTTTGATTAGGACGCGTCATCGCCCTTGGGCTTTGACGCATCGTCGCCTTTTGGCTTTTTGCTCTTCGCAGGCTTTTTGCTGCCGGCAACCTTTTTCTGCTCCGGTCCAGGCGCTGGCTCGGCGCCGCGATCCATCTCCGACAGCCGCCCGCCGACGAAGTGATAAACGCCCGGTCGCGGACCGCCGGCAAAAGTTATGATGGCGGTGCGATCGCCATTCTGATTGTTGCCGAGGTTGACGTTGGCGGGCCGGCCAAGGCGCGCGACCACATCGCACTCGCTCATGCCGACGGCGACGCCGCCGCGGAGCAGAGCGGCCTCCTGAGGTGGGCCGGGAGATGGAGCCGGATTGCCCGCGGCCGCTTGGGCTTCCGGCGCCGGAGCGGCTGCCGGCGCAGCTGGTGGACAGGCGCCGCTGGCGTCGACCAGGTCGTTCGCCGCTATGGCGCGGTCATGTTTCGAGTCGCCGAGCTGGGAGAAAGTGTAGCCGCCCCGTCGGCCGAACAAATCGACCGGCTTCGAAAACCAGCCACTCGACTCGTAGTCGCCGGCGGAGCAACCGCCCATGACGAGCGCCGTCGCCAGCGCCGCCACCGCAGCGGATTTGTTTGACCTCAGATACACGGACCCGTCCTCTTCAGAGCGACCCCGAAGCATGCGCCGGTTTGTGTTGTGATCGTGGCACAACGCCCCGCCCCATGGTAGCGAGCTTGCCGCAACTTTCGTCACAATACGGCGCGCCGCGCAAAAAACGTGGTTAAGGCCGAAAACAGTGACAGCACAATGGCTTATCGCCGTTTTGGCAGCACGGCGCGATTTCCCGAAAGTGACCGCCATCACAGAAATCTTCACTACTTGATGGCATCTTGCGAGAGCCGAGGGCTCTATCGCTAGCCTTCGCGCACGTCTGGGGGAGGGTTCATGCATCTGCAATTCGTCGGCTGCGGCGATGCGTTCGGGTCGGGCGGACGGTTCACTACGTGCTTTCACCTTGTCGGGCGGACCATCAATGCGCTGATCGATTGCGGGGCCACCTCGCTCGTGGCGATGAACAGGCTCGCAATCAGCCGCAACGAGGTCGATTACATCTTCCTGACGCACTTCCACGCCGATCATGTCGGCGGCGTGCCGTTCTTCATCCTGGAAGCAAATTACATCGTCAAGCGGGACCGCCCCCTCACCATCGTCGGACCGCCGAGCTTGAAAGCGCGCTACCCGCAGATCATGGAAACCGGTTTTCCCGGCACCAAGGCCATGGAGTTGCGATTTCCGTTGATGCTCAGGGAAGTCGAGATCGGTCGCCGCGATGAGTTCGGGCCGCTACGGCTGACCGCCTACCACGTCGTGCATGATGATCGCGCCGGCCCGTGCCTGGGATTGCGTCTCGAGGCCGAGGGGAAAGTGATCGCCTTCTCGGGCGATACCGAATGGACCGACGCCCTCGTTGATGTCGCCCGCGACGCCGATCTCTTCATCTGCGAGGCCTACACCCGCGACAAGCCGGCGCCCACCCATATGGCGCTCTCGCTCCTCGAGCCGCATCTCGGCCGGATCCGTGCCAAGCGCCTCATCCTCACGCATATGAGCAACGACATGCTGGCGCGCCGCGCGGAGCTTCCCTACGAGACTGCCGATGACGGAATGATCGTGGAGCTTTGAGTAGCGCGGCAGCGGCGCCGCGCTGCCGGCCGAACCCTTCCTAAAACTATCCGCCGAGTGCTGCCTCGATGGCCGCCAACGCCGCGGCGGCCTTGGAGCCGTCGGGCCCGCCCGCCTGCGCCAAGTCTGGACGGCCGCCGCCTCCCTTGCCGCCGAGCGCCTCCGCCCCCTTGCGCGCAAGATCGACAGCGTTGAAGCGCTCGGTCAGATCGGGCGTAACGCCGACGACGAGGCCAGCCTTGCCTTCGCCAGTGACGCCGACGATGGCAACGATGCCTGAGCCGACCTTCTTCTTGCCTTCGTCGGCAAGGCCGCGAAGGTCCTTAAGCTCGATCCCTTCCACGGAGCGCGCCATCAATTTGATGTCGCCGACGGTGCGCACCCCGTCAGCTCCGTCGCTCTTGCCGCCGCCCATGGCGAGCTTCTTCTTCGCCTCGGAGAGGTCGCGTTCTAGTCGCTTGCGCTCGGCGACAAGCGCCGCGGCGCGCGTCGTCACCTCGGAGACGGGCGCATTCATCTCGGCGGCGACGAGCTTGATCTCGCTGCGCTGCCTGTTGAGCTCCTTACGCGCGGCCGCACCGGTCAAGGCCTCGATACGGCGCACGCCGGACGCGACCGCCGCCTCGCCTGTGACGGAGACAAGGCCGATATCGCCGGTGCGCTTCACATGCGTGCCGCCGCAAAGCTCGACCGACCAGCCTAGCGTGTTGCCACTGCCTTCCCCCATGGCCACGACACGCACTTCGTCGCCGTATTTCTCGCCGAACAACGCCCGCGCTCCTGAGGCGATCGCATCATCGCGGCCGAGCAGCCGCGTGATCACCGGCGCGTTCTGCAGCACGACGTCATTGGCAATGTCCTCGATGCGCTCGATCTCGCCTGCACTCATCGGCTTCGGATGCGAGAAGTCGAACCGCAGCCGGTCGGGAGCGACCAGCGAGCCCTTCTGCGCCACGTGATCGCCGAGCACCTGCCGCAGTGCTTCATGCAGCAAGTGCGTCGCCGAGTGATTTTTGCGGATCGCTCCGCGCCGCTCGTGATCGACATCGAGCGAAAGCGGCGCACCGACCTTGAGCGTACCCCGCTCGACCTTGCCCAGGTGTACGTAGAGATCGCCGGCGCGCTTTTGCGTGTCGGTGACCGTGAAACGCACACCCTCGCCGATCATCATGCCGGTATCGCCGACCTGACCTCCGCTTTCAGCGTAGAACGGCGTCTGGTTGAGAATGACCGCGCCGCTCTCGCCCTGCTTGAGCGCACTCACCGTCTTGCCGTCGCGCACCAGCGCGGCGACCGCGCCGGCGGCATTTTCGGTCTCGTAGCCGAGGAAATCTGTGCCTCCGGCTTCCTCGCGCAACGCGAACCACACCGCCTCGTCGGCGGCTTCACCGGAGCCGGTCCACGACGCCCGCGCCTTCTCACGCTGGCGCTCCATGGCGTCGGTGAACGCGGCGATATCGACGCCGATGCCGCGCGGCTTGAGCGCGTCCTGGGTGAGATCGAGCGGAAAGCCGAAAGTGTCGTAGAGCGTAAAGGCGGTTACGCCGTCGAACATGGCGCCGCGCTTGAGCCCTTTGCTCTCCTCGTCGAGGATCGCGAGTCCGCGCTCGAGCGTGCGGCGGAAGCGCGTCTCCTCCAGCTTGAGCGTTTCGGTGATCAGCGGCTCGGCGCGGTGCAATTCCGAATAGGCCTGGCCCATCTCGCGCACCAGCGCCGGAACGAGCCGCCACATCAGCGGCTCCTTTGCGCCGAGCAGCTCGGCGTGACGCATGGCGCGGCGCATGATGCGGCGAAGCACATAGCCGCGGCCCTCGTTCGAGGGGAGCACGCCGTCGGCAATCAAGAACGAGGATGCGCGCAGGTGGTCGGCGATGACGCGGTGTGAGGCCTTGCGCTCGCCCTCGGGATCGACGCCGGTCAAATCGGCGATTGCCTCGATGAGCGCGCCGAAGAGGTCGATCTTGTAGTTGTCGTGCGTGCCCTGCATCACCGCGGCGATGCGCTCGAGCCCCATGCCGGTGTCGATCGAAGGCCGCGGCAGGTCGACGCGCTCGCCCCCGGCGAGCTGCTCGTACTGCATGAAAACCAGGTTCCAGATTTCGACGAAGCGGTCGCCGTCGGCGTCGGGGCTGCCCGGCGGCCCGCCCGCTATGTGCGGGCCGTGATCGTAGAAGATCTCCGAGCAAGGGCCGCAGGGACCGGTATCGCCCATAGCCCAGAAATTGTCCGACCCGGCAATGCGCCCGATCCGGCTATCCGGGAGGCCGCCGATCTTTTTCCAGAGATTGAACGCCTCGTCGTCGTCGACATAGACCGTGACCATCAGGCGATCGGCCGGAACGCCGAACTCTTTAGTCACCAGCCGCCATGCAAGCTCGATGGCGCGCTCCTTGAAGTAGTCGCCGAACGAGAAGTTGCCCAGCATCTCGAAGAAGGTGTGGTGGCGCGCAGTGTAACCGACGTTGTCGAGATCGTTGTGCTTGCCGCCGGCGCGCACGCACTTCTGCGCCGTGACCGCCCGCACGTAAGGGCGCTTCTCCAGGCCGGTGAAGACGTTCTTGAACTGCACCATGCCGGCATTGGTGAACATCAATGTCGGATCGTTGCGCGGCACGAGCGGAGAAGAGGGCACGACTTCGTGCCCCTCGCGCGCAAAATAGGCGAGGAAATTCGCCCTGATATCGTCGACGCCGCTCATTGGCCGCAACTCTCTAGCGGGGCCACAGTTTCGTGTCCAGGAAGCGCAATTGCAGGAGGCCCGCAAAGCATATAAGCGCTCTTGTTCCGATTCGCGCCCCGGAGCGGACTGGCGATGAACAAGCAAAACACCCCGCAACCGCGCACGTTCCAAGAGCGGCTGCGGGCGGGCCGGTTCGTCATGACCGCGGAAGTCACCCCTCCGCTGTCCTGCGACCCGGAGGACCTTTTCCACAAAGCCGCGCCGCTGCGCGGCCTGGCGGACGCGGTCAACGTCACCGATGGCGCCGGAGCGCGCGCCCATATGGGTGCGCTCGCCGCCGCCGCGATTCTCAACCAAGCCGGGATCGAACCGATCCTGCAACTCGCCTGCCGCGACCGGAACCGCATCGCCCTGCAGAGCGACCTGATGGGTGCGGCCGCACTCGGCATCCGCAACCTCATGCTCCTCGGCGGCGACGACCCGAAAGCCGGCGACCAGCCCGAAACCAAGGCCGTGTTCGACATCGACTCGAAGGCGCTGATCGAGACCGCGCGGCGGCTGCGCGACGACGGCACCCTGCCGAGCGGGCGCAGGGTCGCCGGCAGTGCCGCGTTCCTCATCGGCGCCGCCGACGTGCCGATCGATCCGCCGGCGGGCTGGCAGCCAACCGCGCTCGCCGCCAAAGTCGCGGCCGGAGCCCAATTCGCGCAGACGCAGTTCTGCATGGACGCTTCGATCGTGCGCCGCTACGTCGCGGCGCTCGTGGCGGCGGGCCTCACGCAGCAACGGCTCGCGCTTCTTATCGGCGTCACGCCGCTGCGCTCGGCAAAATCCGCGCGGTGGATGAAGGAGCGCCTGTTCGGCACCATCATCCCCGATACGCTGATCGCGCGCATGGAGCAGGCCGCCGACCCGGCGCGCGAGGGCGTGCGCTTCTGCGTCGAGTTGATTGAGGAACTCTCGACCATCCCCGGCGTCGCCGGCGTCCACATCATGGCGCCGGGAAACGACGCGGCCATTCCGGAAGTGATCGAGGCGGCGCGGCCGAAGGTCGAAGGCGCGGCTCCCTACGATAATGCCTCGAATTGAAATCTTTGTGCTGGGGCCGTCTTCTCCCGAGATTTCAACATGCGCTAAGTGGCGCGTGGAAGCCTTCGGCGATGTTCTTGAAACCGGCGTCGAGGCGGAGAAAAAGTCGCTGGAAGCATTTACGTCAGATCAAAACGGACAGGCCGCTCTGGTTGCGAGGCTAGACGGAGTTTTGGCTGGCACTTGCCTCTTGGCTCGCTCGGAACTTGAGCCATGCCATCCGGTCTCGCCGTGGCTTGCGGGTCTGTATGTTGTCCCGGAGCATCGTCGCCAGGGCATAGGCAAAGCGCTCGTAAAATCTATTGAGCATCAAGCGCGGCAGCGAGGTAATCGCCGTCTGTATCTCTACACGGACAGCGCGACTCACTACTACTACGAGCGGCTGGGTTGGAGCGGCGTTGATCAGGTCGATTGGAGAGGCTTTTCGACAACTCTGATGGCGCGTGAACTTTGATCAACTCTGGGAAGGCCGCTTTGGGGGCCTCTTGATCGAGCCCGATCGGTCGCGCCATGTCGGTTATACCCTCGGACGCGGACACCATGACCGCTGGCGTGTATGAGTACACGCTCCGAACTAAAGCCCGAATCCGTTTGCCGTTGCCTGCCACACCACTGCTGTGCCACCGGTTCAAACACAAAGAAGGGCCGCCCTCGCGGGCAGCCCTTCCATTGTCAGGCCGTGGCCCGGTTGCGTAGGCGATCGTCTGCCCTACGCGCGTGAGCCCGGTGGTGGATTAGACCACCTAGGCGAGGACCTCGGCAGAGGCGAGGATCCAGTTCACGAATGCCGGCGACCGCGGCGATAGACAATGAGACACTGGATCACCTCACTCGCCTAAAAATAGCGTCGGAAAGCCCCGTCCAATCGAAGCTTCGCAAAAGTCTCATTGTCTTTGATCACTTGCTAGGGGCACATCGGGGGCACACTTTTGGCCGCAGAGGCGCTTCCGGCCTTTAGGGGCTCTCTCATTGCAGCCGGACCGGGAACGAGCCAGCGACCACGGCTACTCGATTGCGCCCCATGCGCTCCAAACGAGGTGATATTTGATCTCGACTGTCGCCCGCCGGCGTCTGGCCGGGTCGTGGTAAGATGCCCCCGCTAATGGACCCGGAAATGATCCGGCGGCAT
>Ga0207644_10000871_pt1 | contig 19044 bp, 12 predicted proteins | sample KBSS73metaG_FD_184326 | JGI IMG/M metagenome (GOLD analysis project Ga0207644, IMG submission 184326) | Switchgrass rhizosphere microbial communities from Kellogg Biological Station, Michigan, USA - KBS S7-3 metaG (SPAdes) (version 2) | ecosystem: Host-associated > Plants > Roots > Rhizosphere... | reverse complement strand
GAAGTCGCAGGTGCCGTTGCCGTCGTCGTTGACGTTGGAGAAGCCGCCCCTCTTGTCGGCCCCGCCCGCGTCGAGGTCGTCATCGACGTTGCAGAAGCCGGGGCAGCCGTCCTTGCCGACGTTCGGGGGCCCATCGAGGGATCCGTCGCCGTTGGCATCGCCCGCGCCCGAGTCCTTGTCGAAGTAGAAGGCATTGAGGCTCGGGTTGAGAGCGCCGTTGAACTGCATGAAGACCACTCCGTCGTTCGCCGCGTTGACGGCGGAGGAGACGGCGACCAGCCCGGTGTAGCTGGACGAGCCGGCCGACGTCTGCTCGAGACGGAAGAACTCCGGCTGGGGCTCGGCGGAGGTTCGCACGAAGACCTCGACCTCCTTGAGCCCGTCGCCGTCGCAATCGTTGCTGATGCCGGGCAAGCCGTACTTGGCGCAGCTGAACGTGCCTTGGGTGGTCTCCGCGTTGAAGTCCACCAGGTTGAGCGCCACGGTGCCGCTTCCGGAGAAGAGGTTCGAGACGCCCCAGCTCAAGGCCGCGCACGCGGATGCCGTGCTGGCCGCGCCGCTGCAGGTGCCGCCGGCGCCGCAATCGTCCGTGTTGAAGCAGAGCTTGCCGGCGCGCGGACCGCCGGTGCAGGTCTTGTTGCCGCAGCCTTCGGTGGCGGTCTGCTCGATCGGGTGCTCTTCGGACCACTCCACGGTCATGTCGTCGACGCCCACGCCGTAGGTGGTCTTGGGGACCGCGGAGGGGGAGCCTTCGAAAACGATGAAGCCGAGGGCGGCCTGGAACTGGTTGCCGGCCTCCGCGTCGTACGTGTCCTCGAGGGTGGCGAAGCGCAGGAAGGGACCGTTGACGGCGTCGATGCCCCAGTTCTGGTCCTGGGCGATGCGGTGACCGTTCTCACCGAGAGCCGTCTCGGTCGCCCACTTGGCCGACACGCCTTCGTCGATCGAACCGTCCCCGCAGACGTCGTCGCCGTAGGGCAGTGGCTTGCCGTCGCCGAAGCGGCCGCAGGTCCCGGATACCGCGCAGGTGTCCGTGCCGACGCCCGTGACGGTGCAACGATTGAGAGGTCCGGAGCAGCGATAGAAGCGCTGGCGCTCGTCGCCTTCGTCGCGACGGGTGTCCCCATCGTCGTCGATCGCGTCCTGACCGGAGAAGCAAGGGCAGGCCTCTTCGGGGTTGTCGATCACGCCGTCTCCGTCGTCGTCCACCCCCGCGACGCCGGGAGCTCCGTCCGGACCGAGGCTGACGACGTCGTTGTCGCAGTCATCGTCGACAGGCTTGGGCAGCCGGGTCTCCCGATCCGGAAGGTTGACGTTGGCGGCGGGAAGGGATTGGAACATGCAGCTGCGATCGGCGGCGCGGCTGCGGCCCTGACGGCCGTTGCTGACGATGCCGCAGTTGATGCCTGGCGCTCCGCAGGCGCCGCTGTTGCAGGCGACGAGTCCCGTGGCGCAGGTGCACGGCGTGGCGGGGGCCGCGAAGCACCCGAACACCGCGAGCTGACCGAAGGGCGTCGTGTCGTCGTCCTGATCGTTGTCGTTGAACACGGGGTAGCCCCGCGTCAGGTTGACGTTGGCGCCGTTGAGCAGCCCCAGGCCGTCGTTGTGGATCCGCAGGATCGTGCCGTCGCTGAGGTCCACGGGAGCGATGAGGGCCGTGTTTTCGTCGAACTCCCAGGTGAGTCCGACGAGGTCCGGCTGGAAGTCCGCATTCATGTTCCACCGCCAATCGGTGAGCTCGACGCGATAGTCGATGCTGCGATTGTCGGGGTTGACGTGCACCTTGTTCATCGTCGGCGTGCGGAGGAACTCCAGCCACAGGTTCGTGGCCGACGTACCGGGCAGGACGTCCATCAGCTCGCAGGCGGGCGGCGAGGATGCCGGGTTCGCCGGGAACACCGTGCTCGAGCAGGTGCTGGCGCCTCTCGGCCCGATCTGCCCGGTGTGCCAGATGCCGCCGCCGGTGGCGATGTTCGCGCTGCTCACGAACCCGCAGCCGCCGCCGAGGCTCCATCCCTGGTCGAGCGTACCGTCCTGGTCTCCGTCGAAGTCTTCGATGGAGAGACAGCGTGCGTCCCCGGTGCAGCTGCTCTGGCCGGTCCGAGGTGTTCCGAGGCCGCATGGATAGATGCCGCCGGAGCACGTGCACGTCAGCGACGCGTTGTTGATGCAGATCTTGGTGCCGTTGAGCGTGCCGTCGTAGTCCTTGTCCTCGCCCCAGTTGGTGATCTCGGCAACGTTGCCCTTGTTGCCGGCATAGATACCGGTGCGGAACCCTTCATCGGTCACGTCGAAGTCCCACGGCCCGTTGAAGCCGGGGTTGCCCCCCCCGAACGCCGTGGTCGTCATATCGGCGAAGGTGATCGACTCGTTGAGCTTGTCGAAGTTGTTCTCCTGAGTGTCGTCCGGGAATCGCTGGCGGGTGTCGCGGATGGGGTTTTCGATCTTCTCGTTGTTGTTGAGGTCCCGGTCCACGGTGGCGCCCGTCGGGTAGTCCGTCGAGTAACGGAACTTCTCGAGGGTCCCGTTGAGGATGTGCTTGAAGGCGCCGTAGCTCGCCGCCGACTTGCCGGACTTCGTCGAGCTGATGCCGACGACGAGCTCGACTTCGGGCGGCCGGGCCGGAGCGGCGGGCCACGCCGGAACGCTGTTGACCGTGATCGAGAAGGCCGCCGATTCGAGGAAGCCGGGGGCCACCGAGCCGATGTTGACCGTGCTGCTGTCGACATTGACGTACGGTGACGACGCGTTGTTCAGCCGGCCCGGGTCGGCGGTGTTGTCGGCGTCGGGCGTCACGGCGCGCAGCGTGACGGTGACGTCCTCGAGCGTGAGCGTGTTCTCGAGGTTCGCGAACTGCACGAGGTAGGTGAAGGTTTCCTTGTTGTCCAGGAAACGGTCGTCGTCACAGCCGCCCGCCAGCAGGAACACCGAGTTGCGGCCGGGCTGGCCGATCGCGAAGAAGTCCACGTTCGGAGAGCAGTCGAACGTGGCCTGACTTGTGCGAGCGATCGTCTCCGCCGGATCCGGCGCGCCGCTGGGGAGGAGCGGGCGGCAGCCTGCCGTCCCGTCGAGCGTGCAATCCTGGTCGTTGTAGGTCGCGGTGACGACGTAGCCGTCGCCGGCGAGCAGCATGTCGTCGTCGGAGTTGGGGTTCGCGGCCGTCGTGACGGGTATACGCTTCGTGGTGAAGTTGAGCGAGTTCGGGTCCTTGGTGAGGACGGGGGCCTGCTCCAGGTCGACCTGGGTCCCGGTGGCGGTCTTCACCACGAGACCGGTGCGGGCCGAGATGGTGGCGGCGCTCGTGCAGCCGTTGGTCGAGTTGCAGCCGGCGTCGATCGTCGAGGACTTCGCCACCTCGTTGACCACGACGGCGACGTCGCCGTTGCACGTGATCGGATTGGTGTCGAGGCGGATGCTCGAATCGATGGTCACGGGCCCGGCGATGGCCAGCGCGTATTTAACGGCGTTCGGGCCGAGGGGATGCTTGATGGTGAGGAGCCACTTGCCGGTCCGGAGCTGATTGTCGACGTTGAAGGGCAGCCCGGTCGCGGGGTTGTTCTGGCTCGAGGTGCCGTCGGCTTCGGGGTCGGGCGACAGGAAGATGGCTTCGGTGGTGTTCTGACCGTCCTTGTTGGCCTCGGCGAGGAACGCGCCCGGATCCCCGCGGTTCGCCAGGCTCCAGGCTCCCTCCGAGTGCCAGTGGCCGATCGTGCCGGGGGGCAGCATCCCGGGCGTTCCGTCGAGGTTCTGGTCCTCGACGCCGTCGTCGTTGACGTCCTCGGTGAAGACATTGCCGTAGTAGACGACGTCGCCGGCGTTCGTGGAGCAGTTCTGGTCCGCGCCGCAATAGCGCAGCTCGAGATCGAGGTTGTCCACCAGGGCGCCGGTGTTCCCGGCATCCACCGGATCCGACCACGCCAGAGCCACGCGCAGCTCGTGGCCTGTATCCAGGACGTTGAACTCGACGGACGCGGTCGCTCCGGCAGAAAGAGTGAGGGGCAGCGACAAGTTCGATACACACGCCGCGCCCGTGGGGCACGCTGCGTCGTGCACGATCAGCCCGGGAGGCGTCGCCGGGTCGTTCGTCAGGGGCAGGACGTTGCGCAGGTTGATGTATCCGTAGCCGTATTCGGGGTTGTAGCGGTGGCCGTAGCCGCCGATGCCGATGCTCCCGGGGTTGGTGAGCCCGCCCCCGATCATGTCGTTCGCGGACGCCACGAGGAGCGCCTTGACCATCTGGCCGGACATCTTGGAGACGCGGTCGGAGCTGTTGCTGGAGTTGGCCGACGTGCCATCCGGATAGAGGCCCTGGACGAAGTAGTCGCGGATGAGGGCGCCCGATCCGGCCGCGTTCGGCGCCGAGAAGGACGTTCCGGAAACACCCCCGACGTTGAGGCACTCGACGGGACCCGTCTGGGTCCCGGAGCTGGTCGAGCAATAGAAGGACTCGGTGAGGCCCGTATTACCGTCGGAGCCGGGCGCCATGAGGTCGGGCTTGACGCGTCCGCAGTTCGACGCCGCGGGATGCGACGAGTCCAGCTGGGGAGAGCAGGCGAGCCCATCCGGGGCCGGACCGATCGAGGAGAACCCGGCGCGCGCCTGGAGGGCCGCCGCATTCCCCGAGAAGTTCGCGCCCACAGCGATCGCGTTCTTCGACGCGCCCTCGTTCGCCACCGAGCCGGCGCGCCCGCTCGGGGCCGTGTTGGTCGTCGCCGAGCCGTTGTTGCCGGCGGCGATGAACATCATGTAGTCGCGGTTCGCGTCGGTATGGAGGAAGGCGTCGATCGCCTGTGCCGAGCTGTCATAGGCGGTGGGGGAGCCGACCGTCCCTCCGGCGCCGAAGGAGTACGTGTGGATGCGCGCGCCCTTGCCGCGAGCGTCGCCCAGAAGGGTCGCGTAGCTGCCGAACGAAAACGATTCCGGCTCGGGGCACGCGTTGTTCACGTCCTGGAAGAGGAGGCGCGCGCCGTAGGCGACGCCGTCCACGCGGAAACTGTTCGGGCCGGAAACGAAGAAGAAACCCGGTCCGTAATCATCGACGGTTCCGTCCCCCGTCCAGTCGATGCCGTCGGCCGCAAAAGGACCCGACGAAGCGTTGCCGCACGCCTGCGCCGCGGTCCCGGATCCGTGCGACGCGCTGGGGCTGCAGCTCAACAGATCTCCCGCTCCGAATCCACCGGGAGCGACCTCGTACCAGACGAGCTTGCGATGGTTGCGGTTGGTGAGTCCGTCGCCGAATCGGGGGACGTTCGGCCCCGCCGCGCCCCCGTTCCCGTTCCACCCGCTGCTGGTGGCGGTCTCGGAGAAGTCGCCGGCCCTGAGGGACATCCCAGTGTCGGTGTCCGCGATGATCTGCGCGGCGTTGTCGAGCACGCCGTTACCGTTCCAGTCGATGTCCTCGGGACCCGCGATCCGGACGCCGATCGCCGTCGAGGTCGGCGCGTTGTCGACGTCCTTCAGGTACCTGCCGGATCCGTCCACGCCCGCCTGGTACAGCTTGGGCTTCTGGCCGATGATGTAGGTTCCCGCCACGACGTTCCAGGAATTCTCTTCACCGTTGGGGATTCGCGGAAGGTTCTCGTCGATCGAGCGGACGTCGAGGCTGCGCGCGAGATCGAAGACCTTCGTGTTGACCAGGTCCGCGAGGATCGTCGGACCTCCCTCGGAGTCCTCCCGCAGGGTGACGGTGCCCCCCATCTCCGTGATCTTGGCGGCCATCTGGTCGGCATTGACGCCGGGAAAGCCGCGCACGACCAGCGAGTAGACGGGCGAGGCGGCCTTCGCCGCATCGGGCAGCGGGGACGTCCCGAGGTTGGGAGCGATCTTGTACGCGGGATGGTATGGCCCTGCGTACTGGAGCAGCGGCGAGCTCGCCACGGCCTGGTACTTGCCCGCCTCGACGCGCACGAGGTACGCATTGTTCGGCAGATAGTCGATCAGCTCCGCTCCGCTCTGCTTCAGCGCCTCGAGGGATCCTTCGATCCGTTGGGGCGCGAAGGCGTCCGGGGTGAACTGGACGATGTAGTAAGCCGCTCCCGTCGGTAACGCGGGAGCGCGCAGCTCGCTCGGAAGCGCGAGGCCGGGGCCCGAGGTGATGAAGGATCCGACGCGCAGCAGGACCACGTCGGAGTTCCTCGCCTGCGCGGCGGGGACGAACCCGTAGGCCGGGCCCGAGCTCAGCCCCCAGAACGTCGCCGTCCTGGGATAGAGGGTGGGCTTCTTCGGAAGAACCGTTTCAGAAGGGGTGAACGCCGGTTGGATGCCGCTGGTGTCCTCTCGCGATTTGGGCTCCTGCTGTCGCAGCACATTCTTGTTGTCGGCGGCTCCAGCGGCCGCCGGCGCCAGCGCGATCAACGCCACCGTCAGTGCGAGAGACCTTGATCGCAAAAACCCGCTTCGGCTTTGCATGTCACTCTCCTCCACATGAGCGAACGACACGATCCCCAGTCGTCGCTGCCAGGGGGCCGGGGGGCCCCGAGAAGTCGCTACGAAGATACCTGTCAGGTCGGGCGAAGGTTTGTATCAATCTTCGCGGAAAGGGCGTGACTGCGGATCTGGGAACCGCACGCATCGAAGTGTCGGCGCAAACCGACCCTTCTACTCGCGGTCAATGCAAAGGAGCAGGAACGGACGAGGAGGGAGCGGAGGGCGCGGAATATGCCGGAGGAGGCGTATCGCCCAGCTGCTGGCGGGGGACGAGCGCGATGAGACGGGTTTCAGGCTTCGGAGACTCGACCGCGAGAACGTACAGGCGATCTCCCGAAAGGGCGGGCGCGGAGACGAGGTAGGCGTCGTCGGAGTCCAGGCGGAACACGCCTGCGGGTGTTCCGTCGGACCAGCGGAGCGCCTGGAGGTCGCGCGAGGCCTCCGGCGCCACGATGAGATACGGGCCCAGGCTCAAGGGCGCGCGGGAGATGCGGTGCGCCGCCGTCCGGCGCCAGAGGAGATGTCCCCCCCGCCGCTCGCGGCCGAAGATCGACCCGTCGCGTCCGACGATCGCGATGAGGCCACCAGGCCCCGGCATACATGCGAAGCCGGAACCTCCCAGCGAGAGATGGCGCACCCAGGAAGGCGGCCCGCCCGGAGGCGCGCACACGAAGGGCTCGGACCCCGCGGCGCCGGTCTCGAGCGACGGGAGGCGCGTCTCGCGAAGCGCGCCGGTGCGGGCGTCCAGGAGGTAGGTGCCTTGAGCGGTCTTCACGGTGACGGGATCCCCTTCGCGGGCAGGCGCTTCGAGAGGGGACCCCGGCGCCGGCGTCCCCGGGACCGTGACCTCGTACAGCTTCTCGAAGACGAGCGGAGGCGCGGCGTAGAGCGACAATTCGTGCCCGCTGACGGGGTAGTACGCGGTGTCCCGCCCGGCCCCGTGCGTCCCGCGCCAAGAGGCCGAAGCGGCGATCGCCGCGACCAGGATCGAGGAGAGCCCGCGGTGTCGGAATCGGAGGGTCATTGCGACCTACATACCCTCGCCGGGCCGGCGCGTCAAACCCTGGGCGATGCGCCCAGGGGCAGAGGGCTCGACGCGAGACCGGCTTCGCGCCAGACTGGTCGTCCAGCCGGGCGCCGGACCGCGGTGGGGAAGCCCGTCGAGCGGCGCCGCGGGCGGACGGGGGAAGAACCCCGATCCGCGGTAGAGGAGGCACGCTCATGATCGGGGACGCGCGCGCCGTGCGCGGAGGGACCCTGGTGGTCGCGCGGGACGCATCGGATCTCGCGCGGCGCGGGGCGGACGTCGTCGCATCGGTCGCGGGGAAGGCGCTCGAGGACCGAGGCCGCTTCTCGATCGCGCTTGCAGGAGGCGCGACGCCCCGCGCGCTCTACGAGGTCCTCGCGGCCGACGCGGGCGGAACGGCGCGCCGCATCGACTGGAGCCGTGCCCACGTCTTCTGGGGGGACGAGCGCTGCGTGCCTCCCGAGCATCCCGACAGCAACTACCGGATGGCGCGAGAGGCGCTCCTCGACCGGGTCCCGATCCCCGCGGCGCAGGTTCACCGGATGCGGGGAGAGGATCCGGATCCGGATCGCGCCGCAGCGCTCTACGAGTCCGAGCTGAGGACCGCTCTCGGCGCGGCCGCGCCGGAGATCCCGCGCCTCGATCTCGTGCTCCTGGGCCTGGGCCCCGACGCGCACACGGCGTCGCTCTTTCCGGGAAGCGCGTTCCTGAGCGGGATGGCGCCGCTCGTGGCGGCGCCCTACGTGGAGAAGCTCGCGGCTCACCGGATCACGCTGACCCCGCCGGTCCTGAACGCCGCGTCGCAGGTCGTGTTCCTGGTGTCGGGAAGCGCGAAGGCGTCGCCGCTTCGTGACGTCCTGGAAGGCGAGGTGCGCCCTGAGCTGCGCCCCGCCCAGTGCGTGCGTCCTTCGCCGGGAGCTCTCCTGTGGCTGGTGGACGCCGAAGCGGCGTCGCGGCTGCGCGCGTAGCCGTCGAGGGCCGGCGCGGCTCGAAGACGCGCGCGCTACTTCGGCGGGGCGCCTTCCGGCGTCTCCATCGGATAGCCGGCGTCGCGCCAGGCCTTGATGCCGCCGTCCATGGAGATGACGGCGCGGTAGCCCATCTTCTGCAGGCTCTCGGCCGCGAGCGCGGAACGGAACCCCCCACCGCAATAGAGAACGATCTCCGCGTCCTTGTCGGGGATCGCGCTTTCGACATCGCGCTCGAGGATCCCGCGGCCCAGGTGCCGCGCGCCCGCCGCGTGATCGCGCGCGTACTCCTCGTCCTCGCGCACGTCGATGAAGACGAACGTCTCTCCGCGATCGAGGCGCGCCTTCACGTCGGCCACCGTGCACTGGCTAATGCCGGCCTTGGCCTCGTTCACGAGCTTCAGGAAACCGGGACTGTGCTTCATGCCACGTCCTCCGGGAACGCTGCGGTGGTCAGCTCTTCGATTGCGACGCGAGGTAGGCGTGAAGCTCTCCCAGGTACACATCGACGGCGTCGATATAGGGTTTCATCGTATCCCTCGCTTCACCGCCGAGCCGGCTCGTCTCCCCCTTGATCTTCTTCCCCGCGGCCTGGACCAGGAGGCGCTTCTTTTCGAGATCGGACAGCGTGGTCATGGCGCTCACCCTCTTTCTCCGGACCGGTCCGGGACGCGCCGGCCTCTGGCCGGCGTGATGCCGCTCCTAGGATACAGGCTCGAGCGGCATCCGCTGCATCGGTCCCGGAGCGGTGGGGCGGCGCGCCGCGACCTCAGGACGCCGGCGGCTTGCGGACGAGGGTGTACCAGGCGAAGAGGTCGGTCTTCAGGTCCATCCCATGGTCCCCGGCGTCCCATTCGAGGGCGTGGCCCATGACGCGCGCGGCCGCGTCGTCCACCTCGTCGAAGGCGAGCACCTGGAATCCCGCCGCCTCCCACATTTCCCTCGGGAAGGGGGAGTGGCCGTCCGCCCAGGGGATGTACGGTTTGTCCGGAGGCGCCGGCGCCGGGCAGAGGTTGTAGACGAGCACGAATCCGCCCGGCTCGAGCAGCGCGAAGAGTGTCCTCACGAACGCGTCGTCGTCGACGCCGAGGATCACCTTCTGCCGGTCGGGGACGGGCCGCTCGGGATGGACATAGCCGCGCTTGAGGGTGTTCTTGGAGATGAAGAGGCGATAGCCCCCGCCGACCGCCTCTTTCAGCTCGGGATCGGAAGGGAAGCTTCCGTAGAGAACGCGAAGCCGTCCGCGCGCTCCCCGAGCGCCCGCGACTTCGCCCTGATCCCCGGCCTGGCTGTAGAGCGCGCGCGTGACGGGATCGACCTCGACGCCCGTGACGTCCACCCCGAGTCCCGCGAGGATGCGGAGCTGTCCGATGGAGCCGTAGCCGAAGTCGACGATCCGCGCGCCGGCGGGCTCGAACCCTCGCTGGCCGAGGATGTCGAGCGGCCGCGCGTAGGCGAGCGGCGTTCCGTAGCGTCCGGTGTAGTAGAACCCTTCGTCGAGGACCCGGGTGCTGAGCCCTGCGCGCTCGGAAGCGCTCAGCGTCCCCGTCTCCTGCTCGGAGTAGTAGTGCTTGCGGTCGGCGTCGAAGGAGATCGTCCGGGGGGCGATCGGGGGGAGGTCCGCAGCCGAGGCGAGGAAGAGGTGCACCCAGTCCGTTCGGACGAGGGGATCGAGGGCCTTGGCCTCTTGCGCGAGCTGTGCGACGACCGAGCCGGGCTCGGCGGGCGGGGGCGGCGCGGGCGCGGCAGGCGGCGTCGCGGGCGGCGGGGCGGGAGCTGCGGCTGCAGCGGCTGCAGCGGAGGGAGCGTTCGACGCCGCGGAGGCCGGGGGAGCGGCGTGCCGCGCGCACGCGGTCATCACGGCGCACGCGAGAAGAAGTCCCGCGACGGGGACGGCGGAGATCCGCTTGGAGCGTGTCTTCATCATGGAGGCATCCCCCGAGGCGCCGTCGATCCAGCCCTGCGCGCAGCCCTGACGGCGAGGATGCGTACGCGGTGCGCCGGAGGAGGTTTCGCGGCCACAACGGCTACAATCCGTTCGAATGGATCCGCGGCACGCACAGTGGATCGAGGAGCTCCGCGGCGCGCCCGAGCGGCTCGCGGCGCTCGCCGAGCGATGCCCTCCGGGTGCGATCGCGCGCAAGCCTGCGCCGGACGCGTTCTCCGCGCGCGAGATCGTCCATCACCTGCGCGACATCGAGATCGAAGGGCACGGGGCGCGCCTGGTCCGGATGCTCGAGGAAGCACATCCGTTCCTTCCCGGCGTGAACGGCGACCAGCTCGCGATCGAGCGGCGCTACAACGAGCGTCCGCACGAGCCGGCCCTGGAGGAGTTCCGGCACGCACGCGCACGGGCCGTGACGCGCCTGTCGGGCCTGAAGCCGGAGCAATGGCGGCGCAGCGGTACGCTCGACGGCGTCGGGTCGGTCACGGTCGAAGCGCTCGTCCAGATCTGGCGCACCCACGACCGCGAACATCTCGAGGAGATGGCCCGCCTCGTCGGCGCCTAGCGACACCGTGGGGCGATACTCGGTGCCGAGGGTGGCGCCGGCCGGGCACGCGTGGAGCGGCCTCACCCGGCGCCTCTATCTCCTCAGCTCCAGTAGGGACGGGTTCCGTAATAGGAGTGGATGGTCTGACCCCACTTCCTGTCCGCGAAGTCGGGCCAGTCGTCCTTGTCGAACCCGGGCGCGCTCTCGAGCCGATCCTTGGGCACGTTGAGGATGAAGGAGTGCTCGTCGGTGTCGAGAGTGAAAGCGTCCCACGGGATCGCGAAGAGCTTGTTCCCCATGCCGAGGAACCCGCCGAAAGAAAGTACGGCGTAGGCGACCCTTCCCTGCTCGAGGTCCATCATCAGCTCCTCGACCTTCCCCAGCTTCTCGCCCGCGTTGTTGTGAACGGAGTCCCCGATGAGGGTGCTTGCCGAGAGCACTCTCGGCTTGTCGGTTCCGGTGACTTTCATGACGCGCTCCTTTCGTCGGGTCGGATGTCCGTATGAGCGTCGCGCGGCGACGCGCCGCGCGCCCGGTCGTGATGCAGCAAGGTGCATGCCGTCATGACCGTCAGTGATGAGCCGGGAAAGACCGCGTGTTCCACCTTTTCAAGGCCGGAACGGATGTCTGGCGAATGCGACGGTGTCCGGGGATTGGTCCGTCGGGACCTGTAGACACGGGAGAATCCAGTGGCCGCATCCTTGCAATAGGAGACCCTGCCGGTCCTCGCCGCCGGCCGGCCGGAGGAGGGCCCCCAATGCCCCGTGCACGTAAACGAGGGTTCGCTCTCGCGCTCGAAAGCCTCTCTCAAAGCGTCTCCCAGAAGACGGGTACCTCGAGCGCCTTCCTGATCGCGCTCGGGATCGTCATCGTCTGGGCCCTGCTCGGCCCCGTGTTCTCTTTCTCGGACACCTGGCAGCTCGTCATCAATACCGGAACGACGATCGTCACGTTCCTCATGGTGTTCCTCATCCAGAGGAGCCAGAACAAGGAGGCCCGCGCCCTCGAGCTGAAACTCGACGAGATCGTCGCGGCTCTGGAGGGGGCGAGCAATCGTTTGATCGATGTGGAGGACCTGTCCGAGGACGAGCTCGCCGTCCTGCGCAGGCACTACCAGGAGCTCGCGGTGCTGGCGAAGAAAGATCGCTCGTTGACGGAATCGCACTCCGTCGAGGAAGCAGGGACGCGTCACGACATGAAAGCGTCCAAGTCCCGCTCGGGGGGTGGCAAGCGGGCTCATCGCAGAACCTGAGAGCTCCAGGCGCGCTATCATCTCCGCTGGAGATTCACTTGGAGACGACCGCCATGTCCTCGACGTCCCCCCTGTTGCGTCCTCGAGCCGTCCTCGAATCCCTATCGCTCGCTGCGATCCTCGTCCTCGCGGCGTGCGGCCCGGCGCCCGAGACGCCGTCCGGCAGCGGCGCGAGCGGAACCGCGCCCTCTCCCGCCGCCGCTCCGGCAGGGGCGGACAGCAGCGTTCCTCCCGTGCCCGCGCCGGCCAGCGTGCTCCCCGCGCCGGCGAGCGAGGCCGCTCAGTCCGCTCTGAAGGCGTACGAGACCGCGCGCGACGATCTCGCGAACGACAAGACGGAGGGTCTCGCCGCCGCCGCCGAGGAGATCGGGACCGCCGCCAGGAAGGCCGGAGAGAGCGCGCCGGAAAACCTCAAACCCTCGTTCGACCGTCTCGGCGCGGCCTCGGCGAAGCTGAAGACGGATGCCGGCAAGAAGATCGAGGACGCACGGGCCTCTTTCGGCGAAGTGAGCGAGGCGATGGTCGCCCTCCTCTCGGTCGAACCGGCCCTGGCGCAGGGGCGCTTCGTCTTCGAGTGCCCGATGACGGACACCTACAAGAAGTGGGTCCAGGTCGACGACCAGATCAAGAATCCGTACATGGGCTCGCGCATGCTCGGCTGCGGCACCAGCAGCACCTGGGAGCCCTGAGCCGCGCCGACGATCGCCCGCGGCGCTCGCGCGGCCCTGCGCTCTCTCCAAGCGCCTCAACCGTGGTAATTTAAGCGCTTTTCACGGAGGCGGCGGCGGTGCGATACCAGACGGTCCGAGGGACCCGCGACATCCTGCCCGGCGAGGTCGAGGCCTGGCAGCGCGCGGAGACGCTCGCCCGCGATGTGTTCCGCCGCTACGGTTTCCGCGAGATCCGCACCCCCATCTTCGAAGCGACCGACCTCTTCGCCCGGGGCGTGGGCGGCTCGACGGACATCGTCCGGAAGGAGATGTTCTCGTTCGTCTCCGGCGACGATGCGATCACCCTGCGCCCCGAGATGACCGCATCGGTGGTGCGCGCCTACATCCAGCACGGGCTCTCGCGCGTGCCGGGGGCGGACAGGCTCTATTACATCGGCCCGATGTTCCGCCACGAGCGCCCGCAGAAAGGACGCCAGCGCCAGTTCCACCAGATGGGGGCTGAAGTGTTCGGCGCCGACGATCCTTACGTGGATGCCGAGACGATCGACATGGTGTGGCGTTTCTTGAAGGACACCGCCCACATCCAGCGGGGAGAACGCGGTGACCCTTCCCAGGTGGGCTCGGGCCGCATCCTCTCCGAGGACGCACGATCGCCGCTCGGGATCGCGCTGGTCGTCAACTCGGTAGGGGACGCCGCGTGCCGTCCCGCCTACCGGGAAGCGCTGCGCGCGTGGCTCGAGGACCCGCCCGCGTCCGCCGCACACGCCGGCTCCGGGAGCCGCCGCGAGAGACTCTGCGAGGACTGCCAGCGCCGTCTCGTCGAAAACCCGCTGCGGGTCTTCGATTGCAAGGTCCCGGCCGATCGCGAGCTTCTGTCCGCGGCGCCCGCCATGCTCGACCATCTGTGCGATCCGTGCCGCGCGCACTTCGACGCCTTCCTCGGCCATCTGAAGGCCCTGGGGATCGAGTTCCGGATCGACAAGCGGCTCGTCCGCGGCCTCGATTACTACGTCCGCACCGCGTTCGAGATCGTCGCCGACCACGGGCTCGGGGCGCAGAACTCGCTCATGGGGGGCGGTCGCTACGACGGACTCGTGAAGGAGCTGGGCGGACCCGACGTGGCGGGCTTCGGCTGGGCGCTCGGCATCGAGCGTCTGATGCTCCTCCTCGGGCTCGACCCCTCCGCCGCCGATGCGGGGACCCTCGCCCCGCGCCCGGCCGCGACGGATGTCTACGTGGCGCACGTGGGAGATCGCGCCGCGGCGCTGGGCGCCCCTCTCGCCCGCGACCTGCGGACGCTGGGGCTCTCGGTCCGGTTCGATCCGCGCGCGGCGAAGCTCGGGGCCCAGCTCGGCAAGGCCGCGAAGGCCGGCGCGCGCTTCGCGCTGATCCTGGGAGATGACGAGATCGACCGCGCGACCTATCCATTGAAGGACCTTCCGGGAGGCACCCAGGAGGCGATCCCCGCCGAAACCCCCGCCGTCCTGGCGGCGCAGGTCGCGGCCCGGATCCATGCCGTCACGCCAGGGAGTCGGGAACGATGAAGCTGCAGAGAAATACCGCCTGCGGGAATCTGCGCGCGGCCGACATCGATCGGGAGGTCACGCTCTCGGGATGGGTGAGCGCGCGGCGTGACCACGGCGGGCTCATCTTCGTGGACCTGCGCGACCGCAGCGGCGTCTGTCAGGTGACGATCCGTCCGGAGGAGGCGCCCGCCGCCCACGAGATCGGGCGCGGCCTTCGCGCCGAGACAGTGCTCTCCGTCCGCGGGCGCATCGTTCTGCGCGGCGAGGAGAATCGCAACCCGCGCATCCCCAGCGGGGAGGTCGAGCTCATCGCCGCCGAGATCGAGGTCCTCAACGCGGCCCAGCCGCTGCCGTTCCCCGTGGACGACGAAACCGAGCCGGGGGAGGAGATCCGTCTCCGCTACAGGTTCCTCGACCTGCGCCGTCCGCGGATGCTCCGCACCCTCGTGATGCGCCATACGCTCGCTCTCGAGACGCGCAAGCTGCTCGACTCGGAGGGCTTCCTCGAGGTCGAAACGCCGATCCTCACCAAGTCGACGCCGGAAGGCGCGCGCGACTACCTCGTGCCGTCGCGCGTCCATTCGGGAGAGTTCTACGCGCTGCCGCAGTCCCCGCAGCTCTTCAAGCAGCTCCTCATGGTGGCGGGATTCGAGCGCTACTTCCAGATCGCGCGCTGCTTCCGCGACGAGGACCTGCGCGCCGACCGCCAGCCCGAGTTCACCCAGATCGACATCGAGATGTCCTTCGTCCGGCCCGACGACGTCTACGCGCTCGTCGAGCGCCTGATCACGCGCCTCGCCGCGGCCGCGGAGCAGCCCGTCACGGCGCCCTTCCCGCGCCTTTCCTGGCAGCAGTCGATGGACCGCTACGGGATCGACAAGCCCGATCTACGGTTCGGCCAGGAGATCGTGGATCTCGGGGCGGCGGCGGCCGGCACGTCCTTCCCGCCCTTCGTCGACGCGCTCGGCTCGGGCGGGGCGGTGCGCGGGTTCGTGTTCCCGGGCGGGGCCGGGGCCTCGCGCAAGCGGCTGGACGATCTCACCGCGGCCGCCAAGGAAGCGGGCGCGCGCGGTCTGATCACGATCAAGCGGGGGGCCGAAGGCATCCAATCGCCGGCGCTCAAGACCCTCGGCGAGGAGAAGGCGCTTGCTCTGTGCGAGGCGGCCGGGGCGCGCCAGGGCGACCTCCTTCTCATCGTGGCCGACAAGGCGCTGACCGCCTCGGTCGCGCTCGGCGCGCTGCGGCTGCGGCTCGCGGCGGAGGAAGGCTGGTCGAAGTGCAAGCCTCACGCCCCTCTCTGGGTCACGGACTTTCCGCTCTTCGAGTGGCACGCCGAGGACCGGCGCTGGTATTCGAGCCACCATCCCTTCACCGCGCCTGCGCTGACGGACATGGATCGTCTCGAGAGCGATCCGGGGCGGGCGAAGGCACAGGCGTACGATCTCGTCATCGACGGATTCGAGATCGGCAGCGGGAGCATCCGTATCCACGAAGGCAAGCTCCAGGAGCGGATCTTCCGGGTCCTGGGGATCGGCGACGAGGAAGCCGAGGTCAAGTTCGGGTTCCTGCTCCGCGCCTTTCGCCTGGGCGCGCCCCCGCACGGGGGGATCGCGCTCGGTATGGACCGGCTCACCGCGATCTTCGCGGGCGTGGACTCGCTGCGCGAGGTGATCGCCTTCCCGAAGACCACGAGCGCGACCGACCTCATGACGGGCTCCCCGTCCCCCGTGGACCCCGTCCAGCTCGAGCAGGTCTCGGTGAAAGTGCGCCCGCGAAACCTCGAGGAGCTGGACCGTCTCCTCGCGGAGCTGGAAGCGCTGCGCCCCGAGCTGGGACCGCGCCGGTCCCCCTCCGGGAGCGAAAGCGCCTGACGGGCAAAAGCCGGAGCGTCCCGGTTTCCTTGCGTTTTCCCTGCATTTTCCGGCCAGAGGAAAGTCCGTTCGCCGCGCACCTAGTCGGAACCCCGCGCCAGAGGGTAGATTAGAGGCTCCATGAAGAAGCTCGAGATCCCGGGCAACGGGATGGCCGCCGTACTCGGCGACCGCGACGAGAACTTCGAACTGCTCGAGCGATCCTTCGACGTCGATCTGTCGATGCGGGGCAGCGAGCTGTTCGTGGAGGGCTCGGACGAGGCGGTCGCCCAGTTCTCCGCGTTCCTCGGCCAGCTCCTCGCCCTCCCCGGACAAGGACACGAGATCCAGAAGAGCGACATCCGAACGGCGATCGGCCTGTTCCAGCGCAATCCGGGCGGGAATCTCGCCGACTACTTCGTGGACCTGCGCCTGCGTCCCTCCGCCAAGAAATTCGTCGCGCCCAAGAGCGAGCATCAACGCCGCTACCTCGAGGCGATCCGGGATTCGGACCTCGTCTTCGGGATCGGCCCCGCGGGCACGGGCAAGACCTACCTCGCGGTCGCCATGGCCGTCACGTTCCTCAACGAACGGCGGGTCAACCGCATCATCCTCGCGCGCCCCGCGGTCGAGGCCGGAGAGAAGCTCGGGTTCCTGCCGGGCGATCTGGCGGAAAAAGTCGACCCCTACCTGCGTCCTCTCTACGACGCTCTGTACGATCTGACGGATCGCGACCAGATCGAGCGCCTGCTCGCGAAGGGGACCATCGAGGTCGCCCCCCTGGCGTTCATGCGGGGCAGGACCATGAACGATTCCTTCATGATCCTGGACGAAGCACAGAACACGACCAGCGAGCAGATGAAGATGTTCCTCACGCGGATCGGCTTCAACTCGAGGGCCGTCATCACGGGGGACGTCACCCAGATCGACCTGCAGGGCCGCGCGTCGGGCCTGGTGGAGGCGCAGGAGGTGGTCGGGAACATCGAGGGGATACGCTTCGTCCACTTCGACGAGACCGACGTCGTGCGCCATCCGCTCGTCCAGCGGATCATCAAGGCCTACGACGTGTACACCGGTGTCCGCAAGCGGTCGGGAGCCCTCGATGGATGACCTGCCCTCCGGCGGCTTGCCGAAGGACTCCTCGATCCCCGCCGAGCCCGCCCCCGCGCCGCGCAGTCTGCGCGGCGCCGTTCGTCTGCGCGGCCTCATCGACCTCGCCCTGCGTCATGAGTGGGTCTGGGCCGTCGCGACCGTCCTGCTGCTCGTGCTGCTGACGTGGCGTCCGCCGTGGGGGAAGACCTTCGGAGACCTGTTCGAGGGCCGCATCGCCGAGAGCGACGTGACCGCGCCCTTCGACGTCGAGATCCGGGACGACGTGCGCACCGCGGAGCGGCGCGAGCAGGCGCGGCGCGCGGTGGACGACATCTACGTCTTCGACGACAAGGTCGGGGCGAGGGTGGAGCGCGACCTGCCCGACAGCGGACCGGCGAGCGCGCTGCCGGGATCGCCCGACCCTTCCGTCGCCGCGATCCTGCGGCGCGGGCACGGCGAGGTCCTGAAGGCGGTGCGGGGCATCGTGCGCACCATCCTGTCCGAGCAGATCGTCGCGCGCCGGGACACGCTGCCGCAGGGCCGCGCCATCACCGTGCGCTACCTCGGCCAGCCCGACGAGGTCAGCCTGCGCGATCAGTCGCGGATCATCGACATCGAGGAAGCCCAGCGTCGCGTGCGCGAGGCCGCGAGCGGCATCGCCGGCATCGATACCGCCTCCGCCGACGCGGTCGGGAACTGGCTCGCGTCGCTCGTCCAGCCGAACCTCACGTACGACATGGGCGAGACGCGCCGCCGCATGGACGACGTCGCGCGCCAGGTCCCCGTCCTCTATTCGCGCCTCCCCAAGGGCACGGTGCTCGTCCGGAAGGGGCAGCCCTACACCAGCGACGTCATCCGCGAGATCCAAGCGGTCCAGCACTCGAGCCCGCGCGGGTTCGATCCCACGGCGCTCTTCGGCGTCGCGCTCGTGACGCTCTTCCTGGTCTTCTTCCTCTGGCGCTACGCCTCCGACTGGAAGCGCGAGCTCCGGCGTGTGAGGCACCTGTTCCCGTTCCTGGCCCTCGCCCTCGGGATCCACGCGGCCGTCGGGCGCGGCGCGATGGCGCTGATCGAGGTCCTGGTCAAGAACCTGGAGTTCCCGTTCGATCGTCCGGAGACGCTCTGGTACCTGATACCCGCCGCATCGGGGGCGCTCCTGGTGGCCCTTCTGGCGAACGACCGGATCGCGACCGTCTACGCAATGTTCGCGAGCGCGGTCTTCGCGATCGTCTTCGACTGGAACCTCTCCTACGCCCTCTTCGTCCTCATCACGCACCTGACGGCGGTGTACGCGCTCAGCAAGTACCACTCGCGCACGGCGCTCATGCGGTCGGGGCTGGTCATCGGCTTCGCGGGGGCCGCAGCGGTCGCGGGACTCGACGCGATCAACAACGGCTTCAATCCCTGGCAGGTGTGTCTCGCCGATGCCGTATTCGCCTTCCTCGGCGGCGCCGTCGGCGTCCCGCTTCTCGTGGCGTTCCTCCTGCCGATCTTCGAGTGGGTCTTCGGGATCCTCACGGACATCCGTCTGCTGGAGCTGTCGAACCTCGACAACGCGCTCCTCTCCCAGCTCGCGCTTCGGGCCCCGGGCTCGTACAACCACTCCATCATCGTGGGGACTCTCGCCGAGGCGGCGGCGGAGTCGATCGGCGCGAACCCTCTCTTCTGCCGCGTCGCGGCCTACTACCACGACATCGGCAAGATGAAGATGCCGGAGTACTACATCGAAAACCAGCGGCC